>WNGR01011235.1_pt1 | contig 18732 bp, 20 predicted proteins | sample 5407581 | NCBI WGS metagenome assembly WNGR01 (sample SAMN13153383, study PRJNA577476) | soil metagenome | isolation source: 80 cm soil or saprolite under Garry oak tree replicate 2 | place: USA:California | collected 2016-06-15 | reverse complement strand
CGTCGGTGTGCCGCTCGACCTCAACTTCTCCCTGCTCGAGGTGGCGCTGTTCGGCCTGGTGGCTGGACTCTATGCCCTCATCAGCCTGGACGGCGAGTCCACCTGGCTCGAAGGCTTGCTGCTCTGTGCCTTTTACCTGATCCTCGCGGTCGGCACCTTCTTCACACCGGCATAGTGATCAGCCCTGATTCTCTTTTGCGTTCTCCTCTCAGTCGGAAGCTGCCTGGTGGGTGGCTTCCAGGGCGGCAGGGTAGTCCGGTTCACGCATCTGGTCAGCCACGTATTCAGCATAGATGACCTGGTCATGCCGGTCAATCACAAAGACAGCTCGCTGTAATAGACGCCACTCCTTGATCAGCACCCCATAATCCAGCGCCGTGTCTCGACGTGACAAACGGGCGTATCGAGGGAATTCACCACATTGAGCAGCCGCACCGTCCCGGCGGAATCCTCCAGCCGCACACGGTGAATAGCCGAATCCGTAGGATCAAGGTAATCCAGGATAAAGCTGGGGGCTTGTTCACCTGGCTGCAGTTTTTTGCCTACGAGGGTGAGTTGTTCACCTAATTCAAAAGCCTCGCCTGTTCGCTCTTCCATAGTTCATTACACCTTATCCTCCAGCACAAAGCCAATCTCAAGCGTGACCTGGTACTCGATGCTGCTGTCATCGATGCGCCCGCGCTGCTCTATTATCTCGAACCACTGCACGTTGCGCAGCGTCTTCTGCGCGCGTGTTATGGCTCGCCGCACCGCGTCATCAAAGCCAACTGTCGAGGTCCCCACCAGCTCGGTTTTACGGTAGATTTTGCTTTCATGAGTCGCCATATTATTTCCTCCTTTTGACTAAACGTACCTCACTACCTTCATAATACGACATCTACCTTAATCGAGGCGAAGGACACTGCCTTCGGGCATGAGGATGAAAGCTACCGTTATACTCATGAGTCCAAGCTGCCCCCAACAGAGATATTAAGTTCCCTGTAGACATGCATTCGATCAGTCAGTAGTCCTGCAAAGGGTAGTCCTGGCTTCTAATATGTCCTTTAGCGTCAGCAAGTCATGCTCAAGCTGGCGACGCACCACATTTGTCACTACGGGCTCGGTCAGGTCTAATATCGCCCCTGTCAAATGAATGATTGTTCCCTGGGAGACAATAGTCCCCCCGTCTTCAGCTGGCTCGAACTGGTAGCTGAAGAGACAGGGTGTAACCCCGGCGATACTTTTGAGGGTCAAGTAGCGGCTGGGTTCATACTCAACAATCTCAAACGTAATATCCAACCACTTTCCCAAAAACCTGATTGTACTCCGCACCGTCGCTCCCACGTGTATCTCTCCTGGCGAGATTTTCCTGGTCGAGATGATGACACTTGACCAGTCAACCAGGTTCTCTATGTCGCTCATGTAGGCAAAAATTTCCTCGGCGGCCCGGTTGATGAAGACACTCTGCTTGACATTCATCTTAAGCAAGGGATCTCTCCTCCTCTCTTTATAGATAACAGGAGGGTGCAGGATCGCTCCCGTAATACTGTGGAAGGGGACTCAACATCACGCTATCTATATTCACAGACACAAAAAGTTCCTTCAGAAGAGAACCAATTCTTTTTTCCACTGCACTCTGTATATGCTCCTTTGTGCGCGGCAGCAATGAGAAGGACTGGCTAGGACACTGGGCACGTATTTGGATAGAACAATATTGTAGGCCCATGCGCAGGTTAGGAGAAAAACAAATAGTGACCTCATCCACTGTCCCCTCGCCGAACAGATCAAGCAATACCTGGCTCACTACATCTTCTACTGTGAGTTCGGCGTTCTCTACTTCATCTGGTGAGACTTCAAAGAACTTATCATAGCATTGTACATGAATCTGAAGAATGTCCATAGGCGCTTCCTTTTTCTCCCTTACTTCATATTGATTTGCTGTTCGGATTTAAGTATACTTATGAAGGTTCAGCTTTCCATAATGCTGGTAACTCAAAGTCCACTCGAAGTCCACTCAAAAATAAACAGGATATGTTTGGGAGAAGCAAGCGTGAAAAGTGGAATACATGTAAATATTGTGGCATTTAGCGCCAGCGTACAAGACTACCTTCGTACGAGTGGCTATTCCCAGAAGGAACTGGCAGGTGAGCTTGGTCTGCATCCGAAGGTGCTTAGCCGCAAACTGCATGGCAGCGGCAACGCCCATTTCACCCATCTGGAGGTGCGGGATATCGTTACCACATTGGCACGCTGGTGTGTGATCACTACCCAGGACGAAGCGCTTCACCTGCTCGCACTGGCACAGTTGGAGCCTGGCATTTTTAGCCCCGACGAATGGCAGGCGCCTCCTCTCGGTACCCTTGCAAAGAAACAAGTTCAACCCATTTCCTCCGTGGGCTCCGGCTTTCCTGCGTACAACCTCCAGCACAATCTTCCGTCCCCGACTACGCGTCTCATCGGACGAGAATGGGCTGTAGCGCGACTCTTGCAACTGCTTGAACGCGACGACGTGCGTCTTGTGACGCTCATCGGGCCGGGCGGTAGTGGCAAAACGCGCCTCGCGTTGCACGTGGCAGGCCAACTGGTCGGCACGTTTGCACAGGGCGTGTGGTTTGTGCCTCTGGCAGGAGTAAGTGATCCCGCCCTGGTGCCGGTGAGTATTATCCAGGCGCTGGGTATGAAGTCCTCGCCTAGCTTGCCCCCGCTCCAAAGCCTGATCACCTACCTGCGCAACAAACAATTACTGCTTGTGCTGGATAATTTTGAGCAGATCGGTGAAGCGACAGGCGTCGTGGACGATCTGCTGGCAGCGGTACCCGGCCTGAAGGTGCTGGTCACGAGCCGGTCGGTACTGCACCTGTATGGTGAACACGAGTTCAGCGTCCCACCCCTGGACGTTCCCGATCCCAGTATCGCGCTGGATGCGACGGAGCTTTTGCACTTTAGTTCCATACAGCTGTTTATTGAACGCGCGCAGGCCGTGCTGCCCGACTTTGCATTAACCAACAGAAACGCAGCAGTCATCGCGCAGATTTGTGCCAGGGTCGATGGGTTACCGCTGGCGCTGGAACTGGCTGCCGCTCGGGTCAAGGTGTTGCCACCAGCCTTGCTCTTAGAACGACTCTCGCAAGCGCGACTTCTCATGCTGACCGGAGGGCCCAGGAATCTGCCCAGCAGGCAGCAAACCCTGCGCGATACCATCACGTGGAGTTACGACTTGCTCTCCTCTACCGAGCAAGCATGGTTTCGCCGCCTGGGTGTATTTACTGGAGGCTGGTCGATTAAGGCAGCAGAAGCGATGATGCAGGCTGTAACAGCAGACCAGAGGGACATATCTGTTTCCCACTCTCCGCTGGACATACTGGAACAGTTGGTGGATAACAGTTTGGTGGTGTGTTTGCCCGACGCGCATGGGCAGGCACGCTTTACCATGTTGGAAACACTGCGTGAATATGCGCTGGAACGGCTTGCAGCCGAGGGAGAGTCTGAGCGCCTGCGCGACTGGCACGCGTGCTATTACCTGAAGAAAGCGGAAGCAGCCGAGTTAGGCTTGAGGGGCCCACAACAACTTGAATGGCTGGCTCGACTGACTACCGATCGCGATAATTTCTCCGCGGCCCTGGAGTGGTCGCTGCAACGAGCCAGGGATGGCATGAGGATTAGCGCCTTCTCCTTCTTAGGGCAGGAGTCTCCTGGAGAGAACAAAAGGGTTGCTGGAAGCAGCACCTTGTCGGTGCAAGGAGATCCCGGCGCCGGGTTGCTTGCTGTTGAATTGAGCCTGCGCCTGGCTGCCGCCTTCAGGCACTACTGGGAGTGGCAGGGCGACCTGACCGAAGCGCGTCGCTGGTTGGGAGCAGCCCTGGAACTGCCGCTTGCCCATGTGGCCGGAGAGACGGTGCAGGCCGCACGCGCCAAAGCGTTGAGCGAATTCTCTCGCCTGACGTGTTTGCAAAATGATCAGACGCGCGCGGTAGAGCTGGCGGAAGAGAGTATCGCCCTCTGCAGGCAACTGGATGACCCGGTTGGGTTGGCTGCCGCGCTCCTTCATCGCGCCTGGGCTGCCCATGCCATGGGTGAGTATGAAACGGCAAAGTGTGTGCTCAAGGAGGGTTTGCAACACCTCTCTGCAGCGGATGACCCCTGGTTATATGGCCAGTTGCTCTTATACCTGGCTGATGCAGCAGGGTTCACATTCGATTTTGAGCAAATGCATTCTTTTTATACGCAAAGCAGGGAACTCTTTGAACAAATAGGTGACAGAAGCGCTGTCGCCGATCTATTAAAAGATCAAGGTGGCATGTCAATCCTTGAAAGCAGGTACGAGGAGTCCATTGATTGCCTGCTCAAGAGTATCCAGTTATGTTACAAACTGGACCACAGACAATACATGACGACGGGCATGTGTATATTAAGTACAGCCGTTGGTATGCGGGAGAAGCCGGACCCAGTTCAGGCGAGCCTCTATTCGGCGCAACTGGAAGGCGCAGCCGACAGCTTGATGGACACTATTGGCTTGACTTCCTGGACAAAAAACAGCCCATTCATCTCGATGGTGTACCAACATATTCGCTCCCGGGTGGACGAACAAAGCTGGGAAGCAGCGTATACAGCGGGACGGGCGCTCACTGTAGAGCAGGCAATTGATCTGGCTAATCAACTAAGATAAAAACGAGGGATAGTAAGGAAGATAATTCAATCCAGCTCAATATCTCCAGCGCAAAAAATGTGTAAGGTATAACGGTCAAACTATGACATACTAGTAGAGAGCGGCTACTCCTGCCCTTCTTTATAAATCGCCACTGCTTTCTGCAAAAATTTCGTTTCCTCTTTGCCATATGGCTGCTGCACGGGCTTCTCTCCGGCGGGAAGCTCATTGAAGTTTTGCCACCACCTCTTCAGGCCAGCCTCTATACCCGGATCGCCGTGTGTGAACTGGGAGATCAGCTCACTATATCGCTTTGCTAAGGCCTGGGCTTCGGCACTGGCCGGGTCCTTCCCTGAGGCCACAAGCCGTTTGAGATCTGTGCTCACCGCACTCCACTGCTGATTAGCGATTTGCTGATCTTCCTCGCTCCATCCCTTTCCCCACTCTGCCAGCTTCTGCGCATCCTGCTCCGTATAGGACTTTCTGGACAGCTCTTCCATTTTCTTTTGCTGCTCCGGGGTAAAGTATTTGTTGACCCAGTCTTTATTCTGTTCCATCTGTATCACCTGGATCACGCTCATAATAGCCTCCCAATCGCATTGGTTCGTTTGCAGTAGTTTCTCTGCTTCATCAATTGCCTGGATGATGCTATCGAGCTGAGACCGTTTCTCTTTCATCATCGCTTTTTGCGATGCCAGTGCTTCCTGAAGCCGCATCGGCTCAGTTTGCAGGCATATTTTTATTTCCTCCAGCGAAAAGCCCAGAAACTTGAGAGCCAGGATTTGCTGAAGACTCAACAGGTCCTCGTCGCTATACAGCCTGTATCCTGCCTCTGTATGCAGTGAAGGCAACAGCAGGCCCACTTTGTCGTAGTAGCGCAAGGTGCGTACCGACACCGCAGCTTTCTGTGCAAATTGACCGGTGGTGTAGAAATGTTGATCCAGGGTATTGCCTCCTTTCTGCTTAGAAGTATAAAGGGTGACGTAACGTCAGAGTCAAGTCTCTTTTCGACTGGTTAACTCAAAAACTCCTCGCAAACAGCGCTTGGTAGCATACACAAATATGTTATCCTGGTATATAGGAACCCCTCAGTTATATCTGATCATTGATCAGAACTCACGAGGATAGGTGCTGGTAAACCAGACTCGAAGCGAAAAAGTGAGTTAGTGAAGAGGAACTTCACTCTTTGCTCGACAGGGACGTTGCTATATGCTAGACACTTTGGGGGATAGCCATGGCAACGAGAGATCAAAATTGGGAGACAACTACACAGCAACAGGATAGTTCATCCACAAAAGCCGTAGAAACCGTCGAGAAAGGCGTGAAGCCCTTCCGCGCGTTCATGACCAAGTTCCAGAATGACTGGTCGATTTACCTGTCAGCCGCTTTGGCCTATAACTTACTACTTGCGACCTTCCCCATCTTCGTCGCACTGATCTCCATCCTGGGATTGGTGCTTAGCACACTTGCGCCAGGTACCACGAATACGGTTTTTCAAGGTATCACCAGAGCGCTACCAGCGGGGGCGCATCCAGAAAACATTATCAAGGGAGTTCAGTCCACCCTTGTGCACTCCTCTGGCATTTTAGGGCTGATCGCCGTGGTGAGCGCCATCTTTTTTGGCTCGCGGCTCTTCGTTTTGCTGGACAACTTTTTTTCGATTGTTTACCGGGTCCGGCGGCGGGCCTTCATCCCTGAGAACCTGATGGCGATCGGCATGATGCTGGTATTTATCATCCTCGTGCCCGTCATGGTCTTCGCGGCAAGTCTACCAACGCTGGCGTTTTCCGTCTTGCAGAATACCATTTTTGGGCGTATGCCACTATTGCTAAGTCTGGGAGGCATCCTGGGGGGCATGTTCGCCGCATTTCTCTTGTTCGAGGCCATCTATATGGTAGTGCCCAACCTCCACATTAGCCTGCGTCATAGCTGGCTCGGCGCGCTCGTGGCTACTATTGCCCTTCAGCTCTATCTTGGGCTCTTCCCGCTCTACGTTGCCAGGTTCCTCAGGGGGCCAGCCGGGGCTGTCGGCTTTACGCTCATTCTCCTGGTGTTCTTTTACTACTTTGGCCTGATTCTCTTCCTGGGAGCCGAGATCAATGCCTCCTTGCTTGAAGGCGTGCGCCCGCTGCCCAATGATTTATCCACGTTCGTAAGTACGACAGCAGGAAAATTGAATAAGGATATTCCTGAAGACGAAGGTGAGTCGCATGTCGACGCCACCGCCATTGCTCGAGCACATGAAGAGAATCAAGTGCGCAGGGAAAACGTTTCTTGAAAACTTGCGTCGCCATACCAGTTGCTCCTCAAAGACACCGCTACTGATGAGGATGAGCTTTTTGACCATGGAGGGATACTGAGCGGTAAACAGATAACTCAACATAGCTCCCCAGGAGTGTCCAATCAAAGTCAAGGGGAGAGATCCGTTCTCCCGCACAATGCCGTGTAATTCCTCCAGCTGTCCCTGGATGGTGGTCTTCGTTTGCAGCGGTTCCAATATACCGCACAGCGAAGAAAGTTCACGTGCCACCGGGGTCATCTCGCCTGGCGCGCCAGGCCCGCCGTGAATGACCGCTACCTGGTAGGGAGCTTTCCCATAGCATCTGAGACTCTTCATCGCTCCACACCTCTTTGTATAATTTGCTGCTGCAATTGCAAGAGTCGCCCCTATATTTCATACTATCTCGCCTCTTACCACCTGGTAGCGATGAGCCTTTGCCAGGATCTCCTCGGGAAAGCTCATAAAATCGGTGGCAGTGAGCAGCACCTGTTCGTGCTGTAGCACCTCGTGCAGCAGGTATTCGCGGCGCAGGTGGTCAAGTTCGCTGAACACGTCGTCGAGCAGCAGGATGGGCTCATCCCCCGTGCTGGCGCGCATATATGCCAGCTCTGCCAGCTTGGTGGAAAGCGCCACGGTCCGCTGCTGGCCGCGCGACCCGTAGGTAAGCATATTCACACCGTCGACCAGGAATTCCATATCATCGCGATGAGGTCCCAGCAGGCACACGCCCTGCAGGATCTCCTTGCGTCGTACCTCGTGCAGCTGCTCGCGGTAGTGCTGCTGCGCCTGCAGAATATCGCTGCCCGGGTCAACGCTGAACGATGGACGGTAGGCGATCTGGAGATGTTCGCGTCCGCCGCTGATGGTTTCCTGGAATATGCACGCCTGCTCGTTGAGCGCGGCGATCATGCGCCGCCGTTCGAACGTAATCAAATTGGCCTGCGCCACCAGTTGTTCATCCAGGTAGCTCAACATCGACGGGTCTTCCTGGTTTTCGCGAATGCGCTTGAGCAGCGCGGCCCGCTGCGTGATTACCTTGCGGTACTTCTGCCATGCCTGGTAGTAGCGCGGCTGCATCTGGCAGAGGCTGCGGTCGAGAAAACGCCGCCGGTCCTCGGGCGAACCATCGACCAGGTGCAGGTCGGTAGGAGCGAACAACACCACCTTCATCTGCCCCACCAGGTCCACGGCCTTCTTCGGCACGCCGTTGACCTTGATACGCTTACGTTGCGCGCTCGCTGGCAACTCAATTTGCCTGTGCATATTCTGCTGCGCGGGCGCAGCCCCCTGCGGCCGCCCGTAGTAAGCGGGGTCGATGACCACGATCTCGATCTTCACCTCGTCTTCCTCCCGCCTGACCCCGGCGAAAACCCGCGCCAGGTGATCCTGCGCGTCCCAGTTGATCACCTCGCGGTCAGACCCGGCATGAAAGGAATTGCTCGTGGCAAGCATGGCCACGGCTTCGAGCAAGTTCGTCTTGCCCTGGGCGTTTTCTCCCGAAAACAGAAAAAGACCCGGACCCAGCGCGAGATCAAGGAGTCTGTAGTTGCGAAAATCGTTTAGAGCGAGGTGAGCAAGATACATCCAGGTGTCCGTTGGGGATGGAGCGCGCTGCAAGCGCGCCCCTATGTGCTTAGCGATTGATATGCATGGGCATGATCACGTAGGTGTACTCGGCCGGGCCAACGGGTCTAATCACGCCTGGCCTGGTGGCTGACGTGACCTCGAGAGCGACCTCGGGCGTGTCAATGACCGCCAGCACATCCGCGAGATACTTCACGTTGAAGATAATCTGCATCTCGGGCCCGTCAACGGCCGCGTTGACCGTGCCAACGTTATCGCCCAGGTCCTCAGCCGTGGCCTCGACAGTCACCGCGCCTGGTTCCAGGCCATCGCTGCCGCCAGGGTTGACCTTGATGCGCGTAATGTTGGAACTGTCGCGGGCAAACAACGCCGCTGATTTGACCACGCCCGCGAACTCTTTCGTCTCGACCACAGCCCGCGTCGTGTGTTCTTTCGGGATAATCTGGCGGTAGTTGGGGAAGGTGCCTTCAATCAGGCGAGAAACCAGGTCGACCTGCTCGGTATGGAACAGCACCTGGCTGCGGTTAGGCGTCACGATCATCTGTACCGGACCTTCTGCAGGCAGGATGCGCCCCAGTTCAATCAATGTGCGCGCCGGGACGAGGATATCGCCGCGTGGATGATCGTCTCCGGGCAGGGGCGCGCTGCGTACGGCCAGCCGGAAGGAGTCGGCGGCGGCAAACGTGAGTTTCTCTTCACCGACCTGCACCAGCACACCAGTGAAGACCGGGCGCGAGTCCTCATCGGCGGCGGCAAAAGCCACCTGCTCGATCAACTCTTTCAATTGCCCGGCCTCCAGCAGCACAGGTGACTCGCCGCCCTCGCCGCTGGGGATGGTCGGGAACTCCGAGGCATCCATGCCCTTGATATTCGCGCTCCTGCCGGGAGCCTTGATATTGAGTGTATGAGACTCCTCCGGCACGCTCATTTCCACGCTGCCTGGCGGCAGGCTGCCCACAAACTCGGTGAGGAATTTGGCCGGGACCGTTGTCGTCCCGTCTTCCAGCACCTGGGCATCGATCCAGCAGTGATCATGCTGGGTCGCCATCAAAATATTGGCCAGGATAGGCAGTGTAGTGCGATTTGAAACCGCGTGGCTCACGATTGAAAGGCCACGGCTCAGGTCCTGCTGCTTGCATGTGATTTTCACTGGTCTTCTTCCTCCAGACGCATCCTACGACAATGTCTCGGTTAGTATACCGTATTCCGCTCCAACTGTAAACCAAAGATGAACATGAATAGTTTGCTAATTTCAACCCCTTTGCATAGTTTACCAGAGCAGATATAATCACGTAGATAGCTACGGTCACATGTCGCCAATAGGATGAATGATGATGAACCGCAAATCCCACCTGCTCAGTTTGATGCGCACTGAGCATTCCCAACTAGAAGCCCTGCTGAACTCGTTAAGCGAAGAACAAATGCTGCGCCCACATGTCGTCGGCACCTGGTCGGTGAAGGATGTCCTGGCTCACCTCACGTGGTGGGAACAGGCTATTATCAGTGAAATCGTCCATGGCGTGGAGCTTGATCCAGGCTTGAATGGCGAGCCGTGGTCGACCGAGCGCGCCAACGCGCTCATGGTCGACGCCAAGCGCGGCACGCCGCTGGCCGAGGTCCTGGCAGCCTTTCACGACTCTTACCAGCAGATGCTCCAGGTAGTGGAGCATCTCAGCGAAGAAGATCTCGCCAGCGAGGAACTCTATACCCACCTCGCCAATAATACCGGCAATCACTATGCCGAGCATCGCCAGATGATCGAAGCCGGCTTGAAGCTGGGATGACTGGTATTAGCTCTTTGGCTGCGCATGAGTAGAAGTTCTTCTCTTCTGTGTATATGCCTCGAGCAGCTGTAATTCCTTTACTGTGACACCCGCGAATTGATGAGTGGAACGAGGATGCGTTCAACCACGCCTTTGAGGCCTGGGCTTGGGTTCATCGTCGTGGCAATCTCGACGTGAGATTTCTGTTCATGCTCCGCGCGTGTCACAGTAAAGGTGGTTCTGACGTTTTGCACCGAGTCGAGCTTGGCTTGGTGATCTTGCTCTTCATTCTACCGGATTTCCCGCAATTGTTTTGCCGGTTTATTTAGCATAGACAAACAGGAACGAACAACAACGTTGTTGTTCGTGCATTTTGACCGCAAGAATCGGATAGCATCTATCGAGAGCTTATTCTATTATACATATATAATAAAGCAATTTGAGTAAAGCATGAAGTCGAGATGAGGAGATAGAAGCCATGCTTGAAGAGAACTATTGGCAAGCAGTATTGAACAGGGATAGCCAGTCCGATGGGACTTTTGTGTTCGGGGTGCGTTCGACGGGCATTTATTGTAACCCATCCTGCCCTGCCCGGCACCCGCGCCGGGAGCAGGTGATCTTCTTTACACGGCCAGAAGCCGCCGAAGAGGCAGGGTTCCGCGCCTGCAGGCGCTGCTGTCCCGGGGAAACGTCGGTGTATGAGCTGCAGGTGGAGATGATCCAGCGCGCCTGCCGCTACATCGAGACGCATCTTGATGGGCTAATTACCCTGGCCGATCTTGGGAAGGAGGTCAGTGTTAGCCCGTACCACCTGCAGCGGGTCTTCAAGCGAGTTGTGGGGATCACGCCGCGCCAGTATGTAGAGGCTTGCCGGTTAGGGCAGTTCAAGGCGCGGCTCAAGGAAGGGGAATCTGTAACCACGGCACTCTATGATGCAGGATATGGCTCGAGTAGTCGACTGTATGAGCGTACGCATACCCAGTTGGGTATGACGCCTTCCACTTACCGCCGGGGCGGCCGGGAGATGCGTATTGGCTATACTATCGTCGCTTGCCCGCTGGGGCGCCTGCTGGTTGCAGCTACAGAGAAGGGCATCTGCGCGATCAGCCTGGGCGATGTGGATGCCGAGCTTGAGAGCGCTCTCTGGAGTGAGTACCCTGCCGCCAGCATCGAGCGCGATGGAACAGAACTCAGCCAGTGGGTCAATGCCCTGCTAGATTACCTCAACGGTGAGCAGCCTCACCTGGATCTACCCGTTGATGTGCAGGCTACTGCCTTTCAATGGCGTGTCTGGGAAATGCTGCGCGCCATTCCTTACGGCAGTACCCGTTCCTATAGCGCAATTGCTCAAGCCCTGGGCAATCCCAAAGCGGCACGAGCTGTGGCCCACGCCTGTGCCACCAATCCTGTATCCCTGGTGATCCCCTGCCATCGCGTGGTGCGCGAAAACGGTGCGCTGGGTGGCTACCGCTGGGGCCTGGAGCGCAAGCAGCGGCTGTTGGCGGAGGAGGCCGCGCATGCTAACCGCTAAGGGCTGTTGCAAGATCGGGAAGAAGCGGGGGTCCAGGGGGCCGGGTCCCTTGGCAGAGCGCGAGGTGTCCTCGCTCCTCCCATCTCCTCGCCGCCGAAGGCGGCAAAATGAGACTTTACAAGAGCGATGACTAACCGCTAAGGGCTGTTGCAAGATCGGGAAGAAGCGGGGGTCCAGGGGGCCGCAGGCCCCTTGGCGGAGCGCGAGGTGTCCCAGACTAACCGCTAAAAGCGTATTGACAGGTTAGCAAGTATATGTTATACTATAACCAGTATAAATACTATAGATGGTTAAGTACATGTGATTAGTGAGCCTGAAGGGAGCCAAGTTCGCGTTCTCAAGGCAATCTTGGCTCTGTTCACCGGCGTTGTCGGCTGCTACTATTGTTTATATGATGAAGGACTCATCCTTGCGAGAAATGCCATGCCCCTACGGAAAGCCTGTCTGAAGGACGGATAAATGTACGAGGTCAATTTCCCCCAGAGGACGCAGCCCCAGTAGTAATTCAGTGTGTACCTATCCAGAGGTGCGGCGTGAGATGTGCGATGGCCGCAGGGTCAAGGAGGACATGATGGAATTCATCATTGGCTTGCTCATCGGGCTCATTGTTTTTGATTTAGTAGCCTTGCGCCGGGGCGTCGACAGCAGGGATAGCATTGATAGCCCCGAGTGGGAGCGACGGCAGCGCTGGTATGGCTTTCACTAACAGGTGGAGGTGTAGGAGGCGCAGCCTCCTGCCGGGGATGTCCCCCGAAAATCTCCCCTTTTTAATTCACTCTAGGAAGAGAACTAGACCTACATGAAAGACAGCTACCGGATCGAGCGTGTACCAGAAGCGTTAACGAGGGACCAGGTAGAGGCGGGCGCAGGCCTGGCTCCCAATCTCCCGGACGGCATTTCCTCGAGCGTTGAGAAAAATCCCGCTGACTCTGTAGATACGCCATCGTCCAGCGAGACTCGTGGAAAAGCAGCGCTGGTTCCTGTAAATGCGGGGGCTGTACGTAAGCGCCTGGCAATTGTGTTCTCCCTGTTCTCTCTCTACCTGATCTGGGGTTCCACGTACCTTGGCATGCGTATATCGCTGGAAGGCTTCCCACCCTTTCTACTGTCGGGCATTCGTTTCCTGATAGCGGGTGGCATACTCTATGCGGTTTTGCGCCTGCGCGGCGTGCCATCACCGGGCCGGAAGGAGTGGGCTGCTGCGATAGTGCTGGGTGCCCTGTTGTTGGTGGGCGGCAACGGGGGCGTCGTCTTTGCCGAGCAGTGGGTAGCTTCCGGGTTGGCAGCGCTGGGCATAGCCGCCGTGCCGCTGTGGGCCGCGCTGTTCTTTGGCCTGTGGGGACGCTGGCCCAGGCGCCTGGAATGGCTAGGGCTCGGACTGGGCTTCGCGGGAGTGGTACTTTTGAACCTGGAGAATGGTTTACGAGCTGCCCCAATAGGAGCTATAGCGTTGTTAATCGCTCCCATGTGCTGGGCGTTCGGCTCTGCCCTGAGCCAGCACTTGCCACAGCCGAAAGGGTTGATGGGGAGCGCGGCGCAGATGCTGGCAGGCGGTGTTATTTTAATCCCATTGAGCCTGGTGCTGCGGGAAGGGATGCCGCATGTGCATACAATTCGTCCTATCCTGGCAATGGCTTTTCTGATACTGTTTGGATCGCTCGTTGCTTTCAGCGCCTATGGCTACCTGCTGCGGAACGCCAGGCCGGCCCTTGCTACCAGCTACGCCTACGTCAACCCTATGGTGGCAGTGGCGCTGGGCGTGGGATTTGCCGGGGAACATATCACATTGGTAGGACTGCTGGCCATGCTGATTATCCTGTCCGGCGTGGGACTGGTCTCGCTGGGGCGGCAGCGAGCGTAAGCATCAAGTTAAGGGGCGTAGGTCCCCGATTTATCGTGGGACCGACATTTATGGCGCTGGGGAGGGGCACAGCCTCGCCTGGGATGCGTCTCCCCACCCCGGCGCGATGAATCGCGCGGCTACGCCCATTCGTATGCCGTAATATTTTGTGAAAGTGCATAATCGCGGTCCCTAATTCATTGGGGACCTACGCCGTTATTTCGTTCCGTAATATTGAGGCCAAAGGGCGGGGCTATTTGCCGACATTAAAGCGAAAGTGGGCGATATCTCCATCCTGAATGACGTAGTCTTTGCCTTCGAGGCGCTGCAGGCCTTTTTTCGCGGCAGCAGCAAACGAGCCGCAGGCCATGAAGTCTTCGAAACGCGTCACCTCGGCGCGAATAAAACCACGCTCGATATCGGTATGAATCTTGCCAGCGGCCTCAGGCGCCTTCGCTCCTTTTCTCACAGTCCAGGCGCGCACCTCGTCCTCACCGGTTGTCAGGAAGGTAATCAAGTTGAGCAGGCGATAGCCAACCTGGATGACGCGGTCCGCGCCCAATCTGGGCAGGCCCAGCGCCTCCAGGTACTCGGCGGCATCCTCTTCCGGCAATTCAGCAAGCTCCGCCTCCAGGCGGGCGGAGACCGCGACGACCTCGGAGCCCTCGGCCCTGGCGCGCAGGGCAATAGTGGCGATGCCTTTCATCTCGCCTTCCTGGGTTGCAATATCGATATCTTCCCCGGCGGCGACGCGCGCCAGCAGGTCGGCCGCCGCACCCAACACATCCTCGCTGACGTTCAGGACGTACATGCGCGGCTTCATGGTCAGCAGGAAGAGTTCATCCAGGACGGCATGATCCTGTGCGAGCAGTTCTACCTGGCCTGCCATGCGCAGGTCGTTGAGCGCTTCCTGGAGCAGCCGCAGGACCTCCAACTCTTGCTGGTATTTCTTGTCGCCCGACTTGGCAGCCTTGGTGGTACGCTCGATACGCTTCTCGACGGTAGACAGGTCGGTCAAAGCAAGCTCTGCATTCAGACTATCCAGGTCGCGATTGGGGTCTATATCCTCATAGGGGTGCGGGACATTGCTGTTGGCAAAGGTGCGCAGCACGATGGCCAGGGCATCGGCATTGCGGATATGTCCCAGGAACTCCGCGCTGAGGCCGCGCTTCTCGGCTGTTGTGCTCTGGCCCATACCTGCGACGTCCACGAATTCGACGGTGGCGTATGTGACTTTCCTGGGTTTAAAGATTTCTGCAAGCGGCTGCAGGCGAGGATCCGGCACCTGCACGACGGCGATGTTGGCCTGCACGGTGCTGGTCGCGTAGCCGCTGATGGGCGCTCCTGCTCTGGTGAGCGCGTTGAAGAGCGTAGTCTTCCCACTTTGTGGCAGGCCGATAATACCTATAGTAAGAGCCATATATCTCTATTCCTTCTCATCTTGACGTTGACTGGCACACACCTTACAATATGTGTGATAACGTAGCGTTTTTCGCCGATCGGAGGTAACTTTCTATGCCATTGTACGAGTACTACTGCTCGGAATGCAAATCCAAATTTGAACTACTTGTGAACCATAAATATGCTGACGAGGTGGTATGCACGAAGTGCCACGGTGAAAAGGTGCGCCGCCTGCTCTCCGTTTTCGCGACGGCGCGTGGTGATGCGGAGGATAGCGGGTACGAAGAGATGAGTGCTTCAATGGGAAGCTGTAGCTGCGGCGGTGGGAGCTGCGGTTGTAACTAGTCGAGCTTGCTATGTTTAACAAGGCCAGTTATCGACGCGGCGTGATCGAGGGCGTGATAGTTTATACGCTTGGCCGTCTTGGCGCTCTGATTACGCCAGCTTTCTTTCCCGATTGGCTCTACGTTGCGCTGCCCCTTCTTTTCCTGGCATTGCAGTACTTGATCGCGCCCGTATGGGCCACACGCCGCATCCAATCCACCAGGCGAGAGCGCCTGAGCAAGCGTTTCTGGCTGCTCGGCCCATTGCTGGCTGCCATCTGCTTCGGCATCGACCTGCTGGTTACGCTGACGATGGGGCTTGCCCTCAACATGGGCGAGGTGCAGCATGGTCCCGCTGTATGGCGTCTCTTCGTAGGCGGCGCTCATCACCTCAGCATTACCGGCCTGGCTGTTTACGAACTAAAAACTGCCTCATTACTTCTGGCTATCTTCACCATAGCAGTGGTATGCACGCGCCTGGCGCAGGGCGGCTTTTTGCGCTTCACAATGCCCGCTGGCGGGAATCGCGTGACGTTGTAAGTAGGTTTACATGTTTTGATCAGGAATTTTTTTGCTGATTGAGCGCTTTGAGCGTTTCCGTGCGCACCTTCTTCAAGGGAACACCCAGACTTTGCAGGACACCGGCGGCTATGCCCTCCCCTTCACGCACTAACCCCAACAGCAGGTGCTCTGTCCCGATATAGTCATGATTCAGGCGACGAGCTTCATCAGCGGCGAGTTCGATCACTTTTTTAGTGCGCGGGGTGAGGCCCAGTGTGCCGGAGACACTATGATCTCCTCGTCCAATAATAAACTCAACAGCAGAACGGACCTTATTGATCTCTACGCCAAGGTTGTGCAGCACCGTGGCCGCAATGCCGCCGTTTTGACGCACAAGACCCAGCAGGAGGTGTTCAGTGCCGATGTAATTGTGCTGGAAGCGCCGAGCCTCTTCCCCAGATAATCTCAAGGCTCTTCTGGCCCGCACGGTGAACTTAGCAAATCTGTCCCTGTCATCCTGACTGAGTGCATCAAGCTTCTGCTGACTGAATACGCCAAACGTCTCAATGAAATCCTTTTCCTCTTGACTCAGCTCTTGTACTTTATCGTCGTCATCTTGAATGTGTTGCTGAGTGCTGCTCACATTTTCTTCATCTGCTTCCTGTCCGCTCTCCTTGTTGTCGCGCTCGCGATACCAGTCAGACTCTAGCCTGGCGATGTGGTCACGCAGTTTCACCTCACGAGCGCGGAGTTCAGCAGCCAGCTCATACTCTTGCTGCTGGAGAGCCGTTTCCTTTTCACGAAGTATTGCATCCAGCGCCTTTAGTGCATCTCTTAGCTGTGGTGGTACTTCCATCCTCTGATGTATACCAGGTTGACTGAGCACTTGGATAGTTTGTGTGCGTACCTTCTCCAGGTTAACTTCCCAGGCTTTGTAGCACTTGGGCAGCGATACCTTCACCCTCGCGCACCAAACCCAGGAGGAGATGTTCTGTTCCAATGTAATGATGGTTCAGGCGGTGAGCTTCATCTACAGCGAGTTCGATCACTTTTTTGGCGCGTGGAGTGAGGCCAATTTCACCAAGAACAATGCGATCTCCACGACCTATCATAGCTTCAACAGCTTCGCGAACCTGGTTCAGTTCGACGCCGAGGTTGCTCAATACTTTGGCGGCGACCCCTTCTCCTTCACGTATAAGACCGAGCAAGAGGTGTTCGGTGCCGATGTAATTGTGCTGGAAGCGCTGGGCTTCTTCCTGAGCGAGACCCAGGACCTTCTTGGCCCGCTCGGTGAACCTGTCAAACCTGTTCCTATCGTTCATTGTCGATCACCCTTCTTTCGGTATCGCCCAGGTAAACTGCTTGTTTCATTATACAATAAGCTGTTTCAAACGGGGTGACGTCGATTTTGAGCGGATGTCAGTTTGACATGACCTGTTGCGACCGATCCAAAGACGGGACTAGCTGAAACCTCTGGGAAGTTGGGGATGGGGCCAGTTTTTATACTACAGCAACCTCAAGCCTCTTACCCAACGCCCGGACATACCGGCGCAGGGTATTGAGGGTATAAGAATCGTAGCCGGACTTCTCGATGCGGGCTACCTGTGCCTGGGAAACGCCCAGGCGCCTGGCAAGCTCCGCCTGGGTTAATCCCGCTGCCTGGCGGGCCTCCACAAGCTGCAGCCACAGTTCCTTCTTGGCGGCCTCCTCTTTGTAGATCTCTCTGGCCTCGGGGTCGCCCAGCAAAGTATCCCGCCATGCCTGGTACGCCTGCTCTCCTTCTTCGATATGGTCGCGTCTTTTCTTCTGCATGATGTTATGTCTCATCCTCTCTCTTCATGAAGTTGTCGAGGCATCGCAAGGCTATCTCAATCTCGTGGCGAGGTGTTTTTTGAGTCTTCTTCTGAAAGCCATGCAAGAAAACAATACGTTGACCTGAGAAAAAGAAGTAGATAAGCCGGTAGATATTTGTGCTACTCTCCTCCCGAAGTTCCCATAGGTTGCCTTCTAAGTGACGTACCAAAGGTTCTCGCGCCATGACATTACGTACACGTAATTGTTCAATGGACCAGACAAAACGCGCCTGCGTTTTGATATCCAGGCTCATTAAAAACTCTTGAACAGGACTGGAGTCATCATCCTCTGTGTAAAAAACAATTGTCCACAATGTCTCATCTACCAGCCTCTTTCGTCAATATTATATACGGATTTTAGTATATTTTTGGTGTATATTTTTGGTGTCTCTGTCAAGCATTTTCAAGCATTGGCGGCTACCCCACCTTCCCCACCTCCACATACGTAATATCCCCCCACCGCTTTCTCGTACCCACCATCGCAAAGTCGAAGCGGTCGACATCCAGCACCAGCGGAATGTCCTCCGCTGGAAAATCGAACTCGCCTTGCTGCCACGTCTCGAAGCGGCCCGCGACGCGCAGCCTGCTTATTCCCTTAGACAGCAGTTCTCGGGCATCCTCTCGGCCTCTTAACAATGCCTCTATATAATCGGCGCATACCTGGTCCTCGCCCGGTTCGCCGTTGTCCAGGCTGCCTTGTGTAGGGTGCAGGGTCACGATGCCTCCCGTCGATTCGGCGAGTACACGGGCATAGGCGGCAGTGGCACCAGCATTCACTAATGAAGAGAGTAAGATATGTGCTGCATTGGCAACGGCGAGAGCGCCCTGTGTGCCCGCGCCCGTACGCTGGACGAGTATGCGTCCGCGCACGTCGGAGACTATCATAAGTGCCGGTGAGTTGTTGAGGTCGAAGCCCGGGATCAGGCGCCCGCCAACCTCGCCGATCAATAAGGTTTTTGGTTCCTGCTTTCCTTGCTGGGGAGGGGTACCTGTTAACAACGCTGCTGAATTTCGCTCGCGTAAGGCAAAGG
>WNGR01002909.1_pt1 | contig 18736 bp, 20 predicted proteins | sample 5407581 | NCBI WGS metagenome assembly WNGR01 (sample SAMN13153383, study PRJNA577476) | soil metagenome | isolation source: 80 cm soil or saprolite under Garry oak tree replicate 2 | place: USA:California | collected 2016-06-15 | reverse complement strand
CTTTCTTGGTGTGGCTGACGTTCCTCGCACGTTTTGTTCACGGTCGTTTCACCCAATTCGTTGCGATTTCGTTGCAGCCTTCTGGAGCGAGAACAACGATCGCTGCCGCGGTGATCTCTAGCTCGTTGCGAGACCGGGGCAGTGGAATAGCTATCGATCGGCTCTTGCAAAACTCGACCATGCCCGCACCGACGACCACAATGTCAAACGTATGGTCGATGAATTCGCACGCGGGCGTCGAACTCATGTTGGCTCCCGACACACCAGGATTGGATACTGACAGATCGCGATGACATTTCGCTTAGATTAGATGTTTTAAATATCATATATTGACATTATAACATGACTAGTTACGATACAATGATGACGTTTGGTGTTCGTTCGAATCCGGGTAGTGGGGCGATCCGATGATCACAGCGGCTCAATTGCGGGCGGCCAGGGTGCTCCTCGGCATCGATCAGCGACGGCTCGCAGAACTGTCCGGGCTTTCAGTGCCAACGATCCAGCGTATGGAGGCGAGTGAGGCAATGGTTCGGGGCAATGTCGATTCGCTGGTGAAGCTGATTACAGCTCTCGACGCCGCCGGCATTGAGTTGATCGACGAAGGGGCTATCAGTAGCGCCGAGGGACGAGGGGTGCGGCTGAAAGTCAATTCCGGATCGGCAAAAATCTATTTGAACAATCAGATAGAGAACAAAGCATCAAGCGGAATGAAGGCGCGCAGGTAATGTCGGCTGTCGTTTTGCAAATGCTGTGTGTTGCCGGAATGCTTGGATCGGCAGTTCTGGCGATTGTTCTGAGCCGCTCAACAATCGCCACGACCATCATCTATAGCGCGACATTAGCCGGGTCTGCGATTGCGTTGATTGGATCCATTCACTGGTTGCTGGGCGATACGGCGAACGCCACCGATCTGACTCTCCCAATCGGATTGCCATGGCTGGGCGCCCATTTCCGCCTCGACGGGTTAGCTTCGTTTTTTCTCGTCGTCGTCAATCTCGGAGGGACATCGGCAAGCCTCTATGGTCTCGGCTACGGTCATCATGAGGAGGCGCCGCAGCGCGTGTTGCCCTTCTTCCCCGCCTTTCTGGCCGGAATGAATCTTGTGGTGCTGGCAGGTGATGCGTTTTCTTATCTGCTTTGTTGGGAATTCATGTCGCTCGCGTCCTGGGCGCTCGTCATGGCGCACCATCGTGAATCGGACAACGCGAAAGCCGGTTACGTCTATCTCGTCATGGCGAGCTTCGGCACGCTCGCATTGCTGCTGGCCTTCGGCCTTTTGGCGGGGCCGGCGGGAGACTACGAATTTGCCGCCATTCGCACGGCTCAACATACGCCCTACGTGGCCACGTTGGTGTTGATCCTGATGTTGCTCGGAGCCGGTTCAAAGGCCGGCCTGGTGCCGCTGCACGTCTGGCTGCCACTCGCTCATCCCGCGGCTCCGAGCCACGTTTCGGCACTGATGAGCGGCGTCATGACCAAGGTCGCGATCTACGGCTTTATTCGCGTGGTATTCGATCTACTGGGACAGCCGAGCTGGTGGGCGAGCGTGATCGTGCTTTCTCTTGGCGGCATCACCGCCGTAATGGGGATCTTGTATGCGATGATGGAAAAGGACCTCAAGCGCCTGCTCGCCTACAGTACGATCGAAAATGTCGGCGTCATCTTCGCAAGCCTCGGCCTTGCATTGGCCTTCCAGGCCAACGGCCTGAAACTACTGGCCGCGCTCGCGTTTGCGGCGGCTCTGTTTCACGTTCTCAATCACTCCTTCTTCAAGAGTCTGCTTTTCTTCGGCGCCGGCGCCGTCCTGACCGCGACCGGCGAGCGGGACATGGACAAGCTGGGTGGCCTCATTCATCGCATGCCGTACACGAGCTTCGCCGTTCTCGTCGGCTGTGTCTCGATCTCAGCGCTTCCGCCCTTCAACGGTTTCGTCTCGGAATGGCTCATGTTCCAGGCCGTGCTGCAGAGCCCGGAGTTGCCGCAATGGGCGCTGAAGATCACCGTGCCTGCGGTCGGAGCTCTATTGGCCTTGGCTGCTGCGTTGGCAGCGGCCTGTTTCGTCAAGGCCTACGGCGTGACCTTTCTCGGGCGTCCGCGCGACGTGGCGGCGGAAACCGCGGAGGAAGTCGACCGCTACTCGCTTTCGGCAATGTTCATCCTCGCCGCACTTTGCTTGCTGGCCGGAATTCTGCCGGGGCCGGTGATCGACGCGCTTTCGCCGATCACGCTACAAATCCTCGGCGGCCGCATGCCGATCCAGGCCAACGAACCCTGGCTTTCGATCGCGCCGATTGCGGAGAGTCGCAGTTCATACAACGGGCTGCTTGTTATGGTGTTCATCGCGATATCCGCCTCAGCGGCCGTCGTCTTTATTCATCGCTTTGCCTCTCGTGCGTTAAGGCGGGGTCCGGCCTGGGGCTGTGGCTTTTCCGATCCGACACCCGCGGCCCAATATTCGGCCGGAAGCTTCGCTCAGCCTATTCGCCGCGTTTTCGGTACGCTCGTGTTCCACGCTCGCGATCATGTCGAGATGCCGCCCCCCGGGGATATCAGGCCCGCGCGCCTGCGAATCGAATTGCACGATCTGATCTGGGAGCGAATGTATGAGCCGATAGCAGGCGTGGTTGGCTTCTCTGCCGATAAACTCAATCGCCTGCAGTTCCTGACCATCCGGCGGTATCTCAGCCTGGTTTTTGCGACCCTCGTCACACTCCTTCTGGTCCTCGCGATATGGTCGTGATGTCGGACATTCTTGTGCAAGGCATGCAGATGCTTCTGGTGCTGCTGCTGGCGCCGCTGCTGACCGGCTTTGTGCGCAAGATGAAGGCCCGCCTGCTGCGTCGCCAGGGAGCGTCGGTCTTTCAACCGTATCGGGACCTCCTGCGATTGCTCCGCAAGGAAGTGGTGCTGGCGGACAACGCCTCCTGGCTGTTCCGCGTGACGCCCTACGTGACCTTTGCTGCGATCTGGGTTGCTGCCGCCCTGGTGCCGACGTTCGCCACCGGCCTCCTCTTCAACTGGACGGCGGACCTGATTGCCATCGTGGCGCTGCTGGGAAGTGCACGCTTCTTTCTTGCGCTCGCCGGGATGGACGTCGGCACCAGTTTTGGCGGCATCGGCTCCAGCCGCGAAGTCATGATTGCGGCGCTTGCGGAGCCGGCAATGCTGCTGTTTGTATTTTGCACAGCCCTGGTTGCCGGCTCGACCCAACTTTCGACGATCGCGAATTTCATGGCCTCGTCCTATGTCGGCTTACGGGTATCGCTGGGAATGGCGATGATCGCGCTCATCATGGTGGCACTCGCGGAGAACGCGCGAATTCCGGTCGACAATCCGGCGACGCATCTGGAGCTCACCATGGTGCACGAAGCGATGGTCCTCGAATATTCCGGTCGCCATCTCGCAATGATCGAATTCGGCGCCTTCCTCAAACTATTGCTCTATATCTCGCTGATCGCGTGCGTGTTCCTACCTTGGAAGATAGCAGTCTTCGGAACCGGTCCGTTGTCCTATGCCATCGGCGCCGTCGCCTACCTCGTCAAGCTCGCGGCTGCCGGCTTTTTCCTCGCACTGTTCGAGACCGCCACGGCGAAAATGCGGGTCTTTCGCGTTCCGCAATTTCTCGGTGCGGCCCTCATGCTGGGCCTGCTCGGCACCCTCCTCCTGTTCGTGTCAAAGAGCTTCTGATGCAGATGCACAGCCTCTCCTTCGACGTCTCGCACACGCTGGCCGGCGGGCTCGTCCTGATCAGCTTCATGATGCTGTACCAGGACAGGCTCTATTCGCTGCTCAACGTCTTTGCGCTTCATGCCCTGGTGCTCGCGCTTTCCGTCGCTTGGCAGGCCTTTGTCCAGGACGCACCTCATCTTTACATCACGGCAACAATCGCCCTCGTCTTCAAAGCGATCGTCATTCCGGTGGCGCTGCATCGCATCGTCAAGCAGCTAGGGATCCATCGCGACATCGAGTCGGCAGTGGGGATCGGCCCGACCATGCTGGCCGGGATGGCACTAGTTGCCCTCTCAATGGTGCTGATGCTGCGGGTGACCGCGGAGGCCGATCCATTGGCGCGCGAGGATCTCGCTTTTGCCTTGTCGGTCGTGCTGCTCGGACTTCTGGTCATGGTGACCCGTCGCAACGCCGTCAGCCAGGTCGTCGGATTCATGTCGCTCGAGAATGGGCTGGTGCTGGCGGCAACCGGCGCCAAGGGCATGCCGCTGGTGGTCGAGATCAGCGTCGCCTTCTCGATCCTGATCGCCTTCATCGTCATCGGCATCTTCCTGTTCCGGATCCGCGAACGTTTCGATTCCGTCGATGTCTCCGCGCTCGACGACTACCGGGGCGAGCGGCGATGAACGTACCTTCCTTCGATCCGGTGGCGGCTGTCCTGGTAATTCCGATCGGCTCGGCAGCGTTGCTGGCCATACTGCCGGGTTACCGGCTGACGGCGCGGTTGAACGTCGTGGCGAGCTTGGCGACATTTCTTTCGGCCCTCTCGTTGTTCGTCATCGAACGTCCGCCGCCGGCGCCGTACGTGCTCGTCGACGATCTCAACATCGTCTTCATCGTGCTCAACACCTTCGTGGGGTTCACGACCAGCATCTTCAGCGCCAGCTACATCGCGCATGAACTGGAGAGTGGTCGGTTGACACCGGTTTATCTGCGTTTCTACCACGCCATGTATCAGACCATGATGTTCGGCATGAACTTGGCTTTCGTGTCGAACAATATCGGCCTGATGTGGGTCGCGGTGGAAATTGCGACGCTCACCACAGTGCTGATGGTCGGCATCTATCGTACCCACGCCGCTCTGGAAGCGGCATGGAAATATTTCATTCTGGGGAGCGTCGGAATAGCGTTCGCCCTGTTCGGCACGATCTTGGTCTACATGGCAGCGCGCCCGGTCGTGGGCGAGGGCCAGGACGGCATGATCTGGACCCTGTTGATCCAACATGCCGCGAATTTCGATCCCGCGCTTCTCAACGTCGCTTTCATATTCCTGCTGCTCGGCTACGGCACCAAGGTCGGTCTGGCGCCGCTGCACGCATGGCTGCCCGACGCCCACGCCGAAGGTCCGACGCCGATATCGGCGGTACTGTCGGGGCTGCTGCTGAATGTCGCGCTCTACGCACTATTGCGCTTCAAGATATTGCTGGCCGCCAATCCGGCAGCGATCGCTCCTGGCCCCCTTATGGTGACGATGGGCCTAGTTTCGCTCGTCTTCGCATCTTTCATGCTCTACCGTCGACGCGACATCAAACGGCTGTTCGCCTATTCCTCGATCGAACACATGGGCATCATCGTGTTCGCGTTCGGCATGGGCGGGCCGCTCGCCAATTTCGCGGGGCTGTTGCACATGGTGATGCACAGCCTGACCAAGTCCGCGATCTTCTACGCCGTCGGACATATATCGCAGATCAAGGGCACGCAGCGAATCTCCGGGATCCGGGGCTTGACCGTGACCCATCCGGCGCTCGGCTGGGGTCTGGTGACGGGCGTCGTCGCGATCGCCGGCTTGCCGCCGCTCGGCATCTTCATGAGCGAATTCCTGGTCGTAAGCTCGACCTTCGCACGCCAGCCGCTGCTCGCGATCGTACTGGTGTTCGGGCTGTTGTTGGCGTTCGGCGCTTTGACGTTACGCCTGACAAGCGTCGCATTTGGAGAACCTCGCGGCAGCACCAAGTCAGCCGAGGCTTCCTATGTGCCGATGTTTGCCCATCTCTCGCTGGTTCTGATCGCGGGAATCTATCTTCCAGCGCCGCTCGTCACCTGGTTCCAACACGTGGCTCGCCTTCTTGGATAGTTTGGAGATCAACAGGATATGCCATCGCTGATCGATCTCTTGCTGGAGGGCCGCCCGGTCCAACAACACAGCCCGTGGCCGCGAGCTATAGTCGATGCTACCGTTTGGACATTTGCGGCAAGCGAATTGGCACACGGACGCTGGAGCCTGCTCGGCCTTTGGGGAGAACCCTCAACGGTGCACATGGCGATTATGGATGGACATACGGCAGAAGTCGCCACCGTCAGCCTGGATTGCCCCGACCGCGCTTATCCTTCAGTCGGCAAACACCACCCGCCGGCGCTTCGATTGGAGCGCACCATCAACGATTTGTTTGGATTGTCAGCGGAAGGCTTGCCCGATACTCGTCCGTGGCTTGATCACGACTGTTGGGCCGTTCGCTTCCCCTTGGGAAACCGCATCAACGCATTGTCGAAGGCGTCGCCCTATCATTTCCTGCCGGCGGAAGGCGACGGCCTGCATCAGGTCGCAGTCGGTCCGGTGCACGCGGGAATTATCGAACCCGGGCATTTTCGGTTTACGGCAAGCGGTGAGACCGTGGTCCGGCTGGAACAACGGCTGGGATACACCCACAAGGGTATCGAGGGTCTCATGACTGGAGCCAATCTTGAACGGGCTGTCCAGCTCGCCGGACGCGTATCAGGCGACAGCACTGTCGCCTACGCCTTTGCGTTTTCGCGAGCGGCCGAAGCAGCCTTACAGCTTGTCGTGCCCGATCGCGCGGTTTGGCTGCGTGCCCTGCTCGCAGAACTCGAACGGCTCGCCAATCATCTCGGTGACATCGGCGCAATCTGCAACGACGCCTCCTTTACGCTGATGCACGCTCTTTGTAGCGTGTTGCGGGAGAGCATCCTGCGCGCGTCCAATACCGCATTCGGCCATCGGTTGATGCGTGATATCATCGTACCCGGTGGCGTGACCCACGACCTCACCGAGGAAGGGCGAGAAATCATCCAGACGACACTGGATACCATCCGGTTGCGCTTTCCTGCTTTGATCGAGCTCTACGACAATACGGCGTCGCTACAGGATCGTACTGTCGATACGGGTGTGCTCAAGACCGCATTGGCTAGGCAGTATGCCGTTGGAGGCTACGTAGGCCGCGCATCCGGCCGCTCGTTCGACGCACGCAGGACACTTGGGTACCCGCCGTATGACGCACTGCGCTTCGATGTACCGGTCCTGAACGAGGGTGATGTCAACGCCCGCGTCTGGATCCGCGTACGCGAGGTTGAACAGAGTCTTTTGCTGATCGACCAGATACTGGACCGGCTTCCCGATGGCCCGCTGGGAACGCATGCGGGGCATCGGCGGGAGGTGCGGGAAGGCATGGCGATCGTCGAGGGATTTCGCGGCGACGTCCTGGTTTGGCTGCGCTTACGGGATGGCCGGGTCGAACGATGCCATCTGCGCGACCCGTCGTGTTTTCAATGGCCGCTTCTAGAGGCCGCAATCGAGGGCAACATCATCGCCGACTTCCCGCTCTGCAACAAATCCTTCAATTGCTCCTATTCGGGCCACGATCTCTGAGGAACGGACCAGATGCGCAAGCTGCTTTTTGAGAGCCTGTTTCGCCGGCCGATCACCGAGCAAGCACCGTCACCGGACGACGCCGCGGTGACCGAGCTCGCCACTGCCGTCGGTCGCGCGGCACGACGGCGTCTCGGCCGAAGCCTCTCGATACGCGAGGTCGATGCTGGATCTTGCAACGGATGCGAACTTGAAATCCACGCATTGAACAATGCCTACTACGACGTCGAGCGCTTCGGTCTTCGGTTCGTTGCGTCGCCGCGTCACGCCGACGTGTTGATGGTAACCGGACCGGTGACGAAGAACATGCGCGACGCGTTGGAGCGCACCTATCATGCGACCCCCAACCCGAAATGGGTCGTTGCCGTGGGAGATTGCGCCCGGGATGGCGGCTGCTTTGCCGGCAGCTATGCGGTGGTAGGAGGAGTCTCGCAGGTAGTTCCCGTCGATCTTCATATTCCCGGCTGTCCTCCGCCGCCCACCATGATCTTGCAGGGACTTCTCGCCCTACTCGATCGAGCGGCCAAAAACGTCAATTCCATTTGAGGCTCTGGGGGCGCCTTCGGCTATTCCAAGCCGGCTTGATCGCAGGGTGCGTTCAGACCGGGATAGTCCTTGCGATGACGCCGTTGGTAATCCTTTTCGCACATTGTCGGGATGATGTTTCCAGCGCGTCCAGTCGCGATCCAACGTTGTCGGTGGTCTCATTGCTGCCATTGATCTACCTGGTGCTCGCTGCGGGGGTGGCTCTGACAAAGCACCGCTACGTTACGTTGACGAGCACGCGAATCCGCCATGCATCGCGCCTGATGTCGACCTCCGAGCCTGATCGAACAGCCGGTACCCTCGCCATCTGTCTCTTTATTGCGGCCATCGGATGTGCATCGCTTGCCTTGCAGCCGCCTCCCGCCATCCTGGTTTCGACCAACTGGCATCTCGGCCCCCACGCGGCTGCGCCCATATTGTGGTCGCACTATTGAGCGTCTGCGCGGCCAGTTTCGGAGCAAACGCACATGCCGCCGTCGACGCCACAGACTGATCTAGGAGGTGGCGCAGAATCTCGGGCCCGAACGGTTGGTCGCCTCGGAGATGCGACTAGACGAAAATATGATCGTTAGGTATACATCTATGGAAGATCGCTACTGATGTTCAATGCATCACATTTAACGAGAGTAGCTTTGAAGTCATCGGAAAATACAAGGGCAAGTTGGGCGAGATCGCGATCTGGGAAAGCGAACAGACGGGCGACCGCTTCTATCGCGAAGGCGAAATTTTCCAGAGCCAAAGCTCGGCGTCCGGGGAGAGTCGATTCCCATACGTAAAGATAATGGAAGCGTTTCTAAGCGACGCGCCACGAGTGTCCTGCTCCTCGGATGTGGCGGAGGCAACCTCGCGTCTATGCTGACACGCCAAGGGAAGAGCGTGACCGTGGTCGACCACAACCCAGTTAGCTTCGACCTCGCCAAGCGCTTCTTCGGATTGCCGAAGGAAATTCCCTGCATTGTCGCAGATTTTAGCGAATATCTCTTGGCCGAGACACGTACTTTCGACGACATAGCGATCGACGTCGGCGGACCCGGATTTTGCTTCGAGGAGCAGTTCGATCCGGTAACCTGTCATTCGATCACCGCACGGCTGAAATCCAGCGGACGCGCAATCCTGAACATGCTTGTCGCGACCGATTTCGACGCGGCGCCTGACATGATCGCCAGCGACCTGTCTGAAGGTCACATGACTTCGTGGATATTCGACCATCCGGGTCGTCTAAACCGAAATGTCCTCATCGCCTGCCTGCCGAGGCTGCGCCGGGTCGCCAATCGGCATTACATGGCGAAGTTTTCCAAAACCGTCGGCTGTGGTTGGGCGTTGCGGCGCCCGCGTCAGCCTCCGCATGACAGTAGACCCGTCGTCGTCGACACTTGCACGTCCTAACCCGCGCCCAGGGAGAAACGAAATGTTCGAACAAGGCACACGCAACCCGGAATTCGGGGCAGACAAATTCGGGTTCAGATATCTCAAAGGGCTGAACTGGAACCTCTTCGAACCCGAACTTTACGAATGCGCGCTCAAGAACGGTGAAGCGCAGGTCACGTCCGGCGGCGCGCTGTGCGCCGAAACCGGCGTGCACACCGGTCGCAGCCCGAAAGACAAGTATATTGTCTGTGACGACCAGACGGAGCAGACCATCTGGTGGGGAAACAACGGCAAGATGACCCCCGCGCAATTTGCACGGCTGTACCAGGACTTCATTGCGCACTCCGCCGGCAAGACCCTGTATGCCCAGGATCTACGCGCCGGAGCCGATCCGGAATTCGGAATGCGCACGCGTGTCTTCACTGAGCTTGCTTGGCACTCCCTTTTCATCCGCACTCTGTTGCTCAGACCCAACCGCAGCGAACTCTCGACATTCGTGCCAGAGCTCACGATCTACTGCTGCCCGACCTTCAAGGCGGATCCCAAGCGCCATGGCGTTCGCAGCGATACGGTGATCGCGATCGATTTTTCGCGAAAGATCGTCTTGATAGGAGGAAGTTCGTATGCCGGTGAGATCAAAAAGGCCGTGTTCACGACGTTGAACTACTTTCTTCCCGCTCAAAACGTCATGCCGATGCATTGTTCCGCAAATGTCGGCCCGCAGGACGATGCGGCCATCTTCTTCGGTTTGTCTGGAACCGGGAAAACAACTCTGTCCGCCGATCCGGGACGCACACTGATCGGTGACGACGAGCACGGTTGGGGCTCCAAGGGCATCTTCAATTTCGAGGGCGGGTGCTACGCCAAGGCAATCAAGCTGAGTGCTGAAGCCGAGCCGGCCATATATGCGACCACTCAGCGCTTCGGAACGGTCCTTGAGAACGTTGCCTTCGATCCGATAACGCGTGTCTGTGATTTCGACGATGGCTCGAAGACGGAGAATACGCGTGCCGCGTATCCGATGCACTTCATTCCCAACGCATCAAAAACCGGACGCGCCGGACATCCGAAGAATCTCGTTATGCTGACCGCGGACGCCTTCGGCGTAATGCCGCCCATTGCCAAGCTGACAGCGGCGGAAGCCATGTTTCATTTCCTGTCGGGGTACACCGCCAAGGTTGCCGGAACGGAAAAGGGCGTGGTCGAACCCGAAGCTACCTTTTCGACCTGTTTTGGTGCCCCATTCATGCCCCGGCCGCCCTCGGTCTACGGCGATCTGTTGCGCTCGCTCATTGCAGAGCACAACGTAAACTGCTGGCTGGTGAACACCGGTTGGACCGGGGGAAGCTACGGGGTCGGACAACGGATGCCCATCAAGGTGACCCGTACGCTGCTGACCGCCGCACTCGACGGCACCCTCAACGATAGCGAATTCTACACCGACAAGAATTTTGGCTTTCAGGTACCCGCCTCGGTCAACGGTGTCGATAGCCATATCCTGAAGCCCCGGGAGACATGGAACGACAAGGAGGCATACGACGCCGCTGCGAGCAAGCTTGTCCAGATGTTCCAGGACAATTTTGCGAAGTTCAAAGGCGTCGTCCAAGCGGACGTCATGGCGGTCGCGATGTCAACGTAGGTTCCAACGGAACGATAGAATGTCTTGGCCGTCAGTCTCGGCGGCGCTGCCGATCGTCTCAAGGCGAAAACCCGGATGTCCGTGAGCGATTCACATTTGCCTGTTCGCATCTGGCCCGCAATCGCTCGAGCCGTAGCCGGAAGGTATCCCGCGCGCCGTCGGGGAAAGTGCTTCCGGAGCTATCTGCATCGGGTGGAAAACTGCTCCTCCTCTGTTTTGGATGATCGCTGCAAGCTATTACGACGCCGCGATTCCGCCCACGACGCCGCTGGCTGCAACCGGCGCCGCCCTCCTGCTGACCAACATCGCCTGTCTTGTCTTGCCCAGGCACGGCATGTTCGCGCATCCGGCCGGTTCGCTCTCCGGCATTCGCAATCATGCAATCATGAACACCGTCATCGTTCTGGCCGCGTTTTTGACCTTGGCATCAGGAACGATGTGACCAGATGTGCTTCGCCGCCTATCGAGTGATCTGCCAAGGCGGCTCATTCCTCTGCTCGCGGAACAAGTTTTCCCTGCGATGCCTTGTGATGATACTGCAATGCGATCAAAAGACTTTTCAGGCCTCGCAACGGCCAGAGCGTGACTAGCAGGATCAACGGGATCCACAGCACAGCATGAACCCAGTACGGCGGTTGGTATTTTACCTCCGTTATCAGAGCGGCTCCTACGACAATGGCGCCCGCGATCATGATGACGAATATGGCCGGCCCATCGCCGGCGTCGGCAAAGCTGAAATCGAGACCGCACACGTCGCACCTGGATTTCAGCGTCAAGAACCCCTCAAACAACTTTCCCTTGCCGCATCGCGGACATCGACACAGAAGGCCAGCGCTATACGGCGATGGCATTTTTTCCGAGATCTTCTTGGTCGAGAGTTCCATCTTCAGCTTTCTGCGTTTCGATTGGGTGGCGACTGACCAAACCAACTCGAAACGCTAGTGTGAGCCAATTTCCGCCAACCGTATCGAATTCGCAGCTCCCGGCACGTCGACCGTCGTTATCTCGACGCGGGCCGTCTGCTGACGGTTGGGATGGTCGTTAGGATTGGCGGCTACCGTTAGACAGAAAAGCGTCCGGCCGTCCTGTCCGCCCAACTGACATGCGACCGCATGCCGGCCCGGTACGTGAACGCGATGTGTGATCCGCCCGCCCTGCTGCACTCGGACAAAGAGCGACTGTCGGGCGGCAGCCGCCCAGACGGCGCCTTCAGCGTCCCCGCAGATGCCGAGCGGGCTCATCCCCTCGAACCCAGCGAAAACTTTTCGATGCAGCAATTCTCCGTCGCTGTCGATCTTGAATCCGAGAAGCCGATTTCCGAGCGTCTCCGCAACCAGTAGGTCATGCGAACTTGTGATTGCCAATCCGTTCGGGTGTGCGATGTTGTCGGCAACCGATCGGATATTGCCGTCCGGCATTGTCAGAAGAACCCGAGCCGACGCGAAGCCGTCGGGTCCTGTGGCATCCGCGTCGAAAGATGTCACATAGGCGCTTCCATCGCGAGCGACGGCTAGGTCCCGTAGATATCCTGTTGCTAGATCGGTCAAGTCGGCATGGATCACCGGCTTCTCAGCACCGAGTTTCAGGATCAGCCGCGGGGTCATCGAGGCGACCAATAAACTACCGTCGGGCAAAAAGCCCAGCCCGAAGGGGCGATCTGGACGTCGGCGACGATCGTAACCTTGCCGTCCAGATCGATGCGGAAGATTTTTCCGGCGCGTACATCGGATACCCACAAGGCACCCAGATGCCATCTAGGCGCCTTAAGGCGCGAGAATCCGCTTGCAAGTACACTTGTCTTCAGCGTTTTCATCATCCTCGATCGAGAAACCCATCTTGCCTCGGGGGGTCATCGCGCCCGTTCCAAAGAACGCGGCGAAGAGGGCTTGGGCTGCTTCATGTTCTTCATTTTCGGCTTCGCGACGTGCTCCCTGAGACGAACGCCTCGACCACCGGCCGAGCTCGCAACCCCCGGATTGATCAATTCGATCCCGGCATTCTCCAGTGCAGAAACCAATTTCATCAGAGAATCGACGTTCCCACGGATAACTCCGTCACTGGCTTCCATGCGTTGAATGGTGGGGACTGAAAGACCAGCGAGTTCGGCCGTCTGCCGCTGGTCTATATTCAGGAGCGCGCGAGCAGCCCTGAGTTGATTGGCCGTGATCATGAAGCGGCGGCCTCCAGTGCGATTCTCATACAATATATCTACACCATCCAAAATACGACTTCAAGCATCAATTTAGATGCAAAATATATCAGCAGCCGGACCGCGCCGCCTGAAACGGATAGAGATCTCAGACTTGTATCGAATTTTTCTCCCAGAATGCGGAAACATTATCAGCGATACCCGAAACAGTTGGCGCACCACAAATTACATGATAAAAGATGTTTAATGCATGCGTTCTAATGCCCGCCTCTTAAGGTCTTTGCTTGTCGTGAAATTGTTGGGTCGTTATCAAGGGAAGAACGGACAGATCGATATCGTCGAATGTTCTTGGGATGGCACGCGCGTGTACTTCGAAGAAGGCATCCGGCAAAGCCAGGCGACGCCAGACGGCGAAAGCGTCTTCACCTATGTGAAGCTCATGGACGAACTCCTGTCTCGGTCCGAACAGATCCTCGTCCTGGGTTGTGGCGGCGGAAATCTTGCGACACGGCTGTGGCGTCTCGGCAAGAGATTGACCATCGTCGACATCAACCCGATCAGTTTCGTGCTCGCGCACAGGTATTTCGATCTGCCGGACGATCTGCCCTGCATCGTCTCCGACTTTCGAAATTTCGTGTTCGATGATCGCGCATATTACGACGGCATTGCAATCGACGTCGGCGGACCTGGATTCCGTTTCACGGAAGAGTTTGATGCGGAGACCTGCGATGCCATCCGCGCCCGTCTGGCACCAGGCGGCCGGATCGTGATGAACGTAATGGTGGCACACGACATTGATCCGACACCAGATCGGATCGCAGCCAGACTCGCTGGTGAAGAACTGCGGACATGGATCGTCGATGAGCAATTCATCGAGGATCGTAATGCCGTCATCGCCTGCATCCCCGAGAAGACCTTGGGTTCACGGGCAGCGCTCGATCGCGTGATGCGCCATAACCATGAACGCTGGGCGATCCGCCGCGGAAGATTGCGAAACCGCGATCTCGCCTGTGGATCGCGCTAATGTCGCAGCTTCCGGCAGATCGACGCGAGACGTGGATAACCGGCGTCGGCCTCGTCTCCTCCCTGGGGGACGGGTTGGAAGCGAATTGGGACGCTCTCCGCAGCGGCCGCGTAAACATTGATCTGGAAAAATATGCACCGTGGATGATCCGCCCTTTGGTGCCGCTTAATCTTGACAGCTAGATTCCGAAAAAGGGCGATCAGCGCCAGATGGAAGCGTGGCAGCGCATAGGCACCTACGCAGCCGGTCTTGCCTTGGACTCCGCGAGCATTAAGGACGACAAGGAAATCCTGGCTCGGACCGAATGATCGTTGCTGCGGGCGGCGGCGAGCGGGACCTCGATGTCGACGCCGCGATTTTGACTGCGCGTGCGGACGCGAGGTCGGAGGCTCTCAACGAACGGCTGATGAATGATCTGCGCCCGACCCTGTTCCTCGCGCAGCTATCCAATCTGCTTGCCGGCAACATATCAATCGTCCACGGCGTGTCCGGGTCGTCACGGACCTTTATGGGCGAGGAAGCCGCCGGCGTCGACGCCGTCCGAATTGCGTGGGCCAAGATTGCTTCCGGACAGAGCGAGGTTGCCTTGGTCGGTGCCGCGCACAACAGCGAGCGCAAAGAAATGCTGATGCTCTACGAATGCGACGGCTTCAATCTCAAGAAGGACTTCGCATCGGTCTGGTCGCGTAACGGTGGTGGCTTTTTTAGGGTCTGGCGGCGTGTTCCTGGTGCTTGAATCGAGACCTCACGCGGAGCGCCGAGGCGCCAAGCCGTTGGCACGGCTCGTCAACGTATGTGGACGCTGAAGACGACGAGGTAGACATCGTCCCGAACTTCGCGTTCGACTTCGAGCGGCTTGAGCTTTGCCCGCCAAGTGTTCTTCATCGCGAAACCCGTCCTCCGACCCCACGCGATAACCGAGAAAGAGCACGCGCTCCTCCGCGTTACCTTCGGAGTAACGTGGGGGAAGCGAGGCCATGCTTCCGCATCCCTATTCAAGGACCTGGAAACCGAGCGCAGGCATTTGGGTCTCCGGCCTCGGCTGGATGGGGCCCGCGCCAAAGTGGGCTTTCGTGGAAATTTCGCTCTTCAAGCCCCAGGCGCGAGGCGCCTAAGTCATTGAAGAAGATGGTGGGCACGACAGGGATCGAACCTGTGACCCCTACCATGTCAAGGTAGTGCTCTCCCGCTGAGCTACGTGCCCTAGAGGTCATTTCATCGATGGGGTCCCTATAACGGCTCAGGGGACCCGGCGCAAGGACGGAAGGCGGCCGATTTAGGCCGCAAGCATCTTGTTCACTTCACTGACCAATTCGCGCAGATGCACGGGCTTGGACAGCACCTTGGCGTTCTTGGGGGCGTCCGAATCCGAGTTCAGGGCGACCGCGGCGAAGCCGGTGATGAACATGATCTTGATATCAGGATCGAGTTCCGAGGCCCGGCGGGCGAGCTCGATGCCGTCCATCTCCGGCATCACGATGTCGGTAAGCAGCATCTCGAACGGCTCTTCCCGGAGCCGCTGATAGGCGGCCATGCCGTTGTCGTGGGACGAGACCTGAAAACCGGCGTTTTCCAGCGCCTTGACCAGGAAACGGCGCATGTCGTTGTCGTCTTCAGCGAGCAAGATTTTTGGCATGGCTGGAACGTCGAATCCCCAAGACAATTACAAGGCATCAGCAGAGGTCACTAAGCCCGACAGAGGGTAAATTTCGGGTGAAAATCTTTACCCTGTGCCCGACCGGCGAGGCCCCTTGTGAACCCGAAAGCAGCACGAATCAATCGACCAGCGCCGGCCCATCCCCGCCTCGATGCCCGCACGGTTAAGACATGTTCCAGCGCCGATCACACTTTTTCGCTTGGCAGAATGGTTGCGATTCCGGACAATGACGACACATAAGAGCCGCTCGACCGGCCGAATCACTTCGATCCGGGATCTTGCCGGATCTTGCGGCGCCAGGATCTTGCGGCACGAAGGGACGAAGCCCGAGAAGATGACCCGGTTTGACGGCGACAAGTCGCCAGCGTTCGAGATCGTGGAGCCCGCCGAATGGCGCGCGCCGATCATCTTCAACTCGCCCCATTCCGGCTCGACCTATCCGGACGAATTCCTTAGCGCCTCGCGGATCGACCTGCCGACGCTACGGCGCTCCGAAGATTCCTTCATGGACGAGCTGATCGGCCATCTCAGCGAGCGCGGCTTTCCGACCGTGCGGGTCAACTTTCCCCGCTCCTATGTCGACGTCAATCGCGAGCCCTATGAGCTCGACCCCCGGATGTTCACCGGCCGCCTGCCGAGCTTTGCCAACACCCGCTCGATGCGAGTCGCCGGCGGCCTCGGCACTATTCCGCGCGTGGTCGGCGACGGCCAGGAGATCTATCGCGAGCGCATCCTGGTCGACGACGCGCTGGCGCGGATCGAGACGCTGTACAAGCCCTATCATCGCGCGCTGCGCCGGCTGATCAACAAGGTGCACCAGATGTTCGGCACCGTGGTGCTGGTCGACTGCCACTCGATGCCGTCGGTCGGCGTGTCCCGCGACGAGCCGCGCCGGCCCGAAATCGTGATCGGCGACCGCTACGGCACGAGCTGCACACCGCTCTTGCCCGACCGGGTTGAGGAGACCATGACCGGGCTCGGCTATTCGATCGGCCGCAACAAGCCCTATGCCGGCGGCTTCATCACCGAGCATTACGGCAATCCGGCGAGCGGCCTGCACGCGGTGCAGCTCGAGCTCAACCGCGCGATCTACATGGACGAGCGGCGGCGCGAGCGCGGCCCGCGCTTTGGCCAGATCGCTTCCGACTTCGCGGTGCTCGCTGACGTGCTGGCCACAACGATCCCGTTCGGCGATCTCGGCCCGTTCCAGGCCGCCGCGGAATAAGCGCGCCGTCACCGGGATCACGTCAGGGATCAACGACCAGACACAGCTGCGAGCGCATGCGTATCGAGCGCCGAATCTTCGCTTCGCGTTTTCACGCACTTGAAGTGAAGACCGCGGGCTTGAAGTGAAGACGGTGGCTCAAAGAAAAAAGGGCCGCTTCTGATGAAGAAGCGGCCCAAGTCTAGGGAGGAAACGCCCAAGGAGGGCAGCGGTAACGCAGAGCGCTACCGCACCGCAACAATATGCGGCCGCGACGCACAAAGTGCAAGAGCTTTTGAGCCGTTTCCCATGCAAAAACACATGGCTCAATTGCTTATAGAGAAACCCAGATTCAGTTTCTTTGATAAGGAAATTCAATGGGTTGATTGTCGTTTGCATACGAACGAGGCATGTTCGGAACTAAGTATTTAACTCAATGATCGATATTTGGCCAGCCTATGGCTCGGATGAGGCAACGGGTGTCCGCATTCAAAATAGCGGGGTGCAAATCGAGACAGCGCTGCACGCGGAGGGTGATTTGAGATACGCAGATGCGAGCTTCACCCGACTTTCGTTTTGAGGATGCGCCGTGACGGTGATCGACTTCTCCGCCTTCATCGGACGGCTCGCCACCGCCTCCGGCGAAACCATCCTGCCGTTCTTCCGCACCTCGCTGTCGATCGACGACAAGAGCAAGACCAAGGATTTCGATCCGGTCACGGAAGCCGACCGCGCCGCGGAGGCGGTGATGCGACGGCTGATCAAGGCCAACTTCCCCCAGCACGGCATCGTCGGCGAGGAATTCGGCAATGAGCGTGAGGACTCCGACTATGTCTGGGTGCTCGACCCCATCGACGGCACAAAATCCTTCATCGGCGGCTTTCCGATCTGGGGCACGCTGATCGCGCTGTTGCACAAGGGCGCGCCGGTGTACGGCATGATGCACCAGCCCTTCATCGGCGAGCGCTTCTCCGGCGACAACGGCTCGGCCAATTATAAAGGCCCGTCCGGCGAGCGCCGGCTCCAGGTTCGCCGCTGCACCTCGCTGTCGGAGGCAACGACCTACACCACCAGCCCGCTGCTGATGAACGAGCGTGACCGCGCCATTTTCGGCCGTATCGAGACGGGCGCGCGGCTGTCGCGCTATGGCGGTGACTGCTACTCCTACTGCATGCTGGCGGCAGGCCACGTCGATCTCGTGGTCGAAACCGAGCTGAAGCCTTACGACATCGCGGCCCTGATCCCGATCGTGACCGGCGCCGGCGGCGTCGTCACCACCTGGGAAGGCAAGCCGGCCCAGGGCGGAGGCCGCATCATCGCCGCTGGTGACGCACGCGTTCACGAAGAAGCACTGAAACTGCTCAACGGATAAGCGATATTGGAGCCTGCATGACAAACCGGCGCACGCTCCTGCTCGCAATTCTGCTGCTGCCGACGCTCGCCTCCGCCCAGAATTTCCCGGCCAAGCCGATCAAGCTGATCGTGCCGTTCCCGGCCGGCGGGCCCAACGACATCATCGCCCGCGTGATCGGCCAGCGCATGTCGGAACTGTCAGGCCAGCCCGTGCTGATCGACAACCGCGGCGGACAGGGCGGCGTGCTCGGCACGGATGCGGTCGCCAAGAGCGCGCCCGACGGCTACACCATCGCGATCTCCAGCGCCGGCGCGCTCGCGATCAGCCCGAGCATGGAGAGGGTCGCCTACGACACGCTCGCCGACCTCACGCCGGTGACGCTGGTCGCGACCGTGCCGGAAATGCTGGTGGTGGCGACCAACGTGCCGGCAAAGGACATCGGCGAGCTGATTGCGCTCG
>WNGR01002906.1_pt1 | contig 18738 bp, 16 predicted proteins | sample 5407581 | NCBI WGS metagenome assembly WNGR01 (sample SAMN13153383, study PRJNA577476) | soil metagenome | isolation source: 80 cm soil or saprolite under Garry oak tree replicate 2 | place: USA:California | collected 2016-06-15 | reverse complement strand
CCTCACTACCTTAGCTAACTCCCTTGTGCAGTTGCTCTTGTCTAGGTGTGTAGTATAGCAATATAGAGTTCTTCTACCTCTGAAGTTTGCTCTTGTCTAGCTATCTTGCTAATCCTCACACACTGTCAGTTGTCTGCGTCAACAGGTTATGGGCCCTGCCGCTCTGTAACTGACAAGCTACCTCTTCTCTAGATCTACCTTGTGTCTGTTACGATCTGGACACGTTTCACATCCTTTCCACATGACTCACTACCTTACATGTGCCGGAACCCCATGACTCATATTGACTCAGACTCATGACTTGTTACTTACCGATCATTCCATATGACATCATCACTGACATCACTATGACGCATGCTGACTCATGCTTACTCATTACCTACGTCATCATGACTCATACTGACTAGGATCGCGTCATATGTTTGTTCAACACAAACATCCTGTACTAGTATATAAACCCTAGCCTACCTAGCTTGTACAGTTGACTTCTTCCAATCCATGACATAGTCTCCAGAACCAAGCAGGGGAACTCTTGGGTTGTTCCAAAGGAGGGCTTTCATCTATTGCCTCTCATCGACGTGGGCCTTCAATTTGCCTCGCATACCCAATCGAACGCGGACCTTTGATTTGTCTTGCACCCGCTAGTCGTGTTGATGACTTGGCATTTCCATTCACACCAGTCTTGAGCGTGGCTCGACTTGGTACTTGTGCATCACCAAACTGAGGCCCTGATACAGTCTCACTCTACGAAGAACTAAGACTTAGATGCATGTCACACGATAACGCCAGTCATGGTGTTACACTAAGTCAAGTCTCTCACCACCGTGGCTTCAACTAGCAGAGCCAGAGCGACCTTTCAGTCAGAACTTGTCGAAAGAAGTACAGAAGATGATCTCCCCGACAACGTCAAAGGAACCACAGTCTATAAAAGTTTCACCGACCAAGAAGGGTACTACGTATTCGACAAAAATCTTCAAGGGTATCTCCCAATCCATTACCTCGAAGACAAACGCCTTTGGACATTAATCGACTATGACACCAAGGCAGGAAGCTGGTACACAACCGAACCAGCCCCACTCGAATACGGTCTAGGACCCTACAGAAACAAACCCACACATGGAATAGACGTTGACTCATCGGAAGGAGAACTCACAGATATGGAAGATCCCGACAACAAGGGAAAACAAGTCACACCCACCCCTCAAATTTTCACACCCTACGCCATGACCAGTACCCAAGCACAAACCACCACCACTGCCCCTGCAACCACTAGTGGAAGCAGACTCACTGTCCAAAGCATTCCCCTGGGCGGAGGAGGTGGCGGAGGTGGTGGTGGAGGAGGTGGTGGAGGAGGTGGTGGAGGAGGTGGCAGAGGAGGTGGCGGAGGAGGAGGAGGTGGAGGAGGAGGCGCAGGTGGCGCAGGTGGAATCCCTGCAGCACCACCCGCACTCACAGGAAAATTGGGAGGCAATCCACCAAAAGAATTCCATGGCGATAGGGAGGAAAGCAAGGCCTTCCTACTCAACTTCCTCCTCTATCGAGGAATGAACCCACACATAGAACAACTTGCCATCCCTTATCAAAGAAGCATGACGTTCCTGTCATACATTTGAGGACCTCTCATAAACGATTGGGTCGAAGAACAAGCACAGTGGCTTATAGATCAAGTCACAGGAGGAGTACCCCACGCAGAAGAAAATCTATGGGCAACAATCGAAACTAGATTCTGCCAGGCATACACCAATACTGTGGAAAAACAAAAAGCCCAACACAATGTGCAGGAACTCAAGATGAAGGGTGATGACCTTGACGGGTTCATAGCCCAATTCGCCACCACTGCGAAGAAAGCAGGATATGATCTTGATGGCAAAGCAACGCTCGATGTATTCCAAAGGGCCCTCCCATACAAATTAGTGGCCAACTGCGTAAAATTCGACCATCCAGTAACATGGAACGACTGGACTAGTGCAGCTAGACATCATCAACAGGAGTACATCTACCTAAAAGAAAGAGTCAAAGGAGGCGAACAACAAGAAGGAGCAACAAAATTCCAATGGAGGAATGCACTCAATAACCGCAACCCAAACGCCATGGACATTGGACAGACAAGAGCGTGGGCCACTTTCACGGACGAAGAAAAATGACAAAGAGTCCAAAGTGGACTTTGCTTCCGCTGCAATCAAAAGGGACATATCGCCAGATATTGCCCAAACCAAGGAGCAAGAGCAGCAGAAGCATCCACGTCCAACACCCCAGTTGTTACTGTCCAAACGCAAGGACCAGTTAGCACAGCCCAAAAGGCACAAGCTCTCATCGCCACCCTCCATGCGGAATCCGAAGAAGTTTGTGACTGCTTTGCAGACGAACTCTTCAGCAAAAAGGATTTTCTCAATGCCTGAACCCGGCAGCCTGGGCCAAGGCACTACGAATTAGTGTGTACAATAGCAGATATCAATCTATGCGAATCCCAGTTCTATTTGAATCCGCACACGCGACAGCTGAAAGAGAAGTCCTTGTTGACTCTGGGGCAACCAACAATTTCATCTCCAAAAATTTGCTCCAATGACTCAGAATTGGATACCTACTGGTAGAAACCCCTATCAAGATTTGGAACGTAGACGGAACCCACAATCAAGATGGAGCAATCACCCACTTTACTGACTTACAAGTAAACACGGGGACAGAAACGAAAACTCTACGATTCCTCATAACGAACCTGGGAAAAGATGAAGTAATCCTGGGATATCCATGGCTAACCGCTTTCGAACCAGTAATCCATTGGAAAGACATGACACTAGACAAGAAGTGTCAACCGGTAGTAATCTCAAGTGTAAAACCGGAAGAAGTACAACTAGCCACAACAATGACCGAAGAAGAATGGGAAGGAATGGTTCAAAGGGAAGAAGAGCCATACGCCGTACTACGCAAAACGACTACGGCATCAGAACTAGCGCAAAAGGCAATGGACAAAACGCCAAAAACCTTTGAACAAATGGTCCCTGAAGAATATCGACGACATGCAAGAACATTCAATGAAAAGGAGTCGCACTGATTTCCCCCAGAAAGAACATGGGACCATGCCATTGACCTTCTCCCTGACGCGCCAAAAGCTATAGACTGCAAGGTGTATCCTATGGCTTGAGGAGAAGAGGATAGTCTGAGGGAATTCATCAAAGAACAACTGGAGAAAGGATACATCCGACCATCAAAGTCCCCATATTCATCACCTTTCTTCTTTATAAAGAAAAAAGACGGCAAACTGCGACCCGTACAAGACTATCGAAGACTAAACTCCCTAACAGTTAAAAACCAATACCCACTACCCCTAATCCCCAAGTTAATTGATCACCTCCGTAACACCACCCTTTTCACAAAGCTCGATATCCAGTGGGGTTACAATAATGTTCAAATAAAAGATGGAGATCAATGGAAAGGGGCCTTCAAGACTAACCTGGGACTCTATGAACCCTGTGTCATGTTCTTTGGATTGACTAATTCCCCAAGTACTTTTCAAACCATGATGGACACCATCTTCCAAGACCTCACAGCAACAGGAGAAGTCGTAATTTACATGGACGACATACTCATTGCGACATCAAGCGACACCCCACATCATCGGCAACTTGTACACCAAGTACTGGACAAACTCAAGGAACACAACCTCTTCCTCAAACCAGAAAAGTGTACATTCGAAGCATCCGAGATTGAATATCTGGGGCTAGTCATAGGAGGAGGAAAAGTACGCATGGATCGAGTAAAAGTACAAGGGGTCGACGGTTGGCAACGCCCAAAAACTCTCACCGAACTACGAGGGTGGATGGGATTCATCAATTTCTACAGAAGGTTCATCAAAGGATTCTCAAAGATCACAAGAGTCCTTAATGAACTCACAAAGAAGAACGTTCCCTGGGAGTGGACCAAACAGAGAGAAGAGGCATTTCAAATGCTAAAAAGGCTCATATGCGAAGAGCCGGTATTACTCATGCCCAAACTCGACCAACCATTTGAGCTGGAAGTAGATGCATCAAACTATGCCATTGGAGCAACATTAAATCAGAAGGACGAACGTAACCAGTGGCATCCAGTGGCCTATTACTCCACCACTCTTTCCGAGACAGAAAGGAACTACGACATCTACGATAAGGAGTTACTAGCAGTAGTAAAATCCCTGCGACACTGGAGGACATACCTTGCCGGAGCACTGCACCAGACAGTTATCCATACCAACCATTCCAATCTCCTCTATTGGAAGGAACCTTGAAAAATTAGTCGATGAATCGCACGAGAGTTCCAAGAACTCCAGGAGTATAACTTTGTGCTCAAACACATAGCAGGCAACAAAAATGCAAGAGCAGACGCCCTCTCCAGAAGACCAGACTATAATAATGGAGAGGAAGACAACGACAACGTGGTGGTACTACCATCACACGTCTTCATCAAAATCGCGGGCAGCGAACCAGTAGAAGAAGTGGACACCCACTCAAAAATCAACTTGAGCAATTTAGAAAATGAAGAAACAATCAAAAGATGGGCCAATATGTATCAATTACATCAGGAACACAATACCTGGTGGAAGGAGAACGCACTAGTTGTTGCCAGCGACAACAATCTTAAGAGGGGGGTAATTTCCACCTTTCACGACCCACCATATCGCAGACACCCGGGAATCGGCAACACCATGGCACTCCTGAAGCAAAACTATTGGTGGCCAAATCTGAAAAAGGACGTAGAAGAATACGTCAAAGGATGCGCAATGTGTCAGGCCAACAAGATCAACACGCATCATCAGAAGCCTCACCTATATCCCATCACCACGGACCCAGAGGCGCAACCGTTTGAAGTCATAACCATGGACTTCATCACGAAATTACCGCCATCACAAGGATATGACTCAATCCTCACCATCACGGACCACGATTGCACCAAGGCGGCCCTATTCATTCCTTGCAACGAAACGATTACAAGTGAAGGAATCGCAAAACTATACCTTCAACACGTATACCCTCACTATGGTATACCAAAGCGAATGATCACAGACCAAGGACCACAATTCATATCTGTCTTCATGAGGAATCTATGCGAAACCCTGGGGATAAAACAAAACATATCATCAGCATATCATCCACAAACTGACGGACAATCAGAACGAAGCAATCAGTGGGTCGAACAATTCCTTCGACATTGGAGCAACACACAGCAAGACAACTGGGCAGACCTACTCCCCATCGCCCAGTTCGCACACAACTCATGGCCAAACGCAACAACAAAAAGCTCACCATTCAAACTCTTGATGGGAAGCGAACTGCAGATGACATGGGAGGAAGGAAGGACAAAGGCGCAAAGGGTAGAAGAACGACTTCATGAAATACAAGAAGCTCGTGACAGGGCGCAAAACTGCATCAAACACGCACAACACCTCATGGCAGAAAGGGGCAAAACAAAATTTACGCCCTACGCCCAAGGAACCCTGGTTTGGCTAGAAGGGGTTAATCTATGAACTCACTACCCCACTTTCAAACTAGCGCCAAAACGATACGGACCTTTCCCCATCAAGAAGGTTCTATCAGATGTATCATACGAACTAGAACTTCCGGTCCAATGGAAGATACACCCGGTGATACACGCAAACCTCCTAACACCATATAAGGAGACGGCGTTACACGGTCCCAACTTCACCCGACCTCCACCTGACCTTATTGATGGAGAAGAAGAATACGAAGCGGAAGAAGTACAGAAAGTTCACTGGCAAGGTCGAGGGCACAAACTACACTACCTAGTCAAGTGGAAAGGTTTCCCCATGAGTGACAGCACCTGGGAACCTGTGGAGCACCTGAAACATGCCCCAGAACTTATCGCCGACTTCTATCGCCGATACCCCAACGAAGAAGGAGCGCCCAAGAACGCATAAAAGGAGGAGTTTAGAAACAAGAAAACGACATCCCCCCTCCTTCATTCTTACTCCTCATTACATGCTACACTCCTCCAATCTATCATGAACTTCACTACTGACGAATACGAGTCTGTAGGAGAGCATGGCGCTTACCACAACGCTGTCCTGGCTGAAGAAGCCAAAAGAGATACGATATGTTCCCCCAGAGTCACCACTGTAATCCCCTCCTCTCCCATTCACATCGCAACACCACCCCCAGTTATGATCCCCTCCGCTGACACGATCCGAGAAATGCCCAACATCAACTTCGTGGCAATGCTCGAGAGTCTCACAGGAGCCGCCACTAGAATTGAAATGGTGGAGGAGCCCATCGATTACAGTCGCGAGCCAGAGGAAGAGCTCAATGACGACCCCGGACTCCCCTACTTCCCGAACAACCCAGCATCACTCCGCTTCTATCCCCTCTACATTCCCAAAGCTGACGACACAGATGAACGGACACTCGCTCTGTACATCTACTATTGAAACAAAGGGCAAGAAGTGGTAGGTTGTCTCAAGAGAGGAGCACCCCCCTACACCAGACCAGTATACCTTCACATGCCCAATCCTGTCCAACTCCCCATTCCTCTCACCCAAACTCAGATCCAGCAATTCTCTTCAGAGGATCCTCGGGCGTACGCAATCAACGAGGTACTCCGACAACTCAAGGATCTGTGTATTGACACAGAGGTATCACGACTTAGAGATAAGTTGGACCTCCAAGTCAAAGTGCAGAAGCAACTCAACGACATATGCAGACAAGAGAGGACATTGGTAGGGGCCCAATTCGAAGTTGAGCAAGCAATTGCAGGCATTCAGGATAGGATGGAAAGGGCGTGCCTATATCAGACACTGGCAGACGCGTACGCACGAATGGTCGTTCGACCCACACACTCCCCTTCTGACTGTCCATTAAACCTTCGACCACGTGGTCCCCTTGAGATGCCCCAGCTGCACGATGAGCCCAGACGTCATGGCTGTTGGGAGTGTGGGAGCTTTGAGCACCGCCGCAAACAGTGCCCTCAATGTCATCGCCCACCTCGACAGTGTATGTACTGTCAAAGTTATTCGCACCGATCCCTGAAGTGCCTCTTCAAAAGACTTGCGATACTGCCACCTCCAATGCGCACTGTCCAAGAGGCATTGAGCCACAAGGACCCAACACCTACGTGGTGTGGCAAGTGCCTGCGCAACAACCCGGGTCACGAGGAGGTAGACTGTCCCACAAGAGAGTTATGCCACAACTGTGGGCGATGGGGTAACCTCTTTTTCTTGAGGATGCACAGGTGCGACGATAACGACAACCAACTCATGCACGGAGAGGAGAACGAGATCCCAGACCCCAGCATTTACAGAGACGGGGAGAGTTGAAGTCGAGCCGACTTCAATCCAAGAGAGGGGGTAATGTTACGATCTGGACACGTTTCACATCCTTTCCACATGACTCACTACCTTACACGTGCCAGAACCCCATGACTCATATTGACTCAGACTCATGACTTGTTACTTACCGATCGTTCCATATGACATCATCACTGATGTCACTATGATGCATGCTGACTCATGCTTACTCATTACCTACATCATCATGACTCATACTGACTAGGATTGTTACGCACCAATGGGGCATATCGTGCAACGTGCAGGTTCTGGGTATGAAGTCGTATCAGGACTTCAGTTCAGGGTTTCACAAGTACTAAGTCGAGCAGGGCTCAAGACTTTAGTGTGAGCGGATCGGTGTATATAGAGATGTGGAGGTCCTATGTGATGTTAGACTCGGAGGTCAACAATAAGTCGATGAGGTGTTTAGAGGAGACAGTTGTGTTGGTATTACACAGGAAGTCAAGTCTACCGATACAAGCTAGGTAAAGATGACTTATATACTATTACAGTGAAGTTTGTCAGGGACAAACTAATGACACAGGTGGTGTCGCATGACGTAGGATGGCGTCATCCTAGTACAGCTACTAGTAGGAATCGATGAGTCGAGAAGCAGAGAGACGTCATAGTGACGTCGAAATGATGTCATATGGTAAAAGAATAACGCGGCACGGATAAGAAATGATGATGTCAGAGATAGGCAATAAGAAAGAAGACCGTGTCCAAAATCGTAACATTACCCCCCTACTAAGCTTGAAGTCGCCTTGACTTCAACTTAGTCCGAGCCGATGTAATCGTAGACGTCTGCTCTGGGGTCATTGACCTCATCCTCCCTGTTCGCCTCTTCGTAGCACTTGTGGTGCTTCAAAAACCCATGCGGACCACGTACCCAACATTTGCCACATCCCTCATATGAAGGGCAGTCGACCTCTTTATGTCCCGGCATGTCGCGCAAGCATTTCCCACACCAGTTGGGTGTGTGATCCGCTTGGTTGATGCACGCCACATTGTCGGCAACAGAGGCTTCCCCAAGAACCTTGAACCTCTTGAAGATGCATTCATTGGGGAAATGAAGGCAGCTGTTGCAGTGTCGGCAGTACTTCTTGATGGCCTTCTTGAGGGGACACTTCTTTGCGATATGTCCCTGCTCATGACAATTGTAGCAGAGGCGGTTGCAACCTCTGCCTCGAATAAGAGGACGCTCTACTGGCCCTCCATGACGTGGGGTCAGAGGCATCCTATCTTCGGTTGCCGTGCGCACTGGTGTGTAAGCGACGTGTGCGTTAGTAATCTGCTCCAACACCTGTGTCTGTTCCATCCTTCTCTGTACTCCATCCATCTCCATGTCAACCGCGAACAACGCTCGTGACAACATCTGTTCTTGTCGTCGGACGTCGCTGAGTTGTTTCTTGATCTGGTCCATCTTGACCAGACCGTCCCTCAGACGAGAAACCTCTGCCGTGAGGCGAGGCTGATCGAGGCGTATGAGGGCCTCGTCAATGGCGTATGCATGACTATTGTCAGGGTGGAACATTTCCACCTGTGTAGTCGTCATTGGTATGGCGCATTGTGTTGGGGGATGCGCGACCAGATAGACCGAGTCGCCGTACCAAGGCTTGTCCTTACCCATACAGCCTACCACCTCTTGACCCTTTTTGCAGTAGAAGATATATTTGGCCAGGACTCGTGCTGGTCCATCTGGGCTGGGGTCATCGAGACAAATGTAGAGGGGGTAGAAGCGGGACGATGTGGGATTATTGGGGAAAAACGGGAGCCCTGGGTCGTTGGGGTCCTCGTTCTCCTTATCTTCATCCATTCGGTCGTAGTCAATGGGTGAATCCAACGTGCTATTGGGGAGTGGCTGTCTGAGTGCAAATGGTGATGGGTCCTGGTCGTCGAGATGGACATGGGCGTCAGGGGATGCAGGTGGTATGACAAGAGTGAGGGGGAATGTAGGAAGAGGAAGAGTAGGCTGTGGCGACGGTGGAGGCGTTTGGAGATTCAAGTGATTTTGAATCGCTGCTTCGATGACTTCAATGGCGGTAATCTCCACCACAGTAATCATAGGTGATGGAGTTGACTGAGTGAGTTTGGAAAGAGGAGAGGACATTGTGGTTTGGGAAGAAGAAGTGAGGGACTCTTTCCGTTTCTCTGTCTTCTTTTATATCGCTTTGGGCGCTCCTTTGGCCATAGGATGTAGGTGATAGAAGTTGGTGATAAGGTCTTGGGTGTTGTTAAGATGTTCCGGTGGTTCCCACGTACTGTCACTCATGGGAAATCCCTTCCACTTAATATAGTACTGCAGTTTGCGCCCTTGACCTCTTCGACGCGCATCGAGTATTTGCTCCACTTCGTATTTGGCTTCTCCCGTGATAAGGTCAGGTGGTGGTCGGGTATAGTTTGCTCTGTGTAACGCCGTTTCCTTATATGGTGTTAGGAGGTTGGTGTGGAACACTGGATGGATCTTCCATTGCGGGGGTAGTTCGAGTTCGTACGTCACTGGAGATAACACTCGTTTGATAGGGAATGGGCCATAGCACTTTGGTGCTAATTTGGATGTAGGGTAGAGGGTTCGCAGGTTTACCCCTTCTAGCCAAACCATTGCGCCTTGTTGGTAAGGTGTAAACGTTGAGCTTCCTCTTTGTGTCATCATTTGTTGTGCCTGTGTGATGCTATCTTGAGCGTGTTGCCTTCTGATTTGTAGTTCTTCCATTCTTTTGTCTGTGGAAGGGTTTGCGGACGGTGTATCTGTCCACATGACTCTTGGCGTCCATCCTATGATTAATGAGAACGGAGTTTCTTTTGTTGTCGCATTCGGCCATGCATTATATGCAAATTGGGCTAAAGGGAGTGCTTCTGCCCAATTGTCTTGTTGCAAATTACACATATGTCGCAGGTACTGTTCCAGCCACTGATTTGTTCGTTCTGATTGTCCATCAGTTTGAGGGTGATAGGCAGTTGACACGTTTTGCTTAGTTCCGGTTTTCTGATAGAAGTGTTTCATAAATTGGGACATGAAACGTGGATCCTGATCTGAAATAATCCATCAGGGAAATCCGTAGTGTGGGAACACGTGTTTGATTATCAGATCAACCACCCCTTCTGATGTGATCATTTTGTTACAGGGGATGAAGATAGCCACCTTGCTACAGTCATGGTCGGTGATGGTTAGGATAGAGTCGTATCCCTGGGATTTCGGTAGTTTAACGATGAAGTCCATGGTGATGACTTCGAATGGTTCTGCTTCCATGTTGGTGGTTATTAGAACCAGGCGTGGTTTCTGACGATGTGTATTGATTTTGTTTGCTTGGCAAAGGGCGCATCCCTTGACGTATTCTTCCACATCCTTTTTCATTTGAGGCCACCAGTAGTCTCTTCTTGTCAGGGCGTAGGTATTTGAAATTCCCGGGTGGCCCATACTTGGCGGGTCGTGGAATGTTTGAATTACCCCCCATTTAAGATCGTTGTTTCCCACAACAACGAGAGCATCATTTTTCCACCATAGTTGATCGTGTTGCCGTAGGTTATGGTGATCTACCCATGGTTTTATTTCTTCTTGATAGGTGGTTTGCTCTTTTCGACATTGAATGTCAATTTCATTGAGAGAGGTGTAGGTGACGTTTGCGAAGACTTCATTTGGGAGTACAATAACGTCGTTATTGTCTTCTTTTGCTTTGCCGTTGTTTGAGCGTCTAGATAGTGCGTCTGCTCTTGTATTTGTCATTCCTGGGATGTGTTGAAGTGTGAAATCATATTCTGAGAGTTCTTGGAATTCTCTGGCTACTCTTCGATTGATCTTTCGTGGTTCTTTCCAATATTGCAAATTGGAGTGGTCCATATAGATTGTTATCTGATGGGGAGATCCCAATAGATAAGTTCTCCATTGTCGTAGGGCTTGACGATTGCCAATAGCTCTCTGTCGTATACATTGTAGTTTCGTTCGGGGGCTGAAAATGATTCGGAGTAATATGCCACTGGGTGTGTCTTTCTGTCTTCCCATTTTTGATTTAGGACGGCCCCGATGGCTATTGCGGATGCATCTACTTCCATCTCGAATGGTTTGGTTAATCGTGGGAATAGGAGTACTGGTTCTTCAGCCACCGCCTTTTTAAGCACATCAAAGGCAGTTTGTTCGACGTGTGTCCATTTCCATGGGACTCCTTTCTTTGTAAGGTCGTGAAGGGGTTGCACGAGTTTAGAGAATCCCTTGATGAATCGTCAATAAAAGTTGAGGAATCCAACAAAACCTTGTGTTTCTGTGAGGTTTGTGGGCGCTTCCCATGTTTGTACTCCTTGCGTTTTCACCGGATCCATTCTTATCTTCCCATGGCCAATGATAACTCCGAGGTATTCCACTTCCAGAGTTTCAAATGAGCATTTTTCTGGTTTGAGATATAAGTTGTGTTCCTCAATTCGGTATAGCACTTGATGGACAATTTCACGATGATGAATTTTGTCATCGACTGTTGCAATGAGTATGTCGTCCATATAGATGATGACTTCATTCATGAGTATTAAGTCGCGAAAGATTGTGTCCATCATTGTTTGGAAAGTGCTTGGCAAGTTTGTGAGTCCGAAGAACATAACTCTTGGTTCGTATAACCCTTGATTTGTTTTGAACGCTCCTTTCCATTCATCCCCTTCTTTGATTCAGACATTATTATATCCCCATCGAACGTCCAACTTGGTGAAGAGTCAGGCATTTCGTACTTTGTCGATTATTTCGGGGATTAATGGGAGGGGATATCGGTTTTTGATGGTTAATGCGTTCAATTTGTGGTAATCCTGTACTGGTCGTAGCTTTCCGTCTTTTTTTTTGATAAAGAAGAAAGAGGACGCATATGGGGATTTCGATGGTCGGATGTAGCCCTTCTCCAACTGTTCATTGAGAAATTTTGTAAGGGCATCTCCTTCCGTTATGGCCAGTGGATAGACCTTGCAATCTAGGGTTTTTGGAGCTTCTGGTATGAGATCAATGCTGTGATCCCACAGTCGTTTTGGCGGGAATTGATGGGATGCTTCTTCGCTGAATATTTTGCGATGTCATTGATACTGTATAGGTATCATTTGTTCGAAGGTCTTTTCGGTGTGATCCATGGCCTTTTGGGCCAATTCAGAAGCCGTCGTCATTTTGCGTATTGCAATGTATGGTTCTTCTTCATACACCAGTTGTTCCCAGGCTTCTTCGTCCAATCCGTATGTTTCCAGAGCCCGGATGGCTGACTCTATCATTTCTTCGTGAGTATTGATGGTAGTAATTACCACTGGTTGATACTCTTCTTCTAGTGTTGCCTCCCTCCACTGTATCTTTGGTTCAAAGGCTGTGAACCAAGGGTATCCTAGAATGACTTCGTCTCTTCCTAAATTGGTAATGAGGAAGTGTAGTATTTGAGTTTCTTTTCCAGTTTTGACTTGTAGGTTGGTATAATGGGTGATGCTCCCATCCTGGTTAAGAGTTCCATCTATGTTCCATATTTTGATGGGGGTTGAGACGGGAAGGTAGGATATTCATAGTTGTTTGAGTAATTGGGAGTTGATAAAGTTGTCGGTGGTGCCAGAGTCGGCTAACACATTTCTTTCGGCTGATGCGTGTGTAGATTTGAACAGTACTGGGATTTGCATTGATCGGTATTTGCTACTGTACACGCTAATCTTTAGTGCCCTAGCCCCAGCCACAGACTTCAGGCATGCGGAAAATCCTCCTTTTTGTCGAACATGATGTTGGTGAAGCGTGCGTGGACGTTGTCGCTCTCATTATAGAGCTGCGCTAGGAATATTTCGGCTTTCTGATCTGCCGATAGAGCTTTGTTTGAAGTTACTGTTGCTGTGGCAATGACCAAGTTGGAAGGGGAAGAAGTGGATGCTTCTGCGATCCTATTGTTCTTTTGAGGGCAAAAGCGGGAAATATGCCCTTTTTGATCGCAGCGGAAGCATTTTCCTTCCTTGATTCGTTTAGTTTTTTCATCTTCCGTCATAGTAGCTCTTGCTCTGGTTCGGCTTAGATCCATAGCGTTTGGGTCTTGGCGATGAGTTAGGGCATTTGTCCATTGTTCTCTTGTTCCGCCCATTACTTTATTGCCTTTGAGCCGATTGCTAAGTTGAATATATTCCTCGTGTTGCGTTCGTGCTGAATCAGTCCAGGTGGCCCAGTTATATGGGTGGTCAAATTTGACGCAGTTCCATACTATATTGTTTGGAAGTCCGTTTTGGAATAAATCCAACGTGACTCTTTGATCTAGATCGTATCCTGCCTTGTTGGCTAGGTTTTGGAACCGAGAGATAAAATTGTCAAGATTGTCTTTGACCATGTGTAAAGTTTTAAGTTCGTGTTGGGCCTTAGCACTTTCAGCTGGGTCGGTGTACACTTGCCTGAATCTTATATTGATGGTTTGCCACAGGTTTTCTTTGGTTTGAAGTACCCCTCCTTGTACTTGATCTACCAACCATTGGGCTTGTTCTTGTACCCAATCATCGACTAGTGGTCCTCGAATATAGGACAGGAACGTCATGGTTCGTCGATAGGGGTTGGTCATAACGTCGGCATTGGGGTTCATTCCTCAATAGATTTGAAAAGCTAGCATGAACGCTTTGCTTCTTTCTCTATCTCCTGTGAATTTGAAAGGTGGGTTTCCTTCAAGTCTTCTGTTGGCTGGTGGTGGTCCTCCTGCAGCACCTCCGCCGCCTCCGCCACCGCCACTGCCTCCACCTCCTCCACCTCCTGGTGGTGGTGCGGGTATTCCGCCTCCACCTCCACCTCCTCCACCTCCTGCGGGTATTCCGCCTCCACCTCCACCTCCACCTCCTCCACCTCCACCACCTCCAGCTCCACCTCCTCCACTTCCACCTCCACCTGTAGGAATGGTAGTGGTAGTAGTGGGGATTGTGGTAGTAGAAGTTCCTGCTTGGGACATAGCCGGTTGTGTGATGGGTGTGATGGTTGAAACTGTAGTAATGGTGGGTGTAAGAGGTTTCGTGGTGGTGGTGTCTTCTGGTGGATCTACGTCAATTGCTCGTATTGAAGCAAGTGTTGGTCCTAGTCCTAGGTTTCTTGGGACTGGTTTGATTGTGTACCACTTGTTCTTTTCGTCACAAGCAACGAAAGCCCACAGCCGATCTTGTTCAATATAGTGGATGGCCTGGTATTCGTTTAGCTTTGGGCTGAAGATGTAGTATCCTTCGGTTTGCCTTCCAGGATCAATTCTCCAGGTTGCTGTTCCTTTAACACTGGATGAGAGGGTGTCGTTTTCGAGTCGATCAATGTACGAGGCTTGGAATCGAGATCGTGCACTGCTGTCGAGCGCCACGGTTGAAAGAGACTTGACTTAATGTTACGCACCAATGGGGCATATCGTGCGACGTGCAGGTTCTGGGTACGAAGTTGTATCAGGACTTCAGTTTGGGGTTTCACAAGTACTAAGTCGAGCAGGGCTTGAGACTTTAGTGTGAGCAGATCGGTGTATATAGAGATGCGGAGGTCCTATGTGATGTTAGACTCGGAGGTCAACAATAAGTCGATGAGGTGTTTAGAGGAGACAGTTGTGTTGGTATTACACAGGAAGTCAAGTCTACCGATACAAGCTAGGTAAAGACAACTTATATACTATTACAGTGAAGTTTGTCGGGACAAACTAATGACACAGGTGGTGTCGCATGACGTAGGATGGCGTCATCCTAGTACAGCTACTAGTAGGAATCGATGAGTCGAGAAGCAGAGAGACGTCATAGTGATGTTGAAATGATGTCATATGGTAAAAGAATAATGTGGCACGGATAAGAAATGATGATGTCAGAGATAGGCAATAAGAAAGAAGACCGTGTCCAAAATCGTAACAAGGATCGCGTCATATGTTTGTTCAACACAAACATCCTGTACTAGTATATAAACCCTAGCCTATCTAGCTTGTATGGTAGACTTGACTTCTTCCAATCCACGACATAGTCTCCAGAACCAAGCAAGGGAACTCTTGGGTTGTTCCAAAGGAGGGCTTTCATCTATTGCCTCTCATCGATGTGGGCCTTTGATTTGTCTCACACCCACTAGTCATGTTGACGACTTGGCATTTCCATTCACACCAGTCTTGAGCGTGGCTCGACTTGGTACTTGTGCATCACCGAACTGAGGCCCTGATACGGTCTCACTCTACAAAGAACTAAGACTTAGATGCACATCACATGATAACGCCAAGTGTGGCGTTACAGTGTCACTCTTGCTCACCTTTGCGGTCACATCTTTGTCACCCTATCTTTTCCCACCTATGTGAACATCCTTCATATTCCATCGACACTCCCCTTCCTGGCCCACCATGAAAAGGGTTATGCCCCCAGTAGTGTGCCATAGATCTGGTCTCCTAAAGGGAGATTCTCATGAGAGGCGCTAGGGAGCTGTTAAGTCAGCAGACACGACCTTGAGTACCTCTGTGCACGTTTACCTATTTTCTACCCCTGGACATTGTTCCAGCAATATGATAGGCCAATAGGGGAAGACCCTTGCGGCTATAGCCTTCGTCAATGGTTGGGTGATACTCGGTTAATACCTGGATCACTTCAAGGGGTGTGAAGGCCTGGTTAATAGTCAAACCCAGAAGTCCTTCCCTCTGTTACAACTAGGCATCGGTACTATAACATACCTACTATACATATCCTTGAAGGCTCTTAATAGCCTGGTTTAGAGACTTCACAGACGACAGCAGTTCAAGGGATATTTCCCTGCGTTATCATATGATAAAGGAACTCCTTTATTCATCTTTAACAAACTACTGGAATTCGCTGTTGGCTCCTCTCTAACAAGGATCCTTAATAGTACTCTTTAGTAGAAACAGTACTAGCTGGAGACGTAGGACAGATCCCTGCTTTGGCACATCACTGTCTGCTTGATGTACTCTGCGCGACACACATGCCTACTAGCCCTTAGTAAAATTCGGGCCTTTGTAGATGTTACTATATAAAGGTTTACTATCATTACTATAAAACTATAGTTAAACAAGTCGCACACTTGAGGCATGACATTATATGTGTTATGGAGGACAGTAATCCTATGGCAGGGTTCCACACCTTCCAAAGATCTTAGATCTGGTTCTGACTGCTCCTTGGAACCAGAAACTTCATACATCTCAATGGCTGCAGCACAACAAGTTGTACCTGTGTTCAACCTCTCTTTCCCTCCCTCCATCCAATTGCCCAAATTGGACGGAACAAACTGGCAGCAATGGTCTGCTACCTTGGGAGCTCTTATGTGGATGAATGGGACTCGTCATCACCTCACCCATGCCGCTCTGGTCCACCCGGACCCTGCCAACCCAGATGCTGATATACAAGCGCGATGGGACAAGGAGGAAGAGGTCATCATTGGCCTACTCTTCTTATTCGTCACAACAGAGGTCTATTCGCAGATAGCCTCTGACAATGTGTTCCCCACAGTACATGACAAGTACCTTCAGCTCGAAACCCTGTATGGTGCGGTTGGCTCTATGGCCACCTTCAATTTATGGGTGAGCCTGGCAAATACCAAGCTCCAAGAAGGTTCGCCCTTCTTGCCTCAACTCCAACACATGTTGGATGCGAGGAATACCCTTGGGGAGAATGGGATGGCTATCTCTGATATGCAGATGTCGTTCATTCTGCTAGACACCCTTCCTCCCTCCTACAGCACCATCGCAGGTACCATACTCGCAGTGGGTCCACCATCCGCCCTCTCTCCTCAGGACCTCATCAATAGGTTCATAAATGAGGAATCACGCATCTCCAGTCCTGGAGCAGCCTTGAATAAGGCAGCTCCCTTCAAGTCACAACAACGACCGCAGTCTAACCCACCATGCGCATTGTCTATGCCCCAAGGGGCATCATCAAGCTCTGCGTCGAAAGATGTAACTTGTTACTACTGCAACAAGGCTGGTCACAAAAGCCCTGATTGCCACAAAAAGAAAAAGAACTTGGAGAATGCAAAGAAGGGGAAGGCGGGGCAACAGCATAAAGCTGCCCAAAATACTGCAAAAGTAGCTGAGAACACGTTGGATGCTCAAACTCTCAGTAGGCTGGCGAGTGCACCGCCTATTGGGAAGTCTACTCTACAATCCCGTAACCTATACACTGTCATAAATGGTTCCGGAAAAATAGAGGAGGTGCTTGACGCACCTCAGGTCTCTCTTTACACAATGAGTGGAAACACTCAAAAACCAGTCGCATGGATGATGGACAGTGGGGAATCACAACACTTTACTCCCTACATTGAAGATTTCACAACCTATACACAACATAGAGGGGTGGAAATCTCACTTGGTGACAACTCTATAATTAAGAGCACCGGCGTAGGAAGCGTAACCATCAGAACAAATAGAGGATATGACTTAATCCTCTCTGATGTGTTGCATGTCCCCCAGACACACTCTCGTATACTGTCCACCAGTGCCCTTACACTAAAGGGAGCCACTGTTGGTTTCGACCACACTGGTTTTGCCATAAGGCACTCAGAGAGAACCATTGCAGATGGACACCAGAATGGAAGCCTTTATTGGCTTGTGGGGCACCAAGTTCTAAATGCTGCCTTATCAACTGCATCAGCCAGTCTGGATGTCTGGCATCAGCGCATGGGACACATGTCCAAAGAAGCGCTAAAGAAATATGCTCATGAGGCTGTAAAAGGCCTCAAAATATCTGAATCCCCAGTGGAAGATGGCCCCTGCCATGGCTGTGAGCTAGGCAAGAGTACATGTCTACCATTCCCTCCTTCCTCAAAACGTGCCCAGGATCACCTGGAAATTGTTCACAGCGACCTAGTTGGCCCCATGCAAAGTAATAGTATGCAGGGGAACAAGTACTTCGCCACGTTTCTAGACGACTTCTCAAAAATAGCAGTTGTCGTCTACATGAAATCCAAAGACCAATTCAAGCAAGCCTTTCTACACTACAAGGCTTGGGCTGAACTCCAAACTAGAAAGCCCATTAAATGCTTGCATTCGGATCGTGGTGGTGAATATGTGAACAATGATTTGAAGCATATATTGAAGGAAGTGGGGATAGAGCATAAACTCACGATGCCCTATTCTCCACAACAGAATGGGAGAGCCGACTGTTTTAACCATACAGTTATGGAAAAAGGCACAAGCATGCTTCATCATGCTGGCCTTAGCCTTGGTTTTTGGGAGACTGCAGTAAATACTGCAGTACATATCTACAACAGAACTCCCACTCATTCTAACAAGTGGAGAACTCCACTAGAGCTCTGGGATGGCACAGTCCCAGACGTCTCATATCTTAAAGTCTTTGGCTGCAAAGCCTATTATCATGTGCCAGAACACAAGAGATGTAAGCTAGACCCTAAATCAAGGGAAGCAGTCTTTGTGGGCTATGAACCCCTATCAAAGGGTTATACTCTGTGGGACAGACATAGCCGGTGCTTCATCTCTTCACGAGATGTTACATTTGATGAAGCC
>WNGR01003721.1_pt1 | contig 18742 bp, 19 predicted proteins | sample 5407581 | NCBI WGS metagenome assembly WNGR01 (sample SAMN13153383, study PRJNA577476) | soil metagenome | isolation source: 80 cm soil or saprolite under Garry oak tree replicate 2 | place: USA:California | collected 2016-06-15 | reverse complement strand
CTGCTCGCATACCGTGGCGACATACCGGCAACCCTACGATGATCGGGTGAGCACCTGGCTGGCACCCGAGCCACCTGCCGGCATCCGGTACGTCACCGAGCCCGACCGCCGGGGTGTGCGGGTCGAGCTGCTGGTCGTGTTCGCCGTGACGCTGGGGCTGTCCGGGGTGCGCAGCCTGATCTCGCTGCTGGACTCGCTGCTGCGGCCGGTGCCGTTGAACCAGCAGCACGTGGCCATCGACGTGCCGCTGGCCAAGGCGAATTTTCTTGATCTGCTGGCGCAGTTGGCACTCGTCGTGCAGTACCTGGCGTGGGGTGCGCTGGGCATGGGGCTGCGGCGCTACCGGATGAGCGATCTGGCTGGTGGCGTCGGTCTGGCCGCGCTGATCGGGATTCCGGGGCTCGGACTGTACCTGCTGGCCAGGGCGCTGAACTTCAATCTGACCGTGCTGCCCTCCACGCTGACCGACACGTGGTGGCGGATCCCGGTGCTGGTGGCTTCGGCCGCGGCCAACGCCTGGACCGAAGAGGCGCTGGTGGTCGGCTACCTGCTCAGCCGGCTGCGTCAGCTGGGCTGGCGGGAGAACCCGGCGGTGCTGGCGTCGGCCGTCTTGCGCGGGTCGTACCACCTGTACCAGGGGTTCGGCGGGTTCGTCGGCAACGTCGTGCTGGGGCTGGTGTTCGGGCGGCTCTGGCAGCGCACGGGCCGGCTGTGGGTGCTGGTGACCGCGCACGCGCTGCTGGACGTGGTGTCGTTCGTGGGCTACGCCCTGTTGGCGAGTCACCTGTCCTTCCTGCGATGACTACCCTGATCCCGTGACCGAGCACATCACCGGGGCGCACCGCGTGGACAGCGAGGTAGGCCCGCTGGGCACCGTGCTGCTGCACCGGCCGGGGCCTGAACTCAAGCGGCTCACGCCACGCAACAACGACCAGCTGCTGTTCGACGGGATCCCGTGGGTGGACCGGGCGCAGGCCGAACACGACGCGTTCGCCGAGCTGATGACCGGGCGCGGGGTCGAGGTGCTGTTGCTGGGCGACCTGCTGGTCACGGCGCTGCGCGACGCGCGGGCCCACACTGCGGGCGTGCACACGGCAGTGGACGAGCTGCACCTGGGCATGCACCTGGCCGACGCGCTGCGGTCGTACCTGTCCGGCGTGTCACCGGAAGCGCTGGCGATGGTGCTGATGGCCGGGATGACGTTCGAGGAACTGCCGGTGGCCGAGGGCGCGTCGCTGGTGCGGCGGATGCACCAGCCGCACGACTTCGCCATCGACCCGCTGCCCAACCTGCTGTTCACCCGGGACTCGTCGGTGTGGATCGGTGACCGGGTCGCGGTGTCGTCGCTGATCATGCCCGCGCGCCGGCGCGAGTCGGCGATCACGGACCTGATCTACGCCTACCACCCCCGATTCCGGCAGACCGCACGTGCCTACGGTGCCCATTCGGCCCCGGTCGAGGGCGGCGACGTGCTGGCGCTGGCGCGCGGTGTGCTCGCGGTCGGCGTCGGCGAACGGACGTCGGCGGCCGGCGCGGAGGCACTGGCCCGCTCGGCGTTCGCGGACGGCCTGGCGCACACCGTGCTCGCCGTGCCGATCGCGCAGCAGCGGGCCAGCATGCACCTGGACACGGTGTGCACGATGGTCGACCGGGACGCGTTCGTGATGTACCCGGCGATCCGTGACTCGCTGGCCGCGTACCCACTGCGTCCGGACGACAACGGCGGCGTGCGGGTGGACGGTCCGGAACCGTTCCTCACCGCGGCCGCCAAGGCGATGAGCATGGATCGGCTGCGGGTGATCGACACCGGGCTGGACCCGGTCACCGCGGAACGCGAGCAATGGGACGACGGCAACAACACGCTCGCGCTGGCGCCCGGAATCGTCGTCGCGTACGAACGCAATGTGGAGACCAATGCGCGGCTGGAGGCGGCCGGCATCGAGGTCCTGCGCATCTCCGGCTCGGAACTCGGCTCCGGCCGGGGCGGCCCTCGGTGCATGTCGTGCCCGGTGAACCGAGCACCCCTTGCGGACTGATCAGATCGGTATCGCGAACTGGTTCGGTCCCTGACCAGTCTCACGGGCCCGCGAAGATCGAGACCGCCAAATTGAGCCGGATCCGGCATTCGGCCCAGCGTGAAGCCGGATGGAGTCATTTGGGGCTCGGTCGTTCGATCCTTGTTGTCCGAAGTGCGATAGCCCGTTAACGTTGCCGTGCCCGGCGTGTACATAGGGGATACGGGGAGCACGCGAGCAGTCGAATTGGTTCGGGGACCACTCACCTTCGCGGGTTCGGCCGGGTTTGCATCGATGCAACGACAGGAGTGTGTCCAGAATGGTCAGATCCATCGGGTTGCGCCGGGTGTGCGCGGTCGGCCTTGTGGTGGGGGTAGCAATAGGTACCGCCGCCATGATGTCGCCCGTCGCACAGGCGACGTCCGGGGCGGTGATCACCCGGCCGGTACCCGGCAACAACGCGGGCGTCTTACCGCACGGCAAGCTGCCGCCCAACGCCGTACGGGCGACCGGCCCGCTGCCCAAGGTCGGTGCGTACGGTGCCCCGTTCAGCGCGCGGTCGGCCACCACGGCGACCCCGAACATCGTCGGCGGCACGACCGCCAACTCGGCGGACTTCCCGTCGGTCGTCGGCATCGTCACGAGCTTTCTGGCCCCGGACCCGAACAACCCCGGCGGCCTGGCGTTCTTCAACGCGTTCTGCACCGGTACGGTCATCAGCCCGACGAAGGTGCTGACCGCCGGCCACTGCGACACGAACCTGCCCGACGGCTTCACCAGGGTCTTCGCCGGCCGCAACGACCTCGGCGACAACAGTTCCGGCTTCGTGGACGGCGTCAGCACCACCTGGACCGACCCGACCTTCAACCTCCGCCAGCTCAACGCCGGCACCCAGAACATACCGACCGACGACGTCGCGGTGCTGACCCTGACCCAGCCACTGCCCGCCGCGTACCCGCCGATCGCGCTCACCGCGCAGGGCGACCAGGCCGCGTACGCGGCCGGCACCAGTGCGACCATCGTCGGCTACGGCATCACGTCCACCGGCTCGAGTGACGTGGGCGTGCTGCACCAGGCCAGCGTCCCGATGCAGAGCGACGGGACGTGCGCCACTGCCATGCCGGGCTTCCTGAGCTCCAGCATGACGTGCGCCGGCCAGCCCACCGGCGGGGTCGACACGTGCAACGGCGACTCCGGTGGCCCATTGCTGGTGGCCGGCGTCGAGGCCGGCATCACCGACTGGGGTTCGGCCAACTGCGCGGCCGCCGGCACTTTCGGCGTCTACGAGCGGCTGAGCAACTACAGCGGCGTGGTCCAGGGGGCCATGGCCCAACCGGCCGTGGTCAACCAGGACTGGACCGGTGACGGCCACAGCGACCTGCTGGCCCGCGACAGTGCCGGCAACCTGCTCGACTACTTCGGCAGCGGTTTCGCCAACGACGGTTTCGGTGGCTTCGGCGGCTTCGTGGAGATCGGCACCGGCTGGAACAGCTACAGCAAGCTGTTCCGGGTGACGAACTGGAACGGTGACGGCACCCAGTCCGTCATGGCCGAGACCCCGGACGGCACGCTGTTCCAGTACCTGTCCGACGGGGAGGGCGACTTCACGGCCAGCCCCCGGATCCAGGTCGGCACCGGCTTCAACATCTTCAGCGACATCATGGTGGTCAACAACTGGACCGGCGACGGCCACGAGGACCTGATCGGCCGCACGTCGGCCGGCGTGTTGCGGCTGTACGAGAGCGACGGTCACGGCGGCTGGGTCAACCCCAACGGCGTGCAGATCGGCGTCGGCTTCAACATCTTCAACACGATCCTGACCCCGGGCCCCTGGGCCGGCGACGGCCACCAGGCGCTCATCGGCCGCACGTCAGCCGGCGCGCTACGGCTCTACGAGAGCGATGGCCAGGGCGGCTGGATCAACCCCAACGGGGTGCAGATCGGCCAGGGCTGGAACATCTTCAGCCGGATCTTCTCGCCGGGCGACTGGAGCGGTGACGGCCTGTACGACCTGATCGGCGTGACGCCGAGCGGTCAGATGTTCCAGTACACAACGGACGGTCACGCCAACTTCACCGCGGGCGGCGTCGGCACGCAGATCGGCCAGGGCTGGCAGTCCCTGACCCCGATCTTCTGACGCACCAACGAGAAACGGGCCCGCGAACTGTTCGCGGGCCCGTTTTCGTGCGGCGTTACCTGGCCAGGCGGGGCAGCAGCGCCGAGGCCACCGTGACCATGAACGCGGCGGCGAGCACCAGCACCGCGAAGTCCGTACCCAACGCGGCCGGCGTGCCGATCAGCAGGCCCCGCAACGCGTCCACCTCGTAGCCAAGCGGGTTGACCCGGTTGATCACCCTGAGCCAGCCGGGCATCAGGCTCACCGGATACAGCGCGTTCGAACCGAAGAACAACGGCATGGTGATGGCCTGGCCGATGCCCATCAACCGGTCGCGCGTCAACACCAGGCCGGCGATCGTGATGGACAGGCAGCAGAAGAACGCGGAGCCGAGGATCACCACGACGCACATCGCCAGCAGCTTCACCGGATTCGCGGTCAGGCCGACGCCGAGCACGGCCGCGAGCACGAGCACCGTCAGCGCCTGCACGAGTGCCCGCACCCCGGCGGCGAACGCCTTGCCGGTGACCAGCGCGATCCGGGGTGTCGGCGTGACGAGCAGCTTGGCCAGCACGCCCGCGTCGCGTTCCCAGATGATCTGGATGCCGTAGAAGATCGAGATGAACAGGGCCGACTGGGCCAGGATGCCCGGCGCCAGGTAGTCGAGGTAGGGCACGTTGCCGGTCGGGATCGCGCGCAGGCGGGTGAACGTCTCGCCGAAGATCAGCAGCCACAGCGCCGGCTGGATCGCCCTGGTGATCAGCTCGGTCCGGTCGTGGCGCAGCTTCTGCAGTTCTACCAGGCACATCGTGCCGGTCCGCGCGGCGACGAGGCCGGCGAAGCCGAACCGGCGCGGGCGGGTCGCGGGATCACCCTCAGCTGAGGCGGCGAGCGGTACGTCGAGCGGAGCGGACATCGCGCATCCTTTCCCCTGAGTTGGTGCCGAGGTCGTCGCCGGTGGTGGCGCGGAAGACGTCGTCCAGGGTGGCGTCGTCGCCCACCATCGCCTTGAGTTCGGTGGGGGTGCCCTCGGCGCGGATCCGGCCGCGGTGCATCAGCGCGATCCGGTCGCACTGCTGGTCGGCCTCGTCCATGTAGTGCGTGGTGACCAGCACGGTCATACCGGTGTCGGCGCGGACCTGGTTGATCCGTTCCCACACGCTCGCCCGGCCGATCGGGTCCAGGCCGATGGTCGGTTCGTCCAGCACCAGCAGTCGGGGCGCGCTGACCAGTGCCTGCGCCAGTTCCAGCCGGCGGATCATGCCGCCGGAATAGGTGCTGGCGATGCGATCGGCCACATCGGACAGTGCGACCGACGCCAGCGCGTCGGCGACCGCGGCCTTGCGCGCCGACCGCGGCACGTCGAACAGCCGCGCGAACAGGGCCACGTTCTCCCGCCCGGTCAGCGCGCCGTCGGCGGACAACTGTTGCGGCACATAGCCGATCAGCCGCCGCACGTCCAGCTTGCGCCGGGCGGCATCCACCCCGAACACGCCGACGGCGCCGGCCGGCGCGGGCAGCAGCGTGGTGATCATGCGGATGGTCGTGGTCTTGCCGGCGCCGTTGGGTCCGAGCAGGCCGAACACCGAGCCGGCCGCCACGTCGAGGTCGACGCCGTCCACGGCGACGGTCTCGCCGAACGCGTGCCGCAGGCCGACACAGCGCACGGCAAACTCACCCATCGAGGGCGTCCTTTCGGTCCAAATTAGACAGCAACGTGCGCAACGCCGGCAGTGCGGCGGCGATGGCCGCACGATCCGCATGGGACAGACCGGCGATACCGGCGCCGACGAGTTCGGCCCGGGCGGTGCGCCATTCGGCCAGCCGCTTCGTGGCCTGTTCGGCCGGGTACAGCCGGATCGCCCTGCGGTCGCCCGGATCGATCTCCCTGATCAGCATGCCGAGATCGGTGAGCTGGTTGACCAGCGTGCTCACCGAGTTGGGCGCGAGGTGCAGCTCACGCGCGGCGGCCGCGACGCCGATGCCGGGCCGGTCCTGCGCCACGCGCAGCAGTTCGATCTGGGCGCCGCGCAGCTGCGGACCGATCCCCTGCGGGCGCAGCTCGCGACGCACCTGCCGGCGCATCGCGGCCATGGTGGTCATCAGCTCGTCGCCGATGGCCACGGGATCGGTTGCCATGTCGCCCATGGTAGCTCCTAGTGAGAGTTACTCCTAGTGAGAGCTGCGGATCGCCCAGCAAGCAGTGACAGTGCCGGGTATGGACGACGTGCGCAACGACCGGGCGACCGCGGGTGACTCAGCCCAGGCAGTCGGACTTGGCCAGCCGCAACGAGAACGACGTGACCGTGCCGGTGCCGCTGAGCCCGAAGACATACACCGCCATGGGATTCTGACTCACCTGCACGGCCGCGGTGCCGCCGCGCGTCGGCAACTCGATCTTGGGATAGGCCTTGGCGAACTCCTGCTTGGATGAGCCGACGCCGATGCCCTCCGGGGTGCGCAGCACTGCGCCGCCGATCAACTGGACCACCCCGTCCCGCACGCTGACCAGCACGTCCAGCTTGGTCTCGATCGGCGCTGAAGGCGGAACCGCCAGGCCGCTCACGGTCGGTGTCGGCCCGTAGTAGGCCGCGTTGATCAGCACCCGGTAGCGCAGGCAACCGGCGGAGACGACCGCGGGCGCGGTCTGGCGGACCAGCCCGCTGGCGATCGCGTCCTGCCACGGCATGCCGAGCGTGAGTTTGTTGTAGCCGTAGGGCCCCAGTACCAATATCAGGTCGTCTTTCACCGCCTGCGGTGCGGAGATGGGGGTGCTCGGCGTGGGTGTGGCGGTCGGGATGGTCGTGGTCAGCACGGGTCCGCTCGCCGAGGACACCGTGCCGGGCCGGCCGAAGCCGCTGCCGACGACGACGGCGAACACGACGGCCACCACCGCCAGCACACCGCCGGCCGCGGTCAGCGCCACCCGGTTGCGCTTGCGCCGCCGCGCCCCGGCCACCACCGCGGCGCCGGCATCCTTGGCGACCGGGAGGTCGAGGCGGTCGTCGGCGAACAGCCTGCGCAGTTCCCGGTCCAGGTCCGGACGGTCATCGTCGTGCTCGCTCATCGATCCCCCTCTCTCTCGGTCACCGCACCCAGTCTGGTGCGCAACGTCGTCATCGCCTTGTTGGCCTGGCTCTTGACCGTGCCCTGGGCGATGCCCAGTGTCCGCGCGATCTCGGCCTCGGACAGGTCCTCGTAGTAGCGCAGCACGATCACCGCGCGCTGCCGGGGCGGCAGTGCCCGCAATGCCTGCCACAGTGGCTCGTCCGCGAACCGGTCGGGCTGCCACACCACGGACGTGTCCGGCAGGTCGGCGACCAGGTTCTCCCGCCGAGTCCGGCGCCACCGGCTCACGTGCGCGTTGGCCATCGCCCGCCGGGCGTAGGCCAGCGGGTCGCCGGTGCGGCGGACCACGCTGGTCCAGCGCGCGCCGATCCGCTCCAGCACGCCCTGCACCAGGTCGGCCGCGTCGTGCGGGTTGCCGGCCAGTGCGTGGCCGTAGCGCAGCAGGCCGGGCAGCGCGGCACGCACGAACTCGGCGAAGTCCTCGCCCAGCGATTCGGTCCGCACCTGCGCCCAGTCGGTGTCCGGCTCCGCGGTTGTCGGTACAGCTGTGGTCGGCATACCTGTCGGCGGCACGGCAGTGGTCGGGACGGCTGCGGTCGACACAGCTGGGGCCACCGCCGGACTCCCTCCCGGCTTCCGGTCGGCAGCCGTCAGGAAGAACACGCGCCGCCGCGGACTCAGGTTGCCCTGGCCTCGGCCAGGGCAGGCGGCAGCCGGAACGTGCCGTCGGCCCGCGACGGGAACTCCAGGACGCTCAGCACGGCCGACATCGTGATCGGGCCGTACACGTGTGGGAACCACGGGTCGCCCGGCAGCGACGGGTCGCCCGGCTCCCACCGGACGGGCACGGTCAGCAGGGCCGGGTCGATCACCATCAGCAGCAGGTCGGTGCGGCCGGCATACAGAAAGTTGGCCGGCAGGTGCACCGTGCCCAGGTCGGCACAGTGCGTGAACCCCACATCGGCCAGCGACGGCGCCCGGTACTCGCCATCGGCGACGCGCTCGGACAGTTCGTCCCGGCTGATGATGTGCAGGATCACGTTGTGCACAACTCCTGTGGACAGCTCTGTGGATAGCTGACGCTACCTGTGGACAAGTCAGCGCAGCGTGACCTGACGGCCGCGCAGCCCGTCCCGCGCACGCCGCTCCGCCTCGGTGGTCGGCTCGTCGGCCAGCGATCCGACGGCCGCGGCCAGCCGCTCGCCCAGCGCCCTCGCCGGCTCGTCCCACTCGCGGGCGTGCATCTCACGATCCAGGTCCCACACCGGCACCAGCAGGCCGTGCGCCCGGAACGAACCGGCGTACCGGGAGCCCTCGCCCAGGTCCAGTTCACCGCGCACGGAGAGCCGGGCCAGCGCCGCCAGCAGCTCCTCCTCCGGCTCCGGCCGCACCCAGCGCAGGTGCGCCCGCTCGCCGGCATCCACCCAGTAGGCGGCGTGCACGCCGTCGGCCCGCAGCCGGTCGGTGGGCAGGATGGCCGCGTTGGCCCGTTCCAGCGACAGCGCGACATCACTGGTCGGCTCGTCGGCGTCCGCCGGGAGCCACCAGCTGAAGTCGGCGTGCAGTTCCGGCACCAGCTCGGCTTTGGGGTCGACCAGGTCCACCAGCCGGTCCGCGGCGTCCGGATCGGCGTCGATCGGCCCGACCACCGGCAGCACGTCACCGGGCTCGGCGGTCAGCGCCCAGCGGATCGAGCGGGCCACATCGCGGCCGATGTCACCGGACCGGGTCTGCACCTGCATGCCGACGAACGCCACCCCGTCCGACCGGACCAGGCTCGCGGCCGCCATCGGCAGCACGGTGGCCAGCGTCACCTCACGCTCGGCCGACACCAGCAGCGGCAGCGGCACGGTCGCCGACGGCACGAACTCGCGCAGCGCCACCAGTTCGCACTCGCCGGCCAGCCCGTCGAACGGCCTGCTCACCACCACGTCCGCCGGGCCGCCCGCCGCGCCGTGGCAGGCCTTGTAGCGCCGGCCCGACCCGCACGGGCAGGGCTGACGTGGGTTGAGCCCGTCGCGTTGCTTCGGCCCCGCCTTGACCGCCGACCGCTTGGCCACGTGTTTCTCCTTGTCGAGGACTGGTCGAGGACTGCCTGTGGTGTATCCGGAGGTTAGCCCGCCAACAGCGCGCGGGTGTCGGCCGGGGAGTTCGTGGCCAGGTGCCGCACGCCGAGGCGCCGGCACAGTGCCACGTCGGCCGGGTCGTCCACGGTCCAGCAGTACGTGTCGTGGCCATGCGCCCGCGCCCGTGCCACGTAGTCGGGATCGCGCCGCACCAGGTGGATGCCGGGGCCGGTCAGGTCGGCCCACGGCGGCAATGAACCGTCCACCAAGCCGCCCCACAGCCGGTTGAGCAGCAGCACGGTGGGCAGTTGGGGCGCGTCGTCCCGGATCCGGCGGATCGCCGTCGACGAGAACGACATCACCACGACGCGGGAATCGGCCTTGGTCGCCGGCCGGGCGAAGCCGTGCCGGGCCAGCAGGGCCACGAGTTTCGCCTCGACGAGAGCGCCGTAGCGGACCGGGTGCTTGGTCTCCACGAACAGCCGGATGTGCCGCGACTGGTCCGCGACCAGGCCGAGCAGCGCGGCCAGGGTCAGCGGGCCCGCGCTCGGCTTCGACCGGCCGATCACCAGATCGTCCGCTGACTCGGGGAACTCGTCGTGCCAGCCGCCGAAGTCCAGGCGCGAGATGCGGTCCATGGTCAGCGTGCTGACCACACCGTGGCCGTCGGACGTGCGATTCACGGTCCGGTCGTGCACGCACACCAGCTCGCCGTCCCTGGTCAGCCGGACGTCGCACTCCAGGCCGTCCGCGCCGTCCTCGATGGCCAGCGCGTAGGCGGCCAGGGTGTGCTCCGCGCGATGCGCGGAGGCTCCCCGGTGTGCGACGACCTCGGGCCGCACTAGCGGAGGGCGCCCGATGGCCGGTCGCGGCGCAGCGTCGGCTCCGGCGCGCCGGTCACGCTGACCACCCGCAGCCGCTGCCGGGCACGGACCGAGCCGGGCGCGAGCAGCGCCGTGATCGCGCCGAGCACGAACACCGTCAGCACCGCGACCGCGACGGCCACCAGGTCGGTGGCCGCGTACCAGAGCACACCGTTGGCGTGCGCCGAGATCCCGGAACGCAGCCCCAGCAGCAAGGTGGTGACCGCGGTGATCTCACTGCCCGCCCACACCACCCACCAGGCCAGCACCAACCGCGACGGACGCGGCCGATCCCGGCCGGTCAGGCCGAGCGCCATGTGTTCCAGTTCGGCCAGCACCGAACCGGCGACGAACAGGTTCAAACCGGGCAGCAGCACGCCCAGCAGCACCTGCCAGTCCGGCCGCGCGGGACGGTCACCGGACACCGTCGCGGCCACCTCGCGGGCGGTCAGCAGCCAGCGCGGCACCAGCACCAGCGCAATCACGCCGATCACCGCGGCCAGCGCGGCACCGGTGTTCACCAGCGCGTCGGAGATCGCGACCACCTGGCCGGGCAGCGCCTCGGACCGGCCGAGCACCAGCAGCACATAGCGCCATATCTCGCCGCCGGCCGCCAGGACCGCCGAGATCGCCACCATCCACAACACGGCTGTGGCCGCGTGCGCGTGCCGGACCAGCCGCGCCGGCGTGCGCGGCTGCCGCGCGGACGTGCCCGGCACCGAGGTCGGCTCACGCCAGCCGAGCCGGGGCAGTCCCCAGCGCGGCACGGCCGGATAGGCAGGCGGCCCGGTGTAGCGGAACCGGCGTGGTCGCGGTCCCGGCGCTGCCGGGACCGGGCCGGATGGCGGGCTGGCCACCCAGGTCGTGCGCTGACCCGGATATGACACGGCGGTCAGATGATCTCGGGCGCGACGCCGGTGACCTCGCAGACGAGCGGGCGACCGGCGGCGGCCCAGGACTGCATGCCGCCCTCGACGTTCACCGCCTCCCAGCCGTTCGCGTTGAGGTACCCGGTGACCCTGGCGGACCGGCCACCGGCACGGCAGACCACGTACAGGTTGGCGTCCGGCGGGAGGTCGCCGAGGCGGCCTGCGATCTCGCCCATCGGGATGTGCGTTGCCTGCGGGGCATGGCCCGCGGCCCACTCATCGTCCTCGCGGACGTCGAGCAGCACGGCGTCGGCCGGCAACTCGTGGGTCAGTTCGGACACGGACACGCTGGGCACGGACTGCGGGTTCACACCACTGATGTTGCCATGACATGGCGCGCTGGCGCGCGCGGGTTCGGCCGCCGCACCTCAGCGGTGGTGCCGGCCGTCCACCGGTCGGGCCGGGGCACTCGTGCCGCCGAAGCGGGCCACGTCCCGGTCCCGGATGAAGCCCAGCGGGTCGGGCGCGTGCAGTCGCAACAGGATCCGGCTCACGTCGTCGGGCACCCGGCTCTGGGTGGCGAGGCTGCCCAGGAACACCGCAGCGAACGCGACCGGCACCGTGATCAGCGCCGGCTGGATCACCGGCCACGGCGCCCAGGAACCCGTGTACCTGCTGATGATGTTGAGCACCAACGCGACCAGCACCAGCCCGCCGCCGATGATCATTCCCGCCGCCGCGCCGACCCAGGTGAGCCTGCGCCACCAGATGCCGACCACCAGGACCGGGCAGAACGTCGACGCGGCCAGCGCGAACGACAGCCCGACGCTCAGCGAGATGTCCGTCTGCGGCAGCGTCAGCGCCAGCACGAGCGGAAGGGCGGCGGCGATCACCGTGGCCCACCGGAAGTCCCGCACCCGGCCGGGGAACACCTCGGTGGACACCACGCCCGCGATGCTCACCAGCAGACCCGACGACGTGGACAGGAACGCGGCGAACGCGCCGGCCACGATCACCGCGCCCAGGATCTCCCCGCCCATACCGGGCAGCAGCTTGCTGGGCAGCAACAGGATCGCGGCGTCCGTCTGGCCGGTGACCAGCAGCTCCGGTGTGTACAACCGGGACAGCGCGCCCAACATGGTGGGAAACAGGTAGAACAGGCCGAGCAGCAGCAGCACGTGCAGCGTGGTGCGCCGGGCCGCCCTGCCGTTCGGGTTGGTGTAGAAGCGAACCAGCACGTGCGGCAGGCCCATCGTGCCCAGGAACAGCGCGATGATCAGCGAGTACGTGCTGAACAGCGCCGATGTGCCGCCGGACTGCGGGGTCAGCCACGCCGCGTTGGTCTCCGGCGAGTCCGTCGGCGTCGGCGCGTACGAGCCGGGCGGGAAGACCAGCTTGGTATGCGCGGCCACCTTGTACGGGATGCCCGGGTTCATCAACAGTGGGCCGCCCGCCGGGAAGTCGTTGACCGTCCCGAACGCCTGCACCCGCACCGGCTGGGCCACCTGCAGCTGCACGGTCGCCGGCACCGAGACCGTCATGCCGTGCGGAAACACCGGCGGCGCGGTCGAGGACAGCGAGTCGGGCCGATGGCCGCCGACGAACACCACGATCAGCACGAACGTGGGCAGCGCCAGCGCGACCAGCTTCACCCAGTACTGGAACGCCTGCACCACGGTGATCGAGCGCATCCCACCGCCGAACGCGTTCACCGTGACCAGCGCGATCACCAGCGCCATGCCCACCCATGGCGGCACCGGCATGATCGTGGACAGCGTGAGCCCGGCGCCCTGCAACTGCGGCACCAGGTACAGCACGCTGATCACCACGACGAACCCGGTGCACAGCCGGCGCAGCGCGGTCGAGCCCAGCCGGGCCTCGGCGAAGTCCGGCAGCGTGTAGGCACCGGAGCGGCGCAGCGGCGCGGCCACGAACAGCAGCAGCGCCAGGTAGCCGGCGGTGAAGCCGACCGCGTACCAGAGCGAGTCGACGCCGTCCTTGAGGATCAGCCCGGCGATGCCCAGGAACGACGCGGCGGACAGGTACTCGCCGGTGATCGCGGCCGCGTTGCGCCGGGAGCGCACGATGCGCCGGGCGACCAGGAAGTCCGGGGTGGTGTTGGCCAGCCGGGATGAGTGGAAGCCCAGGTAGAACGTCGTGGCACCGATCAGCCCGATGCCGACGATGGCGCTGGGGTTCAGTTCCACGGCCTACGCTCTACGGGTTGGGTTGTCAGCTCTCCACCATGTTCACGAAGTCCTTCTCGTGCCGCTCGGCCAGCCGGTTGTAGAGCAGACCGATCGCGAACAGTATGGGAAAGGGTAGGACCCCCAGGATCAGCCACGGCAACCGGACACCGAACACCGACATGTTCGCGAATCGCGGCGACAGGTAGAACGCCAGCGGCAGGCTGCCGAAGATCACCGCGGTCACCAGTGCCAGCCACAACGCCATCTTCAGCTGCGCGCGGACCAGGTTGCGCACCAGCGCCTCACCGACGCTGGTCTGCTCCTCCAACTCGGTCATCACGCGCACCACGGTCACCGGGTTGCGGGAGTCGTTGAGCACCACGCGCTTGCGACGCGGCTTGCGGGCGGACACCGCCCTGGCGGACTCGGCGGGCTCCTCGTCCGGCGGCCTGGTGCCCCCGGAGTGCTTGCTCATCCGCCCCAGCCGTTCTTCGGCGCCCGGACCAGCTTGTCCTTGAGCTGGCGGGTGTGCCTGCGGCTGACCGGCAGTTCCTTCTCGTTGTCGCCGATCACCACCGTATAGCCGGACGCGCCCATCTTCAGCTCGGTGATCAGCGACAACGCGACCAGAAACGACCGGTGGATGCGCACGAAGCCCGCTTCGCCCCAGCGTTCCTCCAACTGCGCCAGCGGGATCCGGACCAGGTGCGAGCCGTCGGAGGTGTGCAGCCGGGCGTAGTCACCCTGCGCCTCCACCCACCGCACGGCCGCGCGCGGTACCAGTTTCGTGGTCCCGGCCAGTTCCACCGGGATCACCTCGTCGTCGCCCGGCTCGGGGCTCAGCGCGCCTGCGCTGTTCGCGGCGGCCGGGGCGCGCTTGGCCAGCACCCGTTCCACCGCCTTGTCCAGCCGCTCCTGCTTGAGCGGCTTGAGCACGTAGTCCACCGCGCCCAGGTCGAACGCGGTGACGGCCTCGTCGCCGATGCCGGTCACGAACACCAGCGCGGGTGGCGGCCTGAGCTGCGCCAACACCCTGGCCAGCTCCACACCGGACAGTCCGGGCATGTTGATGTCGATGAACACGGCGTCCACCGGCGGGAGCTTGGCGCGCTTGCGCAGCACGACCTCGGGATCGCTGCCGCCGACCACGCCGAGCGCCTCGGCCGCGTCACCGGCGGAGAGGGCCCGGCGGACATACTGGTTGCGCTCCAGCATGTAGGCCAACTCGTTCAAGCCGTGCGGCTCGTCGTCAACGGCCAACACGACGAGACCTGGGGTGCCGTCACGCGTACTCACTGTGACGCGAATACTGCCCACCTGTGGGCTGGATTGTCCACTGTCAATTGAGCCCCAGGTGGGTGAGACTCCTCCTACCGGCATGCGCGAGCATCCTTGTCGCAGGTGGGATCGGTTCTGTTGGGCCCATCCGCGCGATCAGAGACCGAAACGTGACCACGTGGCGCGCTGTTCCAGCAAGTCCAGCACAGCCAGCAGTTGGTCGCCGGGCGCGCCGGTGAGTCCCAGCCGGGCCGCGGCACCACCGACACCGAGGCGGGCCAGCACCGAGCGTCGCGGCTCGACCGACACCACGTGCGCGTTCGGATAGCGCTGGTCCAGCACACCGCGCAGCGTGCCGAGGCCGTCGACAAGGCCCAGCTCCACCGCCTTCGCGCCGGTCCAGACCTCGCCGGAGAACAGGTCGTCCGTGGCGCCGGTCAGCTTGTCGCCGCGCCGCTGCCGCACCCAGGCCACGAACTGGTCGTGCAGTTCACCTTGCAGGCCCGCCAGCCAGGCCACGTCCTCCTGTCGCTCCGGCCGGAACGGGTCGAGCCGGACCTTGCGGGTGCCGGCCGTGTGCACCCGGCGCTCCACACCGAACCGCTCCAACAGTCCGGCCACGCCGAATCCGGCGGACACCACGCCGATCGAGCCGACCAGTGACGTGGCGTGCGCGTAGATCTCGTCGGCCGCACAGGCCAGCCAGTAACCGCCGGACGCGGCCACGTCCTCGCAGAACCCGAGCACCGGCACCCGATTTTCCGCCGCCAGCCCGCGAATCCGCTCCGCGACCATCGCCGACTGGGTGGCCGCGCCACCGGGCGAGTTCACCGCAAGGGCGACCGCGACCAGCCGGTCGTGGTCGAACGCCCTGGTCAGCGCGGACTCCACCGCGGCCAGATTGATCGAGCCGCGCCCGATCGGCGATGCCGCTGGCGAGATCACCCCGTGCAGTTTCACCACCGCGACGACCGGCCGCCGATCGACCCGGTCGCCGACCACCGGCAGCTTCGTCATCCACCTGTCCGTCGCGTTCATGACCCCGTTCATGAGGCTGAGCCTACGTAAGCGGTGTCAAGTCCCCGCGTTGGTCACCGATCGCGGTCAGGTCAACAGGTTGATGTGGCTCACCCCGGAGTCGGCGAGCGGGTTGTCCATGGCGCTGTGCCGGCCGTGCTCGGTCTCATCCGGATCGTCCGGATCGGTGTAGCCGGGCATCGCGGGACGGACGTTCGGACTGAACTTGGGCACCCGCAGGATCACCTTCATGCCGGCACCCGGCGCCGTCTCCACCATCAGCGCGTACTCCTCGCCGTACACCGACCGCATCCGCTGGTTGATGTTGCCGATGCCGACGTGCGCGCCGCTGCGGTGCGCGTCCCGCAAGTCGGCCAGCCGGTCGGCGTCCATGCCGACCCCGTCGTCCTCGACGCTGATCAGCGCCTCGGTCCCGTTGTCCTGCGCCACCACGGTCACCGTGCCACCGCCGGGCTTGCGGGACAGGCCGTGCCGGACCGCGTTCTCCACCAGTGGCTGCAGCACCAGGAACGGCACGGTCACCGACAGCACCTCCGGCGCGATCTTGAGCCGGACGTGCAGCCGCTGCGGCCCGTAGCGGGCGCTTTCCAGCGTGAGATAGCGGTCGATGTTGCGCAGTTCCTCGGCCAGTGTGGTGAACAGGCCGCTGGTGCGGAACGAGTAGCGGGTGAAGTCGGCGAACTCCATCAGCAGCTCGCGGGCCCGCTCCGGGTCGGTGCGGATCAGCGACGAGATCGTGTTCAGCGCGTTGTAGACGAAGTGCGGCGATATCTGCGCTCGCAGCGCCCTGACCTCGGCCTGGGCCAGCTGCTGGCGCGACTCGTCCAGCTGCGCCAGTTCCAGCTGCGTGCACACGAACCGGGCGATCTCGTCGGCCATCCGGATCAGGCGCCTGCTGCCGACCCCGCCGACCACCACGAGCACGCCCTCCACCGAGGACTCGACCAGCAGCGGCACGATCACCGCGGTGCGCATCGGACAGTTGCCGCGCCGCTGGCAGGGCAGCTTGTCGTGGTCCACGTGCTCGCGGCGCAGGTTCGCGATCGACTTGGCGATGTGGTCGGTCAGGTCGCGGTAGTGCTCGTTGGCCTCACCGTCCCAGGACAGCAGCCGCCCGGCCGGGTCCACGATGCCGACGGCGACACAGCGCAGCAGCTCCCGCAGGTGCGGGGTGGCCCGGTCGGCGGCCTGGCCGGTGAGGCCCTGCCGCAGGTCAGGGGTGGCCTTGGAGATCCGTTGCAGGGCAGCCAGGGTCGCGTCGTCGACGGACGAGCTGACGCGACGCGCCCGACACAGGAGCACGAACAACGCAACCGTAACGGGTTATTTGAGCAAACGGGACAATCGCCGGTCCGCGAGCGGCTTGCCGCCGGTCTGGCAGGTCGGGCAGTACTGGAACGACTTGTCCGCGAACGACACCTCGCGGATCGTGTCCCCGCAGACCGGACAGGGCAGCCCGGTCCTGGCGTGCACCCGCAGGCCGGAACGTTTCTCGCCCTTGAGCAGCGCGGCGTGCTGGCCGACCGAGCGCGACACGGCGTCGGTCAGGACCGACACCATCGCGGCGTGCAGGGCGTCCAGCGCGGTGTCGGACAGCTTCCCGGCGGTCGCGTAGGGCGAGAGCTTGGCGGTGTGCAGGATCTCGTCCGAGTAGGCGTTGCCCACGCCGGCCAGGATGGACTGCGTGGTGAGCGCGTTCTTCAGCCGTTCGGTGCGGCCGGCGAACACCTCGGCCAGTTCGGCGCGGCTGACCGACAGCGCGTCCGGGCCGAGCCGCTCGATCGCGGGCACCTCGTTCGGATCCTTGACGATCCACACCGCGAGACCCTTCTTCGTGCCGGCCTCGGTCAGGTCGAATCCCGGCCCCTCACCGGGTGGGCCCAGGTGGACGCGCAGCGCGAGCGGGCCGCGGCCGGGCTTGGGCGGGGCGACGGACAGGTGCTCCGCCCAACGCAGCCAGCCCGCCCTGGCCAGGTGGACGATCAGGTGCAGGTCCGGTTCGACGACCATGTCCAGGAACTTGCCGTGCCGGGTCGCGCCCAGCACCGGGTGGCCGTGCAGTTCGGTCCAGCTGGGCTGGACGGTCTTCAGCACGGCGAGAGACGCCACGTCCACCCGGGCGACCGTCCGACCGACGGCGTGTTCGCGCAGGTGCTGGGCGAGTGCTTCCACTTCGGGCAGCTCAGGCACCCGACCAGTCTCGCCCCGAATCCGCGATCAGTCGAATGTGACCGGGTGGCCTGTACGGCTCATGGACCGAGTGCCGGGCCAACCTGACCGCGAGTTGTCCACAGGCGACCGGCAGGCCGCCCAGAACCCCCCAAAATTGACTAGAATGGATCTTGGGGGGCGCCCCGTTGGATGGGGTTTCGATACGGGTCCGTTCAGGTCGCGGTGGGGCCACTGTCGCGTTCGTCAGCCTGGGCAGCTCTGTTGGTCAGTCGACCGGGTGGAGGGGGCCCTCCGCGTTCGGCATCGAGTAGACCTCGATGTCCCTGGCCACCTTGGCCGCAACGGTGCGGATGTTGACCATGCCGCGCACCGTGCCGACCCAGCGCTCGGCGACCTGTTCCTGCTGGCTGCCCGGTGTGTTGGCGACCAGCCGCCACGGCCGGCGCACCGCCCAGCGCAGCGGGAAGAACACCATCACGATCGCCATGACCAGGACCAGCCAGCTCGGCACGACCACCCCGGCGGGCCGCCAGGTGACCAGCGCCACGACCAGCACCCCCAGCATGAACAGCATCACGATGCCTGGGGTGTAGCCGCTGGCCACGTCGTGCTCGAAATCGTCGATGGTCGCCGGTTGGGACCATTCGAGCTGGCCGCGGAGGGTCCACATGCGGCCGTCCGCGCCTCGTACCAGCCGTGTCATCTCCCGCCTCCTGGAGCACGGCCCGCCACAAACGGCAGCGGGCACGACCGGTCACACTGCGTACCTCCACGATACCGCGCCGCCACTGGTCGAACCGGGTGAAATCCTGCTCACGCTGTGCTCATGACCAGGCCCGGACCAGCCGGAACGCGATTACACGCCGTGTCCGGTCCCGGATTATTCTGCCCGGTGGCGATCTTGGCGGCGACCTCGGGGGTGGTCAGTTGACCGTGTCCGACCATGACCACACGGTTTCGTAGACCGTGGTGCCGTTCGTCGTCCACGACGTGCTCCACACCGTCTGGTGCGGTTTCTGCGGCGCCGAGGTCCCCGAGCCCTTGTACGGCGGCGGGGTGGTACTGAG
>WNGR01017306.1_pt1 | contig 18743 bp, 18 predicted proteins | sample 5407581 | NCBI WGS metagenome assembly WNGR01 (sample SAMN13153383, study PRJNA577476) | soil metagenome | isolation source: 80 cm soil or saprolite under Garry oak tree replicate 2 | place: USA:California | collected 2016-06-15 | reverse complement strand
TCCCCGGTGAGGCGCCAGGCAATGTGGTCGGAGCGCGATGGTCAGGCGGCACAGAATGGGCTGTGTCTACTGCGTCCGCGTCGAGCTACTCCGTGCGGAGCGCGTACAGCGTGAGATCGTCCGTGCTGACGAGGAGCTTGCCGTCTGCTGTAAGGACAGCGCCGAGCGGCCAGCCGTTGAGCATCACGCTCCAGAGCGGCGTGCCCGTGGCCACCCCGAGGGCGTAGAGCCGTTTCGGTCCCTGCCCGGCCACGTAGAGCGTCTCCCCTTTCAGGACCGGCTGGACGGAGACGGTACCCACGCGCGCCTTCCACACGGGTGCACCCGTCGCGCGATTGAGCGCGATGAGGCTCTCCCTTTCCGCGCTCGCCCCCGCGAGCACCAGCGAAGGGAGAACGGCCGGGGCCATGGGCGCGCGCGAGCTGAGGCTTTCCCGCCAGCGATCCCGCCGTGTCGCCACCTCGACGGCGCGGAGCCAGTAGCCGCCGCGGGTCGGATCCTGAGTCGTGACGTAGAGGACGTCGTCGGTGACCGTGAGCGGCGCCTCGAGGGCGCTCTCGAGTGGGAGTACCCACTCGACGGCGCGCGTTCTCACATTGATGGACCCGAGAGACCGCGAGCCCAGCAGGTAGAGGTGATCGGCCCGCAAGGAGTGCGGATAGGAGAGGCCGACGGGCAGGTCGAGATTCCACGCCTCCACCCCGGCCGACACGGTGATCGCGCGCAGCCGGCGTCCATCGAGCAGGTACGCCGTGTCGCCCGCGACCACCGGCTCGCTCGAGGACTTGACCCGCCAGCGCTCCTTGCCCGTGCCGAGCTCCCGCGCGAGCAGGGAGCCGCTCTCCGTGGCCAACACCACCTCGCCGGCGATGGCGAGCGTCTGCGCACTCCCCTTGGCCTCCCAGCGCAGCCGGCCCGTGGCCAGATCCAGCAGCAGGACGGCGTCACCGTTGCCGAGGGCGATGGCCGAGCCGTTCACCGCCATGGGGCCGATGGGGCCCACGCGCTCGAAGCGCCAGCGGGCCTGCCCGCTCGCGAGATCGACCATGGCAAGCTTCGACTCCGTGGTGTTCTGGTAGCTGTAGGTTCCGCCGAAGATCGCGGTCGGGCCCAGGACGACGGGGCCGACCGTGGAGTTCGTGGAGAAGCGGTTGTACCAGGAGAGGCTCTGGAACTTCCAGAGGAGGCGCTCCGGCTCGTCACCGAGCGCGGAGGAGGCGGCAATCAGAGCGAGAAGAACGGCGAGGACAATGCGCATCCGAATCATGTGACGTGAGGCCGAGGATAGCACACCGCCCCCTCACCCTCCGCCCCCTCACCCTCCCCTCTCCCCCGATGGGGAGAGGGATACATGAGGGTGGATTCGGGTTACGCGAGACGCGTCACGTCTTCGGCAACTTTGGGATAGTTGAGCAGCATGCCCGCGTCGTGGCCAGGGAAGCAGAGATCCACCGACGAGGCCTTCGCGCGAACCTTGTCATAGGTCTGCATCCAGCCGATCAGGTCGGTAATGAGGATGCTCGGCGTGTCCTCCTTGATGTTCCGAGCCAGGTGCGCGCAGTCCGAGGCGACCACGGCCGTGCCCTTGGCCGTGCTCACGGCTAGCGACTGGGTGCCGATGGTGTGGCCGGGGCCCAGCATGATCTCGAGCCCGTTGCCGATGGTCAGGTCGCCATCGGCAATGACGAGGCGCGGCGTGCCTTCCAGGTCCTGCAGCACCTTGTAGGCGAGCGGATCAGCCGTGCCCGCGAAAATCTTCCGCTTCGCCACCGGGTGCTTGGTCCAGAAATCGTACTCGCGCTTCTGGACATAGAAGGTCGCCTTCGGATACGCCTTGGGGAACATCTCCATGCCGCCCACGTGGTCCCAGTGCATGTGGGAGATGATGACCTTGGTGACATCGGTGGGCTTAACTCCGATCCGCGCGGCCACGTCCACCGGATTGACATAGCCGGTGAGCTTGCGATCGGCCGCCATGGTGACGCCCACGCCTGTGTCCACGAGGATGGTTTCCGTCGGCCCTTTCACCACCCAGATGTAGTAGTAGCGCTCGATGTCCTGGTCCCAGCCTTGATTCCAGAGCAGGAAGGCGAGCTTGCTCATGAACGGGCCCGCGTACTTGGCCGCGTAGATCTCATAGGACGGCTTGGGCTGGGCCGCCGCCGGCGTTACCTGAGCCGCCATGGCCGTCGCCACCACGGCGCCCGCGCCCTTGACGAAATCCCGCCGCTCCCGGTCCATGGTCACGCCCTCCTCATGACTCGTAGACGCGTTTGAGCTCGCCCTCCGCCCACTTCACCGCGTCCTCAGCCTTCATGCCCTGGACGCCCTTGGCGAACATGTCCGTGATCACGTACTTGGAGTAGACCTCCCCCGCCTTGGCATTGGCGGGTCCCGCGTAGCCGATCATCCGCGTGCCACGCCCCGTGTAGCGATACGGCTTCATGGCCTCGTCGATGGTGCTCCACAGCGGGTTGTTCTCCCAGTGGGTCGTCGAGCCCACGTTGAAGCCGTACTCGACCTCGAACCACTTGCCGAACTGCTCCTTGGAGTGGATGTGCTTCAGGAACTCCTTGGCCGCCTGGACGTTCTTCGAGTACTTCATGACGGCGTGCGAGGTGACGAGGTGGTAGGTGGGCGTCTTGCCGCTCGGGCCATCGGGGAAGTTGAAGTGGGCGACGTCCCGCCACATGGGCTCGCCCTTTTCGTCCTTGATCTTGTCCGGGTTGCGCTTGGCGAAGATGTAGATCGAGGCACCGTTGAGCGTCGAGGAGATCTCCCCGGAATGGAACGCGCGGTTGTTCGACGAATCGTCCCAGCCGAGCCCGCCCTCGTCGCAGGCGTCCTTCCAGAACGCCGTCATCCACTTCACCGCTTCGATGGTGTTCCTGGATTTCAGCACGACCTTCTTGCCCGTCTTGTCCGTCTCCACTCCGCCGAAGGTCCACAGGAGCGGGTCGGACCAGGTGGGCGCGTCGCCATACGTGTGGCCGAGCGTCTGGCCGATGGGCTTGCCCTTCTGCTTCAGCGCGGCGCCGATCTTCCGCCACTCCTCGAGCGTCTTGGGAGGCTGGGTGGCGCCCACGGAGGCGAACAGTGATTTCCGGTACGCCATCTGGTTGCCCACGATGCCGTAGGGGAGGGCGAGCCAGCGCTTGCCGTCGCGGACCGCCGCCTCGGACTGCTCGTAGTAGCCGCCCTGGTCCTTGGCCTTCCACTCGCAGAGATCGCTCACGTCCGCCAGCGCCGAGGCATAGAGATGCGGCCAGTTGTGGAGCATGAAGATGATGTCCGGCCCCGCTCCCGTCTGGATGGCCGCCGTGATGCGCGGCTGCAGGTCGTTGCCGTTGATGTTCTCCATGAAGACGTCGGTCTTCATCTGCTTGTTGTACTCGGTGATCTGCCGGCGGAGCTCGACGTCGCCCTCGGGGATGAAGTCCGGCCAGTGCAGGAGATGGATGCGGGCAGGCTGGGCGAAGGCGGGGGCGTGACGGGAGACCAGGATCCCCTCGAGCCCGCTTGCCGCCGCCGCTCCGCCTGCCGTCTTGAGGAAGGTGCGCCGCTTCATTGGGGCCTCCTTTAATGAGGGGTCCAGAAGACTTGGGGACACTCTCAAAGGAGCCCTCATGCCCTCGAACCTCGACGAGCAGTTCCAGACCCTTCACGAGATCGCCCGCGCGGCGCGACGCAACCTGGCTGACGGGCCCTGGGATTACATGATCGGCGGCACCGAGACGGAGACCACGCTCAGGCGGAACCGCGCGTCCATCGACGCGATCGCCTTCCGGCCGCGCGTGCTGCGCGACACCTCCAAGGTGGACTCGACCTCGACCTTCATGGGCCGGCCCGTGCGCCTGCCCGTCATGCTCGCGCCCGTCGGCTCGGTGGAGAGCTTCACGCCGGGAGGCGGCGCCACCTCGGCCAAGGCCTCGGGCGCCTTCGGCGTGCCGCACATGCTGTCGAGCGCCTGCAATCCCGGGCTCGAGGCGACGGCGGCGGCCGCGGACAATTACCGCGTCTTCCAGCTCTATGTCCGGGGCGACGACGCCTTCGTGGACGATCACGTGAAGCGCGCCCGGGACAACGGCTACACCATCTTCTGCATGACGGTGGACTCGGCCCACTACAGCCGCCGCGAGCGCGACCTCGACAAGCGCTTCATCAAGCCGTGGCGCCAGGCCGCGCGGGGCATGGAATGGCAGGCCGCGCTCTCCTGGGACCAGGTCAAGCGCTTCAAGGACACCCACGACATTCCGCTCATCCTGAAAGGCATCGCCACCGCCGAAGACGCGGCCATCGCGTGTGACCACGGCGTGGACGGGGTGTACGTCTCCAACCACGGGGGTCGCCAGCTCGACCATGGCCTGGGATCGCTCGAGGTGCTGCCCGAGGTCGTGCGCGCCGTCAGTGGGCGCGCCGTCGTCATGGTCGACGGCGGCTTCCTGCGCGGCACCGATGTCGTGAAGGCCATTGCTCTCGGCGCCCAGTGCGTGGGGCTCGGGCGCCTTCAGTGCATGGGGCTGGCCGCCGCGGGTCAGGCCGGGCTCGAGCGCGCCCTCGAGATCTTGGAGGAGGAGATCAAGATCTGCCTGGGCCTGCTCGGGGTGACGAGCTATAGCCAGCTCGACGCCTCGTATCTCCGCGAGGCGCGACTGGTCACCGAGGCGAGCGCGCTGAGCGCCTTCCCCCTGCTCTGAGCGCAGGTGACATGAGACGCGCGCTGGTCCTCCTGGTCACGGCCGTCCTGGCCATGGGGTGCGCGTCCGACTACGCGAAAGGCCAGTACGCCCTCCGCCAGGGGCACTACGCCGAGGCCGAGGGCTATTTCATGAGGGCCCTCATCGACGATCCCCGGCGAATCGATGCGCTGGTGGGCCTCGGCGTCTCGCAGTATAAGAGAGGCGAGATCGACCTCGCCATCGAGACGCTGGAAAAGGCGGTGGCGGCAAGACCCAAGGATCCGAACGGCCAGCTCTACCTCGGCCTCGCCTATCTGAAGAAGAACGACCCCGCCCGCGCCGTCGAGCATCTGGCGGCTCTGCGCGGGCTTTCCATCGATCCAAGGCTGGCCGAGCAGGTGGACCGGGCCCTGGAGGTCATCCGCAAGGAGCCGCTGACCGAGTCGGTCCGCAACCTCCTCGCCAGCAATCTCGACACCGCGGCCGACCTTGCCCGGGAGGCGGCGGAGGCTCGTCGGGACGCTCAGCTCGCCTTCCCGCCTCCCTACATGGGCTATCCGTATTTCGGTTCCCCGTTCTACGGCTATCCCTTCGGCAGCCCGTACACGCCGTGCGTCCTCGTGATGCGCGGCGGCCAGCCCTTCTGCATCTGACGACAATTGCCCTTGCAGGCTGTGGCCTGCTAGCCTTTGACGGCGCCTGCCGTCAGCCCGCCCACCATGTACTTGTGGAGATAGATGTAGACGAGGACCACGGGCAGCGACGCCAGCGCGGCCGCCGCCATGAGCTGCCCCCAGAAGGCGAAATCAGAGACCACGAACTCCGAGAGCCCGACGGGCAACGTGCGTAGACCGTCGTCGGCGATGAAGATCAGGGCGTAGAGGAACTCGTTCCACGAGAGCGTGAAGCAGAAGAGCCCCGCCGCCAGCAGCCCCGGCGCGGCCAGGGGGAGCACGATCCTCCACAGCGTTTGCAGGCGTGTGGCGCCGTCCACTAGCGCGGCTTCCTCCAGCTCCCGGGGTATGGATCGGAAGAACCCCATCAAGAGCCAGGTCACGAATGGCACCAGGAAAGTCGGGTAGGCCACGATGAGCGTGCCCAGGGAGTTCGTGTAGCCGATCTGGATCAACGTCCGGTAGAGGGGAATGAACATGAGGCCGGGGGGCACGAGATAGGTGATGAGCACGAGGGCGCCGAAGGCGCGCCGGCCCGCGAAGCGAAGACGCGTCAGCGCATAGGCCCCCGCCGCGCCGATGGCCAGCGAGAGCATGGTGCTCGCCACCGCGGTCACCGCGCTGTTGCGCAGCCAGAGCACGAAGCGCGTCTCCTCGAAGAGATAGGTGTAGTTCTCGAGGGTGAAGGGCTTGGCGATGTAGATGGCCTGGGACATGAGGATCTGTCGCCCCGTCTTGAGCGAGGTGACGACGATCCAGTAGAGGGGCACGGCCACGAGGAAGAGGAGAATCCCCACGGCGAGCCAGCGGAGAACGCGCCCGCTCACGAGGCAGGCTCCTCGCGGTGCAGGTAGCGGACCACGAAGACGATGAGCAGCGCGATGACGGGCAGCGAGTACATGCTGGCGGCCATGGCCATGCCCCAGCGCTGGGACTGGATGCCGAGCTCGTAGGAATACGTGGCGAAGATGTGGGTGGCCGCCCCCGGGCCCCCGCGGGTCATGATGTAGACGATGTTGAAGTCGTTGAGCGTCCAGATCGTGCTGAGCAGGGTGACGATGGCGACCACGCCCTTGATCGACGGCAGACTCACCCGCCAGAACTGCTGCCACGCGGAGGCGCCGTCCACCGAGGCGGCGTCGTAGAGATCCTGGGGCACCGTCTGCATGGCGGCGAGGAAGGACACGCCGAAGAAGGGGAAGCCGCGCCAGACATTTGCCATGATGACCGAGAGCATGGCCAGATCCGGATTGCCCAGCCAGTGGATGCCCGCCCCGATGATGCCGAGGTCGTGGAGCCCGACGTTGAAGAGGCCGCGGTAGAGATCGAGCAGCCAGCGCCACGTCAGCGCGATGACCACGGTGGGGATGACCCAGGGCAGGAGCAGGAACCCGCGCAGGAGCTGATTGCCGCGCACCGCCTTCTGAAGAGCCACGGCCATGACCATGCCGATCACGAGCTTGGTGCAGATCGAGCCCACCGTGTAGACCACGCTGTTCCAGGCCACGATGCGGAAGCGCGGGCTCTCGTAGAGCGCGGCGTAGTTCTTGAGCCCGACGAAGTGGGCGGGATAGCCCACCATCTTCTCGGTCAGGGAGAGCCAGATCGCGTTCAGGAAAGGATAGGCGATGAGGGCAACGATCAGGAGAGCGACCGGCGTGATCAGCGCATAACCAAGCACACGCTCCTGGACGCGATTGATCCGGAACCATGCCGGGCCCGCGGCCCGCGGCACGGTGGCCGCAGGCCGCGTGAGGACCTTACTCAAGCGTGCTCCTTACTTGACGGGGAGGCGATCGTAGATCTCCTTGATCCGCTTGTCCGCCTCCTCCACGGCCTTCTCGGGCGTCACCTTGTCCACGATCACGCGCGTCATCATGTCCGTGAGCACGTTGCTCGAGACCACTTCCGCCGCCGCTGGCGTCGTCGGGCCCGGCCAGCCCACGGGCCGTCCAAGCTTCACCGTCTCCGCGATGACCTTGCCGTCCGGCGTGTTCCAGTACTCGTGGTTGATCAGGCTCTTGAAGAGCGGCACCGCCTGCTGGAAGGAGCCCGTCATGTACGTGGTGAACTTCTCCCTGGACATGAGGCAGGCCACCAGCGCCCTCGCGTCCTTCTGCTGCTTGCCGTCCACGGGAATGCCCCAGTTCATCACGAAGGTCAGGGCGAGGTTCCGCCCGGCGGGGCCCTTGGGCATGATCTTGATCGCCGTGTCCTTCCGCAACGGGTGCTTCGTCGAGTCCTCCTGAAAGAGAATGCTCGGGCCATTGGGCGTGAAGGCGATCTTGCCCGCCATGAAGGCCTCGTTGTTCCCCGAGCCCGACCACGACAGGTAATCGAAGGCTGCGGTCTTGTCCGTCGTGTACGCCGGCGTCACCACCTTGATGGCCTGCACGGCCTTGTCCTTGGGGAGGCCGGTAAACTTTCCGCTCTTGTCCACCCACGCCGCGCCATAGGACCACAGCAGGCTCATGGCCGGATCATACCCGTCGCCCGTCCGGTTCCACGGGAAGCCCTGCGGAAAATCCTGGAGCCCCGCCTCCCACGTGTCGGGAGGCTGGGCGCTCACCTTCTCGAGGAGGTCCTTCCGGTAGAACAGGATCAGCGGGATCGCGTAGTGCGGCACCGCGTAGAACTTGCCGCCGAACTTGACGGCGCCCTCGGCGTTCTGGGCGAGATCGCCGAGCTCCTTCGTCACCGTGCCCACGAGATCGGAGACGTCCGAGAGCCGGCCCAGGTTGGCGAGCCGCGCCGGCCCCACCGCGTCCAGCTCCGCCACGTCCGGCAGCGTCTTGCTCTCGATGGCCGCCGTGTACCTCGTCCACATGTCGTCGAAGGTGTAGGTTTGGATCGTCACCTCGGCGCCGATCTTCTTGCCGCACTCCTGGATGCTCGTGTCGAGGATCTTGTCGGCCGGCGGAATGTAGGTCTTGAGCCGCCAGAGCGTCATCTTCACGTCGGCCGCGGAGGCCGGCTGCAGCGCCAGGGCCAGAGCCAGGACGGCAGCGGAGAGAAGAATCCATCGGAACGCTTTGGACATGTAGGCTCTCCTTTGAGCACGAGTGCGGTGCGCCGGGTGAGGTCCTTGTAAGCGGCGCCCCCGGTATTGTCAAGAGGCCGTCTTGACAGTCCAGAGAGCGCGCCGCATCATCGAGCGCGATCATTCAGGAGGATTCGATGGCGACCTCGACCAGCACCCTCGGCATGACGCGGCTGCACCCCAAGTTCGGCGTCGAGATCAGCGGCGTGACCCTGCGTCAGCCCCTGGACGACGGCACGTGGGCGCACATCTGGGAAGCGTTCAACGAGCATTCCCTCCTCGTCTTCCGCAACCAGCCCTTCACCGACGTGGAGCAGATGCGGTTCGCGTCCCGGTTCGGTCCCCTCGAGACCACGGTCAAGACGCTCGGCAAGGAAGACCGCCTCCATCCGAACCTGGTCGAGCTCGCCAACGTCGACGAGGACGGCAAGCTCTTGGACTGGTCCGATCGCCGCATGCTCTACCAGAGCGGCAACCAGATGTGGCACACCGACTCCTCCTTCAAGCAGGTGCCCGCTCAGGCCTCCATGCTCTCCGGCCGCACGGTGCCGCCCGAGGGTGGTGAGACCGAGTTCGTCTCCTGTCGCGTGGCCTGGGACACGCTGCCTCCCGAGACGCAGCGCCGGCTCGAGGGCAAGGTCGCCATCCACTCGTTTGCGTACTCGCGCGGCCTCATCGACCCGACACTGCTCGGCAAGGAGACCGAGGCCTTGTACCCGCCCGTGCGTCAGGCCCTCGTCCGCGCCAATCCCGTCAATGGCCAGAAGACCGTCTACATCGGCTCGCACGCGTCGCACATCGAAGGCATGCTCGTGGAAGAAGGGCGCGCGATCCTGAAGGAGCTGCTCGAGATCGCCACGCGGCCGGAGAATGTCTACCAGCATCGCTGGCGTCAGCATGATCTCGTCATCTGGGACAACCGCTGCCTCCTCCATCGCGGGCGCCTCTGGGACTCCACGCGCTACCCGCGCATCATGCACCGCACCACGGTGGCCGGGGACGGGCCCACGGCATGAGCGTCGTCACCCCCGCCCGCTTCGCCCAGGGCATGACTTTCGAGCAGTACGTGGCCCATGTCGGCACACCGGAGAATCTCCAGCGGGAAGGCAGCCAGGGGCCCACGCGCATGGACCAGAGCGGCTTCCTGCGCGAGCGCCACCAGAAGCTCAAGCTCACCGAGGCGCAGACGGCCATGATCAAGTGGCTGGCCGCCCAGCCCGGCGGGCCCGCCAAGGTCCTCGTCATCTCCGAGGAGTGGTCGTCGGATTGCCGGCGCGACGTGCCCGCTCTGGCTCGGCTGGCCGAGGCCGGGGGCCTCGAGCTGCGCATCTTCGCGCGCGACGGCAAGAAGATGAGCCGGAGCAGCCGGCCCATACCGGACGAGTCTCCCAACGCCGACCTCATGGCCGAGTTCCTGAACGAGAAGAGCGGCCAGACCTTCCAGTCCATTCCCGTGGCCGTCTTCTACGACAAGGACCTCCGCGAGCTCTACCGCTACATCGAGTTCCCCGTCTGCTACCACAAGGACCGGATCCGCGGCCACCAGACGACGGCGCGCCCCGGCGAGACCCCCGAGCAGACCCAGGCCCGCGCGACCAAGGAGTTCGCGACCATGCTCGCCTCGCCCATGCTCGACGTGTGGAGCTCGGCGGCGATCGACGAGATCCTGAGCCTGCTCTACGAGCGGGCCGCCGTCGGCTCACTCGCGAAATAGGAAGGGCTCGACTCGAACACGCGCATCGCGGAGGAATAGCCATGCCCCCATCGCCAGCGCCGCTCACTCCACTCGACAGACGCCGATTCGTCCAGGGCGTGGCCGCCGCGGCCGCGGGCGCGGCGCTGTCGCCCCGCATACTCGGCGCCCAGGGCGCCCCGTGGGCCCAGCGCCCGCCCGGCAATCCACAGAAGCTCACCTTCGTGGTCTGGCAGTACGGCAAGATCTACGAGCAGATCGCCAAGCAGTTCGAGGACGACTGGGGCATCAAGCTCAACCAGATCATCGAGCCGAATGTCGAGCCGCAGGTGGCGAAGCTCACCACCATGTTCGGCGCGGGCGACGAGGTGGACGTCTCCCTCTCGCCCATCCAGTACCTGGCGAGCTATATCCAGCAGGGCATCGCCGTGCCCATCGACGGGCTGCCCGGCGTCGACCAGTACGTCAAGGACTTCACGCCGTTCGCGCGCGCGGCCGCGCAGCGCGACGGCAAGACCTGGGGCCTGCCGTACTTCTCCACGGCCTGGATCTTCATCTACAACGACGAGCTGCTGGGGAAGGCCGGCTTCAAGGGCAAGCCGTTCAAGAGCTATCCCGAGCTCGTCGAGCAGGCGCGCAAGGCCAAGAAGGACGGCGTGGCGAAGTATCCCATTCTCTGGATCGCCGGCGCGGGATTCGAGCAGCTGCCCGGGACCTGGTTCAATCTCACGTGGAATCGCGGGGGCGTCATCTTCGACAAGCAGCTCGCGCCGCAGCTTGGACCGGGATCGGTGGCGCGCGAGACGCTCAAGTGGTGGCAGAGCACCTTCAAGGAAGAGCTGGCCGACCCCAATTCGCTCAACCTGCGCTTCATTCCCGCCTGCAAGGCTTTCAATGCCGGCCAGCACGTCTTTCTCGGCACGCTGCACCATTACTACATCAGCCTGATCAACGATCAGGCGCAGTCGCCCATCGCCGGCAAGGGGCGCGTTCTCGGGCTGCCCGGCGACGGCAAGACCATCGGCTACACCATGCTCTACATCCTCACGAGCGCCACCAAGAACAAGGAATGGGCGTGGAAGCTCCAGCAGTACCTGGGCGGGCGCACCAAGAACGGCGAGTACACGCAGGCGCAGCGCCTGGCCCAGGACGCCATGCTGGCGAGCGGCTACCAGTCGGTGATGGAGAGCGATCTCCTGCGCAAGGCGTGGGCGAAGTGGGCGGATGTCCCCACCGTCCTCGACGTCTTCAAGAAGGCGACCAACTTCGCCGACGTGGTGCCGGCGGTGTCCCAGCCGTGGTACCCGCGGGGTGGAGCGATGCCATCAACGTGGAGCTGACTGCGTGTCTCCAGGGCAAGAGCAGCGCCGATCAGGCCTGTGACAACATGATCGCCGCGCTGGCCACGGCCAAGCGGGGCTGATGACGCCGGGAGCCGGGACAGACCGGGCGGAGAGCCCGGTCCGTCCCGGCGGCGCGCCGCGCCGGAGCGAGGTCTCCGCAGGCTGGCTCGCGTTTCTTCTCAATGTTCCCACCCTGGCGGGACTGGTTCTCGTCCTCGCCTATCCGATCTGCTTCGCGGGCTACCTCTCGTTCCACGAGGTCAGTATCCGCCACCTGCGCGCGGGCGAATTCCCGTTCGCCGGCCTGGCGAACTTCTCCCGGCTTTTCCAGGATGACGTGTTCTGGCTGTCCCTGCGGCACACCGTGGTCTTCGTGGTCGCCTCGGTGGCGCTCGAGGTCGTGATCGGCCTCGCCGTCGCGCTGACCATCAGCGACGAGCGCGTGTGGCTCTCGCGGGTCACGCGCGTCTTGATCCTGATCCCGTGGGCGGTGCCGCCGGTGGTCAACGGCCTCCTGTGGTCCTTCATCGTCAACGCTCAGTACGGGTACCTGAATCGAGCGCTCCACAAGCTGGGACTCATTACCGACTACGTCAACTGGCTGGGCCATCCCCGGCTCGCCATGGCCGCCGTCATCGTCGCCTACGTGTGGCGGACCACGCCCTTCAACATCCTGCTCTACCACGCGGCCATCCAGGGCATCCCCGCCCAGATCTACGAGGCGGCAGCGGTGGACGGCGCCTCCAGCTGGCAAAGTCTCTGGCGGCTGACCCTGCCCATCCTCAGGCCGGTCATCGCGGTCACACTCATCCTCCGCACCACCTTCAGCTTCATGGTCTTCGACGAGATCCTCGCCATCACTCAGGGCGGGCCCGGCAACGACACCTGGGTGGCCGCCTGGTACACATACCGGATGGCTTTTCAGCCGCCTTTCAATATCGGCCTGGGCGCCGCCTCCGCGTGGGTCCTGGCCGTGATCGTGGGCATCGCCGCCATCGCCTACGTCAAGCTCGTCTACCGTCGGGTCGACTATGCGTGAGGCCGCCGTGGATTATCGGCCGTGGTCATGGCCCTACCCCCTCACCCTGCCCTCTCCCCCACTGGGGGAGAGGGAAATTGCCTGATGCGCCTGTCGTGGCCGCGCCGCGCCTTCTTGTGGGTAGCCAACCTGTGCGCCATCGCGTTTCTCCTGCTCCCCTTCGTCCCCGTGGTGCTGGGGAGCCTTCAGTCCGAAAGGAGCATGCAGAAGAATGTTCATGCGCTCCTGCCCGAAGAATACACGCTGGCCAACTTCCGCCTCATCCTCTCCGGGGGACGGAGCAAGGGACCGATCTTCGAGCAGGTGACGTACCTGCCCAAGTCGGTGGAGCGATTCCCCGCCGCCTTTCTCAACAGCCTGCTCGTGGGCCTCGCCGTGACCCTCGTCACCCTGGCCGCCGCGAGCCTCTCGGCCTATGCGCTAGCCCGGCTCCGGCTCCGCTGGACCCAGGCGCTCTTCCAGGTGAGCGTGGTCTGCCGGATGGTGCCGCTCATCGTGCTGATGGTGCCGCTTTACGTGCTGTTTCGCCGCTACGGCCTGCTCAACTCGCTGAGCGGCATCGTCGTGGCCGAGTTCGGGTTACTCCTCCCCTACGCGGTCCTCATCCTCGTGCCTTACTTCTCGGGCTTGCCGTCGGACTTCGAAGATGCCGCCCGCGTCGACGGGTGCACCCGCTGGCAGGCCTTCCTGCGCATCGTCTTGCCGCTGTCCGCGCCTGGTCTGGCTGCCTGCGGCGTCATCCTCTTCATCATCTCCTGGCACGAGCTGCTCATTCCCCTCATCCTCGTGTCGCGTCCGGAGTTCATGACGGTGCCGGTGATCCTGGCCGGACTGGTCTCCGACTACTTCGTGTTCTTCACGCTGATGATGGCCATCTGTCTGCTTGGCTTGCTGCCAACGCTGTTTCTCGTGCTGGCGCTCCAGAAATATGTGGTGCGCGGGCTCGTGACCGGGGCCCTCAAAGGCTAGCCCCTTGCCCATACGCTTCGGCGTGATCGGCTATGGGCTCTGGGGTCGGCATCATGCTGCCGCCATCGCCAAGGCTCCCGGCGCAGACCTGGCCGCCATCGCCTGCGCGAGCGAAGAGACGGCGGCGGCCGCGCATCGAGATTTTCCCGGAGTGGGCGTCGACATCGGCTACGAGAGCCTTCTCGGCCGGCGCGAGATCGACGCCGTCGCGATCGTGGTTCCCAACCATCTCCACGCGGAGATCGGTGTCGCCGCCCTCGCCGCGGGCAAGGACGTGCTGCTCGAGAAGCCGATGGCAACCACCATCGAGGACTGCGATCGGCTGCTGAACACCGCCCGAAGCCACGGGCGTCTCCTGACCATCGGCCACGAGCTGCGCCTCTCGGCGCAGTACGGCAAGATCAAGGCGTTGATCGACGCCGGCGAGATCGGCACGCCGGCCTATGCCGCCTTCTCGCTGTTTCGCTTTCCTTTCCGCCCGGGCTCGGGCGCCTGGCGGTACGATGCCCGCCGCGTCGGGTCCTGGATTCTCGAGGAGCCGGTGCACTTCTTCGACTTCGTCATGTGGTACTTCGAGATCCTCGGCGACCCGCTCTCCGTGCAGGCTTTCGGGACGGCGCGGTCGGGCAGCGCAGGCATGTCGGAGAACTTCACGGCCGTCCTCCGCTTTCCCGGCCAGGCTCATGCCACCATCACCGAGACACTGGCCGGGTTCGAATACCACCAGCTCCTCCACGTAGTCGGCCGCGAGGGATCGATCCGCTCGTGGTGGTCCGGCACCCTGGACCGCACACTGCATCCGACCTTCGAGCTGCGCATTGCCCGCAAGGGTCAGGGGCACGTCGACACCGTGCCCGTCGAGCGCTCGGGCGAGCTCGTGGAGCTGGAGGAGCAGGCCCGTCAGGTCGTCACTGCCTTCGCGGAGCGCCGGCTCCTCGTCTCGGGCGCGGAAGCAAGAAAGCGCATCGTGGTGTGTCTGGCCGCCGAGCAATCGCTTCGCGAGGCCCGAGAGATTCCCCTCCGCTTCTGAGGGGGTCAGGTCTCACATTCCTACATTGGCGACAGCGTGAGGTCCTGGGTCGTGTCGGGGCCGAATGTAGGAATGTGAGACCTGACCCCCTCAGAGCACCCCCTCAGAGCTGGCCGAAGAAGGTCAGGTACTCCGCGCGAAGCACCCGCTCGAGGAGGAGCAGCAGGATCACCCCCGGAGCCATCAGCACGAGCGCCGTCACCGAGGCGATCTGCATCTCGTAGCCCTGGCTCGCCGTGTACATGTACACGGGCAGCGTGGTCACGAAGGGCGCGCCCACCAGCAGCGTGCCCGTGAACTCGTCGAGCGAGTAGAGGAAGACGAGGAGCGCGCTCGCCACGATGCCGGGCACGGCGAGGGGGAGCGACACCGTCACGAAGGCCCGCGTCGCCGACGCGCCCAGGTTGTGCGCAGCTTCCTCGAGGGCGGGATCCATGGCCCGGAACACCGCGGCCATGGTCCACACGGCGAAGACGAGGCCGCCCACCAGATGCACGAGCACGACGCCCGTGATGGTGCCCGCGAGTCCCCAGCGATAGAACTCGCGCGTCGCCGCGGCGAAGACGGGAAGCTGAGGGAAGGCCTGGGGCAGGAGAAACGCGAGGAGCACCAGGGTGCGCCCGGGGAAGCGCAGCCGCGCCAGGGCATAGCCGAGAGGGACCGCGCAGAGGAGCGCGGCCACCGTCACCACGGCCGCGATGCCGAGGCCCGTCTTGAGGGGATCGAGGAAGTCGGCCGTGAGCATCCTCGACCAGTAGCGGAAGCCCAGGCGCTGCGGCCACGCGGCGGGATACGTCCAGCGCTCGGCGAGCGACCAGACGACCAGGCTCAGGAGCGGCCCCACGATGACGCAGGCTGCTAAGGCGAGGGCCGCGATGCGCGCGGTCAGCCCGCCGAGACCGCGCCTAGCGGGTGATCCGCCTGACATAGACGAGCGCCGCGCCCATGGCGAGGACGTAGGAGACGACGCCCAGCGCCGAGGCCGTCTCGAAGTCGCCGTGCTGGCCGAAGCGGTAGTAGACGTCGATCATCAGCATCTGCGCTCCGCTCCCCCGCCCGAGCATGAGCGGGATCGAGAACGAGGCGAGCATGGAGGAGAAGATGAGGACGGCGCTCACGGCCAGGGCGGGGGCGGCCATGGGCACGAGGATGTCGCGCGTGACGCGCGCCGTGCCGCTCCCGAGCTGGCGCGCCGCCTCGAGGTAGCTCTCGTCGACCCCGCGGAAGGCTCCCAGCATCAGGAGCGCGGCCAGCCCCAGGTGCTTCCAGGCCAGGGCCACCGCGATGCCGAGCCAGGAGGCCGCGAAGCCCGGAACATACGGGCTCCACACCACGCGGAGGGCATGGCCCACGACCACGAAGGGCACGAAGAGGGGGACCTTGAGGAGGAACTCCACGGGGCCGAAGGCCCGCGCGCGCAGCCAGCCGCAGAGGGGAATGACGGCGGCAAAGGTCAGAGCGGAGCCGGCCGCGGCCACGCCCACCGTGTAGAGCACGTCGCGCGCGTAGAGCCGCCACACGCGCTCGTAGTTGGCGAGGGTCCAGTGCCCGTCCCGCGAGAGGCTGGCCACGAGCGAGACGCCCACCGGCCACAGGAACACGACTCCCAGGATGGCCAGGGGCGGCGCGCAGGCGAGGGCCCAGCCCAGACGCTCGCGCAGCGTTATCGGACAAGCTCCTCGTAGGCGAGCGTGATCATGTCGTGATAGTCCTTGAGCGGCATCTGGCGCGAATAGCGCGCGAGATCCTGGGCGGACACGCCCTTGAAGAGCAGCTCGCGGGTCTTGGCATTGATGAGGGGCAGCACCCGGTCGGGATCGACGCCCGGGTACCAGCCGAAGCGCTCGACGATGGCGCGGGCCTGGACCTCGGGGTTGGCGATGTAGTCGATGTAGCGCGCGGCCACGTCACGGCTGGCCGCCTCCCGCGGCACCACCAGGTACAGCGGATAGATGGGCAGGCCGGGCGCAGGCAGCGACGGCGTCACCGCCTGATCCATGCGCCCCTCGTTCTTCCAGGCCACGAGCTGATCGATCCACACCACGCCCATCCAGATCTCGCCGCGGTTGAGCGCATCGAGGGTGCCCGCGTTGCCGTTGGTGATCACGGCGCCCTTGTTGAAGTCGCGCAGGGCGGTGATCGCCTCGCGGATGGCGCCGTCCTTGCCCTTGTCGACTGGACCCTGGGTGAGCTGCTGATACAGCCCCGTCTTCCAGTACACCCAGCCCATGGTGAAGCCGACGCCGGAGACGCCACCCTTGATGCCGTTGTAGCCGAAGCGGCCCGGGTTGGCCTTGACCCACGCGGCCAGCTCGTCGAAGGTCTTGGGCGGCGCGGCGACCTTCGAAGGGTGATAGGCGATGGCGATCTGGTTGTGGAACATGGGCACGACGTAGCCGTCCACGTTGACGCCAAAGGCTTCCTTGACCTCGGCGCCCTTGACGAGCGCGGCGTTCTTCATCTGGGGCACGAAGCGATGGAGCAGTCCCTCCTTCACCATCTGCGAGGCCACCGTCATGCTCACGAGGGCCACGTCGAGATCCCAGGGCTTCCGTCCCGTGTCGGCCTGAGCCTTGATCTTGGTATAGATGGCGCGGCTGGCGGGCTCGCCCGTGCCCGTGCCGACCACGTTGAGGTCGACGGCGGGCTCCATGGCCTTGAAGCCGGGACCGAGCAGGGTCTTGTGGACCTCGACGACGTTGACGTCGGCCCCGATGGCGACGTTGAGCCGCGTATGCGCGGTGGTGGGCGCGGCCAGGGCGAGGGCGGCGGCGAGGACAACCATGATTCTGACCAGCATGGGTTGGCTCCTTTCAGGGATGTTCGGAACGCGGGAAGACTCTCAGCCGGCCGGCGGGAATCTTGACCTCGACGGCACCGGGCTTCGCGGGCGCCGGGCCGTCGACCAGCAAGACCGCATCGCCCACCCGCACGTAGTGGCGATAGTGCGCGCCCAGGAAGAGGCTCTCCTCGAGGATGCCCTTGAGAGTGGCGGCGGCCCCGTGCTCGCGCACGGCGTCAAGCGTGAGATCGGCCGAGCGCGCGATCACGAGCACGGGCCCCGTGAGCGGCCCAGAATACGCCAAGACCTGATCGCCCACGCGCAGGCGCCCGGGCTCGGCCACGGCGTCGAGCCGGTTGGACACGCCGAGGAAGTCCGCGGCGAAGGCGCTCGCCGGCTCGAGATAGATCTCCTCCGGCGCGCCCTCCTGCACGACCTCGCCCGCGTTCATCAAGACCACGCGGTCGGCGATGGCGAGGGCCTCCTCCTGATCGTGTGTGACGTAGATCATGGTGGTGCCGATCCGGCGCTGGAGCCGGCGGATCTCCACGCGCAGCCGCTGGCGGACCTTGGCGTCGAGATTGGAGAGCGGCTCGTCGAGGAGCAGCACGCGCGGCTCCACCACGAGAGCGCGCGCGAGAGCCACGCGCTGCTGCTGGCCGCCCGAGAGCGCGGCGGGCTTCCGCTGCGCGATTCCCGCGGCGTCGCCGATCTCCACGAGGTCGAGGGTGGCCATGACCTTGCTCAGGACGTCCGGCCACGGGAGGCGCTTGCGCCGGAGACCGTACGCGACGTTGTCGAAGACGCTCATGTGGGGCCACAGGGCGTAGTTCTGGAACACCATGGCCGTCCCGCGCGCCTGGGGCGGCAGCGCGGTGACGTCGTCGCGGCCAAAGAGAATGCGCCCCCCGTCGACGGCGACGAAGCCCGCGATGGATCGGAGGAGCGTGGTCTTCCCGCAGCCGGACGGGCCCAGGATGGCGGTGAGCTTGCCCGCGCCGAGCTCGAGCGACACTCCGCGGAGCGCCTCCACCTGGCCAAAGCGCTTCGCGACCGCCTCGATGCCGACGGGGATCACGCGACGGACCCTAGCACGCGCCTTCGACGCCCGCTAGGAGAGCCCGGTACGTGCGCCGCGCGCGGTCTTCGCCGCCCGGATCGCGCGCGCGACCGCGTCCTCCGGCGTCTTCGCCCGGATGATCGGCACGCGCCGGCTTTCGGGCTGGCGCAATCGCCACGTGCCGAGGCCGACGACGGGCTTGCCCAGCTTGATGGCCAGCGCGATCTCGGACAGGGTGCCGTACATGCCGCCGACGGCGATCAGGGCATCGCACGAGCGCACCAGGATCACGTTGCGCGCCTGGTCCATTCCTGTGACGATGGGCACCGTCACCCAGCGGTTGGCGTCCCGACGGCTGAAGCCGGGCAAGATGCCGACCACGAGGCCGCCGGCCTCGGCCGCCCCGCGCGAGGCCGCTTCCATCACGCCCCCGC
>WNGR01002978.1_pt1 | contig 18744 bp, 19 predicted proteins | sample 5407581 | NCBI WGS metagenome assembly WNGR01 (sample SAMN13153383, study PRJNA577476) | soil metagenome | isolation source: 80 cm soil or saprolite under Garry oak tree replicate 2 | place: USA:California | collected 2016-06-15 | reverse complement strand
GCGGCCCTGGCCGTCGCCGCCCTGCCCCTGATCGCTCTCGTGGTATCCCTGCATCCGGCCTGGCGCGCGACCCGCATCGACGCCGCGGAGGTGCTGCGGGCCGGCTGAGGCCCCGTCATGGCCCCCGGCGCCCTAACGCACCGGAAGCCGCGGGTCGAAGGGAAAAGGCATGGGAGGCGCGACTCGCACGCGGCGGAAGTCCGGGTGGTTAAAGAGTCGTCAAAGTCGATGCGCACGGCGGAGTAGGCGGGAAGGACAACGCTGCTCAGATGCACCAAGACTTCGACGAGCGCCAGTGAAAGGCTGCCCGAGGTGTAGACAACTGGCACCCCGACGCCATTCCAACGCCCTCCCGCCCGCTTCGCTCCCTCGCCGTCCCACGCGCTGCCCAGGTACTTCGTCTTGGTGAGGCGCCAGGCAGATGGCACCCTAGGTCAAGACACCGTGTTCCAGGCGATCCACGAGCGCCTCCACTTCGCGCGCGCCGAGATCCGTCTTCGCGAGCGCCAACGGCTTCTCGCCTCCGAGGGCAGCTTGGGCCGTCGACAGCCACTGTCGGGCAGCGTCCGCGTCGCCCTCGAAGAGCTCCAAAGCCTTGCCGAAGATCCTGGCGATCCTCAAGAGGCGATCCGATTCCCCTGGCTCCAACCGGCCCTGTTCCTTTCGGCGGTGCAGCGTCCGCATCTTGATGTCCACGACCTCAGCCAGGTCGCTCGTTGACAGTCCCGTGTTCTTCTGGAACCGCTCGACGGTGCGGAACGCGAGACCCTTCCGCGTGCGCCTGACCATCTTGATCGGGCCCTGCGGTGCCAGCCCCACCAGCACCACGAACCGATCCGCGCTTGCGGGGCCGGTCTTGATCGCCTGCTGATACGCTTCGATGTCGGGCGACTTTGCGCCCGGGGGCGCGTCAGGCGTCGTCGTCTTCATCGGACCCTCCGCCATCTGGCATAGTATACCATGTCAAATGGCGGACCGGCAAGCTCGGGGTACCAGAGAGAAAGCGTGCCCCCAATCGGGAACGGGTCGTCGCGTCCTCGCGCAACTCCTGACGGTCAAAGATTTACCCGGCACCCTCACCATTTGCAGCCGGTAGCTGCTGCTGCAACCCATCCGGGTCCGTCGTGTAGAGCTTCATCCACCAGGCAAAGCCCTTGGGCTGCAAACGATACATCCCCCGTTCGCCCTCTCTCGGAAGAATGATCTTCCGCTCGCGAAGAGCAAAGATCGCATTGTCGAGCGTGGACTCTTTACCCCTGAACTTCTCCCTAATCTCCTTCTTGCTCACCCACTCATCGAGCCTCTCCGCCATAATGCGGAGAACCTGCCTGTAACTCTCCTTCTGGGTCCTGTTGTAGAAGTTGTCGCGATAGTAGCGATCCCCGATCAGCTCCATCGCGCCGCGATGGCCCGGTGCCCCGGCGAGAACGTCTTCCTCATCGATCAAGGCGTCTCTGTCAATTGCGAACGCCGAATACGCGAACTGCTGAATAAAGTGTGGATATCCCTCGGAAAAGAACGCAAGCCGATGCTTTGCCTCAGGTGTCACCGTCGTTGCCTTGGGGTTCGTCTTGTTGGCTCGTTCGATCCCGAGGTCGATCACCGCGTAGACTTCGCTCTCTGATAGTCTTCCCAAGACAATCTCCTCGAAGAGTCGAAGCGAACTTGGGTGGCTCCGCGCCAGGACGCCCCGAAGCTCCTGGAGCCCAGCGAGGCCGAAGGCTAGCCGCGCACAGCCGCGTCGCGGCATGGCGGGCGACCCGGATCGACGCCGCGGAGGTGCTGCGGGCCGGCTGATTACGAACTCTTTCCGAAACGAGTCGCGCGCCGGGTGGTCGCCTCCGTCGGCACCACCAGCCAGAGTATGGCGTAGGCCACGAACCCGGGGAGGATCGGAAGGATCGATCCGACGACGAACGCCACCCTCACCCAGACCGGCCTCCAGCCCCCCCATTGGGCGATGCCTCCGCACACGCCCGCGATGATCCGGTCGTGCGTCGAGCGCCGAAGCGGACGGGTGCGCACGGACTGCGACGCCCCTATTTCATCTGCGGGAAGCCCAGGTTCACGCCGCGGTGGTGGGGCTCCGGCCAGCGGCTGGTCACCACCTTGCCGCGCGTGTAGAAGTGGATGCCCTCGCGGCCGTGGACGTGGGAGTCGCCGAAGAGGGAGCTCTTCCAGCCCCCGAACGAGTAGTAGGCCATGGGCACCGGGATCGGCACGTTGATGCCGACCATGCCCACCTGCACCTCGTTCTGGAAGCGGCGGGCGGCCCCGCCGTCGTTGGTGAAGATGGCCACCCCGTTCGCGTAGCGGTTCTTGTTCACGAGGTCGAGAGCCTCGTCGTAGCCGGGGGCGCGCACCACCGAGAGCACGGGGCCGAAGATCTCGTCCTTGTAGACGGTCATCTCGGGGGTGACCTTGTCGAAGAGGCAGGGGCCGAGGAAGAAGCCCTTCTCGTGGCCCGCCACCTTGGTCTTGCGCCCGTCTTCCACCAGCGCCGCCCCCTCGGCCAGGCCCTTCTCGACGTACCCCGCCACCTTGGCGTGGTGCTCGCGCGTGACGAGGGGGCCCATCTCCGACGTGGGCTCGAGGCCGGGGCCGACCTTGAGCTTGCCGATCCGCTCGCGGATCTTCGGCAGCAGCCGATCCGCCACATCGCCCACCGTGACGAGGACCGAGATGGCCATGCAGCGCTCGCCCGCCGAGCCGTAGGCCGCGCTCACCGCCGAGTCGGCCGCGAGGTCGAGGTCGGCGTCGGGCAGGACCACCATGTGGTTCTTGGCCCCGCCCAGGGCCTGCACGCGCTTGCCCGCGCGGGTGCCGGTCTCGTAGATGTACTTCGCTACCGGGGTCGAGCCCACGAAGCTGACCGCGTGGATGCCGGGATGGTCGAGGATCGCGTCCACCGTGACCTTGTCGCCGTGGACCACGTTCAGGACGCCGTCCGGGAGCCCCGCCTCCTTGAAGAGCTGGGCGCAGAAGACCGAGGCCGAGGGGTCCTTCTCCGAGGGCTTCAGGATGAAGGTGTTCCCGCAGGCGATGGAGATCGGGTACATCCACATCGGCACCATGGCCGGGAAGTTGAACGGGGTGATCCCGGCGCACACGCCCAGCGGCTGGCGGATCGAGTAGCTGTCCACGTCGGTGGAGACGTTCTCCGAGAACTCGCCCTTCAGGAGCTGGGGGACGCCGCAGGCGAACTCGATGACCTCGAGCCCCCGGCTCACGGAGCCGGTGGCGTCGGAGAGCACCTTGCCGTGCTCGCGGGTGATGAAGGTCGCGATCTCCTTCTTGTTGCGGTCCACCAGGTCGCGGAAGGCGAACAGGATCTTGGTCCGCGCGGCCAGCGAGGTCTCGCGCCAGCTCGCGGACGCTTTCGTGGCGGCGGCTACCGCCGCGTCCACCACGGGCGGGTCGGCGAAGGCCACTTCCGCCGTCTGCTCGCCGCGGGCGGGATCGAAGACGGGCCCCTTCCGCTCCGCGCCCCCCGCCCAGGGCTTGCCCTCGATCCAGTGCGTGATCTGCCTCATCGGCGTGCTCCTTGAGTCGTGGGGAGGGCGGCCGTGATCGCCTCCGCCATCTCCGCGGTCGTGGCCCGGCCCCCCAGGTCGGGCGTCTTCACCTTGCCCTGCGCGAGCACCTGGCGGATCGCGCCCACCACCAGGTCGTGGGCCTCGCGGGCCCCGAGGTGCTCCAGCATCATGGCGCCGGCCCAGATCGCGCCCACCGGGTTGGCGATGCCCTTCCCGGCGATGTCGGGCGCGGTGCCGTGGATGGGCTCGAACATCGACGGGTGGCGCCGCTCCGGGTTGATGTTGGCGCCGGGGGCGACGCCGAGGCTGCCGCAGATCGCCGCCCCCAGATCGGTGAGGATGTCGCCGAAGAGGTTCGAGCCCACGATCACGTCCAGGCTGTTTGGGTGGGTCACCATGCGCGCGGCCAGGGCGTCCACGTGATACTTGCGCACGGTCACCTGCGGGTAGTCGCGGGCCACCGCCTCCACCACCTCGTCCCACAGGACCATCGAGTGGCGGAGCGCGTTCGACTTGGTGGCGCTGGCCAGGAGCTTCCGCGGCCTTTGGGCCGCCTGCTCGAACGCGTAGCGGACCACGCGCTCGATGCCGTGGCGGGTGAAGATCGCGGTCTCCTCGGCCACCTCGTGGGGGGTGCCCACGTGGATGCGCCCGCCCGCGCCCGAGTACTCGCCCTCCGAGTTCTCGCGGATGCAGAGCCAGTCGATGTCTTTCGGGCCGCGACCCGCCAGCGGGGTCGTGACTCCCGGCAGCAGCGCCATGGGCCGCAGGTTCACGTACTGGTCGAACCGCTGGCGGATGGGCAGGATCAGCTCCCAGAGCGAGACGTGGTCCGGGACCCCGGGATCGCCCACCGCCCCCAGGTAGATCGCGTCGAAGCCGGCCAGGCGGTCGAGCGCGTCCGGGTCCACCATCCGGCCCGTGCGCCGGTAGTGGGCGCAGCTCCACGGGAACTCCTGCGTCTCGAGGGAGGCGCCGGTGGCGGCCGCCGCGGCCCGCGCCACCGCGAGGGCGGGCGGGGTCACCTCCCGGCCGATGCCGTCTCCGGGGATAGCCGCGATCTTCATTATTCGTCGACCCCCCCTCCTATCGTTCATCGACCCCCCACCCTATCCCTCCCCACGTAGGGGGAGGGGATTGCGGTTACGCGTATCGCTCCGCCGTTATCCCTTCACCGCCCGGTCCGGGATCTCGAGGCCCTTGTCGATGACGTCCAGGCCCTGCTGCAACTCGGCCTCGGTGATGCACAGCGGCGGGTTGGTGAAGAAGCCGTTCCAGCGCACGAGGGTGTAGAGCCCCTGCTCGCGGAAGAACTTGCCGAGGGCGGCCATCTCCTCGGAGGCTCCGTTGTAGGGGGCCATGGGCTCGTAGGTCTTGCGGTCGCGCACCAACTCGACGATCCCGAAGAGGCCGAGGTTGCGGTGGGTGCCCACGGAAGGGTGCCGGGCCGCGATCGCGCGCATGCGCTCGCCAAGGACCGCGCCCATCTTGCGCGCGTTCTCGATCAGGCCTTCTTCCTCGTAGACCGCGATCGTGGCCAGGGCGGCCGCGCAGGCCAGGGTGTGGCTGTTGTAGGTGAGGCCGCCCGGGAACGCCTTCTCCTGGAAGACCCGGGCGATGCCGGGCCGCATTCCCACCGCCCCGAGCTGGACGTAGGCCGAGGTGATGCCCTTGGCCATGGTCATGAGGTCGGGGACGACGCCCCAGTGGTCGATCGCGAACCAGCGCCCGGTGCGGCCGAAGCCGGCCATCACCTCGTCGGCGATGAGCATGATGCCGTGCTTGTCGCAGATCGCCCGCAGCCCCTGCATGTAGCCGTCGGGCGGGATCAGGATCCCGTTGGTGCCCACCACCGTCTCCACGATCACGGCCGCGATCGTGGGGCCGCCCTCGTAGCGGATCACGTCCTCGAGGTCGCGCAGGGACGCCTCCACCGGCTCGGGGTCCTTGCGCCCCCACTTGTGGAAGTCGGGGATGCGCACCACCCCGGAGATGCCGGGCTCGGAGGCCCAGCGCCGCGGGTCGCCGGTGAGGGTGAGGGCTCCCGCGGTGCCGCCGTGGTACGAGCGGTAGCGCACCAGGATCTTGTGCCGACCGGTGACCACCCGCGCGATGCGGATCGCGTTCTCCACCGCCTCCGCCCCGCCGTTGGTGAAGAAGAACGTGTCGATGTCGCCGGGGGTGATCTCGGCCAGCTTCCTACCGAGGAGGGCCCGCGGCTCGGTGGCCATGAAGGGGTTCGCGTAGCAGAGCACCTCGGCCTGTCGCTGGATCGCCTTGATGACCTTGGGGTGCCCGTGGCCGATGTTCGTGCACATGAGCTGGCTGTTGAAGTCGAGGTAGCGCTTCCCCTCGGGGGTCCAGAAGTAGACGCCTTTGGCCCGGGCCACGGGAATGGGGTCGACCTTGGGCTGGACCGACCACTCGAAGATGCTGTGCTTGCGGCAGAGGGCGACGATCTCCTCGCCAGTGAGGGAGGCAAGGGCGGCGGTGGCCATGGGGAACCTCGCTAGAAAGGAGCGACCTTCCTTGGAGGTTCTACTTTACACCTTCAGGGGGTCTTGGCCAGGACGGCGATGGCGGCCTCGAGACGGCGGATCTCGCGCTCGAGGTCCGCCTTCTGCGCCGCCGCCTGGGGCAGGGCTTCCTTGATGGCCGCCACCTGCTCCGTGAGGGAGCGTACCAGCTCGTCCGTCCCCGAGCGGAGCTCGTGCACGTGCTCCTCGGCGGCGAGCCCCTGCACCTGCTCCTCCGCCGCCTGCATCTCGCGCTCGATGGCTTCCTGCTGCTTGCGGAGGTCCTGGGAAGCGCGCTCCTCCTCCCTCTGGGCGATCTCCATCTCGTGCTTCAGCTTCTCGGCCTCCGCCTCCCGACCCGCTTCTTCGAGGGCCTTGATCCGGTCCTCCCTCTCCTGCCCGGCCTGCTCGAGCTTTGCCTCGAGGGCCGCGTGCTCGGCCTCGAGCTTGAGCTGCCGGCGCTGGACCTCGACGCGGCCCTTGGCCGCCGCGATCTTCCTCTCGACGAGAGCGGCTCGCTCGGCGTTTCCCTCGCCGCGAAGATGGGCGGCCTCCGCCTGCATCTCCTCCTGCTCGGCCCGAGACTCGAGCTCCAGCGCCTGGCGCTCGAGCGCCCTCTGACGCTCGCGCAGCTCCCGGCGCTCCTTCTCGATCGCTCGGCGCTGCGCCTCGAGCCTGCGCTCCACGACCTCGTTCGAGGTGACGCCCCGGACGGGGGCAGGCGCGGGGGCCTCCGCAACCGCCCTCACCGGGGCCACCGCAGCCGCCACCGGAGCCGCCAGAAGCACGCGGGCGGTGGCGGGGGCGGAAGCCGCGATCGGGGCGGCGCGGAAGCCGGGCCGGGCGGCGATCGCCGGGGTGGCGGCACGCGAGGCCGGAGCGGGGGTCGGCGCGGCCTGGACCTCGGGGGTGTCGCGGTCCGCGGGGCGGGATTGCGCATGGGTCGGGAAGACGGCGAGGCCGACGGCCGCGCCCGCCGCGAGGGCGAGGCGCAGGCCCGGACTGAGCTGCGGCCGCGGACGGGTCATGAGGATCTCCTTGAGACGGGTTTCGAGGTCTCGGGCCGGACCGGCCCCCGAGGCGGCGGCCGGGAGGCAAGCGCCTTCCCGGGAGATGAAGGTCAGGCTCTTGAGCAGGCCCTCGGCGTAGGCCCCGGCCGAGCCCGGCAGCAGGCGCAGCACCCACTCGTCGCAGCAGCGTTCCTCGACGCGGCGAAGCGCGCGGCGCGCCCACCAGGTGACGGGGTACCACCAGAAGAGCGCGGTGGCGGCGAGCTCGAGGAAACGGACCCAGTGATCGCGCCGGCGGACGTGGGCCAGCTCGTGGGCGAGCAGCGCGTCCCGCTCTTCGTCACGGAGCTGCGGCAGCAGCTCGCCGGGAATCAGCAGCTTCGGTCCTCCGGACGCCGGCCAGAGCATGGGCGGGATGCGGGCCGGAACCAGGAGCACGAGCGGTGCCCGGCGGAGGTTCAGCCGGTGGGCGATCTCCCGCGCCCGAGCCGTCACGGGCGTTGGCGCGGGGATGGAGTGCTCCAGCAGCCGGCGGAAGCGGACGAAGCGCCAGGCGGTGAGCCAGGTCGTCGCCACGACGCCCATGGCGAGGGCGAAGCGGCCGGCGAGCGCCAAGTCGATCCCCTTGACCCCGGTGACGGCCGCGGCCTCGCCCCGGCTCGGCGGCGCGAGGGGGACCGCGACCGCAGGAGACGCGGCCGGTCGAACCGAGGCGACCTCGATCGGAGGATCGGGGATCGCAGCCCGTGGCGCGACCCTCGCAACTTCCGGCGGCTCGGACCCCGACCCGAGCGACGGCCAGGCGGGGAGCACCGGCAAAGGCACGACCGGGGGCGTCACCAGCTTCGCGAGCGCCAGGAGCCAGAGCCCGTGCACGACGGCGGGCCGCTTTACGAGGCGCGACGCCGCCCACGCGCCGAGAGCCAGCAGGCCCGCCGCGGCGGCATTCGTGAGGAGCAGCCGGAAGAGCGTGTCCATGGCCTTCAACCCTCCTTGGAAAGGCGCTCTACCAGCCGCCGCAGCTCGCGCAGCTCGTCGCGCGACAGGCGCCCGGCGCTCACGAGGTGGGTGATGAGGGGCGTGAGCGACCCGTCGCAGAGCCGCTCCGCGGTGTCGCGGAGCCGCCGGGCCACCAGGTCATCGCGCTGCACGCGGGCGGTGAAGACGTTCTGGCGCCCGTCCGGGTGGTGCTTGACATGCCCCTTGTCCTCGAGGCGCTCCAGCAGCTTCTGGACCGTCGCGTACTCGGAGGCGCCCCCCCGCGGATAGAGGCGGTCGGCCAGGGTGCGGATGGTCGCCGGTCCGAGCTCCCAGAGGGCGCGCAGCACCTCGAGCTCGGCGTCGGTCACGTCCTGCGGGCGTCGGGCCACGGCTTCCTCCTGCCGACGGTGGCTTGTCAGACGTTCCGTCTGAAGACTAAGACGTCATGTCTGATTTGTCAACGGGAAAGTGGGGGGGCCCCCTTGGCCCTCCCGACGAGGGTGCTCACCCAGGCTCGTTTTGAGACACTCGTTTTGAGGTATACTGACCATGGTCTTTGACCATGGTAGGCTTGACCATGGAAACGATGGCGATCTCGAAGTTCAAGGCCACTTGCCTGGCCGTTCTGCAGCGAGTGAAGCGGACCGGGAGACCGGTGCTGGTCACGCGCTTCGGCAAGCCGATCGCGGAGATTGTGCCCCCGTCCGGCCGGGCTCGGGGCCAGGCCTGGATCGGCTCGTTCCAGACCCGAGGCCGCGTCCTCGGTGACATCGTATCCCCGGCCGCGGACCAGCGAGACTGGGAAGTGCTCCGCTCGTGAGGCTGCTCCTCGACACGCACATCTGGATCTGGGGCCTGCTCGAGCCCGCGAGGCTTTCGAAGCGAGTGCGCGCCGAACTGGAGACACCCGACAACGAGCTGTGGCTGTCCCCCATCAGCGTCTGGGAGCTCCTCATCCTCATCGAGAAGGGGCGCGTGGCCGTCGACCGGGACCCCGTTCCCTGGGTTGCCGAGGTCTCGCGGGCGGCGCCGCTGCGGGAGGCTGCGCTCACCCACGACGTCGCGGTCGAGAGCCGGGTGACCGATCTCCCGCATCAGGATCCCGCCGATCGATTCCTCACGGCCACCGCCCGGGTCTACGACCTCACGCTCGTCACGGGCGACGAACGGCTCCTCGGGTCCCGGCGCATCGCCACCCTCGCCAACCGGTAGACGGAGGCGCGCGGGCCGGGCGCCGGCACCCCCTCGCCCGCTCCGGGACGCTCCGAGTCTGCCAACCTGACGGCGTGCTGAATCCCACGCCGCCCGAGGGGCTCACGGACGACCAGGGCCGCCCCTACCTCCTCTGGGACTGGGCGACCTGACGCTCGAGCAGTTCGAGCGCGGCCTCCACGATCCCGATCCCGAGGTGCGCTCGCCCAGGAAGGACGCCGGCTCCTCGCCCTTGACTCTGGCCTGGGTGCTCAAGAGCTTCGCACCCGGAACCCTCGCTCGAGCGCTCGGGCTCGGGCCCGCCGAGACCGAGGAGATCACGGCGTTCCACCGCCAGCTCCAGGAGCGTATCGTCGCCGCGGCGGCCCCGGAGTAACCGCCTCAAGGCGCCGCCTCAATCCGCCGGTTGGGTCCCCGGGTCGACGAGGGTGAGCACCTGGGCATGGGGAACGTCGGAAACCGCGACCGCCGCGGCCGCCGCGTTCAGGGCGGGCAGCGTCCAGCGCCAGCCCCGGGACGCCGCCATCCGCGCCAGCTCCGCCGCCAGCAGGCCGGCGTCCCCGATCCGCCTCTTCGGGTCGGGCTCGAGGAGCCCGTTCACGATCGCCTCCAGCTCCCGCGGCACCTCGGCCCCGGACTCCCGTAGCGGGGGCACCCGGCCCTTCATCGTGCTGGTCAGGATCTCCCCCGGCGTGTCGCCCTCGAATGCGGGGCGCCCGGCCAGGCACCGATACGCGATGGCGCCCAGGCCGAACAGATCGCTCGACGCGTGGATGCCCTCGCCGCGCAGGGTCTCCGGCGGCACGTAGCCCGGGGTGCCGAACGCCGCCCCCCGCATGCGGGAGGAGACGAAGGCGGCGATGCCGAAGTCGGTGAGCTTGATCGCGCCGTCGCGGCCGAGCAGGACGTTGCCGGGCTTGACGTCGCGGTGCACCAGGTTGACGGCGTGGGCCGCGGCCAGGGCGCTCGCGAGGGCCCCGAGGAGGGGCAGCGCCCGGTCGGGGTCGAGACGGCCCGCGCCTCGCAGGAGGTCCTGCAGGCTGGGGCCGTCCACCAGCTCCATCACGATGTACGCGGCGTCCGCGGCGTCCTGCACGTCGTACACGGCCACGACGTGCGGATGGTTGAAACGCGCCACCATGGTCGCCTCCGAGACCAGGCGGCGCACCAGGTCGTCGTCCCAGAACGCCGCCATCCCCGCGCCGGCCCGCACGGTCTTGACGGCCACCCAGCGCTCGAGCTTCACGTCCCAGGCCCGGAAGACGGTGCCCATCGCGCCTCGCCCCAGGATCTCCCGCAGCTCGAAGCGCCCCAGCCGAACCAGGCCCCCACCATCCCGGAGCAGCCGGGCCTCGATCGCGGCCAGCGCGGCCGCGTTCAGGGTCGGCGGGACGGCGCTGGCCGCCGCGCGCAGCTTGCGCACGCGCTCCACCTGCCGCGTGAGCTTGAGGACCAGCTCGTCCGGCCCCGCCGGCTTGACGATGTAGTCGTCCGCACCCGCCTGCAGGCCCTCCACGCGGTCGCGCGGCGCGCCGAGGCCGGAGCAGAAGAGGAAGGGGATCTCGTCGTGGCCCGCCGCCCGCACCCGACGGCAGAGCTCGTGGCCGTTCATGCCTGGCATCTCGACGTCGGCCACCACCACCTCGGGGGCGCGCGCCTCGATGGATGCGAGGGCCTCCCGGCCGTCGCGGGCGGTCTCCACCGAGAAGCCGGCTTCCTGGAGGGCCTCCGCCGTGGCCTCCAGCAGGTCCGCCTCGTCGTCCACCAGCAGCACGCGGCCCCGGCTCTCCGTGCTCGTCCCCCCGCCCTCCGCGCCGGAGCCTGGAGCCGTCATGATGGCCTCCTAGCCCCTCCCGACGAAGGGCATCTTCGTCGCCATGATGGTCATGAATTGGACGTTCGCGTCCAACGGCAGGTTGGCCATGTAGAGGACGGCCTGGCCGACGTGCGCGACGTCCATGAGCGGCTCGACCCTGACCGAGCCGTCGGGCTGGGGCACGCCCTTCCCCATCTTCGCCGCCAGCTCGGTCATCGCGTTGCCGATGTCGATCTGGCCGCAGGCGATGCCGTGCTTGCGGCCATCGAGGGAGATGCATTTGGTGAGGCCGGTGACCGCGTGCTTGGTCGCGGTGTAGGGGGCGGAATCAGGCCGCGGCGCGTGCGCCGATATCGAGCCGTTGTTGATGATGCGGCCCCCCCGCGGGTCCTGGCTCTTCATCAGGCTGATCGCCTCCTGCGCGCAGAGGAACATGCCGTTGAGGTTGACGTCCACCACCTTCTTCCACTGGTCGTAGGTCAGGTCCTCGATGGGCACCGCGCGCAAGCCGATGCCGGCGTTGTTGAAGAGCACGTCCAGGCGCCCGAAGGAATTCCTGGTCCGGGCGAACAGCTCCGTCACCGCGGCGGGGTCCGTCACGTCGGTGGGCACGGCGAGGGCGCGCGCCGCGGCCGTTCCCGCGTCCTTCGCGGCCTGCTCCAGCATCTCCCGCCGGCGCCCCGCGAGCACCACGCGGTAGCCGTCCGCCAGCAGAGCGAGGGCAGCGGCCTTGCCGATGCCGGTGCCCGCCCCGGTGACGACGGCTACCCGGCCGTGCGCGCTCATGGCCTGGGTCTCGCAGCACCGCGGAAGAGCTGGAAGTAGCCGAGGCACTTGTCCCGCCACGCGGCGGCGTCCTCCGCCTGTTGGCGCAGCTTGACGAGCACGGCCTGGTGGCGCTCGCCGTCGACCCTGCCCCGCAGCGCCCGCCAGCGGTTCTCCAGCTGCGCGGCCTCCTCCGCTCCCCGGGTGTAGTGTACGACCAGCTCCTGCCAGAGAGTCCGTCCCGCCTTCAGCTCGTAGTCCCAGGGCAGGCGATGGAACCAGAGCAGGAACTTCTCCGGACAGGTCGCGCGGTCGCTCCACTGCTCGCGCACGGGGGAACGGTATTGCTCGACGGCGCCGCTGCCCCGGCGCGTGCGGTCGAAGCCGACCCCCCAGGCGTCGGCCCGGTGGTAGTACGTGGCCGACCAGTCGGCCCGACGGGGGTCCGAGCTCTCCGGCATGGGCGCGTAGTGGTCGCCGCCGATCAGGTGGTGAAGGCCGAGAGGCATGGTGTAGTCGACGAACGCCTCGTGCGAGCCCATCATCATCAAGCGTATCGTCGCCACGAGGTCCGGCGCGTGTCCCCAGGTCATGCGGATCCATTCGTCGGCGATCGCCTTCGCCCCCAGGCCGGGATCCCAGGCCAGCCGGCCATAGGCGTACCAGTTGGCCTGGGCGAAATGGTGACCGCACCAGTTGAGATCACGCCCCGTGTTGGCCACCCCCGCGATTCCCGTCCGCTCGTGGCCTTCGAGGGTTCCGTCGATGGCCCTGGCCACGAACGAGCCGGGACCCCTGGCGAAGGTATCCGCGTCGAGGAACTCCTTCCACATGGGCGCCAGGTAGACGAGGTGGGTCGACTGGCCGAGATACTCCTGGGTGATCTGCAGCTCGGCCATCAAGGGGGTTTGCGGCATCGCCCCGAAGAGGGGATGGAAGGGCTCTCGCGGCTGGAAGTCGAGGGGCCCGTTCTTGACCTGGACGAACACGTTGCTCCGGAAGCGCCCGTCCAGGGGGACGAACTCCAGGTAGGCGCGCTTGGTCCGATCGGGGTCGACCGCCGCGTCGTAGACGAAGGCCCGCCACATCACGACCCCCCCGTGGGGCCCCACCGCGTCGGCCAGGACGTTGGCGCCGTCGGCGTGGGTGCGGCCGTAGTCCTGGGGGCCCGGCTGGCCCTCGCTGTTGGCCTTCACGAGGAAGCCGCCGAAATCCGGGATGAGGCGGTAGATCTCGGCCGCCTTGTCCTTTCACCACCCGGCGACCGAGGGATCGAGCGGGTCGGCGGTAGGAAGGCCGCCCAAGAGCTTAGGGGCGGCGAAGTTCGCCGAGAGGTAGACACGGATGCCGTAGGGCCGAAGGGTTTGCGCCAGGGCGGCCGCCTTCTCCAGGTAGCGGGAGCTCAACGACTGCGGGTTCGCGTTGACGCTGTTGATGACCGTGCCGTTCAGGCCCACGGACGCGTTGGCGCGGCCGTAGTCTTCGACGCGCGGATCGACACGATCGGGCAGCTCGTCCCAGGCCCACAGGGAAGCGCCTGCGTAGCCGCGCTCGATGCTGCCGTCGAGGTTGTCCCAATGGTTCAGCAGCCGCCGCTCGAGCCGCGGCCGCTGGGCGACGTCGAGGGATGAGATCTCTTGGCCCGTCTGGATCAGGCGGAGGAAGTGGAAGACCCCGTAGAGCGCGCCCCTCTCGCCCTGGGAGGCGATCACGGTGGCCGGGTGGCGCCCGAGCCTGGTGGAGCGGATGAGATAGCCTTCGTCGCCCAGCCGCGCGAGGGGCTCGGCCCAGCCCAACCCGGCCACCAGGGGAGAGCTCGACGGGGTGCCGACCACGACCGCGCCGTCGGCTCGCACGTCGTCCCACGCCGCGGTCTCCCCGCCCAGCAGGCCGCGCAGGCCACGCCGCAGCTCGTCGCGGGCCACGCGCGCGGTGGGCGACTGTCCCGGCACGACCATCGCGGAGACGGCCTGCCGATACGCGCGCCGCTGTCCCTCGTTTTCCAGCGGAACGTACCGGAGCCACAGGTCGTAGCCGGTTTCCGCCTGGGCTCGAGCGCCCAGGGTGACTGCGGACACGGCAAGGCAGAGGGTGGTGAGGCGTGTCAAGGCCGTAACTATAGGCCGACCAGGGCTTGCTTCCACAACAGACCAACCATGAGAAGCCTGCGGTCGTAGCCTCCCGGGCGCGGGAACGGTAGAATCCGACCGCATGCCCGCCCCGCGCACGATGCGCAAGACTCGGGCCCTCGTCATCGCGGCAGGACTGACGCTCGGACCCACCGCCACCGGAGGATCGGCGCGCATCGAAGGGCCGCTGGTCCTCCACGAATGGGGCACCTTCACCTCGCTCCAGGACGAGAGCGGGGAGGCCATCGGCGGCATCAACAGCGACGACGAGCCGCTGCCCCGGTGGACCCACAACCTCGCGCCCATGCTCATCATCGGGACGCCGGTGCAAGGGGCGCCGAAATGCCACCCCGACGTCACCCTGCGTCTCGAGACCCCGGTCGTCTATTTCCACCCCCCGGCCTCGGCCTCCTTGCCCATGGTGGTCGACGTGCGCGCGCGGTTCCGCGGCGGTTGGCTCACCCAGTACTATCCCGACGCCCGGGCGGACGCCCCCGGGCTGACGACGGGCGAGTTCAAGTTCGGCGCCATCACCCGGGACACGGTGGGCGAGCTGTCCTGGAAGGGCCTCCGCGTCGGGGGCTCGGCCAGCGGCCCGGAGACCAGGGAACACGTGTGGCTCGCCCCCCGGCAGGTCGAGGCTGCGTCCGTGACCACCCCCGCGGGCGAGAGCGAGAGGTTCCTCTTCTACCGCGGGGTCGGCCACACCGATGCTCCCCTGCGCGTGTCACGCAGCGGCGGTGATTCCGCGGAACTCGTCGTTCGCGGCCAACTGGGCTCCTCGCTCGCGGCGGTGGAACGCACCACGCGGGAGGCGCTCGCCGCCCGGTCGCTCACGGTTCGTCACCTCTGGCTGCTCGCGGTCCACGACGAGGGCGCGGCGGCCTATCGGACGCTCGAACCGATCGCGATCACGGAAGGCGAAAGGGTCCAGGTCAGGGCTCCCGGGTTCCCTGCGGGATCCTTCAACAAGGGCAACCTGGCCAGGCTCCGCTCAGACATGCAGCGCGCCCTCGTCGAGGAAGGCCTCTTCGCCGACGAGGCCGAGGCCCTGCTCAGCACCTGGGAGCTGTCCTGCTTCAAGAGCCCGGGCCTGCGGCTCTTCTTCATGGTCCCCCGGGCCTGGACGGAGGCCGTCCTGCCGCTCGAGATTTCCGTCCCCGCGGAAGTCAAGCGGGTCATGGTCGGCCGAATCGAGCTCGTCACCCCGGAGCAGCGATCCCTGCTCGACCGGCTCGCGGACCTGCCGCCGAACGATTCCGACGCGCGGGTCGGGGAGGAGCAGAGCGAGCTCGTCCGGAAGCTCGGGCGCTTCCGCGACGCCCTCATCATCCACGACGCCAAGCGGCGCTCGAGGCAGCCCTAGCGGATCTCGCCGCCTTCATGTCGCGGGGTGGTCGCCGGCTCCCCCGGGGTCCCGCTCCGCGACCGCCTCGAGGAGCCGCTTGCCGTAGCGCTCGGCCTTCGCGCGCCCGATGCCGTGGGCCTGCTGCAGCGCGTCGAGGGTGCGCGGGCGGAGTACGGCCACGTCGCGCAGCGTGCGGTCGCTCGCCACCACGAACGGCGGCACCCCGTCCTCGCGCGCGAGCTCCAGCCGGAGGCGGCGCAATGCCTCGAACAGAACCGCGGCCTCGGGTGGGAGGCTCCCGGACCCCTTGGGTGCAGGGGGGCCCTCAGGTGCCCGCGCCCCCAATAGTCCCGCGGGCGGGCTCAAGAGGCCGCGACCGTATTCGCGGGGCAGGACGAGGCGTGCCGGGCGTGAAGTCGACCCAGCCCGCGGTGACGCAGCGCCGGAGAACCCGGGTCAGCCATTCGTCGGAGTGGCCCTTGAGGTTACCGAAGGTGGGCACCGATCTCCAGGTAGTCGGGCCGGAAGTCGTGGCCCACCCCCCGCCCTTCGAGGGCCTGCACCTGGTCGTGCATGAGCGAGACGAGCGGGGAGATGACGAGGGTGGTGCCGGGAAGCAGGCTGGCCGGGAGCTGGTAGATCAGGCTCTTCCCGCCGCCGGTGGGAGCCACGAGCAGGAGCCGGCCCTTCGCGAGCAGGGTAAGGACGGCCTCTCGCTGGCCGGGACGGAACTGCGTATAGCCGAGGCGAGCGAGGCCGGCGTCCAGGTCGAGCGCGGCGTCGCTCACCGGCCCGCTCAGGCCGGCTGGCCCGACGTGAAGTTCCACTCCAGGGGGCGCCGCTGCCGGATCGAGAGGTTGACCAGGTGGGCGGCGGCGGCCGCGAAGTGGCCCCGCTGGCCGTCCTCGAAGGCCGGCTTGCCGGTGCGCGCGGACTCGAAGAAGCGGGCCATGTGCACGGCGGTCGCCTCCCGCCCGATCTCGCCGAAGGCCTCGCTCTCCCTGCGCATCTGTGGCGTCCAGGTGTCGGGCCGCTCCGAGGCCAGCACCTTGGGGTCCGCGTAGTACGCCTTCTCCAGCCCCTCCGGCCACGAGGTCACCACCCAGCCGTTGTCTTCCACCGCGGTCTCGGGCTTCAGGACCATCTGCCCGCCGCGGAACACGAGGGAGCCCTCGGTGCCCAGTACCTCGAACCCGCTTTCCGCCGAGGCCTGGTTGTTGAAAGTCGAGCTGAGGTTCACCGCGAAGCCCTCGGGGTACTCGAGGACCGCGTTCACCGTGTCCGGCACTTCGTGGGTCTCCTTGTAGCGGTAGTTCTGGCCCATGGCCACCACCCGCGCGGGCATCTTGGCGTCCATCAGGAAGTGGATGGTGGTCAGCAGGTGGACGAAGAGGTCGGTGGCGATACCCCCCGAGTAGTCCCAGTAGCAGCGCCAGCGGAAGAAGCGCTCGAGGCTGAAGGGCTTCTTGGGAGCCGGGCCCAGGAAGGCCGGAGCACGAGGTCGTGCGCGTGCCGGTCGATGAGGAGGGCCGGGAAATGGAGGCGCCCTGACGACCGCCAGGCCGCCAGATTTCCCTTGACCACCTCCCTCGGAGGGGATTAGCCTGCCTCGGCAACGATGACCAGAGGTGGAAAAGGACGCTTCCCGGCGCGCCTTGTCGCTCAGGCACACGGCTAAGGGGGATGTTGACGGCAGGAGCCTCCTCAGTACCCTCGGCGACGCCTGCTAAAGCCCCCGACCGGTCCCCGTCAGGGCTGCGGAAGGAAATGGCTATCGGTTATCGGTATCGGCTTTATCGGTATACACCTCGGCGAGAGCCTCGGCGGGCGCGTCCACCGGAGGAGCGGCGATTGCCGCCCGGAGGGTCTGCACCTTGCACCAGTTGCCGTATTCGGGCATGACCGTCTCGTAAGTCTACTCGAAACAGGGCAAGGGGAGGCCGAAATGCCGATCACGATTCCACAGAAGACAGCACTGGTGACGGGAAGCTCGCGAGGCCTCGGTCGAGGCATCGCGCTCAAGCTCGCCGAGGCCGGCGTCAAGAAGATCGCCATCAACTACAAGGAAAACGACGCCGCGGCCCAGGAGACCGCTCGTCTGCTGAAGGAGCGGGGCGCGGAGGCGCTGCTCCTCAAGGCGGACGTCGGCAACATGGACCAAATCAAGGCCATGTTCGCCAAGATCAAGCAGGCCTGGGGCTCGCTCGACATCTACGTGTCGAACGCGCGCGCCACCCTCGCGACCGGCTTCTACGCCGGTCCGATGGACGTCTCGCTCGAGCAGTGGCAGGCCACCTACGACTCGCAGGTCAAGGAGTTCCTGGTCGCGACCCGCGAGGCGGTCTCGATGATGGGCAAGAACGGCCGAATCATCTGCATCACCTACGCGCCGGGCGGCTCCAAGGGCAGCTGGCAGCCCTGGGTTGCGATGGGCTCGGCCAAGGCGGCGAAGGAATCGGTCGCCCGCTACTTCGCGGTCGCGCTCGCGACGAAGGGCATCACCGTCAACATCATCAGCCCCGGGGCCTGCGATGACAGCGTGCTCTCCGGCCTGCCGCCGGATGTCTTCAAGATGATCAAGGACTGGCACGAGTCCGGCTGGACGCCGATGCGCCGGCTCGGCACTCCCGCCGACATCGGCAACGGCGTGGTTCTGCTCTGCAGCGAGACGGCGAACTTCATCACCGGCCAGACGCTCTTCCTCGACGGCGGAGCCGAGACGATGACGCCGGTCTTCCCGCTTCCGATCCTGGGCATCAAGTAGCGCTCGTCCTTCGATCTCACGGCCCGGCGGCGACGCCGGGCCGTTTCATTTCCCGCCTCGAGCGTCGCCCGGGTGAACTTCTGCAGGAGCGCGGTCCAGCCGGGGACGTTCATCGGGATTCCCTGCTTGGACAGCACGTGAAGCCAGTAGAAGGCCCCGTCGCCCCGGGTACGGTTCACAAGGCGAGTTCCACAGCACCGCACGAGTCTTCGGCCCGATTGCGCGGCGGACCGCGTCCACGTCGAGCGCGAAGCCGCGCGTCCCACGGTGAGCGCCAGGAGCTCGGCGACGGTGCGGTAGTTGACGAACGCCGGCTCGGGAACGATCACCTCATCTCCAGGATCCGCGATCGCCATCAGCGTCGCGAAGAGCGCTTCCTGCCGGCCGACCGTAACCACGACGTTCTGGGCCGTCTTCACATGGGCGAAGCGATAGTGCTCGACGATCTTCTCCCGCAGAGGAACCAGGCCGGCGTTCGCGGGTGGCCGGGCCGCTCGGCGCGGAAGCGGGCATAACCGGCCTCGAGCAGTTCCATCGGGATCGGGATGCCCGGCTCGCCGAAACCGAGATTGACGGTCGTCGGAACCCAAATCCCGGTCCTTCGGCGAGCGCCCGCTCAGGCCGGCTGGCCGGTCACGAAGCTCCACTCCATCGGGCGCCGCTGCCG
>WNGR01005623.1_pt1 | contig 18750 bp, 17 predicted proteins | sample 5407581 | NCBI WGS metagenome assembly WNGR01 (sample SAMN13153383, study PRJNA577476) | soil metagenome | isolation source: 80 cm soil or saprolite under Garry oak tree replicate 2 | place: USA:California | collected 2016-06-15 | reverse complement strand
TCTCGACCTCCTCGGCCACGGCCTCGAACAGGGCCTCCTTGCTCGCGAAGTGGTGGTAGAGGGAGCCCCGGCTGACCCCCGCCTCGCGGAGCACCGCCTCGATCGAGGTGTCCTCGTAGCCGCGTTCGGCGAACATGCGAGTGGCGATCGCGACCAGCTGGCTCCGCGTCGCCTCCCCGCGGGCGACGTTCTTGTTCGGTCGGTCCATCGCGGCTCCTCGCCCGGTCCCAAGTGGCACTGCCCTAAGCGCTTGACAAACCGACTGTCGGTTTGTTTCTATAAACCGACAGTCGGTTTACTAATACTAGCGCATCTACTAGGAAGGCGATCGTAATGCAGCTCACCGAACTCGAGGCCCACCGGCACAGCATCGCCACCCGTTCAGGCGAGATCAGCTACATCGACATCGACCCAGAGACCCCGGAGGACCCAGAGACCCCGGAGAGAACCGGGCCCGTGGCGCTGTTCGTGCACGGCATCGCCACCAACGCCTTTCTCTGGCGCAACGTCATCGGCGCGCTGACCACCCAGCGACGCTGCATTGCCGTCGACCTCCCGCTGCATGGGCGCAGCCCGGTGACCGCCGGGCAGGACCTGTCCGTCGCCGCGCTGGCGGCCGGGCTGGAGGACTTCTGCGACGCGCTCGGGCTCACCGGCATCGATCTCGTCGCCAACGACACCGGCGGGGCCATCGCCCAGATCTTCGCCGCCCGCCACCCGCAGCGGCTGGCCACGCTCACCCTGACCGACTGCGACACGGCGGGCAACCTGCCGCCCGAGGAGTTCAAGCCGACGGTGGAACTGGCCCGGTCCGGGGACTTGGCGCCGGCCGCCGTGGCGCTGTTCGCCGACCTCGACGCCGCCGCCAAGGTCGCCTTCGGCGCCGGCTACGAGCACCTGGACCGGGTCGACCCGGCGGTCATCCGCTCCTACCTTGAGCCGTGCTTCGCCACGCTGGAGCGCGCCCGGGAGTTCGAAAGGCTGCTGGCCGCCCTGGACGAGGCCGACCTGGCGGCGGTCACGCCTCAGCTCAGGGAACTCACAGTGCCCACGCTGCTGGTGTGGGGCACCGGGGACAGCTTCTTCGACGTGTCGTGGGCTTACTGGCTGCGGGACACCATCCCCGGGACGACCCGGGTGGTCACCGTCGACGGCGCGCGGCTGTTCTTCCCGGACGAGCGCGCCATGGATCTGGTACCGCACCTGGAGCAGCACTGGGCGGCGGCTGCGGTCCGGGCGTGAACGGCAGCCCGTTCGGCCCTGTGACCTTCTCCCCCGGCCCGTCGGCGCCGGGGGCCCGTTAACGCCGGGCGGCCTGCCGGTGAGAGATCATCGGCAGGCCGCCCGGTGTAGTCCGGATCCCCCGTAACGGCGTCTGCCCGTACCCGCCGTAATTCTCGCCCGGGGCCGCCGGCACCTGGGAAGTCGCGGAAAGCCGGTAGTAGACCAGGGTCACGACCAGGGCGAGGAACGGGGCGATCAGCGTGCCCGAGATGACCGAGCTCAGGCCCCGGCCCAGCACGTCCGGCAGCGCGGCGAGGATCAGGTTCACCGCCAGCAGGATCAGCCACGCCAGGACCAGGGTGCCGAACACGTGCCAGCCGCGGCCGCGGACCAGCTCGTGGCTGCGCCCGAAGGACGCCATCACCCCGGACTGCTCCAGCACGATGACCGGCACGATCACCGCCCAGATGGTTGGTTCACAGGGTCAGCTTGTCCAGTCGCTGGAGCAGGTCGTGGGCGGCCAGCTCGATCTCCTTATGCCGCCACTCGGCCGCCCGGTACAGGCAGGCGATGATGCCCATCCGGTGGATGCGCCTGAAATCCCCGTAGACAAATGCGTACCTGGCCTTGGTCTCGTCGGTGGCGCCGTCGGTGAGGCCGAGATGCCACCGGGCGTATTCCTGCCACGAGTGCCGCTCCAGGTAGGCGTTCTGGTCGGCGGCACGGGGCTGGACCTGCCCCCAGTCGCTGTCGAGCACGTACTGACGGCTGTCGATCAGGCGCTCGGCCTGCGTGACCGCGTCCGGGTTAACGGAATACGAAGCCATCACAGCATTGTCGCCTGGCGCCGGTGCCACGGCCGCAGCCGGGGCACCAGCTGAGGTAGCGTGCCGGTTGTGGCGCAGGCGGACGATGACGCGGCGGCGGCGGTGGCGCGGACCTACCGCGACTTCGGACGGCTGGAGGCGCGGGGCCGGTCGGCGGCTTACGAGGCGCTAGCCGAGTCGGTGGCCGGCGACTCCGCGCTGGTGAGCTTCATAGCGTCGCTGCCGCCGCCCAAGCGCCAGCCGAACCTGCTGTTCGCGGCGGCCCGCTACCTGCTCGGGGCTCCGCCCGCCATCGGGCCGCTGCGCGAGCTGGCCAGCCAGTCCCGGGCCGAACTGACCCAGGTGATCATGACCCGGCGCACCCAGACCAACGAGCCGGCCCGGTGCGCGGTCCTGCTGCCCGCCCTGGCCCAGCTGCCGCAACCGCTGGCGCTGATCGAGGCCGGCGCCAGTGCCGGGCTCAACTTGCTCGTCGACCGCTACTCCTACGACTACTCCGGGTACCGGCTGGCCGGCCTGGACCCGGACGCTCCCGTGCTGCGATGCGATCCCCGCGGGCCGGTGCCGCTCCCGGCCCGCATCCCGGCCATCAGCTGGCGCGCGGGGCTCGACCTCAACCCGCTGGACGTGACCCGCGCCGACGACGCCCACTGGCTTTCCTGCCTGGTCTGGCCCGGGGAGGGTGACCGCGCGCAACGGCTCGAGGCCGCCCTCGCCTCGGCCCGGCGCGACCCGCCCGCCGTGCACCGCGGCGACATGCTCACCGGCCTGCCGTCCCTGGTGGCCCAGGCCCCGGCGGACGCCACGCTGGTCATCTACCACACCTCGGCGCTGTGGTACCTCCCCGCCGGGCAGCGGGAGCAGTTCGCCAGCACCGTCCGCGGCCTCGGCGCCACCTGGCTGTCCAGCGAACCGCCCGGCGTCGTGCCCGGTACGGACGGACCCGCCCGGGACGGGCACACCTGCGTCCTGGCCCGCGACGGCGACGTCATCGCCCTGACCGAAAGCCACGGGACGTGGCTGCGATGGCTGCCCTGACCGGGGAGCCGCGCCGGTGACGGGCATGTGGACGTGCCCGTCGTGCGGGCGGAGCTTCGCCAGCCGGAACCAGTCGCACACCTGCGCTGCACTGGGCGACCTGGACCGGCATTTCGCCCGCTCCGGGCCGCAGGTCCGGGCCGCCTTCGACGCGGCGCTGGCCTGCGTCCGCGCCGGCGGGCCGGTCCAGGTGCTGGCGGAGAAGACCCGCATCGCCCTGCAGGTCCGGATGAGTTTCGCGGCGTTCATGCCGCGCCGCGACTGGCTGAACGGCCACCTGGTGCTGGCCCGGCGGATCGACAGTCCTCGTTTCCTGCGCGTCGAGACGTTCTCACCGCGCAACGTGCTGCACGCGTTCCGGCTGTCCGGGCCGCACGAGGTGGACGCCGAGTTCGCCGCGTGGCTGGCCGAGGCTTACCGGGTCGGCGCCCAGGAGCACCTGCGGCGCCCGGCTACTTGATTGCGACCGCGTTGGCGGGCGAGCCGATCCCGCCCGGCGCGTTCAGCGGCGCGCTGACCAGGAACATCTCGTAGGTACCGTCGGCGGCACTTGAGCGGGCTAGGTCACTCAGCCACCACAGCTCCCCCAGCGCCATGCCGAACTGGCCGATGAGCATGTTGTGCAGGAAGCCGAACGGGCGTGCCTCCGCGCTCATGTCGGCGGGAAACACCTCGACACCGTAGGTGTCCGATGCGATGGCGGCCGCGTGGCTGTTCCACAGGTACTCGCAGACCGCCTCGCTGTGCTCGACGCCGGGCGTAGCCGGGTTGCCGTGCAGCCGGAACTTCACCGGGCCGGGCTGCTCGACGTACCAGGCGGCGAAGCCGGTGTGCAGCAGGATGATGTCGCCGGGCTCGAACTCGACGCCGGCCTGGCGGCGGGCCAGTTCGAGCCCGTCCACGCCGATGGCGGAGCTGCCGCCGGGATCGTAGGACCGCCTGGCCTCCCGCATCGCCCGCTCGACGTCGAGCAGGACCGCGCGCCCGGCCAGACCGTGCCGGGCCCAGTGGTCGATGGTGTTCCTGGTGCCCGCCAGCACCTCCTGCTCGGTGGCGCCGTTGTACATCTGGTCCGGCGCGTAGCCGACGTGAGCCAGCGAGTCCCACTGGCTGGAGGCCTGCGGGTAGAGGTTGTCGTAGACGTCGTCGAAACCGGCCGTGCCGGGCTGGTGCAGGATGTGGTGCCGCGGCGCGCCGCGGAACGCCGCCAGCGCCGGGGAGACGCTGCCGAGCGGCATGTCCAGGCAGAAGACCTGGCCCTGCCGGACCAGCCGGGCAGCCGCCGCGACCCGCTCCGGCGTCATCAAGTTGACCAGGCCGAGATTGTCCCCGGCGCCGAACAACCCCCACCCGGAGCGGCCGCCGTTCGGGGCGGGCGGCAGGTCGGCATAATCCGGCAGCTCGGTCATCGCGTACCCTTCCCCGGCATTCTGGTGGATCTTCGTAGTGCCGATTCTGCACGAGCTTCGCTAAGGTGCTGAAGTATCAGCCGGCTGTTCCCACTCGCGAGGACGGTGGCCCGATGGCACTGACCACTCAGACGATGACCGACGAGCAGCGCAAGTCGGTTGCGCTCGAGTACCTCAAGGCCTTCGACAACGGTGGCGTCACCTCGACCGGAGGCAGCATCCTGGACCTGTTCGCCGATGACGCGCAGGTCTACTTCCCCAAGTGGGGGCTGGCCAACGGCAAGAAGGAGATCGGCAAGCTGTTCGGCGACGTCGGCGGCACGATCACCTCCATCGTGCACCACTACTCCGACTTCAACTGGGTGATCTCGGGTGACACGGTGGTGTGCGAGGGCACCAGCCACGGCGAGCACCGGGACGGCCCCTGGCGGGCCGGGGTTCCCGAGTGGGCGGCCGGGCGGTGGTGCGACGTGTTCGAGATCCGCGACTGGAAGATCCAGCGGTGCTTCATCTACCTGGACCCGGACTACGCGGCCAAAGACACCGGGCGGTACCCGTGGCTGTCCCAGGCGTGAGCCCCGCGGGCTAACGGTATTCGGCGAGCTCATCAGCCAGCACGGTCGCGGCGGTGCTGTCGCCCGCCCGGCCTCGACGATCGCCTCGATCGTAGCGTCGCAGGGAACAGGCGCCGTGCATCACGGATGTCCGGTGGCCGCGCTGCTGGTTCCGTGCCGCTCACCACCACAAACGTACCCCGGAGGTGATGCTCACTCCGCCTGCTCGTCGACGAGGTTGGTGGTGGTGACGGCCGCGCCGTCGCCCATGTCGTGCTCGATCAGCAGCATCGACTGGCCCTGATCGGCCAGCGCGCGCAGCCGGGCGCCGAGTTCGGCGCTCTCCCGGCTGTCCAGGCCGGCCGCGGGCTCGTCCAGGCACAGCAGCCGGGGCCTGGCGGCGAGCGCGCGGGCGACGCCGACCAGCTTGCGCTGCCCCATGGACAGATCGGCGGGCATGGCCCCGGCCGCCCAGCCCATGCCGACCAGGTCGAGCGCCTGGGCGGGCTTCGGTTCCGAGCCATTCCTGGCCGCCACCGTCAGGTTCTCTCCCACGTCGAGGTCGTCGAACAGCTCCGTGCTCTGCCAGGTACGCCCCAGCCCGCGGCGGGCGCGCTGGTAGGCCGGCAGTCCCCCGATGTCGGACCCGGATAGCTCCACCTGGCCGGTACACCGAACGAAGCCGGAGACGGCGTCGATGAGCGTGGTCTTGCCCGCACCGTTCGGGCCGATAAGACCGACCAGCTCACCCTCGCGCACCTTCACCGTGACCTCACGCAGCGCGTGCACGCCGCCGAACGCGACGGACAGGCCGGTGACGCTCAGCACGGCGGGGCGGCGCGCGAGATCGGCTGGTCCGGTGCGCTGTTCGGCGCGCGCGGGAACCGCGGCGGCCGTATCCGGCGCGCGGACCACGGATCGCTTGTGTATCCGCCGGTAGATGTCGCCGGCCACGCCCGCTGGGTTCTGCTGCAGGGTGAAGATCAGCAGAAAGCCGCCGACCAGCAGGAACCAGTTCCCGTTCAGCCCGAACCACTTGTCGAGCGCGTGCGGGATCAGCGCCTGCGCGGACAGCAGGCCAGCGAACACCGCGCCGGAGATGAGCGTGATGCCGCCCGCGTAGGCGAACGCGATCAGGCTGAGCGCGGTCACCGCGTCGAACCGGTCGGCGCTGACGGAGCCGAAGTTGTACGCGTACAGCACGCCGCCGACGCCGGCGATGAACGCGGCGATGCCGAACGCGTACAGCTTCACCGTGCGCGGGTTGATCGCCGCGGCGGCGGCCGCGCGCTCGTTGGAGCGCACCGCGAGCATCCGCTGCCCGAGCGTGCCGCGCCGGATGTAGCCCACCCCGACGCACACGAGCACGCAGCAGATCAGCGTCACCCAGCCGAAGACCGGGCTGGGCTGGTTGCCGTCGATGCCGCGGAACGGGCCGTTCGGGCCGAGATCGAGCCCGAACCATTTCGGCTCAGGCACCGGCGAGCCGGCCAGGCCGCCGCCCCAGGTGCTGTTGACGAAGCCGAAGTTCTCGATGGCGACGGCGCCGGCGAGTGTGACGACGGACAGGCTCACGCCGCGGACCCGGACCGCGGATACCGCGGTAATCAGGCCGATGACCACCGCGACCGCGATGCCGGCCAGCGCCGCGACCGGGAACGTGATGCCGAAATTCACGGCCATGTGCGAGATCGTGAATCCGGCGGCGCCGGCCAGCGCGAGCTGGATGACCGAGATCTGGCCGACGAAGCCGGTGACCACCACGAGCGACAGCGCCATCAGCGCGCCGATCAGCGTATTGATCAGCGCCTCGCGGAAGTCGAACGGGAACACGATCAGCAGCACCGCGCCAGCGAGCGCGCTGATCAGCCCGGCGCGGACCAGGTGCTGCGGGCGGGGCGCCTCGGGCAGCCGCCGCTCGACGATCTCGCCGCGGCCGGGAATGCGCGACCCGCGCCAGAACAGCACGACGACGATGATGAGAAACGCCAGCAGGTCGGTGACGCCGGGCAGCGAGACCCCGCCGGACTGCGGGAACCAGGACTGTGCCGACGCGTACTGGAGCAGCGAGTACATGATGGCGATGCCGAAGCTGGCGCCGGCCGCGATGCCGAACGAGGTGAACGAGGCGATCAGCGCGGCGGCCAGCGCCGGGATGATCTGCAGCGGCAGCGTGCTCGGGTCAAGCTGGGTGATCGAGGCGGCCAGGATGCCGAGCGCCCCGGCCAGCAGGGACGCGAGCAGCGTGTTGGTCAGCGAGATGATGTTCGGCGACAGGCCGCTGAGCATGGCCGCGGCCTCGTTCTCCGCGACGGCCCGGGTGGCGAGCCCGAAGCGGGTCCACTTGTACAGCGCGGCCAGCCCGGCGGCGGCCACGATCACCAGGCCGGTGAGGATGAACCGGTTGACCGGGACCACCGCGCCGAAGATGTGCAAGACGCTGGCCGGCAGGATGCCGGGTTCCGGCTGCGGGGTGACGCCGAAGGCGAGGATCATCGCCGACTGCGCGATCAGCAGCACCCCGAGCGAGGAGACGAGCTTGGCCAGCGGCGAGGAGTTGCGCAGCGGCCGGTAAACGGCGAACTCGGTGATCGCGCCGACCGCGAGGACGAACAGCAGGCTGAGCGGCAGCGCCACGGCGGTCGGCAGCGTGGCGAGCTTTCCGGCGTTCAGCGCCCAGAAGGCGTAGCCACCGAGCATCGCGATGGCGCCGGTGGAGAGGTTGATGATCCCCGACCCTCGGTAGGTCAGCACTACCGCGAGCGCGATGCCGGCGATCAGCGCGCCGGAACCGAGTCCGAGCAAGATGAACAGCAGGATCTGTTGCACTGGTCATTCCTTGCCAGGGCCGGGGATCGGGACGGTGATGCTAAGACGGCGGCTGCAGCCAGCCGGCCGCCTTGGCCCAGTTGGGCTTGCCGCTAGTCACGCCGCCCGTGTACTCGAAGAACTGGATGCGGTCGTTGCACACGCCCGGCGCGTTGGAGTACTTGCCGCAGGCGAGCGCGGGGGCGCCGAGCGCCTGCGGTCCGGTGAATGCCTTTGCCTTGGCCAGTATCGCCGATGGGGACAGGCTCGCGTAGCCGACCTCGTTCATGATCTTGATGGTGGTCAGCGTCTGACCGAAGTCGACGATGTTCCACGGGTCGGGCGCGTTCGCCTCGGTGGAGTACTTCTTCGCCACCGCCTCGTAGGCCGGCATGCCCGGGTCGGACGGGTCGCCGAACAGCGAGCTCGCGATCGAGTATGTCCAGTGCGGGAAGTCGCCGAGGCCCTTGATGACCTGCCCATTCAGGCACAGCGGCGCCGAGACGATCTTCTTCGTATCGGTGATACCGAGCGTCTTGAGGCTCTTGGCGAGGTTCACGCAGCCGGCGGTGTCGCTGTACGGGATCACCATGTCGGCCGTCTGCGCGCCCGCCGCGGTGAGCACCGAGGTCAGGTCGGTCTGGGTCTCGGGGTAACCGACCGCCTTGACGGAGATCCCGGCCGCCACGAGGCCGGCCTTGATCGCCGCGGCGCCCACGGCGATGCCGGCGTTGTCTGACGGGTAGACGAGCGCCGCGGTCTTGGCGTGCAGGACGTCCTTCGCGTACGTGCCGAACGGCGCGAGAATGTGGGTGGCGTCTCCGAACAGGATCACCGCGTTCTTCTGCACGGAATCGACCGGGGTCGCCGCGACGCCATCGACCACCGGCTTGGCGCCGCCCAGCGTGCCGAAGAACGACTGCACGCCGACCGCGACGCCACCCAGCTCGATCACGTTCACCTTCTTGTTCGCGAGGAACTTCTGCGCGCAGACCGTGCCCTCTTCCTCGGCCGAGGCGATGAAGCAGGTGACAAGCTGGATCGGGTGGCCGCCGACGCCGCCGAGCTCGGCGTTGGCGTAGTCGACCGCCATCTTCGCGCCGGCGGTGGCCAGCAGGCCAACGGCCGTGGGGCCGCCCTGCTGGTTGACGTAGCCGATGTAGACCGGCGGCAGCGACTTGTCCGCCGGGCCGGCCTTGCCGCCGGTGTAGGTCAGGTAGTTGGTGACGGACTGGGCGCCCTGGCCCCCGGTGCCCGTGCTGGCCGGAAGGCTGCTGGCCGGCGCCGTGCTCGTCGAGGTGCCAGCGGTTGAGCTGGAACTCGAACTGCTGCTGCAGCCCGCCGCCGCCAGCACCGCTGCGGCGACCGCGGCAAAGCCGGCCAGGCCGAGTCTGTTGTGTCTTCGCACGGTGGTTCCTCCTGGTGGGTAACTCGTCACGGCATCACCGATGACCGAGAGCCTTTATTGTTGCCCCAGAACACGCCAGGTTCCCCCAGATTCGCCACATGCGCCCGGGCCGCGGGCCCTGGGATCGTCCGCCTAGAACGTCGGTTCCTCAGGCCGTATCAGCCTTTTGGCATGCGTGGCAGGGATTCGCTCCATCGCATTCTCCGGAGGGCATCGGGAAGCCTGCAGGAATACTTCCTCAGGAAAAACCGGCAGCTAGCTCTCGTCAACTATTTTGTTGACAATCCAGGTCACGATCGTGTCAAGTGTGCGGAGGGCACATATCCGCGCCGGGCAAGTTGGCGTGGACGCCAATGCCGGGGAAAGCCGCGGTGGTGGAAGCTGGTGGCGGTTGTGCCAGGTAGGCGCGTGCTGACGGCGGCCGGCGAAGGTGGGGAGGCGGATGGCAACCGGAGGCGATACCGTTCTCGAACTCGACCGGCTGAGCGTCGCCTATTACCGTGCGCCGGTCGTGCGCGATCTGACGCTGACCGTGGGCCGTGGCGAGGTCGTGGCGCTTCTCGGCGCCAACGGCGCCGGCAAGACCACCACGCTGCGGGCGATTTCCGGGCTGCTGAAGCCCGCCGGCGGCGCGGTTCGCCTGTGCGGCCAGGATCTCGCGGGCGTCTCCCCGACCGCGCGGGCGCGGCTCGGCCTCGCGCACGTCCCGCACGACCGCGGGATCTTCTTCGGCCTGACGGTGGCCGAGCATTTCCGGCTGGACGGCATGTTCGGCCAGGCCGAGCTGGATTCCGCCTTCGACCACTTCCCGGCGCTGCGCGAGCTGCGCGGGCGCAAGGCCGGCTTGCTGTCCGGCGGCGAGCAGCAGATGCTGGCGCTCGCGCGGGCCCTCAGCCGCAGGCCGAAGCTGCTCATGCTCGACGAGATGAGCCTGGGTCTGGCCCCGGTGATCGTGGACCGGCTGCTGCCGGCGGTCCGGGCCGCCGCGACCGGCAACGGGACCGGCGTGCTGCTGGTGGAGCAGCACGTGCACCTGGCGCTGAAGATCGCCGATCGCGGCTACATCCTGTCCCACGGCGAACTGGCGGCCACCGGCAGCGCCGGGCAGCTGAGCAAGGACAGTGCGCTGCTCGCGGCCAGCTATCTCGGCGAAGCCGCCTCGTCCGGTTAGTCAGATCTGCCGGTCGCGCCCCTCCCAATACGGGGCGCGCAGCGTGCGCTTGAGGATCTTCCCGCTGGGGTTGCGCGGCAGCGCGTCGACGACGTCGACGGTGCTCGGGCACTTGTAATGAGCCATGCGTTCCCGGGCGAAGCCGATGATCTCCGGCCCGGTCGCGTGCTGCCCGGGCCGGAGCGCGATCACCGCCTTGACGGCCTCGCCCCAGCGGTCGTCGGGAACGCCGATGACCGCGACCTCGGCCACGGCCGGGTGCTCGGCCACGACCTGCTCGACCTCGGGTGAGTAGACGTTCTCCCCGCCGGTGATGATCATGTCCTTGACCCGGTCGGAGACGAACAGGTAGCCGCCGTCGCCGACGTGCCCGATGTCACCGCTGCGGAGCCAGCCCTCGTCGGTGATCGCCTCGGCGGTGTCAGCCGGCCTGTTCAGGTAGCCCATCATCCGCTGCGCCGACCTGAACCAGAACTCGCCCGGCTGACCCGCGGCGACATCCTGGCCGGTGGCCGGGTCCACCACGCGCACTTCGGCGCCGGGCAGCACGGTGCCAGCCGAGAGGAGCCGGTCCGGCCGCGAGGCGTCCCGGTGTGCCTGCGGGGACAGGGCGCTGATCACGCCGGCCAGTTCGGTCTGGCCGTAGACCTGGACGAAGTTCAGCCCGGGCCACGCCGCGAGGGCCTGGCGCAGCATCGCAAGCGGCATCGGCGCGGCCCCGTAGAGCAGGTACTTCAGGTCGCTCAGCGCGGTGATGGCCTGCTCGCCGGCGGCGAGCAGCGCGGACACCACCGCCGGCACCACGAACGCGTGGGTGGTCCCGGTGGCGAACGCCGCCAGCAGCGACGCCGGGTCAGGCTCGCGGGTGAACGTACTCGGCGCCCCCGCGTAGATGCCGAACATCGCATAGCCGGTGCCGCCGACGTGAAACAGCGGCATCGCGACCAGGTTGCGGTCACCCGGGCCCAGCGGCGCCAGCGGGACCGCGTGCTGAGTGTGCTCGACGATGTTGCGGTGCGACAGCATCACGCCCTTCGGCCGCCCGGTCGTGCCGGAGCTGTACATCACCAGCCACAGGTCCTCCGCGGTCACGTCGCGGCCGCGGTCGGCGGGCCGGGCGGTGGCCAGGAACGCCTCGTAGCCGTCGTCCGGCCCGCCCACCGTGATCACGTCGGTGACGCCGGGCAGCCTGTCCCGGATGGCCTCGACCGCCGGCAGCAGTTCGGCCCCGGCGAACAGCACGCTGGCCCCCGAGTCGTTGATCACGTAATCGAGCTCGCCGGCCGCCAGCCGCCAGTTGACCACGGCGCTGGCCGCGCCGAGCAGCCCCGCCCCCAGCGCCACTTCCAGGCAGGCCGGGTTGTTCTTCTCCAGGAACGCCACCCGGTCGCCGCGCCCGAGGCCGAGCGCGGCCAGGCCGCCGGCCACCCGCCGGATCCGGTCCTGCCACTGCGCCCACGTCCACCGGACCCCGCCGTAGGTCAGCGCCTCAGCGTCCGGCCGTACCGCGGCCCAGTGCGCGACCGCGTCGGTCATGAAGCCCATTCCTGGCGGCGCCATCACGGTCATGACTCTCCCTCCCGCCGCGCGGCCGCAGCGGCCCACTGCCAGAGTGGCCGGTCCGGCGCTGGCTGGCAACCGTCGCCCCGGTCCCGCCGTTGCAGCGCCGCGCCAGCCGCGCACACTGGCCGGCCGCGACCCCGGCACGGTGGAATACGAGGTCGCCCTGGAGCCCGTCGACGAGTACAGCCTCGACTGGTGGTTCCGCTGCGTGGATGACGCCGGCATTCTGGCCTGGCCCTGACGCGACCTGCCGCAAGCCACCAGATGCGTGGCCTACGCCACGAGGACGCTCTCGCCGTCCTGCCAGTACGCAGCCGAGGGGGCGGAACTGGCGGTCCGGGCCGGGATGGCCCGCACGTACGGCTGCTAACTCGTCCACAACCAGGCCGAGAGCCTGCTGTGCCTCGGACAGTGGGCCCAGGCGGACCAGGTGACCGCCGAAGGGCTGGCCGGCCAGCCGGAAGGGCAGTTCGGCGCCCTGCTCCGGAAGCTGCGCGCCGAACTCGCCGCGATGCGCGGCCAGTACGACGAGATCGACCGCGAGCTGCGCGCGGCGCTGAAGGACATGAGCGACACGACGGACTACCAGGTCGCGCAGTCAGCGCGCTACATCACGGCGCTGATCGCGCTGGGCCAAGGCGACCTGGCCGCCGCGCGGAACGCGGCCGGCGCCGGGCTCCGGCTGCCCGGCGCGGACCTGCTCTACGGAGCGCGGTATACCTGGCCGCTGGTCTGGCTGGGGACGCGGGCCGAGGCGGACGAGGCGGACCGGCTGCGGGCCAGGCACCGCGAGATTCCGGAGCGGATCACGGCCCGCTGCGCCGAGCTGGCCCGGATAGCAGCCGACCTGCCCGCCCCGTCGCAGTTTCCGGTCTTGCTGGCGTACCGGGCACTGGTGGCAGCCGAGCACGCGCGGGCCATCGGGCCACCGGACGGCAGCGCCTGGGCCGCCGCCGCGGACGCCTGGCGGGCCGTCGGCAACCCGTACCAGCTCAGCTACGCGCTGCTACGGCTGGCCGAGGCCCGCCTGGCCGGCGGCGACCGCGACAACGCACCCGGCACCCTGCGCGAGGCCCACGCGATCGCCGAACGGCTGGGCGCCGCGCCGATCGCCGCCGACGCCGCCGCTCTCGCCCGGCGCGCGCGGATCAGCCTCACGGCCGGCCCCGCGCCGGAGCGGGAAGACGAGCTCCCCGGCTCGGCCTCACCGGCCGCGAGCGCGAGATCCTGCTGCTGGTCGCCGCCGGGCACACCAACCGCGAAATCGCCCAGGCCCTGTTCATCAGCCCGAAGACCGCCGGCGTGCACGTCTCAAACATCCTGGCCAAACTCGGCGTCACCGGCCGCGTGGAGGCCGCCGCCGTCGCCCACAGGTCCGGCCTCACCACCGGCTCGCCGGGGTCGTGACCGGCCGCCCCGGGCGATTGAGTAAGGCATCCAGCAGCATGTGAAATAGCAAATCCGCCCGTGACCAGCCCCGGCAGCGGGAGGGCCGCGTTAGCCCTGGTCACGTGTAAGAGCTGCGTCGCCGCGGACGCTACCGGAGGGCCACCCGACACGCAAAGGGCGCTGGGGGGTGCCGGCGGCGGGATCGTAGTAGTGCGCGTACTGCCAGAGCCCGCGGGAAACGAGCGTGTCGTCGGTCAGCGGGCCGAACCGGTCCGGGGCCAGCGCCGTCATGCCCGGTGGCGGCGTGTCGCTGGAAATCCAGGCGGCCAGGGCCTCGCCGATCGCGAGCGAGGACGAGAACCCCGAGCCGTTGCATCCGCTGGCCACCCACAGGCCGGGCAGGTCCGGCACGGGGCCGACGACGAAGCGCCCGTCCGGGCTCATGGTGAACAGCCCGCCGCGGTGCTCGGCGACCGGGGTGCTGTCCGCGGCCGGTGCCTCGGCCGCGACCTGGCCGGCCAGCTTGCGCAGCACGCCGAGATTCAGCGGCACGTCATCGGTGCTGAACGAGGCCGGCTGCTGCTCCGGGTCGACCGGCAGCGGGCCGGGCTCGAACCCGCCGACCATGAGCCCGCCACGGGCCGGGCGCAGGTAGACGGCGGCGTCGACTACCCGGGCGATCGCGGCGGCCGGGTCGATGCTGCTCGCGGGCTCGGTGATCAGCAGCTGATGGCGGACCGGGGCGACCGGTACCCGGGCCCCGGCCAGGCCGGCCACCTGCCGGACCCAGCCGCCCGCCGCGTCCACGACCACCGGCGCGGCGATCGACCGGCGTTCGGTCTCGACGCCGGCCGCGCGGCCGGCGGTGACCGGTATCCCGATGACCGGCTCGTTCTCGGCCACCGCGGCCCCGTGCCGCCGGCAGGCCGCCAGGCAGGCCTGGATGAGGCTGGCCGGCTCTTCGATGTAGACGTCCTCCGGGCACCACAGCACGTATTCGTCACCGGCTGGCCGGTAGTAGCTCAGCTCGGTCCGGGGAGCCTCACGGACGTCGGCACCCCACCGCCGGGACTGCGCCAGCTCCTGGCCGAGGTACTCGCGGTGCTGGGGCGTCCTGGCGATCAGGAAACTCCCCGGGCAGGCCACCGGCAGCGGTACTCCCGCCCAGTCGGCGAAGCTGAGCGCCCGGGTGATGCTGCGCCGGGCGAGCCGGGTGCGCAGCTTGTCCGCCTGGACCGATTTGAACAGGCCCGCCGCCCGGCCGGAAGCCTGTGATCCGGCGGTGTGGCGGTCCACCACCACGACCGACCGGCCGGCCAGCGCACAGTGCAGGGCGGTGCTCAGGCCCAGCGCGCCGGCCCCGATGACCACGACGTCGGCATCCATCAGGCCATTGTGCCCTAAGCCTAACGGGCCGGGTTTCTCCCAGACCGAGACGTGCTGGCTGCTCTCGCTGGTGAAGGGCTGCCTGCCCCACCCGTCCCACCGGTCCCGCAGCCGCATCCCGGCCAGCTGCGCCATCAGGTCGAGCTCCGACGGCCACACGTACCGGAACGGCATGGTGTGGTACTCGCCCTGACCGCCGCTGAACTCGACGTAGTGCCCGTGCATGGCCTGGGTGGCCGGGTCATACGAGTAGGCCACCCAGTTTTCCTCGCTGACATGCCAGGGCAGCACGTTCTGCCCCGGCGGGAGCCGGCGCAGCTCGGGAACCCGGCATTCGATGACGAAGCAACCGCCGGGCTCCAGGTGGCGGGCGGCGTTGCGGAAGCAGGCGACCTGCGCGTCCTGGCTGGTCAGATTCATGATCGTGTTGAACACCAGGTAGACCAGCGAGAACGTACCGTCCATCGTGGTGGTGGCCATGTCGCCGATGGCGACCGGGATGTCCTCGCCGCCGGGCTTGGCGCGCAGCCGGGCCACCATGGCCCGGGACAGCTCGATGCCGTGCACCTCCACGCCGCGGCGGGTCAGCGGCAGCGCGATCCGGCCGGTGCCGATGGCCAGCTCCATCGCCCGCCCACCGCCCGCCAGCTCGGCCAGGACCCCGGCCGTCGCCTCTACCGTGCCCGGTCCGAAGACCCCGGAGGTGCCGTCGTACGTCGCGGCGACACGCTCGCCGAAGTAACCGTCTTCATCCTCCATTGTCGGGACATTACCCCAGCCGCCGCAGACGCCGCGGGTTAGCTGCCGCCGCCGGGCCGGGTGCTGAGCCAGGCCGCGGCCCTGGCGCGGGAGGCCCGCGACAGCCAGGCGTCCTCGATCACCTCGGTCAGCTCCCGCACGGTGAGCTCGCCGATCCGGCTCCCCCGCACCAGCACCGACGGGTGGCCGTCAAAGTGCGGCGTGGTGAAGAACGGCGACCCAGGATCCTGGACCAGCGCCTGCTTGTCGGACTCAGACGGTACCCAGAACACGATCACGTCCGGGTAGCGCTCACCGGTGACGGGATCGACGGCGTCCGGGCGCGGGTTGCGAAAGAACACGAAGGACTTCCCGCCGACCTGGTAGATCGGGTTTTCGCGCGATCCCGGCCAGATCGTGACGTGCGGCAAGCCCAGGGCCAGCTCGTGTACGTCCGCGAGCCGGGCCCGGCGCGATCGTGCCGCCATCTATCTAGCGTAGGCCGCTGCTAGGCCGCTGCTAGGCCGGTCCGGACGATGCGCGCGAGGTCGCCGAGGTCAGCGCGGCGGTCGCGCCGGTCAGGGCCGCGCCGCCGGCCGACGCAGCGACCAGCCACCGGGTTACCCGCGGCAACTCGCGCCACGAGGCCACGCTGGCCGCCACGTCCAGGGCATCGGACAGGGCACCCGCGGCGACCCAGGCGGCGGCCGGTCCTGGCTCGGCGCCCGGCCCCTGCAGGGCCGCCAGCGCGCCCAGCCCCAGGGCGAGGTCACGCGCTCCCAGGGCGCGGCCGAACACCCGCGCGGCCAGGTCGTCCGCTGAGGCGCCGACCCACGGGCGGGCCGGTACCGCGGGCCACGCCAGAGCGGTCAGGCCCAGCGCCACCCGCCCGGCCGCCACGATCACGGCACCCCGGCGCAGTAGCGCCGGGATCGAAGTCGCTGTCAGCTGCTCAGGCACCGGATGATCATAGCGGGCCGGGCGACAGTGGCGCTCAGGGCGCTCAGGGCTGGAGCACCGCCTCGAGCTCGATCTCGATGCGGATCTGGTTTGAGACCACGAGCCCTCCGCCGTCCAGCGGCAGGTTCCAGGTCAGGCCCCAGTCTTCCCGGTCGATGGTGCCCGCGGCGGTAAAGACGGCCCGGTGGCCGCCCCAGGGGTCGGCGGTGTAGCCGACGTATTCGGCCTGCAGGCTGACCGGCCGGGTGACGCCGCGGAGGGTCAGTTCCCCCGCCAGCACTCCCCTGGTCCCCTGCCAGCCGGCCGCGCGCGCCGAGAAGGTGGCCGTGGGATGGTGCGCGACGTCGAAGAAGTCCGCGGAGCGGAGGTGCTCGTCGCGGGCGTCGTTGCCGGACTCCACCGTGGTCATGTCGACGGTGACGGCGACCGTGCTGTCGCCCGGCGCCTCCGCCACCTCGATCACCCCGGACAGGCCGGTGAACCGGCCGCGGACCTTGGTCAGCATGAAGTGACGGCCGATGAAGGCGAGTTCGGTGTGGCCGGGGTCGATCTGCCACCGGCCGGGCGCCGGGAGCTCGGCTCCGTCCGCGATCCGGGTGACGGCCGGACCGCACTCGGTCTGTGTCATGAGATCCTCCAGTTAGAAAAGAGTGTGCGCACGCACATAATATATGTGCTCGCGCACGCACGCAAATGCTAGGCTGACGGCGTGACGAAGGGTCCGGCGAGCAGCGCCCCGGCGCAGACCGGCGGCATAACGGAAAGCCCCGCGGAAGGCGCCGCCACCGCGGACGGCTCTGCTTCCGGGGGCGCAGGCGGCGATCCCGCGGTCGACGCGTGGCGTGGGCTGCTGGTGGCGCACAGCAGGCTGGTGCCCGCGGTCGAGGCCGACCTGCGGGCCGCGGGCCAGGTGCCGTTGTTCTGGTATGACGTGCTGCTGGAGCTGAACGCCGCCCCGGACCGCAGGCTGCGGATGAGCGAGCTGGGCCAGCGCACGGTGCTCAGCCGGACCCGGGTGAGCCGGGTCGTGGACGAACTAGCCACCGCCGGGCTGGCCGAACGCCAGCCCGACCAGGCCGACGGCCGGTCGAGCTTCGCCGTGCTCACCCCGGCCGGCCGCGAGGCGCTGCGGCGCGCCTGGCCGGTCTACCGCCAGGCCATCCACCGGCAGCTGACCGCCCGGCTGACCGCTCAGCAGTGCCGTGAGCTGGCCGCGCTGCTCGGCCAGGTGATCGCCACGGACGACCTCGACCCGCCGGTCACCATCGGCGAGTAGCAGTCAGCCCGCTTCGGCGGCCTGCTTAGAACACGCTTTCCATGATCGCGAAGGCTTCACTACTGCATGGAGTAGTAAAGCCTTCGCGATCATGGAGGTGGCGTTGCGTGGTAGGTAGGTGTGACTGTAGTTGCGGGTGGGGCGGAGGAGGGCAGGAGCCGGGGCAGAACTCAGGGGCGGGAGCCGGGGTGTCAGGCGGCTTCGAAGATCGCGGCCATGCCCTGGCCGCCGCCGACGCACATGGTCTCCAGCAGGTAGCGGCCGTTCCTTCGGCGCAGCTCGCGCAGGCCGGTGGCCAGCATCCGGGCGCCGGTGGCGCCGATGGGGTGGCCGAGCGAGATGCCGGATCCGTTGACGTTGAGCTTGTCCGGCTCGTTCCACCCCCAGCCTGCCAGCACGGCGAGGACCTGGACCGCGAACGCCTCGTTGAGCTCGATCAGGTCGATGTCGGGAAAAGCCAGGCCCGTTCGGGAAAATAGTTTCTCCACGGCCGGGACGGGGCCGATGCCCATGGTGGCCGGCTCGCAGCCCGCCGCCGCCCAGCCGGCCAGGTAGCCCAGCGGTTCCAGGCCGAGCGGGGCCAGCCGGTCCTCGGCCACCACCAGGCACGCCGCGGCCGCGTCGTTCTGCTGGCTCGCGTTGCCCGCGGTGACCGTGCCGCCCGGCATGATGGTGCGCAGCTTGGCCAGGCCCTCCGGCGTGGAGTCGGGCCGCACCCCCTCATCCCGGGTGACCGTCACCGGGTCGCCGCGCCGCTGCGGCACCTGGACCGGGACCACCTCGTCGTCGAACACGCCCGCGTCCCAGGCGGCCGCGGCCCGCTGGTGGCTGCGGGCGGCGTAGGCATCCGCCTCGTCCCGGGTGATGCCGTACTGCGTGGCGAGGTTCTCCGCGGTCTCGATCATCCCGGAGATCTTGCCGAACCGCCATTCCGGCTGCGACCGCTCCCGGCCCCGGTCGATGCGGTCGTACAGGACCTGGTTCCCGGCCCGGGCGCCC
>WNGR01010738.1_pt1 | contig 18752 bp, 17 predicted proteins | sample 5407581 | NCBI WGS metagenome assembly WNGR01 (sample SAMN13153383, study PRJNA577476) | soil metagenome | isolation source: 80 cm soil or saprolite under Garry oak tree replicate 2 | place: USA:California | collected 2016-06-15 | reverse complement strand
CTTCCGTTTCAAGCTTTGCGCATTGGGACCGGTCATGGTCGGCCAATGGAACTACCCGATCAGACACGCAAAGGAGGCGCTCGGCACCCTCGACGAGTTGGCTCGATCTCGACCGCGCGAGTTCTCCGTCGCATTCACTTTGACGTCATCGAGTTTGAGCGTGACGGCGGTCTGGGTGGGCGATATCGCTCACGCGGAGCAAATGCTCGGTCCGTTTGGACGGCTCGCGCAGGCAGGACAGGGAACCATCGCGCACCTGCCGTTCGTCCAGCTACAAAGCTGCAACGATGACCACTTCGCCTGGTGCCGGCGGTACTATGCCAAAGGCGGTTTCTGGCGGAGTATCACGAGCAATGCGATCGATACGATGCTCCGGGAGGTTGATGCGGCTCCCACTCCCGATTCGGAGTTTTACGTGTTGCAACTCGGAGGCGCGGTCGCAGACGTGCCAGAGGATGCGACCGCCTATTCCGGGAGACAAGCGGCATACTATTGGATTACCGAGCCCGTGTGGGACGATCCGGCGGACGACGAACGGTGCATAGCATGGGGGCGGGCTGCCGCCACAAGGATATCGGACCAGTCCATACAGGCCAATTACGTCAACGAACAGGGCGATACCGCCATCGCTCCAGGTGCATATGGCGCTCTCAAATATGAAAGGCTTGCGCGTCTGAAAGCCCGTTGCGATCCGAGCAACCTCTTTCGCCTCAATCAGAATATCGTGCCCTTCCCGCGACCTACCTCTGCGTGATTTTTTGGTGCAGCGAATATCATTGCTGCCGAACGACCGTGAGCAGCGAGAAAGACGGAAAGAGCGTCCGTCGGTCTATTTGCGAGGCGGCCATAAGTGACGTAAAAGAAATCGAGTGGCGGTACGGAATGACCGTTCCACTCAGATACCGGCCCTTGCACCTCCGACTGCACGACCGGCAGCAACGGGTCGCGGCTGTCCTCCGGCAGGAGGACAGCTGTCGTTCGACGTAACAGATGGTCCAATGACCGCAATGGCCGATGACTTGTCCACTCCACCGTGACGTAGCGCCCACACACTTCCACCGACCGACCACCACACGCCGCTCTAAATCGCGCACGCAAACACAACCATCACACAGCATTCCCATACAACGGCAGAATCTTCGCTTCAAGCATCGCAATCGCCTGGATCGCCAGTTGCGACAACGTGTGCTTGCTGCTCGTCGCAATCGCGAGGCGGCTGAAGAGCGTCGGTTCAGTGATCCGCATCACTTGAAAGCGGCGCTTGAGCGCATCGCTTGTCGTTGCGTTCAGAGATAGCACTGCGTACCCGATGCCCTCGGTGACAAGGTCGAGAATCGACGTGACAGCATCGACCTCCAGTTCGATCCGCAAACGCACGCCTTGCTCCGCTGCGGCCGATTCGACCATCCGCCTGATCGCATGCATACGGCCAGGGATGACAAGCGGATAGCGCGCGATTTCCCGCAACGGAACGGCAGTCAAAGGCGCAAGCGGCGCAAGCGGCACATCGCCGCCTGCGTCGCCCGTATCCGGGCCGATCAGGAACAGCTCTTCGGTAAAGATGGTTCGCTTGTCGATCAACGGCGTATCGAACGTGTCGTACATGACGGCGACATCGATTCTGCCCATCATCAGCCATTCGATCAGATAGGTGGACAGGCCTTGCGCCACGGAAATGGTTGCGCCCGGGAACGTCGTCCGAAAGCTCTTGACGAGTTCATGCGTTGCTACCTTCGCGAAGCTGGGCGTGATGCCGATGCCGAAATGACCTCCGGGCGCGCCATGCAACCCGTCGAGGTCCTGCGACGCACGCTGCACTTGCTGAAGGATGCCTTTCGCGTGCGCGAGCATCCGCTGGCCGGCGGGCGTCGGCGTCACGCCGCGTCCGTTGCGTTCGAGCAGCGTGTGACGCAATTCCACCTCCAGCTGCCGCACGAGCCGGCTCAGAGCGGGCTGGTTGGTGTCCAGCGTGATTGCGGCGCGCGTAAAGCTTCCAAGTTCAGCGACCTGAACGAATGCCTCAAGCTGCTTCAGTTCCATTGAAAGGTATGTGAATTTCACATATCAGCTAGTTGGGTATGGCAATTGTAGACAGAACCATGCGCCGTCACAATCCGCTCATCCAATCGCTCATTCAATCGAGTCCGCGCCGCACGCGGAACATGCACAAAGAGACGACGTTCGATGAAATCCTGTTTGCCGCCCGATCCCCATCCCGTTCAACCGGCCCACGCGTTGCCCGCTGGCGCCTGCGACGCGCATTGCCATGTATTCGGCCCCGCCGACGTCTTTCCGTATGCGCCAGACCGTAGCTACACGCCTCCCGACGCGCCGTTCGAGCGTCTCGTCGCGTTGCATGATTTTCTTGGCGCGAGCCGCGGCGTGATCGTGCAGGCCAGTTGCCATGGCACCGACAACACAGCGATGCTCGACGCGATTACGCGCGGCAATGGGCGCTATCGCGGTGTTGCAATCGTCGACGGCAAGGTGACCGACGAACAGCTTGCTCAACTGGACGCACACGGCGTGCGCGGAGTGCGCTTCAACTTCGTCGCGCATCTGGGCGGCGCGCCGGATCTCGACGTATTCGACTCGGTGCTGGAACGTATCGAGCGGCTCGGTTGGCACGTGGTGCTGCATCTGGACGCACAGGACATCCTGCAATACGCGGAGAGGATTGCACGTATCAAGGTGCCGTTCGTGATCGACCACATGGGGCGTGTGCGTGCCGAAGCCGGGCTGGATCAGCAGCCGTTCAGGCAACTGCTCGAACTCATGCGCAATCCGCTCGCCTGGGTTAAGGTCTGCGGCGCGGAACGCGTGTCCGCGGGGCGGCGGCCTTTCGACGACGCGATTCCCTTTGCACGCACGCTGATCGAGGCTGCGCCCGACCGCGTGCTGTGGGGCACCGACTGGCCGCATCCGAATATCAGCAAGGACATGCCGAACGACGGCGAACTGGTCGATCTGCTGTTCCGTTTCTGTCCAGACGCTGCGCTGCGCGAGAAACTGCTGGTGACGAACCCCGCGCGCCTTTACGGGTTCTGAGAGTCCAATTTAAACACTACGCGTTGAACTGCCACATCCGATGGCAGACAGACGGGAAAGCAGCATGCCCCGTCCTTTCGCTAACAATCCATGGTCAGGAGACACGATGATTCAGATGTTTTGGCAAGCCCTCCGTCGAGGAGCGACGTCATGAGTAACGGTGCAGTCATGACGTCGCGCACAACGGCGACGAAGAAGCCTTTTTATCGCGCGCTGTATTTCCATGTGCTCGTCGCGATTCTGCTCGGCGTGCTGCTCGGCCATTTCATGCCGTCGCTGGCAGTGCAAATGAAGCCGCTCGGCGACGCGTTCATCAAGCTGATCAAGATGGTGATCGGCCCGATCATCTTTTGCACCGTCGTCACGGGCATCGCGGGCATGGGTGACATGAAGAAGGTCGGCCGCGTGGGCGGCAAGGCGCTGCTGTATTTCGAAGTGGTGTCGACGCTGTCGCTGGTGGTCGGTCTGGTTGCAGGGCATCTGTTTCATCCTGGCAGCGGTTTCAACCTGGACCCGGCGAAGATCGATACGAAAGCACTGACGGGTTACACCACGGCCGCGCATCAGCAGAACACGGTCGAGTTTCTGATGCACATCATTCCCGACACGGTTTCGGGTGCGTTCACGTCCGGCAATGTGCTGCAAATCCTTCTGGTCTCGGTGCTGTTCGGTGCTGCGCTCGCGGCCGCAGGCGAGCGCGGACGACCGCTCGTCACGATGATCGAAGGCTTCGCGCATACGTTCTTCGGCATCGTGCACATCATCATGAAGGTCGCGGCAATCGGTGCGTTCGGCTCGATTGCCTTCACGATCGGCACGTACGGCATCGGTGCAGTGCTGCCGTTGCTGAAGCTGATCGGTGCGTTCTATCTGACGCTCGTCGTCTTCGTGCTGGTGGTGCTCGGCGCGATCTCCCGGATGCTTGGTTTCAGCATCCTGCGCTTCATGGGCTATATCCGCGAAGAAATTCTGATCGTGCTTGGTACGAGTTCGTCCGAGGCCGCGTTGCCGCAGATGCTCGAAAAACTCGAACGTCTCGGCTGTTCGAAATCGGTGGTGGGTCTCGTGATTCCAGCGGGCTATTCGTTCAACCTCGACGGCACGAACATCTACCTGACGATGGCGGTGCTCTTCATCGCGCAGGCATTCAACGTCGAACTCAGCCTGACGCAGCAACTGACGCTGGTTGGCGTGGCGATGCTGACGTCGAAGGGCGCTAGCGGTGTGGCGGGCGCGGCGTTCGTCATGCTGACGTCGACGTTGCTGGTTTTCCCGCTGATTCCTGTATCGGGAATGGTGCTGATTCTCGGCATTCACCGCTTCATGGGCACCGGGCTCGCGATCGTCAACACGATCGGCAACGGTGTCGCGACGCTGGTCGTGTCCGCATGGGAACACGAACTCGACCGTTCCAAACTGAACGCCGAAATGCTGCGCCGTCGCGCGGGATGACCGGCTAGCCAAACAACAAAACGCCTGAGTGTTTTGTGGTCTGCGTGTGCGTCGAGCACACGCAGCGGGACCACTCGCGCCTGAAAAATCCAAACCGTCTGGAGACGCAGTTGAAGTCAACTAGAAAAAGCAATCAGCAAAACGCGTTGGGTTTCAATGTTCGTTGTATTCGTTGTGCCGCAGCAGCGTGGTTCGCGGCAACGGCGGGTGTCGCACATGCCGACGCCTCGCAAGCCGCAGCGGGCGCGGCGACGATGACATCGCCGGGGGTTCAGATGTACGGCCTGATCGGGATGTATATCGACAGTTCGAAACTCAGCACGACTCGCGCGAGCACGGTTCAGATGGGCGGCGGCGGGATGACGACCTCGTTCTGGGGCATGCGCGGGCGCGAAGATATCGGCGGCGGCAATGCAGTTGTCTTCTCGCTCGAAGGCTTCTTTAGACCGAACACGGGGCAAAATGGACGGAACGCGACGGACGGTCTGTTCTCGCGCAATGCCTATGTGGGCCTGACTGGCGCATTCGGCACGGTGAAACTCGGCGAGCAGACCAACCCGACCTATATCAACCAGCAGTTCGTCAATCCGTTTGGTTCGTCCGTGGTGTTTTCGCCGTTGATCGTGCAGTCGTACACGGCGAGCTACAACAATACGCAGATCGGCGACACGGTCTGGCAGAACGCTGTCGAATATGTGTCGCCCAGTTATGGCGGCCTCACGGGTACTGTGATCTATGGCGTGAGCAGCGCGACTGGACATCAGGGGCGAGACAATCTTGGCCTGCACCTGACCTATGTGAACGGACCAGTGACGGCCGTTTTCTCCGCACAACGCGTACGTTCAGTTGCAGTTGCGCCGTCGACGGGACAATACCTGTATCTGGTGGGTGCCGCCTACGACGCCAGCTTCGTCAAGGTCTACGGCGCCGCGCAGATGACCAGCAACAACGACGTGGAAACGGGCTCGCATACGTATGAACTGGGCGTGTCGGTTCCGCTGTCGCCGTCGAATGTGATCCTCGCCGAGTGGGCTCGCACGAAACACAGCGCGCCACTCGATCGCAGTGATGTACGCAATACGGGCAGCCTCGCGTACGACTATATTCTTTCGAAGCGCACCTATGTTTATGCGGTCTACTCCTATGACAAGCTGACGGGCAATCCATCCGGCAGTACTTATGGAGTCGGCATGCAGCACAGTTTCTAGGCTGCAGCTATTTCGCAGAAGGCGCAGGCTTTAAAGGCAGAAAGCCCGCGCCCGCGGCCAGGCATGAACCCATCCGCGACTCGACTAACGGAAGCCGTAGACGAGAATCTTTTTCCCCTCAAAGTACTCTTGCACACCTTGCTCGCAATTCGGTGGACACATTGTGTGGTCGAGGCTCTCGCCTGCCACGGTGACCGCCCTGTAGACAACGGATTCGACGAGCGTCCCGTCGGCAGCAATGACGATGTTCAGATCAGTCTCGACGCCCGCGGGAACTGCTCCGCCGGCGGTATAGACGATTTTCATGGTGCCGGTGCAATCGGGGTTCACCGTGTAGGTGCCTTCCTGTTTCGGATTGAATGTCGTCTTTCCCCCTTTCGGCAACCCGCCGATCATGCCGAAGTCGGTGCGTTGAAAAGTGCCCGCGCCGTCGAACGTCACCAGGGCAACGTCATCGAGGATCGGCTGAGTGGCGTACGGATGCAACACACCATCGGCAGTTTTCAATCCAAGAATCACTCCGTGACCGATAAACTCAAACGCTCCCTTTAGCGTTGCGTTCGAGCAGAGGCCGCCGTGGCCGTCGTGGTCGCCGGCCTGCACGGCACCACTGAGCAGGAGAAGTGCAACGGCTGTTGCCGATAAAATGCTTGCATGCTTGATCTTCATGGTCATCTCCTTGTCATCGAATCAGGCGCTTGAGATCACGGCGCGCAGGGGCCCATTGCCTGGTTGCAGTAGGCGCCCAATTCAAACAACTGAAATTGAAAATGGCCGCAGTGATACCGCCCTGCCGCCATCTGCGGAGCAAGCTGTGAGAGAGAACGATGGGCCGTCAGTGCGGCCAGGTGTTCTGGAGTGGGAAGCAAGAAAGACTTAAGCGTGGGCCAAAGTAATGAATGGCGAAACGCTTCACCAAGCGGTCATTTTTTCACTCGGTGTCGGCAGACACGTGCAGAAGGGGTGCACAAAATTCCGCTCGATGATGACTTCGTGGGTCGGCTACGCCTTTAAGGTCGCATAGCTGAATTGAGTGTAATGCACGATATTCGCAGGTGCCAGATGGATTTGGCATAAGCGGCCAGAACCGTCGACGACTCAATCGACAGGCATCGGACCAGTCAGATATTTTCCTTCGCCGAAACCGCTGACCGCTTCAATCGCATCGAAACGGAGAAACGTTCCGCGGGATGCAAACTGACCGACACCTCGAACGCGACGCCCGACGAGTCCAGATAGCGACGCACGATCTCCAGTGCCGCAGTGCCTGCCTCGACCCGCAACAGCTCAGCCATTTCCCGCGAGACGTTCACGGCGTGAACGTCCTGCTGTATCTCCGTCACGCATCGGCCGTAGCGCGCTTCGATCAGCGCGCTGATGAGCGTATCCGGTTCCTCGCGAGCGGCCTCGGCGATGTCGGCATAACCGGGATCGATGTACACATCCGTCCATCCGATCGGCGGCCGTCTGCCATCGCCGTCGACACGCAGACTCGATATGCGTAGCCAGCGATCGCCCTCATCGCATTGCAAGACCTTGGCCAACGGACCCGCCGCCGCGATCTCCGCCGTCGACTGCACCACGCGCTGGTGTTTCGAGCCGAACTGAACCAGATCCTCAACGGACGCCAGCGAAGGGCGGAAGTCGTTCTTCGGCTGTGTCGACTCGACGCGCGTGCCCGCGTTTTTCCGGCGCGACACGAAGCCGAGCTGCTGAAGCTCATGCAAGGCGGCGCGGATCGTGTGACGGCTGGTCTTGTACTGGTCGCGCAGCTCCAGCTCGGTCGGCAGATACGAGCCGACCGGGAAGCGGCCGCTGGCGATGCCCTGCGTCAGGTCGCGGGCGATGTCGGCGTAATGGGGTTTGTTCATATCGGGTGACGGGCAGCGCTGATCCAGGGGTAAATCATAGCTTGAATCATATGTTCGAACATATTATCTTGAATATGTCCGGACATATTGAGGCGTCAGTCACTCTGTCCCGCAATTCCTTCATACCCGTTTTGATCGAGGCCAAGCCCGCCATGAACAGCCGCTCCATCCCTTCTTCCAGCACCGTCTTCGATTCGATCCTGTTTCGCGACGCGTTCGGCACCGCCAAAATGCGCGCCGTGTTTTCGGATCACGCGCTGGTGCAGCGCTATATCGATGTCGAAGTCGCGCTCGCCAAGGCCGAGGCGCGCGTCGGCGTGATCCCCGCCGACGCGGCCGAAGCAATCGCACGCGAATCGCAGATCGAGCGCATCGACTTCGACCATATGCGCGAGGAAACGGACATCGTCGGCTATCCGATCCTGCCGCTCGTGCATCAGCTCGTCGGCATGTGCGGCGAGGCGGGCCGCTATGTGCATTGGGGCGCGACGACGCAGGACATCATGGACACAGCCGTGTCGCTGCAGGTACGCGACGCGCTCGATTCGATCGACGGCGACATCCGCGAACTGCGCGGCATCCTCGCCGACCTTGCGAAGAAGCATCGCGATACGCCGATGGCGGGCCGTACGCACTTGCAACAGGCGCTGCCCGTCACGTTCGGCTACAAGGTAGCGATCTGGCTGGCGATGTTCGACCGGCATCAGCAGCGCATCGCGGAGATGCGCAAGCGCGTCGCCGTAGTCGAATTCGCCGGCGCGGCGGGCACGCTCGCGTCGCTCGGCGACAAGGGTCTCGACGTGCAGAAGGCACTCGCGCAGGAACTGAAGCTCGGCGTGCCGGCCACGACATGGCACGTCGCGCGCGATGGTTTCGCCGAAGCCGTCAACCTGCTCGCGATCGTCACGGGCTCGCTCGGCAAGATCGCCACCGACATCATGATCATGGCGTCGAACGAATTCGGCGAAGTGTATGAGCCGTTCGTGAAGGGACGCGGCGCGAGCAGCACGATGCCGCAAAAGCGCAATCCGATTTCGAGCGAACTGATGCTTGCCGCGGCAAAAGCGGTGCGGCAACAGGCGGGATTGATGGTGGACGCGATGATCCAGGACTTCGAGCGCGCGACGGGCCCGTGGCACGCGGAGTGGATTGCGATTCCCGAGAGCTTCATTCTGACCTCGGGCGCGCTGCACCAGGCGAAGTTCGCGCTCGGCGGACTGATCGTCGATACCGAACGCATGAAGCACAACCTCGGCATCAGCAAGGGGCTGATCGTCGCCGAGGCGGTGATGATGCAGATGGCGCCGATCACGGGCCGCCAGCAGGCGCACGACATCGTCTACGACGCTTGCCGCACGGTGAACGAGCAGGGCGGCACGCTGGCCGAAGCACTGGCCGCGCTGCCCGAAGTGACACGCCATTTCGATCGCGACGCGATCGACCGCATGACGGACCCCGCGAACTATCTTGGTCTTGCACCGCAGATGGTGGACCGCGCGCTCGCGTTGTCCAGCGAGATCTGATCAACGATCTGTGGAGGAGCACACACCATGACGAACGACAACGCATCGCGCGACGAATCGATGGCGGCACCCGCCAAGCGGCCCTGGTATCGGAAACTGGGCATGCAGGTTCTGCTTTCGCTCGTGCTGGGCATTGCTGTCGGATTGATCTTTCCGAAGTTCGGCGCGCAGCTGAAGATTCTCGGCGACGTCTTTCTCGCGCTCATCAAAGCCGGCGTCGCGCCGCTCGTGTTTCTCACGATCGTGCACGGCATTGCATCGGCGGGCGATGTGAAAAGCGCAGGGCGGGTGGGCTGGCGCTCCATCGTGTACTTCGAAGTCGTGTCGACGATTGCGCTTGCCATCGCACGGAGTTCGTGATGCATCTCGTGCCGGACAACTTCATCGGCGCGTTTGCGAAGGGTGAACTGTTGCAGGTCGTCGTGCTGGCCGTGATGGTCGGTATCGGTATTCTCGCCATTCCCGAGAGCCGGCGCGTACGCATCAACGAAGGGCTCGACCTGATTTCGCAAGTGCTCTTCTCGTTCATCAATCTCGTGATGAAGCTCGCACCGCTGGGCACGTTCGGCGCGGTGGCGTTCGCGGTCGGCAGCAACGGCACGGCGGTGCTGGTCGCGCTCGCGCAACTCGTGTTGAGCTTCTATGCGGTGATCGCGCTGTTCATCGTCGTGGTGATGGGCCTCATGCGAGGCTGGCCGGCTTCAGCATGTGGCGCTTCCTGCGCTACATCAAGGACGAGATATTGATCGTGCTCGGCACGGCGTCATCGGAAAGCGCATTGCCGCGGCTGCTGATCAAGCTCGAACGCCTTGGCTGCGCGAAGCAGACGGTTGGACTCGTTCTGCCGACAGGGTACGCGTTCAATCTGGATGGCACGTCGATCTTCATGTCGATGGGTGTCATGTTTATCGCGCATGCGTATAACGTTCCCATCACGTTCGAACATCAGGTCGGCATCCTGTTGCTGATGCTGCTGACGTCGAAAGGTGCCGCGACGGTGTCGGGCGGATCGTTCGTCGTGTTCGCGGCGACGGTCACGTCGACGGGCATCTTGCCCGTCGAGGGTCTTGCCGTGATCTTCGGCGTGTACCGGTTCATGTCGATGGCGATTGCCACCTGCAATACGATCGGCAACAGCCTTGCGACAGTGGTTGTTGCGCGGTGGTCCGGCACGTTCGACACCCAGCGCGCGCATCGCCATCTTTATCCCGAGCGCTACCCGGATACGGCACGCGAAGACGCGAGACTGGATGATGGCGATCTGCTTCCGGATGGTGCGGGCAACGGCGATCAACGGCCTTCAGCCGTTTCGTTCAAGCGGGCCGGTGCTTCGCACTAAGCGGTGTCTTGAGAATGTGGCGCGCGCCAGCAATCGCGCGCCACACCTGCCTCAGAAGATCTACTCTGCTGCTCTCGCGGGCACGTTCGACAGCAGCGGCCCCAAACCTTCAGCGAACGTCAGGTGCGAGATGACGGCGTCGCGGAGCTTCTGATACGGAAGCTCAGCGAGCATCGCGGTCTGCATCGAGGCCATCACTTCGCCCGCTTCCGGGCCGATCATCGTGAATCCCACGATACGGTCATCCTTGGCACCGACGAGAACCTTCATAAAGCCTTGTGTTTCATCCGTCGCTTCGGTTCGAAGAACATGGCTCATCGGCAGTATTGCAACCCGAGCCGCGATACCGTGACGGAGCGCATCGCTTTCATTCAACCCCACGCGTGCAAGCGGCGGATCAGTGAATAGCGTGTACGGAACCAACCGGTCGCTTGTCTTGCGATCGCCGCCAGCCATGTTGTCGCGCACGATCCTGAAGTCGTCCACCGAAACGTGCGTGAACTGCGGGCTGCCCGCGACTTCGCCGATAGCCCACACGCCAGCCGCCGAAGCCTGCAACCGCTCGTTCACACGAATGTATCCGCGATCGTCAAGCTCGATGCCTGCCTGCTCCAGACCGATGTCGGCCGTGTTCGGAACCCGTCCTGCAGCAATGAGAATGTCGCTGCCGTCGATCGCCTGTTCCCCGGAAGTGGTGCGCAGCACGATGCGAACGTGCTTGCCGGAGCGGCCTTTCACACTCGTGGTTTCCGCATTCAGCACGACATCGATTCCTTCCGCGCGCAGAATGCCAAGCATCTCTTCGCTAACGTCCGCGTCTTCGCGAGCCATCAACCGGGCACCGCGCTCAATGATCGTCACGCGGCTGCCGAAGCGGCGATAAGCCTGCGCCATCTCGATACCGATGTAACCGCCGCCGAGCACGATCAGATGTGCTGGCGCGTAGTCAAGGTCCAGCGCGCCAATATGAGTCAGCGGCTCGGCGGCTCGCAAGCCCGGCAGATCGGGAATGGCGGCGTGCGTGCCGACATTGACGACCACCTGCTCGCCGCTGAGCGTGCGCGTGCCGCCGTCGTTGAGTTGCACCTCGATCGTCTTCGGCCCGACGAACCGGCCAACACCCATGATGAGTTCGGCGCCGCTCGACGCATACGCTTGCACATGAAACGCTGCTTCGCGTTCGATCATGCCGCGCTTGCGTTCGCGCACCTTCGCCATGTCGACAGTGACTGGACCGGTCGTCGTGCCAAAGTCGGCGGCATGTCGCGCCAGATGCGCAACGCGCGCGCTCCATATTTCATTCTTGCTTGGCAGGCAAGCGACGGCGGGGCATGAACCGCCTACCCACTGCCGCTCGACCACGGCGACGCGTTGTCCCGCTCGTCCCAGATGCCACGCCAGAAGCTTGCCGCCCTGGCCGCTGCCGAGAATCAACGTATCGAAATGTTCAACTTGAGACATGACATCCTCCAATTCACCTGCGAGTTAATGTGGCTGATTTGGCAGTGATCCGGCTTTCTGCCTGAGATGCATGAGAGCAAAGACGTAGCGAGCGGCACGTCTCGCGTGACGTGTCCGCCCGACTACGCACCTGTCACTTGACCGGCGGAAAATCGACGTCCGTGTCGTTGATCCGATTGAAGGTATTGGTGAAAATGGTCATCGCGATTGCCAGCGAGATTTCGGCTAACTGCGTGTCGGTGTAACCGGCGGCGCGAATGGCTGCCAGTTCGCTGTCGCTGATCGTGCCGCGCGTGGTCTGCAGGTTCAGCACGAAGTGGATGAGCGCATCGCGCCTGGCGTCGCCCGTCGCCTTGCCCGCGCGAATCTGACGGAGTGCTTCGGGCGAGAGGCCCGTCATCTTCCCCAACATCACGTGCGCGGCCACACAGTAGTCACAACCTGTCTGCTCGCTGACAAGCAGCTTGATGGTTTCCAGATCCTGCTTGCTGAGACTGCTCGATGCCAGCGCATCTTCGGCGTCCAACGCGCCGTTCAATGTCGCGGGCGCAAGATGACCCAGCGCCGCGAACAGGTTCGGCACGCTGCCGCCAGCGATTTTCCGGACCCGTGCGTAGACTTCGGCGGTGGCGCCCGTGGCGTTCGAAACAGCGGGGATAGCGATGCGACTCATGACTTACCTCATTCCCGAGGTAAGTATGTCACCCCCACTTGATTGGCTCAGCCGGCTGCTCGGCATGATGACGGTGCGCGGCCAGCTTGAACTTCGATGCGCCTATGGCGCACCGTGGCAGGTCGTCTACGGCGATTCGGATGCGGGGGAAATGCCGTATCACATCGTGCTCGGCGGATCGGCAATCCTGGAGACGCCGGGCACGGGCAAACCGCAGAATCTGGGCGCTGGCGATATCGTGATGTTGACGCACGGCTCGGCTCATATCCTTCACGATGGTGGGGGCGCGAAGCCGAAGCCTGCACGTGAACGCGAGGCGTTGAACCTGATCATCAGCGAAAATAAAGGCACGGGTCAGCGCCTGGATATGCTCTGCGGACGAATCGTGCTGGCGCCGCCACATGACCGCTTTATTCGTGCGTACCTTCCGCCGCGACTCGTGATCCGGACATCGGCCGCGGAGGGTTCCTCTCACGGCGAGACGCTGACCCAGCTGCAAGCTCTTATGGCGCTCATGCGAGCGGAATCGGGTGCGGACAACCTGGGCGGCTACGCGATGCTCAATGCGCTATCGACGGCTCTCTTCGCGCTGGCGCTACGCATGTCCAGCGAGTCTGACGAAGCGCCGACGGGGCTACTGGCGCTCGCTGGGCATCCGCGTCTGGCGCCTGCGCTTGCGGTCATATTCAACGAGCCGGCCTATCCGTGGACCCTGGCTGAGTTGTCCGGGCTCTGTAGCATGTCGCGCGCGACCTTGCTTCGCCACTTCCATGAGAAGGTGGGACGCTCGCCCAATGAGCTGTTGGCGGATGTCCGGATGGCGCTGGCCGCCAACGCGTTGAAAAAGCCAGGCGTTTCCACCGAAGTCGTCGCCGAGGGCGTCGGCTACCAATCCGTGGCTGCGTTCAGGCGCGCCTTCACGCAACACGTGGGCATGACGCCAGCCGAGTGGCGCCGTTCGGAGCTGGAGAAGCAACAGGGCGGTGCATGAGTTAAAGCAGGTTTAGGATGATCCTGCGTGAAAGTACAAAAGGCATTGGGCCGATTGCACAACCGACGGTGCGCTACACTGGTTATTCAGACGCTTGTTGCGCACTTGTACAGTTCCCATTCGATGAATTCGCGATCCAGCGCGATCTTCACCGCGCTTGCCGCGGCAGCGATCTTTGGCGCCGCGACTCCGCTCGCCAAAGCCCTGCTCGAACTGCCGCACCTGTCCTTCTGGATAGCCGCGGCCTTGATGGCGCTGGGTATCTGGCTGCACGTCCGCGAGCGACACGAACATCAACACACGCACGAGTGGCTTGAGCATACGCATCGGCATCGTCATGATGAACATCACTAGCACGAGCACGACTTTGCCTATGTCGGTGATGAGCCACACACGCATCCTCATGTGCATCTACCCATTACCCATTCACACGCGCATTTCCCCGATGTTCACCATCGACATTCGCACTAGTGCGGAGAAGATCGTGAAATGACGCTGCGCCCAGGTAAATCAGCGCGGAAGCCCAGGACGCTGACGATAACGCACTGATCCAGCTCGCTGGCGTGCTACCCTTGGCCGGAGCCTGACCGGTTCTCGTGACACTGGGCCGCCCCGGCAACGACTGGCAATGGTGCATGCACAATTTACCGGAAACAGACCCGCCGCTCGCCGGCTGGTCGGAACTGATCCTCAACGTCGACGACAATGATGCCACTCGGCTTGCCAAAACGCGCGTGCTGCGTCGTGCGGGCTTCGACGTGCTCGAGGCGTCGACGGGTGAGCAGGCGCTAGCGTTTGTTACATCGCACAAACCTGCCGTCGTCCTGCTCGACGTGCGGCTGCCGGACAGCGATGGCGTGCACGTGTGCAAGCGGATCAAACAGAATCCCTTGACGCGGTCGGTACTGGTCCTTCAGACCTCCGCGGTCCTGTTGAGCGCCTCGGACCGGATTCGCGCCCTGGACAGCGGCGCCGACAGCTACCTGACAGAGCCGGTCGAAGCACCTGAGCTTGTCGCCAATGTACGAGCGCTGCTACGCCTCTGGCGGGCCGAGCGCGCACTTCACGACGCGGACCGGCGCAAGTCCCAGTTCCTCGCGACGCTCGCGCACGAATTGCGCAACCCGCTCGCCCCGATCCGCAACGCCCTGGAGCTGATGGACCCGCGATTCCAGACGAGCCCTGCCGCAGCGCGCGCAGCATGGCAAACGGTAGGGCGACAGGTGGAACATCTGTCGCGCCTCGTCGACGACCTGCTCGATGTTTCGCGTCTGGCGCACGGAAGGCTCACACTCGATCGCACATCCGTCAATGTGGGTTCGGCCATCGCCGCGGCAGTCGAGGCCAACCGGCCCGATATCGATGCGAGGCGGCAACAGGTTTCTATACATCTGGAGAACGAGGCATGCGCCGTTTTTGGTGATGACGCTCGGGTCGTCCAGATGCTCGACAACCTTGTGTCCAATGCGACGAAGTACGCGCCAGACGAAAGCGAGATTGAGATTGACGTCGGGCAGTCGCAAGGCATGGTGTCGATCAGGGTGGGTAATCAGGGCGTCGGCGTCCTGCCGGAAGAACAGGAAGCGATCTTCGAGCCATTCATCCAGTCGCAACGAAGCGTTGCTGCGTCGCAGGGCGGTCTCGGCATAGGCCTGTCTCTGGTCCGTGCGCTTGCCGTGCTACATGGCGGAACGGTGACGGTCCGATCGAAGGGAGCGGGGACGGGTGCAGATTTTGTGCTGCGTCTGCCCGAATTCATAGGATCGACATCGCTCGCTTCGTCACAGGCAGAGGGCGCGTTGGTGAACAACAGCCGCTCTCGAAGCATCCTGATAGTGGACGACAAGATCGATAACGCCACGTCGCTTGCCGCGTTGCTCGAATCGCACGGGCACCGGGTGCATATCGCGGGCTCAGGTAACGCCGCGCTGATCGTCAATGGGCAGATTACGCTCGATGTCGCGATCATTGACATCGACATTCCGCCGCCAGACGGTTATCAGATTGCCCGGACTATTCGGGCACATCCCATCAGCGGAAGTGCCGTACTCATTGCCGTTTCAGAATCCGGGCGAACCCGCGACGGGCGTGACTGGCGGGCGGCCGGCTTCGATCATCATCTCGTCAAACCGGTTGCGCTTTCCGACCTATTGCGGCTTGTCGATGGGGCTTGAACGGGGCGAAACGTCACGCGCATTCTTTCCAGGCGCGACCGCTATCATCCGCACACGATCGACGCTCAACCTCATTTAATGTCCGCACGGACTGATGTGCTCAGTCAAGAGATCATGCCCGGCTATTTCTAAACCGGACCAGTCAACTTGGTGGAAACCGGATCAATACCCGGTCCGCACGGTCGCGACAATGGAGCTTCGGACACTACAACCGGACTCCATGATGGATATCGCGACTTGCTGGGCAGCAATCATTGCCTTCGGCGTCGGAATGTATATCGTACTCGACGGATTTGATCTCGGCATCGGGATCCTTCTTCCGTTCTTTTCGTCCGAAAGCGAACGTGAGCGTCTATTCAGCAGTCGTTCGCCAGTGTGGCGCGGTAACGAGACATGGATGGCTTTCGGCGGCGCGTCGCTGTACGCTGCGTTTCCGACGGTCTGTTCAGTTTTGGTTTCCGCGCTCTACATGCCGTTAGTCGCGATGGCGCTTTGCCTGATCTTCCGGGGCGTGGCTTTTCAGATCCGGGGAAAAGTCGGAAGGTCTCGTCAGTTTTGGAATGGGGTCTTTATTTGCGGATCGGCAGGTGCGACCTTTTTTCAGGGCGTCATGCTAGGCGAATGGCTATCGGGGATGCGTGTAGCAAACGGACATTTCGTGGGAAATGAATTCGATTGGCTCACACCTTTTTGCCTGCTCACGGGGCTTGCAGTACTGGTAACGTATGCGCTGCTTGGCTGCTGCTGGCTGATTGCGAAGACCGACGGAGAACTGCAGCGCAAGGTCTACAGAACTTTTTTGCCGTTGACGGCGCTTCAGCTTCTTACGATTATCGGGCTGCTCACTGGCTTTGTGTCACTGGTGATGTATGGTCTTCTTGGCTGCTGCTGGTTGATCTCAAGGAGCAAAGGAGAGTTGCAGCGCAAGCTCTATCAGGTTGTTCTGCCGTTGGCTGCACTCCAACTGCTGATGATCGTCGGCCTCAGTATGAAAACGGAGATGAATGCTCCAACGCTTGTGGATCGATGGTTTGACTGGAACGTCCTGCGTTGGCTGCTTCCTGTGCCGCTGCTGCTCGCGGCTGCCTCATGCGGTATGCACCGTGCTGTCGCAGCGCTTCGCGGTATCGCGCCTTTTGTCGTCGCACTACCGTTTTTGTTACTCGGCTATATTGGCTTGCTGATCGACATATGGCCTTTCTCTATCTTCGCCGGAGCGAGTATCTGGCATGCAGTCGCTCCTCGATCGAACGAGGTTTTCAAGCTCGTCGGTGCGGCGATGATTATTCTGATTTTGCTGACCTACACTTTACCTGGTTACCGGTTTTCTGGGCGCGAGAGAGGTCTTTGGGACCTTTAAGATCGCGACGCCGATCCTGGCGCGCGGGGCTACACGTACTCCGGCAGCACGATATCGCCGTCGTTGCTCGACGACATGCCTTGCACGTCACGCTCTTCGGATGTTCGCCGTGCTTGAAACGCCGGTTCGTCAATCACGTGCCTTTAACGGCTCATCCGCATCATGCCCGACGGTCTACGCGAACCCTACCGTATAGGTCGTCGGCCCGCCGCCGAAATGCGCCGTCAGCAATTGCCGGCGATTGGGTGCACCGCTCTTCGGCAAACCGAGGTGAACCCAGGTATGTTCGAAGATCAGTTGATCGAACACGAGCGTGGAGGTCTGCAATAGCCGGCAAATGTCGATCGGGGTGCCGTATTGCGGTGCGATGAAATCCACGGCGAGACCATAGATGTGCGCGCTGTCGACGGCGCCTTTGACGGCCTTGTTCAACTGGGGCGAACGATAGCCCGACGAAACGATAATCGGTTTTCCGAGAAGCGCACGCACCTTTTCCAATACCTGTGCAGTGTTCTTAAGATTGACGATGATGTCGGGACCAGGAGCGTTTGAGATGTTCTCTCGCGACGCGGTCTGACTCGCCACGAACTCTTCCAATGTGAAATGTGGGCTTAGGTCCATGATGTCTGCCTCGATAACATCAGAAGTAAAAGCGTGTCTGACAGCAGGCTGAAAGTCGACGAGTACAAACGAGTTTGGCCCACATCGTCAGAAGATCAAGACACGCACCTGGCCAGGTGTTCGCTGTCGCACGCATGGTGCAGGCGCCCGTGAAACCGCGGCGTGCATTCAAGCATGGCCGGCACCCGCTATCCTGGCCAGTTCGCCTTCGATAGCGCTCGACCACGCCGGCGCCTCGCTCCGGCGCCGCTGCGCATCGAGAATCAGCCGTACATTGCGTAACGTCGTCTCCGGTTCCCAGCTCTCACGCACTTCGGCGAGCGCCGACTGGAGCGCTTCGTCCGCACCGCTCTCGTCTTGCTGCAGCAGTGCAATTTCGAGCAGTGTCGCGTAGTCCCAGTAGTCTGGCTTGCCCGTCGCGATGCGCCGCTGCACGGCGTACGCGACAACGGGAAGCAGGGCTTTGCGGCGCGGATCGGGAGGGTCCTTCAGTTCCATCAGGGTGACGGCGTTGATGCCCGGATAGGCGTCTCGCCAATCCGACTCGAAGCCCTTCAAATAGGCGTTGATCGCTTTGACCAGCAAACCGGACGCGAGCATCGGCTCGCCGTCCTTGACGGCTCGTTCCCAGCGATCCTTGTACACGCGCCCCAGGATTCCGCACGTTTCGCTCGAAGGCCCCCGTTGCGCGATCAACGCCTTCAGCACCGCCTCTGCCTCCGTGTCGTTGCCTGCGCGGTTCAACGCGAGTCCAAGCTGTTCTTGCACCAGCACGGTCGCGCCAAGTGGCGCCGACATTTTCCCCACCATCGCGATCATTTCGTCCCACGCCTTGACGGCCCGATAAGACAGGAACAGATCGATCACTACGCCTGCTTCGACATCGGCGAGGCTGCCGGTTCCTGCACTCAGTTCCGCCTCGATGGCTCGCAACTCGCTACAGCCTTTCTGGCGGGCGATTGCGAGGCGATCTTTGAGCCGCTTCGAATAGTCGACACGCTCGCGGAATACATCCGTCTTCAAGTGCTGGA
>WNGR01003040.1_pt1 | contig 18758 bp, 15 predicted proteins | sample 5407581 | NCBI WGS metagenome assembly WNGR01 (sample SAMN13153383, study PRJNA577476) | soil metagenome | isolation source: 80 cm soil or saprolite under Garry oak tree replicate 2 | place: USA:California | collected 2016-06-15 | reverse complement strand
TAGGCTTCTGCGAGGTTCGCGCGCGCGATCGCGATCCGGATGAGCAGGCGATAGGCGATCAGGACGCTATCCAGCATGACGGCGACGTCCACGACCGGCATCAGGTCGATGACCAGCGCTTCGGCCTCGTCCAGCCGGCCTTGTTCGTAGCGGATATGGCCGATCATCGGCGCGCACAGCGCGACGCAGATGGACTGCGGGCCCGCATGATGTTCGGCGAGCCGCATCGACTCCGTGAAATACCGCTCAGCCAGCGCGAAGTGCATCTGCTGCATTTCCGCGTGGCCAAGCAGACACAGCCGGTAAACCGAAGAAAACACGTTGCGCTTGTCTTCCTCGATCGAATAGGGAATCCAGGGCGTCGCGTACAGCGCTTCGAGGTTGCCTGCCTTCCAGTGCCCAAAGCGCACCACGTTGGATACCACGTTGGTGGTCCAGATATCGGTTGACGGCTGGTTGAGGCAGGCTTGGGCAAGCACGAGCGCGCGTTGTGGATCGTCCTGCAGGGCGGTCAGGACCGCGCGGATCGCCTGGGATTCCCAACGGATGCTTTCGGCGTCGGCGCTCGTACTAGCGGCGGCGTCGTGCCCGATCGAATCCAGCATCGCCAGCGCATCGTCGAAGCGCATCGCCAGTGCCATTCCCCAGGCAATTGCCAGCGTGACCTTCACTTGCGCCCGCATCAGGTGCGCAGGGAACTGGCGTTGCCAGCCAAGCAATGTCAGCAGGTCGCCTTTGGTGACGAGAGCCATCGCGCAATGGCCCATCAAGGAGACGGCGTCTTCCGTGGCCCCCGCGGCGATGGCGTGCCTGACAGCGTCTGTCCACTGCTCCTGCACGGCGTACCACTGGCACGCACGGCGATGCAAACCCGGCACTTCGTCGCGATACTGCGTCTCCAGCCGCAGGCGCAGGTACTCGCCCATCAGATGGTGATAGCGGAACCAGTGTCCTTCCAGATCCATCGGTTCGAGCAGCAACTGGCGTGCAGCGATCGCTTCCAGCAGATTTTGGCTCGCGCCGATGCCGGTCACCGCCTCGCACAGCGGCGCCGTCAGCCGATCGAGTATCGACGTGCGCAGCATGAACTCGACCATCTCGACGGGCAAGCGCTTGAGCATGTCTTCCAGATAAGCGGCGAACGGCCGGGAAGCGCCGGAAGGCGCGGTCAATTCCCAACCCGGTTTGCACTCCTCGCGCGACAGCACCGACGTGGAAATGCGCAGCGCCGCGGCCCAGCCTTCGGTGCCCGCGAAGAGCGATTTGACGCCGGCAGCGCGCAGTTTGCCTGGGCATTCGCGTTCGACGAAGCAGCATGTTTCGTCGAAGTTGAAGCGCAGCGCCGATGCGTCGATTTCCAGCAGATCGTTGCGGGCTCGCAGGCGGCCGAGCGGCAGCGCAGGATCCGTGCGGGTGCAGACCACCACATGGACATGCGAAGGTACGTTCGCGATGAAAAACGACATGGCGTCGTGAATCGCTGGAAGGCTGATCAGGTGATAGTCGTCGAGGAAGAGATAGACCTCCTCGTCGACGTCGACGAGTTCGTTGATGAGGGTGGATACGACGGAGTGCGCGGGAACGAGCGAGGCCTCGGCCGTCAAACCGATCGCGGAAGCGCCGACGTTGCCGCAGGCATGCCGCAACGCCTGCGCCACATGGTGGAGAAAGCGCGCAGGTTCGTCATCCTCAGTATCGAGAGACAACCACGCGACCTGGGCGCCGCCCGCACGCAGCCGCTCGAGCTCGCTGAGCGCGAGCGAAGTTTTGCCGAAGCCGGCGGGCGCCTTGATCACCGTAAGCCGTTTGCTTTCGGCCTGCCCGACAAGACCGTTCAGCCGGGGACGATCGATCAGGCCCGTGGGCAGCCGTGGCGGAAAGACCTTCGTGGCGAGAAGGAAAGGTGGCCTCTGTGACGGCATTGCTTCAGTGACATGCATCGGCTGCTCCGGGCATTCGGGTTGACCCTGACTGCCATCCCCCGTCCATACGATCGCGCTCCCCTGTACGGGGGATGTTGCATGGCGCCGCGCCGGGACACCATGGATTCCATAGAAATCATACGCCCAACCACCTCGAAGGAGGAGACATGTCAACCGCATCGAATCACATTGCAGCGCACAAACTCGGTCCGCTCGGCGCACAGCCGGAGTTCTCGGAGATGAGCCAGATGGTTCAGCAGAGCGTGCATCGTTACGCGGAAGAAGTGATGCGCCCGATCGGCGTCAAGCTCGATCGCATGACGCCCGAGGAGGTGATCGCGCAAGGCTCGCCCTATTGGGAGGCGCGCGACAGGTTTGTCGGTCTGGGTTTTGGTGTCGACGGGCTGCTCGAGCTCGAACCCGCCGAACGGGCGACGACGATGAGCATCCTGTTCGAAGAGCTCGGCTGGGGCGATTCGGGACTCGCGATCTCGTACGGCGCAGGCTTGCTGCCCGCTCTGATGAGCGCGATGTCCGGCAACCGGTTTTGCCGTGCGCTCGCACCGGATGCGAAGCTCGGCTGCTGGGCCATCACGGAACCCGATCACGGCTCCGACATGCTCGACGTGAACGGCATGATCTTTCATTCGCAGGGCGCGTACGGCCGGCCCAACTGCGTGGCGACGCTGCGCGGCGACGACGTGATCATCAACGGGCAGAAGTCGGCCTGGGTGTCGAACGGGATCGTCGCCGACGTGTGCATTCTCTATTGCGCGGCGGACAGCGGCAGCGGCGCCGACACGAAACGCGGCGCGGTGGTGATCGTGCCGCTCGACGCCAAAGGGGTCTCGCGCGGCAAGCCGCTCGACAAGATCGGCCAGCGCGCGCTCAACCAGGGCGAACTGTTCTTCGAGAACGTCACGTTGTCGAAGGAGCACATCCTCGCCGGCCCCGACCAATACGTCGACGCGGTCTATGCGATCCACACGTTCGCCAACGCGCTCATGGCTACCGTTTTTACCGGTACCGCGCGCGCCGCGTTCGAGCTCGCGCTCGCTTACGCGCATGAACGCAAGCAGGGTGGTTTGCCGATCATCCGCCATCAGTCGGTCGCAGCGCGGCTCTTCCACATGTTCCGCAAGGTGGAGGCCGCCCGCGCGCTCGCACAGCGTGTCGTGCATTACAACTTCACGGCGGCGCAGCCGTCGCTACACGCGGCGATGACGGCGAAGGTTACCGCGACCCAGACCGCGTTCGAAGTCGCCAACGACGCGCTACAGATCTTTTGTGGCAACGGGCTCACACGCGAGTATCCGATCGAAAAGATCTGGCGCGACGCACGCGCGTCGCTGATCGAGGACGGCTGCAACGAAGTCCTTGCGATCAAGGGCGGCTACTACCTGATCGATTCCGAGCTGCTTTGAACGGCACGGCACGGTGGCGCAATTCCATGAAAACCTGAAGGAGACGACGAAATGGCAACGACATACGAAGTGGTCCTCTATGGAGCGAGTGGCTACACGGGCAAGCTCACGGCATGGAAGCTTGCCGAGCGCGGCATTCCGTTCATCGCCGCCGGGCGTAGCAAGGAGCGGCTGGAAGAAGAGCTGGCGAAGGTGCCCGAACTCGCCGGACATGACTATCGGTGCGTGGCGGTTTCGCACGAAACAGGCGCGCTCACCGAATTCTTCAAGGGCAAGAAGGTAGTCGTCAATATCGTCGGGCCGTTCATGCAGCTCGGGCGCCCCGTCGTCGAGGCGAGCCTCGCGGCCGGTTGCCATTACTTCGACACCACCGGCGAGACCGACTGGATGTCGCTGCTGAAGCGCACGTATGGCGAGGCCTTCGCGGCCCGGAATCTGGCGCTGTGCCCCGGCAATTCGTACATGTGGGCTGAAGGCAATCTCGCGGCGGAGATCGCGCTGGAGACCCCGGGCATCGACACGCTCGACATGCTTTATCTCGGCGACTCCGAAGTGAGCGTCGCCTCGACGATGTCGTTTCTGCGGATGTGCACGCAGCCGCAGTTCTACCTGCGCAACAACGAACTCGTGCAGTGGCCATGGGCAGCACCGTATCAGGTTCATGTGCCGGGTGAGCACATGCTGCTGAACGCGTTGCCATGGAGCGGCGGCGGCGAGCCGGTCTGGTACCAGAACGATCCGCGCGTGCGCAATTGCCAGACGCTCGTGTCGTTCAGGAATCAGGAGCGTTTTCTCGCGGTGGTCGGCCTGCTGAAGAAGTTCGAGGAAGAGTGCCGTCACCTCGACCCCGCCAAACAGGAAGAAGCCACCAATGAGTGGGGCAAGGCCGTGACACAGGTCGAGCCCCCGCGCGAAAACCCGGACGTGAATCGCTGCACGCTGTCGTGTCAGGGACGGGGCAATACGAATTCAGTCAGTGTGATTCTGCGTGGCAATTCGCCCTATGCGCAAACCGGCGTGCTCGGTGCCGAGGCGGCGCGCCGCGTGTTGCGCGGGCAGTTGCACGCGGTAGGTTTCGTTTCGCCGGCGCGGGCGTTCGGCGCGCGCAATCTGGTCGCCGCGCAGGCCGAGGAAGGCTATCTCGCCTACGAAGTAAAGAGCGTTTGACGACGAATCGGACGGCTCGCGTCAGCGTCTTGTGACGTACGGCGCGCGCCTCCTGGCGGTGGAGAATCGATATGAGTAACGAAGTGTATATCGCGGGCGTCGGCATGACGCCCTTCGGCAAGCATCTGGACACCAGCGTGAAGCAGCTCACGCGCGCGGCAGTGGAAGACGCGCTTGCCGACGCAGGCTGTGACAAAGCGCAGTTGCAGGGCGCATTTTTCGGCAACTCCACGCAGGGGCACATGGAAGGCCAGCACATGATTCGCGGCCAGCTTGCGCTGCGGGCAATGGGCATCGACAAGGTCGCGGTGATCAACGTCGAGAACGCCTGCGCGAGCGCCAGTACCGCGTTTCACCTCGCGGTGAACTACGTGAAAGCCGGTGCTGCCGACATCGTGCTCGCGGTGGGTGCCGAGAAGATGTTCTCCACGGACAAGGCGCGCACCTTCAGCGCGTTCGACGGCGCGTGGGACGTGCATGACACCGAAGACGGCAAGCGCCGGCTGCTCGACATGGGCGAGGGCATCGAGCCGCCCGCAGGCAGCGTGTCGGCGAAACCGTACAGCGTGTTCATGGATATCTACGCATCCATGGGCCGCATGCACATGCGCGAATTCGGCACCACCCAGCGGCAGTTTGCCGCCGTATCGGCCAAGAACCACGGACATTCGGTTCATAACCCGCTCGCGCAGTACCGGCAGGCTTACTCGATCGAAGAAATCCTCGGCGCACCGCCGATCACCTATCCGCTTACGTTGCCGATGTGTTCGCCAGTCAGCGATGGCGCGGCCGCGGCGATCGTGTGCAGCGAGGCCGGCCTCGCGTTGTTGGGTGGGCGGCGCTCGCGCGCCATTCGTGTGCTGGCGTCCGTGCTGCAAACGGGCAGCGACCGGCCGGCCACGGCGCTCGACCGGCATCTGGTCCGACTGGGCTCGTTGCGCGCTTATGAGCAGGCGGGCGTCGCGCCGCAGGATGTCTCGGTTGCCGAGGTGCACGACGCGACGGCGATCGGCGAAATCATCCAGTCCGAAGTGCTCGGGCTGTGCGAGCCGGGCATGGGCGGGGTGGCCGCGGAACGCGGCGAGACCACGATCGGCGGGCGAATTCCGATCAATCCGTCGGGCGGCCTCGAATCGAAGGGGCATCCGATCGGTGCGACAGGACTCGGTCAGCTCTACGAACTGGTGATCCAGTTACGCGGGGAGGCGGGCGCCCGCCAGGTGGAGGGCGCGCGCATCGCGATCGCGGAGAACGGCGGCGGACTGTGCGGCGTGGAAGAGGCCGTTGCAAGCATCACGATTCTCGGACGCTGAGGCCGAATCGTGACGCGGCGATAGATTATGCGCACGCGCAACACCGAACCGCATCTGCAAGGAGAGAGGGCGCCATGAGCACCACACCCGAAACCACATTGGCAGCGTTGCTCGCCAATCGCGCCGAGACCATGCCGGATCTCGACGTGCTGACCATCGAAGGCGCCGGTGTGCGGCCCGATGAGGTGCGCACCTACCGGCAACTGTGGGAGAACGGCCAGCGGCTCGCACAGGTGCTGATCGATCAGGGCCTCCAACCCGGCGAGCACTTCGCGCTGCTGTTGGCCAATCACGCGGAGTTTATCGACGCGATGGTCGCTGCATCGATTTCGGGCACGGTGTTCGTGCCGATCGATCCGCGTGCGAGAGGCGAGAAGCTCGCCTTCATGCTCGACAGCCCGGGCTGCCGCGGCGTTATCGCCGCGGACTATGCGCTCGACAATCTGCTGGCCGTACGCGCTTCGCTCTCCAAACTATCCTGGGTGATAGGGCTCGAAACGGACGAAGGGGCGAAGCCGCTCACCGATTTCCCCGGCGTATCGTCGTACCGCGCGTTGTTGCCGGAACAAGTGCCCGAATTGCCCATCGTGGCCCGCGATCCCGACAGCGCGATGCAGTTGATCTTCACGTCCGGCACCACGGGCGACCCGAAGGGCATTGTCATGACGCACCGCCGCTATTGTGGAACCTCGGCGGCGGTGTCAGCGCTATTTGGTTACATCCCCGGCGACCGGCCGTATTCGGGACTGTCGCTCACGCATGCAAACGCGCAGATTGTGACGCTGGGCGCGTCGCTCACCGCCGGCATGCGCGCCGTGCTGTCGCGCCGCTTTACGAAGTCGCGCCTGTGGGACATCACCCGCAAGTACCGCTGTACGACGTTCACGCTGCTCGGTGGGATGACCACGGCGGTCTACAGCGAACCGAACAAGCCCAATGACGCGGATAACCCCGTGCGCTTCGTGATATCGGCGGGGATGCCGGCGGCGATCTGGAAGGCGTTCGAGCAGCGCTTCGGTATCCAGATCGTCGAGTTCTACGGCGCGGCGGAAGGCGGGATCACGGTCAAGCCGCTCGGGGTCGGCCCGGTGGGCAGTATCGGCAAACCGGCGCCGATTCTCAGGCACCGCATCGTCGACGACGACGGCAACGACTGCGCGCCCGGCGTGCCCGGTGAACTGCTGTTCCGTCCGGCGGACGGCTCGCCGTTCAAGGTCGAATATTTCGGCAACCCGGAAGCGTCTGCGAAGAAGTGCCGGGACGGCTGGCTGTATATGGGCGACGTTGTGCGTGAGGACGAGGACGGCTGGCTCTTCTTCGAATACCGCAAGGGTGGCGGCATTCGCCACAACGGCGAGTTCATCAATCCGGCGCCGATCGAGAAAGTGATCGCCGAATCCGGTCTTGTCGAGGACGTCTACGTATACGGCGTGAAGGCCGCGTCAGGCGCACCCGGCGAGAAGGATGTGGTCGCGGCCGTGGTGCCAAAGGACGCGGCCCATTTCGACCCGCAACAGATATTCCGCGCGTGCCGCGCGAAGCTGGAAGTGAGTTCGGTCATCTCGTGGCTGCAGGTGGTGCCGCACATACCGAAGACAGCGTCGGAAAAGCCGCTTGAACGCTACCTGGTCGACATGTTCGACGGCCAGCGCAACAGTGTGTTCGCCGAGACGCCGTGACGGTGCATAGCGAGCTGTACGCAATATCCAAATGGAGTAGGCAATGAAAGTACTTGTTCCTGTCAAACGCGTCGTCGACGCGAATGTGAGGGTTCGCGTGAAGGCTGACGGCAGCGCTGTCGACATCGCCAACGTGAAGCTCTCAATGAATCCATTCGACGAAATCAGTGTTGAAGAGGCCGTGCGTCTGAAGGAAGCCGGCGCGGCGACTGAAGTGATCGCGGTTTCGTGTGGCGTGGAGGCGTGCCAGGAAACACTGCGCACCGCGATGGCGACCGGTGCCGACCGCTCCATTCTCGTCAGCACGGATGTGGAATTGCAGCCGCTAGCGGTCGCGAAGCTGTTGAAGGCGCTCGTGGATAAGGAGCAACCGCAACTGGTATTGCTCGGCAAGCAGGCGATCGACGACGACTCGAACCAGGTCGGCCAGATGCTCGCGGCGCTGCTCGGCTGGCCGCAGGCGACGTTCGCTTCGAAGGTCGCCATCGAGGCGGGCAAGGCCACGGTCACGCGCGAGATCGACGGCGGCCTCGAAACGATCGAAATCGATCTGCCGGCGGTCATTACCGCCGATCTCCGGCTGAACACGCCGCGCTATGCGACGTTGCCCAACATCATGAAGGCGAAGAAGAAGCCGCTCGATGTCGTGACGCCGGATGCACTCGGTGTCGACGTCACGCCGCGGCTCACGACGCTCGCGCTCGCGGAGCCAGCCAAACGCGAGGCGGGCATTCGCGTCGCCGATGCCGCCGAACTGGTCGACAAGCTGAATAACGTCGCACACGTCATCTAACACGCAAGGGGAGAGAAATGCCCGTACTCGTTATTGCTGAGCACGACAATCAGGTGCTCAAGACCGCGACCCTGAATGCCGTCACCGCCGCCGCCCGGCTCGGCGACGATATTCACGTTCTTGTGGCCGGCTCGCACAACGCGACCGTAGCCGAACAGGCGGCCCGCATTGCCGGCGTTACCCGGGTTCGTCTCGCGGACGCCGCGCACTACGGCCACGCGCTGGCCGAGAACCTGGCGGCGCTCGTGGTGAAGATCGCCGCCGACTATGGCCATGTGATCGCCCCGGCTACCACGACCGCAAAAAACGTGATGCCGCGCGTGGCCGCGCTGCTCGACGTGGCGCAGATCTCCGAGATCGTTGCCGTCGAATCCGCCGATACGTTCGTACGCCCCATCTACGCGGGCAACGTGCTGGCAACAGTGCGAAGCGCCGACCCGATCAAGGTGATTACCGTTCGAACCACGGCCTTCGCGGCGGCGCCCGCGGAAGGGGGGGCCGCCGCGATCGAAGCGTTGGAGCCCGCCGCTGACGTGCCAGGCTCGCGTTTCGTGAGCCAGCAGCTTACCCGCTCCGAGCGTCCGGAGCTGACGTCCGCGCAACGCGTGATCTCCGGCGGCCGCGGCATGGGTTCCGGCGAAAACTTCGCGCTTATCGATGACATTGCCAACAAACTCGGCGCGGCAGTCGGCGCGTCGCGGGCCGCGGTCGATGCCGGCTTCGCACCCAACGATTATCAGGTGGGCCAGACCGGCAAGGTTATTGCCCCGCAGTTGTATATCGCGGTGGGCATTTCCGGCGCGATCCAGCATCTGGCCGGCATGAAGGACTCGAAGGTGATCGTCGCGATCAATAAGGACGAGGAGGCACCGATTTTCCAGGTCGCCGATTACTGGATCGTGGGTGACCTTTTCAAGGTGTTGCCGGAGTTGTCCCGCGAACTGGACAAGTTGCAACAGGGTTGATGCGGGAGCACATGATGAGCACTTATATTGCACCGTTGCGCGACATGCGTTTCGTGATGACAGAACTGGCGGAGCTCGGCGAGTTGTCCTCGCTGCCGGGCTACGAGGAAGCAACGCCGGAACTCGCCGAGGCGGTACTCGAGGAGGCCGCAAAGCTTGCCACTGAAGTGCTTGCGCCGCTCAACAAGCCGGGCGACGAACAGGGCGCACGACTGACGCGTGATGGCGTGGTTGCCGCCGACGGTTTAGCGGCCGCCTACCGGCAATTCGTCGCGGGAGGGTGGAGCGGCCTCAGCGGCGACCCCAAGTTTGGTGGCCAGGGCCTGCCCGAACTCCTGCAGGCGGCGACCGTGGAAATGTGGAATTCGTCCAACATGGCGTTCGCGCTGTGTCCGCTGTTGACTGCCGGCGCCACCGAAGCGTTGAGGCAGCATGGTTCGGAAGAGTTGAAAGCACATTATCTGCCGAGGCTGGTCAGCGGCGAATGGACCGGCACGATGAACCTGACCGAGCCACAAGCCGGTTCGGACCTCGCTGCCGTGCGCACCAGAGCCGTGCCTGACGGGGATCACTATCGCCTCCATGGCCAGAAGATCTTCATCACGTGGGGCGATCACGACATGACGGATAACGTGATTCACCTCGTGCTGGCGCGCACGCCCGACGCGCCCGAAGGCGTGCGCGGCATCTCGCTGTTCCTCGTGCCGAAGTTCCTCCTCAACGCCGATGGTTCGCCGGGCTCGCGCAACGACGTGCACTGTGTGTCCCTCGAACGCAAACTCGGTATTCATGCGAGTCCGACCTGTGTGATGAGCTTCGGCGACCAGGGCGGCGCGATCGGCTATCTCGTCGGGCAGGAGAACAAGGGGCTCGCGCACATGTTCACGATGATGAACGAAGCACGCCAGAAGGTGGGAATACAGGGACTGGCGATGGCGGAGCGCGCATATCAACAGGCGCGTGAATATGCAAAGGAGCGCGTTCAGGGACGCCCGGCGACAAGCAAATCCGGCACCGCCGTCGCCATCGTTCATCACCCGGATGTCCGGCGGATGTTGATGACGATGAAGGCGCAGAGCGAAGCGATGCGCGCGTTCGCGTACGTAATGGCGGCCGACATGGATCGTGCGCACCGGCATTCGGACGCCGGCGAACGCGCACGCCGCCAGGCTCGCGTCGATCTCCTGATCCCGGTTCTGAAAGGATGGTGCACCGAACTGGGCGTTGAGATCGCTTCGCTGGGAGTACAGGTGCATGGAGGGATGGGCTACATCGAAGAAACGGGTGCGTGTCAGTTCCTGCGCGACGCACGGATCGCAACCATCTACGAGGGTACGACAGGCATTCAGGCCGCGGACCTGGTGGGCCGCAAGCTCGCGTCGGATCAGGGCGCGGCGATGCGCGAGCTGATCGCAGAGATGCGTGACGCTGCGCTGGTACTGGCGCGCAGCGCGGATAAGCAGCTTGCCTCGATTGGCACGAGCGTGGCCGCGAGCGTGCAGTCGCTCGAGGAAGCCACCGGATGGATGCTGCGCGAACTGCCGGGTCAAGTCGACGAAGCGCTTGCCAGTTCGGTCGACTATCTGATGCTTGCCGGTTATGTATGCGGCGGATGGCACATGGCGCGCGCGGCTTTAGTCGCGTCCGGGAAAAGTGCAGCGGGTGAAGACCCGGAATTCCATCAGACAAAGCTCGCCACCGCGCGATTCTACGCAGACAAGATTCTGCCTAAAGCCACTGGCCTTCTGGAAGCAATCCGGACCGGTTCATCTGGCGCAACGCAAGTCGCGATCGAGCAACTTTAGCCGCGCGGTGGAGACGGTTTGAGAAAGGCGCAAACGTATCAATTCGACATACGAAATAATGAGGGGACAGTGATGAAACGGATCGCGTATCTTGCCTTGATACCCGGGGCGATATGTGGGAGCGCAATGGCGCAGAGTGCCGGCAGCCTCATTACCAGCGCGGGTGGGGCGTGGCTCGACTTTGGCCCCTCGTCCGCAACGGCATTGCAGAGTACTTCAGCAGCGGGCACGTTCACGTCAACGGGAACGGCTGGCCAGATTCACAATACGTTCACCGCCGAGCTTTCCCTGACCTACTTCATCACGGACAACATCGCCGTCGATCTGGCGACCGGCGTGCCGCCCAAACTCCAGCTCTATGCGCAGGGCACGGCGGCCCCGCTCGGCCCAGGGGGGCCGGGACTCGGCCTCGGCAATCTGCAACCCCTCGCCACCACAAGAGCGTGGCCACCGATTCTCTTCCTGAAGTATTACTTCGGCGCCGCGCAAACGAAGCTGCGTCCTTTCGTCGGCGTGGGCGTCAATTACACGTGGTACTCGCATATCGAGCTCAATTCGACCTTCAACGGTGCGTTGCAGCAGTTTGCGGGACCGGGCGGCCATGTCAACGCATCGCTCAGCCCGTCGTGGAATCCTGCGTTCAATGCGGGCGTCTCTTACAACATCAGCAAGAACTGGTACGCCACTGCGTCGGTAACCTATCTGCCGCTCAAGACGAACGCGACGATCAGCGCCGTTGCCGCCAACGGGCAAGCGGTGCTGACCAACAAGACGCATATCACGGCCAATCCGTGGATTAGCTTTGTGGGAATCGGATACCGCTTCTAGCCAGAACAGTTGTGCCTGCGCGAGTGAGAGCGGTGGATGCCTTGACGAGTTTCGAGCGGGAAAAGTGAGCGCCTCGAGCGGAAGCGAAGTCGCCCGGCAGTTGCGCTGCTAGTGTTGCAATATAGCGACTTGGCCATCCGGCTTATCAGGCCGCTGGCGATAGGTCGGGGGCCTTCATTTTTCGGCGGATTGTTCCGATCCGTTTCGCCGTTTTGTGGGGTAGATTTGGGGTAGTCTGACTTGGCCATGTTGGGAACCCCTTATGCCATGGACCTAAGCGACCTTAATGTGACTCCGACCCGCCACCAAAAAAATCCAGGAGTTACGTGCATGTCCAACCCTTGTTTCTTTTCAAGGGTTCAACAAAGGTGCAAAGACTTCGCGTACGCTGCGACGTGAATTGTCCAAAATCTGATCGTGTTCGAAGCCAAGGGCGAGGCGTGCAGGCTTTCGGGCGAGTAGTACGCGTAGTCGAGTCTCAGTTCGGCCGGCGGTGCAGCCTGCGCCGCGCGCGGAGCCAGGCCGGCGACAAGGGCCGCCGCCGACGCGAGAACAACGGTCAGTCCGGCCAGCAGACGACGCGATTTTTGATGAGTGGTTGCTGCGCTGCGCCCCGTGAGAATGTCATTGAATGATCATTGAAACTGTTTCGTTACGCTGCCATGGTTTGATACTCCGCTCGTTATTGAGTGACGACCGCGACGACATCCTCTTCGCGCAGCGCGAGCAGCTCATTGCCGCCGACCTTGACCGACTGCCCGTCATATTTGCCGAAGCGTTTGGTAGTTGGCCGGGGCGGTGTGCAACAGCGCGTTCGTTCCCGGGCAAGCGTGCGGGCGATGTCAGCCAGATAATCCCAGGGATAGATACCTTGCGCGTGCCCATCGCTGAACACGATCCGCACGCCGTAGCCCATCGGCTGTATGTCGAGAATTGCAATGGGCGGCTTGTTTCGCGCCGCCGCGTCCGAATGCGCCACGCGGCGGCATGCCGAGCATGGACACCGCTCCCTGAGCGTCGCGTTGTCGATCCACTGCGTCTGGCCGTCATGCCACGTCAGGGACAGTCGCCCTGTCGCGGCGTGAATCGTTACGTGTTCGGGCGCGTTCACCGGTGTGCCTTTTCAATCTGCGCCAATGCGATGCGTGCCGCCTTGCGTACTTCCGGATCGGGATCGGCCGCGGCAGCTTGCAAGGCCGGCACTGACGCCGTGTCGCCGAGTTCGCCCAGCGACAAGGCCGCTTCCTTGCGCAAGTTGCTGATCGCATGCGTGAGCAGCACGGCGATGGCGGCGCCCGTCGTGGCATCGCGGAGTTTGCCTAACGCGCGGACCGCCTGCAAACGCACTTGCCAGTAGTCGTCGTCGAGAGCGGTCATCAGCGAATCCCGTGCGCCCGGCGCGCGCAGTTTGCCGAGCGTGGCCGCGGCTTCTTCGCGGACTTGCCAGGCGGTGTCGCGTAATGCGCCAAGCAGCGCGACGATGGTTTGCTCAGTCGCCGCCGCTTCGACACCCAATGCACCGATTGCCGCACGCCGCACGTCGGCGTTCGGATCGTCGGCGGCGATGGCGGTAAGGGCGCCAAGCGCGCGCGGGCTCTTCAACCAGCCGAGCACGCCCACTGCCTCGAGCCGCACCACGTCTTCGCTTGCCGCCAGCGCGGCCAGCGCGGGCTCCAGCGCCGCTGCATAGCGCAGTTCGCGCAGACCGCGCAGGGCCGCCTGGCGCACGAAGGGATCGCGATGAGCGGCCCACGGCGCGAGCAGCGGCCCTGATTGCGGATCCTTCAAATTCGACAGACTCTGCGCGGCTGCGTCGCGCACGTCCTCGGCACGATCGGTCAACGCTTCGCAGAGCGCCTGTATCACGTCGGCTCGTTGCCACGCGCCGAGCACCTGGGCGGCCTCGGCCCGTACCTCCGCCGACGGGTCGTTGCGCAACGCGGCGACGATCGGCCCGAGCACGGTTTCGTCTTCGAGATCGGCGAGCGCAAGGAGGGCGATGCGGCGCACCGCGGCGTCCGCGGACGCGAGGCGTGGCAGCAGTTCGGCGGCTTCCGGATCGAGGGAATCGGGATCGAACGTAAGCGGAAGCGAAATATCGGTCATGAGCCAAGAAGTGTCTGGAGTGAGCAGATGCGTTCGAAACGCAAGTCAATCAAGCGGAGCGGTTATGTGGCCGCTGTACGCAGCAGGGCAAGACAGTGCCGCTTGATCTCGACGAATTGCGCTTCGGTCGTCGTGTCGTCGTCGCGTGGACGCTCGAACGCTTTGACAGACATGCGTCGCGACTAGCGCAGCAGATAGGGAATGTCGACCCTGACCGCGTCGGTCGGGCAATCTTTTTCGCACGGCATGCAGTACCAGCATTCGTCGAACTTCATATAAGCCTTGCCCCTGGTCAGGTCGATCGCGAGCAGATCGAGCGGGCAGACATCCACGCAAACGGTGCAGCCTTTGTCGGCGATGCACTTGTCCTCGTCGATCGTGACGGGCGCGGCGCTGCGCTGGAAAATATCGTGCGGTGTGGTGGACATGATGGTTCCTCAAGCGTCGGCAAGCGCGGGTTCGCCGATGCGCAGGTTCTGATAGGCGTGGCTCTCGTAATCGTCGAGCGGCACCACGTACGGTTGCACGGCGCGTTTTTCGCTGACCATGCGGCCCGCTGCGTCTTTCCTCAGATGCGTGTGGCAAAACCACTCCGCGTCATTGCGCTGCGGATAATCGACGCGATGGTGGTACAGCCCCCAGCGGCTTTCCGTGCGATACAGCGATGCGTGCGCCGCCATTTCCGCGCAGTCGCGAATCGCCCGCACTTCCGCGGCGCGCATCAGTTCATGGGGGTTCCCGGCTTTGATCTGGTCGATGTCCGCGGCGATTTCGGCGAAACGTTGCAGCCCGATTTCCATCTTGCGCGTGACCTTCGGCGGTTGAAGATAGTCGTTCACCATGCGGCGCAGCTTGTATTCGACCTGTGCCGGGGCCAGCCCCGTCTCCCGTTCCAGCGGCGCATAGATGCGCGCCCGCTCGGCCTCGACCTGCTCGCCGTCGAGTGCCGCATGTTCGCGGCCCTCGACGTATTGCGCGGCGTTTTGGCCCGCGAACCAGCCATAGGTAAACGCGCCGAGCATATAGTTGTGCGGCACCGCGGCCATGTCGCCGGCCGCGTAGAGGCCGGCAACCGTAGTTTCCGCGCGTTCGTTCACGTAGACGCCGGACGCGCTGTGACCGCTGCAAAAGCCGATCTCCGAGATGTGCATTTCGATCATCTGTTCGCGGTAGTCGGTGCCGCGTCCCGCATGAAAACGTCCCCGGCTCGGGCGCTCGTTGGTATGCAGGATTTGTTCGATCGTTTGAATGGTTTCCTCGGCGAGATGGTCGAGCTTCAGAAATACGGGGCCATTGCCGCTTTGGAGTTCCTGATAGAACTCCCACATCATCTGACCGCTCCAGTAATCGCACTCGATGAAGCGTTCGCCCTTGCCGTTCGCCGTGAAACCGCCGAGCGGGCCGGTCACGTACGCGCATGCCGGACCGTTATAGTCCTTGATGAGCGGGTTGATCTGGAAACACTCGAGGTTCGCCAACGCGGCGCCGGCGTGAAAGGCCATTGCGTATCCGTCGCCGGCATTGGTGGGGTTCTCGTAGGTGCCCATCAAGTAGCCGGACGCGGGCAAACCCAACCGTCCCGCGGCGCCGCAACTGAGAATGACCGCCTTGGCGCGCACCACATAAAAATCCGCCGTGCGGCAATCGAAGCCCAGCACGCCGCAAGCGCGCCCTTGCGCGTCAGTCAGCACGCGTGTGACGACGATGCGATTGGTGATCGCAATGCGGGCGCGTTTGAGTTGCCTGTAGAGGACTTTCTTGATGTCATGGCCTTCCGGCATCGGCAGAACATAGGAGCCCATGTGATGCACTTTCTTGACCGCGTAGTCGCCGGTGCCGTCTTTTTCGAACTTCACGCCCCAGCGGTCGAGTTCCTCGATAGTCTTGAAACTGTGCCGGGCATAGGCGTAGACGGCGGCCTGGTCGACAATGCCGTCGTTGGCGATGGTGATTTCTCTCGTGTACTGCTCGGGTGTCGCATGGCCGGGAATAACCGCGTTGTTCAGGCCGTCCATGCCCATCGAAATCGCGCCGCTGCGCTTGACGTTGGCCTTTTCCAGCAGCAACACCTTGAGATTCGGATTCTGTTCCTTCGCCTTGACGGCGGCCATCGGACCGGCGGTTCCGCCACCCACGACAACCAGGTCGTACTCGATCACGTGCGTGTTCATTTCGTCTTCCTTGTGCTCTTCTTTTCTTTTTGACGGTCGATGCGCAGGCGGTACTGGAACGCGTCGCCGCGGAAATAGAGGTATTCGTAATCGATCGGCGTGCCATCCGCGCCGTGCGTGAGGCGTTCAATGCGAAGCACCGGGCTGCCTTCCTCGACGTTCAATGCTTCGACGATTTCATCGTCGGCGAGAATGGCGTCGATCGAGACGTCGGCGTGGCCGAGCGGCACGCCGCAATCGTTCTCGAGAATGAGAAAGATGTCGCGCGTGACGAGGTCGGCGTTGGCGAGGCGTTTGCCCAATGCTTCCGGCACCCACGTGATTTCGAGCGAGACCGGTTCGCGATTGAGCAGCCGGATACGATGGATTTCGGCGACCTTCGCGCCTTCCGGCAGATTGAGGCGACCGGCGATTCGCGCGGTGGCGGCAATGAAGCGAATATGTTTGATCTGGTTGACGATTTCGTATCCCATCGACGACATCGCTTCGGCGAAGCCTTGCAGCGCGCTGACGTTCTGGAAGGCTTTCGGCTTGGAGACGAACGTGCCCTTGCCGTGAAGTTTGAAGACGAGGCCTTCTTTTTGCAGATCGCCGAGCGCCTGGCGCACGGTGATGCGGCTGACGTTGAACATCGCGCAGAGGTCGTTTTCAGACGGCATCTGCGAGTGAGCGGCATAGGTGCCGTTCAGAATGCGCGAGCGCAGTTCCGTCTTGATCTGCTCATAGAGCGGGGGCGCGGAAAGAGGCAGCACGGTGGCCGCGGCGGGCTTCTGCATGGTGTCGGGTTACCTGTACTTGTTATGACAAGTTGGTTCACAGTCTAGTGATGGAGCCTCGGCGGGCGAACGAAGAATTTGTGCTTTGTATTTCTGCGGCGAAGCTTTCGGTGTTGCTGTCCGCTTTCAACTTGATTTCGTTAGTTCGCTGCTGAATATGGATCTGCCGATTTGTTCGTGGCGAGAAGCGGCGGACACAACGAGAATCGAACGGATCGCGCGTTGCCTGACGCGTCTTGCCGCGCGTCGTCGCAGGTGAGCGCAGCGCGGGAACGACCCGTCAACCAACTTTCGCGGACATTCATGAGCAGACGTAGCGGCCATTTGCGCCTCGGCGCTTTCCTTTATCCCTCTGGACACCACATCGCAGCATGGCGGCATCCCGAAGCGCAGGCGGATGCGGGCGTCAATTTCCGCCACTATGTCCGGCTGGCGCAAGCGGCCGAGGCCGCGAAGTTCGATCTGGTCTTTCTCGCCGACGGCGTGGGGACGCGCGGCGACAACGTCGATTTTCTGAGCCGCACGGCGCATAGCTACGTCGCGCAGTTCGAGCCGATCACGCTATTGTCGGCGCTGGCGGCGGTGACCGAGCGCATTGGTCTCGTCGGAACCGCGTCGACGAGTTTCAACGAGCCGTATCACGCCGATCGCCGCCTTCAGGCCGCAGGCGCTATCGACGCGCCGACGATCTTATGACGAAGCAGCGATTCGGCAACGAACCCGCTCGCCTTCATTTCCTCGACAAAATCGCGTAGCGCAACCGCGACCGCTTCGCCGCGGCTCTTCGGTATTCCCATTGCCTGCTGTATGACCATGAACCGTTCGCCGAGCAGCCGCAGCCCCGTTGCGTTGCTTGCGTCCGCTTCGAGCTGCTGCTTTACGCCGGCGGCGACTTCCAGATTCTGATCGATAAAAGTTCGCACGACGGCTGGCGATGTCGGTGCGCGTACGATCCGCGCGGTCTTGAGTTCGCGCGACAGGAAAAGATCGTATGCGCTTCCCTTGCCGACCGCGACGCGATTGTGCGGCTGGTCGACCTCCTGATTTGTTCTGATCGGCGAATCGTTTCGCACCAGATAGAAACCCTCGATCAATACATACGGCGCAGTGAAAGCGATCGCCTGTCCGCGCAGCGGATCGACTGCGAAGAAACCGATATCGGCGCGTTCCTCGCTGACCGCTTCGACGGACTTGCCGGCCGCGTCGAACACGACCAGTTCGATACGCCGGCCGGCTCGCCCGAAGTGGCATCCCGGTTGGCGAGAATCGGATTGCCCAGATTGATCGAAGCGCGCAGCTTGCCCGTGGGTGCGAACGCGTTGACAACGGATTGATCGAGCGTCATGGGATTTTCTCGTTTCGGCCGAGCGCGCGGACGGCGCCGGCCAAGGTTCAAGGGCTCCGCTGATTATCCGCCAAATGTTCCGGCTGACAACCGGCGCTCCCTCACCCATGGCTGTACAGACGCCGCGCGCGTGCAATCCGCAAATCGGCGCGCAAAGCGCGCTCGTGACGCTGCCGATTTGATGACCTCGCCATGTTAGGGCGCGCTCACGCGTTTGATTAGTGAATCTTACGGACCGTTCGCCGCTGTAACCAACGCGCGGATGAACTCCACTATCTTCGGCCTCCTGACGCGTCGGTACGTGCCTGTTTTCATTTCGCGTGCGCGACGGCTCCTGTCCAACTTTCTTCAGGTCGTCCATGCCAAAGCCATTCAATCCGCTGTCCGTTCGTCTGATCGCGGCCTTAGCCGCCGTCTCGTTCGTCGCCGCGTGCGGCGAAAGACCCGCCGCGCAAGCGCCGCAA
>WNGR01012194.1_pt1 | contig 18770 bp, 13 predicted proteins | sample 5407581 | NCBI WGS metagenome assembly WNGR01 (sample SAMN13153383, study PRJNA577476) | soil metagenome | isolation source: 80 cm soil or saprolite under Garry oak tree replicate 2 | place: USA:California | collected 2016-06-15 | reverse complement strand
GCTCATTACCCTGGCAGTGCAGCAGCAGGCCTTTGCCGCCGGGCGTGAGGAGGAGGAGATCCGCGCGCTGTGGAAGGCGGCGCATCAGAAGGTGCTGCTGGATGAAGCCTGGCTGCGTGACCTGCTGGCTCCTCCTGCGCCCATTCAGCTTTTCCCACAGGCCAGACCGCCCGGTGCCCAGCCGGGAGCCGAGCCTGCCGCCTCCCCGCGCGTCGCCTGGCGCAAGAGTTCGAGGCGGTGCTCTGGCGCTCGGTGCGCGACGCCCCCTCCTGCGAGGAGCTGGTCGCCGACTGCATCACCTTCTTCTCCCAGACCCCGCCCACCGCCTTCCCCGCGTCGCTGGAGCAGCGTATCACCCAGCTCGTGGCGCGCTTGCAGGCAAGCCGCTGCCTGCTGGTCCTCGACAACCTGGAGACGCTGCTCGAAAGCGGTGACCGCGAGGGCGGCTACCTGCCGGGCTACGAGGGCTACGGGCGACTCATCGGGCGCCTGACCGAGTCGGCCCATCAGAGCTGCGTACTGGTGACCTCCCGCGAGAGGCCCAGGGAGATCGAAGCGCTGGAAGGCGTGCGCTCCCCGGTGCGCTCACTGCGTCTTGCCGGGATTGACGAACAGGCAGCGCAGGAGCTGCTCAGCGACAAGGAGTTGAGCGGTACCCCCGCTGCCTGGCAGCGCCTCGTGGCTGGCTACGTGGGCAATCCCCTGGCCTTGAAAATCGTGGCGCAGGCGGTCTGCGACCTCTTCGGTGGCGATCTCGACCGCTTCCTGCAGGAGGGGGAACTGGTCTTCAACGGCGTCCGGCCGGTGCTGCGCCAGCAGGTGGGGCGACTCTCGCCCCTGGAGCACCTGCTGCTCACCTGGCTGGCTGTGCTGCGCGAGTGGACGCCGCTGGACACGCTCTCGCAGGTCCTGCACCCCCGAGTGCTGCGCTCAAAACTATTGGAGGCGCTGGAGGCGCTCTCGCGGCGCTCGCTGCTGGAGCGGGGGCAGCAGGCGAGCTTTAGCCTGCAATCGGTGGTGATGGAGTACCTCACCGATGAGTTGGGCGAACGTCTGAGCGAGGAGATCGTGCTGGGCGACCCGCAGCAACTGCGCCAGATGGCCCTGGAGCAGGCGCAGGCCAAAGATTATATTCGGCAGACGCAGGTGCGCCTGCTGGTGCAGCCCCTCCTCGAGCGGCTGCGCGCCGAACTGGGAGCAGACGCGCCGGTCGAGGCGCACCTGCTGCGCCTGTTCGCGCAGTTCCGTGCCGAGGACGCCGCCAAAGAGGGCTATGGTCCGGCCAATGTGATCACCCTGCTCAAAGAGCTGCGCGGCCACCTGCGTGGCCTGGATCTCTCGCAGCTGGCCCTGCGGGGAGCCTATCTGCAAGGCGTCCAGATGCAAGATGCAGATCTTTCCGGGGCGATGCTCCAGAGCTGCGTCTTTACCGAGACCTTCGATGCCATCTCAGCGGTCGCCATCAGTCCCAATGGACAGTATTGGGCCGCAGCCGGCAGGCGTGGGGAAGTGCGGCTCTGGGAAGAGGGAGGCCAGACCTTGTCCCGCGTCTGGCAGGCCCATACGGACAGGATACGAGCCCTCACCTTCAGCCCTGATGGACGCCAGCTGGTCACTGGGAGCTGGGATAACACGGTCAAGTTGTGGGACGTAGAGAACGGCGCTCTGCTCTGGTCGGACTCGCAAGCAAGCAGTATCCCTAGTGTGGCCTTTGCCCTAGATGGAAGCCTGCTTGCCATGAGTGGGGAAAATGTTGGCAAGATCCATCTCTGGGACCTGCGCAGTGACACGCTCCTTGAGACGCTCTCGCATCCTCATCCAGTCTCTGCGGTCGCCTGGAGTCCGAAAGCGCGGCTGCTCGCCAGTGGCGACTTCGATGGAGGCATTCGGGTATGGGAACTGCATACAACAGGGCCAGCCATCTGCATCCGGGCCTTCTCAGGACATACGAACTGGGTGATGGGACTGGCCTTTGCTCCTGATGGCAGCCTGCTTGCCAGTGGGAGCAGGGATGGCGCGGTCAAGCTGTGGGATGTCGCCAGCGGACGCTTGCGTCAGACGCTTGCGGGACATAGGGATGGGATAAATCGTGTGGCCTGGAGTCCCGATGGGCGCACGCTGGCCAGTGGTAGCCGTGACACCACGATTCGGCTGTGGGATGTCGAAGAGGGGAGCGCCCGAGCAGTGCTGCAGGGACATACTGCCGAGGTGTATGGTCTGGCCTTTACCCCCGACAGCCGCAGCCTGCTCAGTGGCAGTGACGACGGGACTTTGCGTCTGTGGGATGTCGAAAGTTCGCAGTGCTTGCGCATTATGCGCGGCTATGTGTCTTCCCTCTTTGGTATCGACTGGAGTCCCGATGGCACCCAGCTCGCTAGTGGAGGCTCGGATGCGCTGGTTACCGTCTGGGATATGACCGGCGCGAGACCACCCCGGGTGTTGCGTGGACATCGCGGGGTCGTCTCTGCGGTGGGATGGAGTCCCAATGGGAGGTTGCTAGCCAGTAGCGGGTGGGATAATACCATCCGGCTGTGGAATCCGACCTCGGGTGCCTGCGTAGAGAGGCACCAGGACCCCGACCACCCCGACACCGTCTTCTTCGCAATGGCCTGGAGTCCGGACGGGCAACAATTGGCTTGCGGAACCAATCTGCAGGGCGTGCACGTGTGGAAGGTGACGGCGGGTTCCCACTGGTGGGTCGGGCATCAGTTGCCGACCAGGATACGTCGCGTGGCCTGGAGTCCAGACGGCACGCGGCTGGTCGGTGCTGGCGATGATGGCATCATATATGTGTGGGACGCCTCGGATGGCATGCAGCAGCAGCGGCTGGCGGGACACCCTGGGCCTGTCAGGAGCGTGGCCTGGAGCCCCGATGGGAGGCGGCTGGCCTCTGCTGGTGGCGGCCAGGGGCAGGGAGAGGGCGGGGAACTGTTCGTGTGGGAGGTGTACAGCGGGGAGCGGGTGCGATCCCTGGCGGAGCATCCTGGGGTGGCCTTTGCAGTGGCCTGGAGTCCAAGTGGGGAGGAGCTCATCAGTGGAGGCAGTGACGGAATGCTGCGCTGGTGGAATGTTCACAGCGGGCAGTGCATACAAGTGCGAGAAGCCCATCAAGGCACGGTGCATGCACTCAAGGTGAGCCCCGATGGCAGCAGGCTCGCCAGTTGCAGCGATGATGGGGCTATCACGCTCTGGGACCTCGAGAGGGGCGAACATCTGCGCACCCTACGCCGCGATCGGCCCTACGAGCGCCTGAATATCACAGGGATTCGAGGGCTGACCCAGGCGCAGAAGGCGACATTGCGGGCCTTGGGGGCCGTGCAGGACGAGGCGAGCACCAGTCCCGAGCACACGGCCCAGCTCTAGCCGCCGCGGCTGGCTAGCCCACCAGGAGTGCGCGTGCCACTGGCGCTGCCGGGGAGCGAGGCCGATCCAACCGGATTCCAGCCTTTACGCAGCTCACCATGCTTCGCAAAACGGCGCTTACTCAACCGGCAGGGCAACGCTCAGCTGTGGGGACACCCACGCTCAGCTTGGCAGGGAAGGACCAGGGGCGTTGGTGAGGGACGTCTTCGAAGAGGGATGGCAGGAGTGCAAGAGTGGCCTCCAGGTCTCGACCACAGGAGGCCCTTTTTGACGAGAACCCTCGCCAGGGGGTCCACAGCCGCCCGGCGTTGGATTCGTTCTCAGTAAAGAGCAGCTCGGGCGCTCCCTGGCAGGCCAGCCAGGAGTCGCCAAGCTCGTGATGCCGGGCCTGCACGAGACAAACGCCCGGCGCTTCACCCTCGACTGCTGTCAGCGCAGGCCGACGGTCGTCATAGCCCCAGGCCCACGTGTTGCGGAACCAGAGCGTGGGCAGCAGGTGCAGCGGTGCCACCTCCGGCCCGCGGTTGGTGGCGCTCACGCGGATCAGAACGTCGAGTGGGTCGACTTTGGCGTATTCCACGCTGACATCGAAGTAGTGGTCCTCCGCGAAGACGCCCGTGTCGATCAGTTCGTATTCGGGTTCCTGGCGGCTCCGGTTGCGATTCGTGGCGACAAGATCGTTGTAGGGAAACGCGCGCTGCGGGTATTTATAGAGCGCCTTCATGTACGAGTGGGTCGGGGTGTTGTCGAGAAAGAAGTAGTATTCCTTCACGTCTTCCCCATGGTTGCCCTCCGAGTTCGTCAGTCCAAAGAGCCGTTCCTTCAGGATGGGGTCGGCCTCGTTCCACAGGGCCAGGGCGAAACAGAGCTGCTGCTGATCGTCGCTGATCCCCAACAGGCCGTCCTCACCCCAGCGGTAGGCGTGCGAGCGGGCCTGGTCGTGCGGGAGGAAGTCCCAGGATGTCCCACCGGGCGAATAATCCTCGCGGACGGTCCCCCATTGCCGTTCGCTGAGGTAGGGTCCCCAGCGGTACCAGGCTTGCCCGTTCTCGTGCGCGTCCTGCAGCTGATGTTGTTCTGTAGATAACATGCTGTTCCGTCCACGTGTAAAAGTAGAAGAGGATACTCAAAGGATGACATATCGTTCGGCTTTATGCAAGCATATCGAAGCATGCTCCAGGTATAGAAGGAGAGCGTGAAAAAAAGCGTCGGTGGCTCTATACAACTGTAGCCTTCTTCATCGGCCCGGCAGCTCCGCCGCCCAGAACTGCACCCATTCGCTTTGCGCGTCGATGATCGCCTGAGCGCTCTCCCGCAAGCTGGTGAGCAGGGGCTCATCGGCCTGGGCACCCGCTTCAAGCAGCGGCCCACATCTCATGAAATGCGCGCCGGTATCAAACGAAGAAAGGGTATTACGCAGCCACCAACGCTTTTCTTCACGCTCTCCGACTACGCTTTCAGGGGCGCAGGCAGCGCAGAAGAAGTGAGCGGGACAAACGAGAGCCGAGCCCGGGAACGTATCCACTGGCGCATGTGAGCGAGCCTGCTAGCAATATGACCAACCGGTCAGGATGAAAGAGGGGAGACAGGGACATGAAAGCGATCCGCCTGCATGGCCGTGGCGGTCCGCATCACCTCGTCTACGAAGACGCGCCACAACCCCGCCCCGGAGCGGAAGAGGTGCTGGTGCGCGTCTACGCGACGGGGGTGATTGCTAACGAGCTGAAATGGGACGTGACCTATCAGACCAAAGCGGGAAGCCCGCGCGCACTGCCGATCCCCGGACGCGATCTCTCAGGTGTGGTGGAGGCGGTCGGTCATGGTGTCACGGAGCCTGCCAAAGGCGACGAGGTCTACGCCATGCTGGACTTCGGCTGCGATGGGGCCGGGGCAGAATTTACCATTGCCCTACCCAACGAGCTGGCTCCCAAACCACGCACGCTCGACCACGTGCAGGCCGCCGCCGTTCCTTTGACAGCGTTGACGGCCTGGCAGGGCCTCTTTGAACACGCGCGCCTCGTTGCTGGGCAGACCATCCTGATCCACGGTGCAGCAGGCGGCGTGGGGGTCTTTGCCGTCCAACTTGCTCGCTGGGCCGGCGCGCAGGTCATCGCGACTGCCTCGAAGCGCAATCGCGACTTCCTGTGCGAACTGGGAGCCAACGAGATCATCGACTACACCACCACGCGCTTTGAAGAAGTGGTTCAGGGCGTCGATTTCGTCTTCGATACAGTTGGTGGTGACACCTTGCATCGTTCCTGGCAGGTGGTCAAACCAGGAGGGGTGCTGGTCTCCGTTGTCAGCCCCCGCCCCTCCTTTGCAGAGGCACAGGCGTATAACGTGCGCCCGGTCTGGTTTGTGGTGCAACCCAACCGGGAGCAACTGGTCCGGATTGGCACATTGATCGATGAGGGGAAGGTGCGGCCCATCATCGACACCGTGCTGCCCCTTTCCCAGGCACGCCAGGCCTACGAGCAAGGGGCGAAAGGACACACACGAGGTAAGATTGTCCTGCGTGTGGTGGACTAATGTTAGAAGGAGAACTACAGATGGCTACCTTCGTGAAAGCACCCTGTGACGAGGGTGTCATTCGCTCTGCTCCTGACACGGCGCCCAGCTCTGCGCGTGTTGGGCTATGGGTCCTGGTCGCAACCATCCTTGGATCGAGCATGGCCTTCATTGATGGGTCAGCCGTCAATGTCGCGCTGCCGGTCATCCAGCGAGACTTCAATACAACGGCCAGCAATGTCCAGTGGGTTGTAGAGGCCTATTCGCTTTTTCTGGCTGCCCTCATACTTGTGGGAGGGACGCTCGGTGATCACTTTGGGCGACGGCGCATCTTTGCCACTGGCATTATCGTCTTCATCCTTGCCTCAATCGCGTGCGCTTTTTCGCCAGACGTGCTGTTCCTGATTCTCGCACGAGCTGTCGAGGGCATAGGTGGCGCGCTGATGGTGCCAGGTAGCCTGGCGATTCTCAGTGCCTCGTTTAGTGCAGACCAGCGAGGTCGAGCGATTGGAACCTGGTCGGGGTTTACTTCGGCCTCCTCGTTGCTGGGTCCGGTGCTTGGGGGCTGGTTGGTCCAGTATGCCTCCTGGCGCTGGGTCTTCTTTATCAACGTTCCTCTAGCGGCCATTGTACTCATCGTACTCTTCTGGCAAGTACCGGAGAGCCGTGATGAAGATGCGTCCGCAAGGCTGGATTGGTGGGGCATCCTGCTGGAAACGCTTGCGTTAGGCTCTCTCGTCTACGGGCTGATCCAGGCGGGCTCTTTTGGCCTGGGCAGTCCCATTGTGCTCGGCACGCTGGCTGTTGGCATTGTCGCACTCATTGCATTTTTGCTGGTAGAAGCGCATAGCCCGGCGCCCATGGTCCCGCTCACCTTGTTCCGTTCGCCGACGTTTAGCGGAGCAAATCTGCTCACCTTCTTGCTGTATGGAGCACTGAGTGGCGTCACCTACTACTTACCCTTCAATTTCATTCAGGTGCAGGGGTATAGTCCTACCTTTGCTGGTGCTGCCTTTGTGCCGTTCAGTCTGATCATGTTTCTGCTTTCGCGGTGGGCAGGTGGCTTAGTGGATCGCTTTGGCGCGAAGCTGCCGCTGGTGGTTGGCCCGGTCATCACCGCGCTTGGCTTTGCTCTCTTTGCTGTGCCAGGTATCACAAGTGGCCCAGGCAGTTTCTGGACCACCTTTTTCCCTGCTGTGGTGGTGATGGGCCTGGGCATGACCATCACCGTCGCTCCGCTCACGACAGCGGTCATGGGCTCGGTAGAGCAAAGCCACGCGGGTATCGCTTCGGGGATCAATAATGCTGTGTCCCGCGTAGCCGGGCTGCTGGCCATCGCGATATTCGGTTTTGTCGTCCTCTCTGTCTTCACGAGCAGTCTTGAGAGCCACCTGGCCACGCTGCATCTCTCGCCTGGCGTCCAACAGGCGATCGAGGTGCAGCGCGTCAAGCTGGCTGCAATCACTCCGCCTACCAATGTGAGTAGTGAGACGCAGGTGGCACTCAAGAACGCGATTGATGAATCGTTTGTGAGCAGTTTTCGCGTGGTCTCGCTGATCTGCACAGTCCTGGCCCTGGCCAGTGCGCTTAGCGCCTGGTTGTTGGTTGCAGGGAAGAAACCAGCACCTGAGGGAAGCACAGTGAAAAAGTCGGTGTAACCAGCCACCTTCAGCAGCGATCTCTGATCCCACGACAAAAGACGAGTCATCAGAACCGAGAAACAACGCCACCCTGGCTACTTCAAACTTTTTCTTAGCTTGACAGTGAGCCTGGCGTCGTACGCCGCCGAAACGTAAGATCTGGCGATCCTCTAACGAGCGCGCGGTAGGCCGCACTGCGGTGGCGTCCGCGTGCTCCAGCAAAGTAAGCGCGGCTACGGAAGAGGCGCCTGCGGGCATCCCCGGCAGCCGCGTAGACCACCTCGCGTATCTTGTCGTCGGCAAAGTGGTAGGAAACCCCTCTTCTCCCTTCTCGCCGGTGGCTGGACTCGCGCAGCAGGAGGTTCTGCAGGGCCTCATCCAGGGCGACAAGTCCGTCCTGCGGAGCCAGCCGGGCAACCTGGCAGAGTTCCTCAAAGGTGAAGTCATGGCCGAGGACCGCCCCTGCTGCCAACAGGTCACGTGCAGGGGACGACAGTCGGGCCAGGCGCTGCTGGATCATCTCACGCACGTCCCAGGGAAGCATGCTGTCAGGTAGAGTGGCTTCGAGGATTGAGGGCTGCGGCTCAAAGACCCAGCCGCTTCCCGCGATCAAGCGGGGCACCAGGAGGCCGCGTTCGAGCAGTTCCTGAAGCAGGGCCCGCAGGTAGAACGGGTGCCCGTTGGTTTCCGAGAAGAGCCACGCACCGAAACGCTCGGGGCAGATGCCGCTTCCGGGGGCCTGGGCGTGCTGGGATGAGGGGTGAAAGCGGCGCTGTTCTTCCTGGAGTGATGGTTGCGCTGCCTCTGCATGCGCGAGTTCGCGAACGACCTGGATGGTGTCCATCGCGGAGAGGGGACCCGGTTCCAGGCGCGTCAAAGCGATAGTATTCCTGAGACTCGCAAGCCATGCGGACATCTCCGGCTCCATTTCCCGTGTTTCGGTGCGCAGGCCCAGCATCGTGCTCTGTCCAGTACCGGGCAAGGTACTGGAAAGCGTCCAGGGTTGCGGCGTCCGTCCACTGCATGTCGTCGACAAACATGAGGAGAGGCGCCTGCGATGCCAGGGCTTGAGACAGGCGCGCCAGCGCTTCAAAGAAGAGGGAGGAGGCAAAGGCTCCGTTGATGGTCAGAGGGGGCAGGTCGGGGTAACGCTCGCGCAGGTCAGGCAGCAGGCGGGAGAGCTCGGCCAGCCAGGGATCGCCGAGCCACTGACGAAGATCATCTTCCTGTGCTAAGCGGGTGCGCAGTGCCTCGAGCAGTGGCTGATAGGACAGGCGCTGTGAAGTTTGAAATGCCCTTCCTGCGAGCACTTCCGCTCCCTGGGCCTTCACCCAGTCGAGCAACGCCGCAGCCAGGCGCGTTTTCCCGATCCCGACTTCGCCTTCCAGCAGCGCAACCTGCGGGTGACCGCTGGAAGCCTGCTCATAGAGTGACATGAGGCGGCTTACTTCCGCCCCTCTTCCAACAAAGGGGACGTTGAGCAACGGTCGCGCGGTCGTCGTGCACCTACCGGCACCACTGTACGCACCGCGAGGAGGAAAGGCGTTGCGCAGCACCTCTGCCAGGGCGATTAAATTCCGTGAGGGTTTGGCAGAAAGCTCCGCCATCAAGACGTCCTGGTAGGTCTCGTAGGTCTTTAAAGCTGCGATGCGATTGCCGCTTGCGAACTGCAGCTGCATCAGGCGCAGGGAGATGTCCTCGTTGAGCGGGTCAAAGGAGCGCCAGCGCTCGACCGTTGCGATGGCCTGCTCGAGTGCTCCCTCTGCGCTCTGCAGTTGGGAGAGCCAGTCAAACACCTGCTCGATGCGCTGGTACCAGTAGCCTTGCTGCATGCAGACCCAGTTGTCGAAGTCGAGCGTATTGCGCAAGGTAAAATCCTGGAGGAAGGAGCCGCGGTACAGGGTGGCGGCACGATCGAGTTGGGCGATCAGGGTATGGCGGGCCTCCACCTGCACCCCTTCGATAAATCGGGGGGCTACCGGTGCGGGCAGGACACGCGCCAACTTCCACGCGCTCTCAAGGGCGTGCAGGTCGAGATCAATACCCGAGGCCAGATCAAGCCCGATCGTGTCGTGCGTTATGAGGAGGTGTGCTGCGCATTCAGGTGAGGCGTTCTCTTCAAGGATATGGCGTAATTGCAGTAAGGTAATGCGCAGAGCGGTGCGCCCATGGGCCATATCGCTCTCCGGCCACAGCAGGCGCGTGAGCTTTTGACGCTCTTGCACGCCCCCTTCGGTCGCGAGGTAGGCGAGGAGCGACAGGACTTTGCGGTCGGGAAAAGTAAGCCGGTGGTCCCGGTGGTCCACTTCCGGCGGCCCCAATAAGGCAATCTTCAAGATACTCATGATGGCTCCTCTGTGCTGCGTAGAAACGCGGGTTACTTTCATTTCTTCTCGCTGCTACCAGTATAGCTGAGATCAGGGTGAAATGTGATCTCCAAAAAGATATAATGTGCTGGCGAAAAAGATATATTGAGCAGGCCCATACAGGTGAAAGGCGATAGCCAGAAAGATATATTGAAGACTTTCTCCTGTATCTGGGGTATACTGTAGGGGTGTTGAGAGAAGCGTGAGAGAGAGAGCACTCTTTTCACTCAGAAGCCTCGCCGGAGGAGGTGCAAGCATGGCAGAGCGCATTGGAGAGCACCCTGGCAACTATCGTCATCCCTCGACGCCCGTTAAGGGCGAGAAAGCCGCCACCGGCACGCCCTTTCGTTTCCAGAATTTCCCTCCTCTGCTCACGCCGTTGATTGGAAGAGAGCAGCAGGGACAAGAGATCCGTTCTTTACTGCTACGGCCTGAGGTCCGGCTCCTCACACTCACCGGTACCGGCGGCATCGGCAAAACATGCCTGGCTCAGAAAGTGGCGACGGATCTGAGCCAGGTATTTCCTCAGGGCGTCTGCCTGGTGCAACTTGCTCCTCTCAGCGACTTTAACCTGGTCATACCTACCATTGCACAGACGCTCGGCCTACGAGATGTCGAGGAACGGTCGCTCTTCGAGTCGCTCAAAGCGTTCCTGCGTGACAAACACCTCCTGTTGCTGCTGGATAATTTTGAGCAGGTCCTCGCAGCCGCGCCCGCGCTGGTGGAACTGCTCCTGGCCTGTCCATCGATCAAGATCCTGGTGACCAGCCGAGCGGTCCTGCATGTGGAGGGGGAATACGAGTTTGCGGTTCCTCCGCTCTCCTTGCCCGATCCACTCCACCTGCCAGCACATGAGCAGCTGTTGCACTACGCGGCGGTCGCCCTGTTCGTTCAGCGTGCGCAGATGGTGAAGCCCACTTTTATCCTTTCTGAGGATAACGCGGCAGCAATCGCCCAGATCTGTATCCGATTGGACGGGCTGCCCCTGGCCCTGGAGCTAGCAGCGGCGCGGAGCAAACTGCTGTCTCCCCAGGCCTTGCTGGGGCGGCTCAACCGTCGGCTTGCTGTGTTGACGGGTGGAAGGCAAGATGCTCCCACCCGGCAGCACACCCTGCGTGACACCATTAGCTGGAGTTATGATCTCCTCAATGCCCAGGAGCAACGGTGTTTCCGGCGCCTGGCCATCTTTGTGGGAGGCTGTACACTTGAGGCGGCCGAAGCGGTCGTAGAGTGCGGATTTATCCAGCACGTCGCAGCGGCGGATCACTCGCTTCCCGCTATAGACCTGGTCGCATCCCTGCTTGACAAAAGCTTGCTGCAACAGAGCGACCGAGCTGGAGATGAGCCACGTCTGCTGATGCTCGAGACGATCAGGGAGTACGCCCTGGAAATGCTTGCGGATTCTGGAGAGGTGGAGGCGACAGAAGAGACGCGTGCGATGTACTACCTCACCCTCGCGGAACGCGGCGACCCGGAATTATTCGGCCAGCAGCAACATCTGTGGGTGAATCGCCTGACACGTGACTCCGAAAATCTACGGGCCGCTTTGCAGTGGCTGCATGGCCGACGCCAGCACCAGGAGCTATTGCTGCGCCTGGCAGGCTCCCTTGGATGGTTCTGGTATATGTGTGGGCGTCTCAGCGAGGGAATGCTCTGGCTTGAGCACGCATTACGTGGAACCGGGCAAGATGTGGCGGTTTCCGCTCGCATCAAGGCCCTCTGTTATGAAGCGTTTATCGCCCTTCACCTGGGGCTGATTGATCTCCATACTAGCCGGGCACAGGAATGTCAGACGCTCGCTCGGCAGCAGAGAGATTATCGAGGCTTTGCGCTCGCTTCCTGGTCGCTTGTGCATTACCTGCTGGCAAGGGGAGACGTGCTGGAGGCACGAGTGCAGGCAGAAGAAATGATGGCCTTTGTCTGGATACCCGGATCAAGAGATGAAGATTGGTTGATGGCAAGTGCTCTGAATGCGCTTGGAACGGTAATCTTGTATCAAGGGGACTATGCTCAGACCCAGGATTTGTATGAGCGGGCCGCGGCCCTCTTCAAAAAAGCAGGAGATCTCTGGCTCTACGGGGAGATGTACTTAGGCTTAGCAGATGTCTACCTGGCCAGGGGGGATGAGAGAAAAGGGCGGACCCTGCTGGACGAAAGAGTCGCCATCCATGCTCAGGCCGACAACTCGTGGGCGACCGGCTGGTTCCTTGGCCTCTTTGGACAGATCGCCCTGCGACAAGGGGCGATCGCTCGTGCGCGTATCTTGCTGGAAGCTGCCTTGAAACGCCACCAACAGCTGGGAGACCAGCAGGGCCAGGCGCTCATCTACGCCTTGCTCGCGCAGGCAGCGGCAAGCGAGCATGACTATCTGCTGAGCCGAACCCTGGCAGCTCAGAGCCTGGAGATCGCGCGCACCGTTCATGACAGTGGATCGCTCATTCTGTGTCTGGAGGAGTTGGCGGATGTGGTCGCAGATCAGGGAGAGCCAGCATGGGCAGCGCGACTGTGGGGAGCAGCAGAGCACTACCGCGAAGCCAGTCATGCGACACTCCCACTGGTGGAACGGCTCAGTCGCGCACGCCACATCGAGCAAGCGCAAGGTCTCCTGGGCGAGCAGCTCTTTGCCGAAAGGTGGGCTGAGGGAAGAACTCTGACGGCAGAACAGGCGATCGCCGCTTCCCCCACGCCTGACAGGACATCCAAAGCTCAAAGGCCTGCGCAAGGAAGACCTGGCCAGACTTCCGTGGCGCAACCGTTACTTGATCCATTGAGCCAGCGCGAACTGGAGGTGCTGCAGTTGGTAGCAGTTGGGGCCTCCAACCGGGAGATTGCGATGGCGTTGGTCGTGGCACCGGGGACGGTGAAGCTGCATGTGAGCCATATCCTCTCGAAATTGGGGGTCAAGAGTCGCACGCGAGCCATTCTACGTGCGCGCGACCTGGGTCTCCTTATTGATGAGCATACTGCTTCTGAGTGAGTGACGAGCTTCTCGATCAGAAAACCGGCGAGCGCGACCACGCTTGCTAGAGCTAGCGTCCTCATCTTTCTCTCTACAGAAAGTTAGTGTGAGAACGCCTTGCAGAGTGCCTCTATGACACATCCTTTTTCAGGTTCAACTGGACACGATAGAAACAAACGCTCGTCTACTCCCGTGCCTGGTCCAACAAACGCTTTTTTCAACGCACGTCAGCTATACTTGTCTCATCTGATAATTCTCCTTGAAAGCAAGAGAGGTGAAATATATGTTTCAAACTGACCTTTTACAAGACAAGGTGATCCTGGTCACCGGTGGTGGAACGGGCCTTGGTCGAGCCATGGGCGAACGTTTTCTCGAACTGGGAGCCAAATTGGCAATCTGCGGGCGGCGACAAGAGGTCGCCGAGCAAGCCGCTACTGACATGGCCCGTAGATCAGGTGGCGAGACGTTCGCCGCCCGCTGTGATGTGCGCCAGGCCGACCAGGTGGAAGCGATGATGAACGCCGTCATCGAACGCTTTGGCCGCATCGATGTGCTGGTCAACAATGCCGCCGGCAACTTCATTTCCCCGACCCAGCGGCTGTCCCCGCGTGCGGTCGACGCGGTGCTAGGGATCGTCTTACATGGCACTTTCTACTGTACCCTGGCTCTGGGCAAACGCTGGCTTGAGCAAGGGCAATCCGGCACGATGCTCAATATTGTCACGACCTATGCCTGGACCGGGTCAGGCTATGTCGTGCCTTCGGCCGCCGCCAAGGCCGGGGTCCTGGCGTTGACCCGGTCGCTGGCAGTTGAATGGGGCCCCAACGGTATTCGGCAGGTCGCGATTGCTCCCGGTCCCTTTCCGACCGAAGGCGCATGGACACGCCTGATGCCCAGGCCAGACATGCAAGAGCAGTTTTTACACACCAACCCGCTGAGGCGTGTTGGTCAAATGGCCGAACTGACGAACCTGGCCGCGTATCTGATCTCCGATGCTGCCGGCTACATCAATGGCGAGGTAGTAACCATTGATGGGGGCGAATGGATAGGCGGCGCGGGTGAGTTTAACCAGTTGAGCGCGCTCACATCCCAGGAATGGGACGAGATCGCGGCGTTAACCAGGGGCAAGAAAGAAGGAGGAGAAGGACCCAATGCGAACTGATTTCCACAATGTGCTCGTTGAACACGATGAAAACGTGGTCACGCTCACCATGAACCGCCCCGACGTGCTGAACGCGATCAACACGCTCCTGTTAGAGGAACTCACAGAAGCCGTCGAAGCGGCTGCTCATGATGATGCAATCCGCTGCGTCGTGCTCGCCGGTGCCGGGCGAGCATTTGGGGCGGGTCAAGACCTCACTGAGTTTGGTTCTGCACATGCTGGCAGCCAACCACTCAAAGTGAGCGAACACCTGGCGAAGTACCATCGCCTGATCCTTGCGATACGTCACATGCCCAAACCACTTATCGCGGCAATTCAAGGCGTAGCAACCGGTATCACCTTGAACATCGCCCTGGCTTGCGACATACGCATCGCGGCCGATAATGCTCGCTTAGGCGAAGGCTTCGCACGCATTGGCCTGGTTCCCGATGGCGGCGGCGGTTACACGCTGCCGCGCCTGGTTGGCATGGGCAGAGCTATGGAGATTGTGCTGCTGGCAGAGGATATCAGTGGCGCAGAGGCTGAGCGCGTTGGACTGGTCAATTACTGCGTTCCCCTGTCAGAGCTTGATAAGACGACCAGGACATTAGCGAAGCGGCTGGTACATGGACCCACTCGCACATATGGGCTCATCAAAGAGCTCATGTATACGTCATTGGATAGAGACCTGCAAGCCTCCCTCCATCTTGAGGGACAATTACAAGAAGCGGCCTACGCTACAGCGGATCACCGAGAAAGTGTAGACGCCTTCTTGCATAAGCGAGCAGCCCAATTCACGGGCAAATAAAGGCCTCACAACAAACGATTGTTCGACGACGGTGCTCATCTGGCAAACGCTTTTGCCAACGCTCGTCGACTATACTTGATCTGTCGCATGAAACCGCGGCTCAACGGCAAGTTTTTGATCCTGCGACGCACAGCGTGCGACATCAGGGGGCAAAGAGTTCCCCACGATAAATCGGCACTCTACACTGTATTTCGTACACACGACCGATGAAAGGAGAATGGATCGATGAGTGACAAGAACACAGATGAAAGCCTGTTGAAGACCTGGGCGGAGGCCCAGCAGAAGCTGCTGACGGACTGGCTCGACACCTTGCGCAGGCTCGGTGGGACACCGACGCTGGAGCTCTGGACGAAAACGGTGGACGCCTGGCAGTCCTCGGTGAAAGAGACCGTGGATGCGCGAGCCGAATCGACCCGGCAGTTGATCGAGACCCTGGCCAACGCCAAGGGAACCCCCGAGGAGCTCCGCGAGCTGGCTCGCAAGGAGCAGGAGCAGGTGCAGCACTGGGCGGAAGCTGAGCGGGAGCTCTGGCAGAGTTGGTTCAACATCGTGAGACACCTCAATTTCAGGCCGGAGCCTGGAGCTGGAGCGCAAGCAGGCAGGGACCTGGTGCAACTCTGGCAAGACAGCGCGCGCAAGATGATCGATGCGCAGGCGGCGCTGGTCCGGCGCTGGACCGGAGGCACCACCAGGACGAAGAAGCAGGAGTAGTCAGAATTGTTCCTGGAACTGTTCGCAGCAGGGTCAGGCTCATCGCTAGCCGATAGTAGAGCGAAAGCCAGGGAGGTCGGCACCGCTGGCAACGAGGCCGACTGTGCCGACGCCACGTAGACTTCAGAGGATTGGAGTCTGATGAAGGAGGACAACGGTGGAGACCGATTCAGAGCGTGTGATTCACACAGAAACAGAACACAAGAGTACTCCCAAAGGGACGGAGCACGCTGCACTCAAGGAGGAACAACGCAAAGCTGCCGCAGCACAAGCGGCTGTGGAGGACTTGCAGCGACGGCTGACTGTCGTCGAAGCAACTCTCGCTGAAGAACGACAGAAGGCCGCTGAGGCACAGCAGGCGCTCACGGAACAGCAGCGGGCCGCTGTCACACACCCGGAGACCTCCGAACGAACAACGGAGCAGATGCCGGGTGAGTCGGCTGCCTTCGGCCTCATGCCGCTTGTGGGCTTTCGCGGCGTGGATCTCTTCAACGTCAGTCAACAGATCGCCCAGCAAGCGATACAGCAACCGCCGTTACTGCTGAAACACTACACCAATTTCATGCTGGAGATGGGCCGGGTGATGACCGGTCAATCCACCGTTGAGCCGGATGCCAAGGACAAACGCTTCACCGACGAAGCGTGGAAAACGAATCCGTTTTACCACCTGTACCTGCAAAGCTATTTGACCTGGCAGCAGAGCCTGGGCGCCTTCATCGACGATGCCGATCTGGACAAAAAGGATGCCGATCGAGCGCGTTTCGTGCTCTCGCTCTTCACCGATACCGTCGCCCCGACCAACACGCTGCTGGGCAATCCGGCAGCCATGAAGAAGATGTACGAGACGGGCGGGGCCAGCCTGGTAAAAGGTCTTACCCACATGCTCGAAGACCTCGCTAACAATGGCGGCATGCCCTCCCAGGTCAACATGAAGGCCTTCCAGGTCGGCAAGGACCTGGGCATCTCGCCGGGAGCCGTCGTGTTCAAGAACGAGGTGCTCGAGCTGATCCAGTATCAACCGACGACACCCCAGGTGTATAGCCGCCCGCTGCTCATCGTCCCGCCCCAGGTGAACAAGTTCTACGTCATGGACCTGTCGCCAGGCAAGAGTATCATCCGCTACCTGGTCGGGAGTGGCCAGCAGGTGTTCGCCATCAGTTGGCGCAATCCCACACCCCAGCAGCGCGAATGGGGCTTCGAAGCCTACGATCGAGCCATCCTGGAAGCCATTGAGGCGGTTCGCGCGATCACCGCAAACCCGGACGTCAATATCAGCGGCTCGTGTCTGGGGGGCATGACGCTCTCCACGCTGCTGGGTCATCTGGCAGCGCGGGGGGACCAGCGCATTCACGCCGTGACGTTCCTGGTCACGGTGCTCGACACCAACGTCGAGTCGACGATGGGGCTGTTTGCCACCAGGGAAACGATCGCGGCTGCCCGGGAGGCCTCGCGCGTGAGAGGGGTGGTCGAGGGCCAGGAAATGGCACGCGTGTTCGCCTGGCTGCGTCCCAACGACCTGATCTGGAACTACTGGGTCAACAATTACCTGGTCGGCAAGGACCCGGCAGCCTTTGACGTGCTCTACTGGAATAACGACACGACGCGCCTGCCCGCCAAACTGCATGGCGACCTGCTCGACCTGTACGAAACCAATGCACATCACGCCATGGCAGGGATGCTATGCAACCACCCAATTGCTGGGAGGCAAGGTCACCTTTATCCTGAGTAACAGTGGCCACATCCAGGCCCTGCTGAACCCACCAGGCAACCCGAAGGCGTCGTACTTCGTCAACGAGCGCTACCCGGCCGATCCCGGACAATGGCAGGCTGGAGCGCAGAAACGCGCAGGCTCCTGGTGGGAGGATTGGCGCGACTGGCTGGGCCAGCGCTCCGGTGAAAAGAAGCCGGCACCACGAGAACTGGGTAGCGCCCAGTATCAACCGGGAACACCGGCCCCCGGCTCCTACGTGTTCGAGCCGTGATATGCTCAGCTCTCTTGGCGTACGGTTTAGAGGGAAGGGATGATTCATGGCATCAGAAACCACCAGGCCACAGGCCGAGACACGCGCCATCACCGTCAGCGGGCAGCGCCTGCGGGTCGCCATCCGTAAAGGCGACGGCACCCGCACGCCGCTGCTGCTGCTGAACGGGATCGGAGTCAACCTCGAAGTGCTCCAGCAGTTCGTCGACGCCCTCGACCCGGCCATCGCAGTTATTCGCTTTGATGTGCCGGGCACCGGCGGCTCACCGGCCCCGCTCATCCCGTACCGTTTTTCGGCTCACGCCCGGTTGGTGACGAAGATGCTCGATCAGTTGGGCTACCAACAGGTCGATGTACTGGGGGTCTCCTGGGGTGGTGCGCTTGCCCAGCAGTTCGCTTTCCAATACCCTGTTCGTTGTCGGCGGCTGATCCTGGTCAGCACGGGAACGGGGGCACTCATGGTCCCCGGAAACCCCTCAGCTTTGGCGAAGATTGCCACGCCACGACGCTATCAGGACCCGGTTTACATGGCGCAGGTCGCCGGAGAAATCTACGGGGGAAAGATGCGCACGCGGCCCGAGCTAGCGCACGAGTTCGCACGTACCACACACTTTGGCAGCTCGCTCGGCTACTTCTATCAAATGCTGGGAGGAGTGGGGTGGACCAGCATCTTCTGGCTGCGCAAACTCCGGCAGCCGACGTTGATTCTGCACGGCGATGACGACCCACTTGTCCCATTGGTCAACGCGAAGATCATGCATCGCCTGATCCCGCATTCAAAGCTCTACATCTTCCACGACGGACACCTGGGGCTGGGGACGAGTGCGCGGGAACTCGCGCAAGTCGTCGACCAGTTTCTCAGCGGTCCCGTCTCTTCCTCAAGAGGTGGGGCCTGATCCAGAGAGGGAAGAAAGAGCGCAAGGTCAGCTGGCCTGTCGTTAGTTTTTGTCCGAAAAGATCGTATGTGCCAGATAACTGGTAACTCTGGGCTCCAATGATGTGATAGTATGTATAAGGCGAAAAAGTCTTTCAGGTGGTTGAGAGCCATGTCCTACTATGCATGCTCCATACAAGAAGGAGGAAAAGAAGACAGACATATGAGTCAAGATATTTTCGGCATTCATCATGTGACGGCGATTACCAGCGACCCGCAACGCAATCTCGATTTCTACACTGGTGTGCTGGGTCTGCGGCTGGTGAAACTGACGGTGAACTTTGACGACCCACGGTCCTACCACCTGTATTATGGGGATGAGCTGGGTCATCCTGGCACCATCCTGACCTTCTTTGCCT
>WNGR01004128.1_pt1 | contig 18770 bp, 14 predicted proteins | sample 5407581 | NCBI WGS metagenome assembly WNGR01 (sample SAMN13153383, study PRJNA577476) | soil metagenome | isolation source: 80 cm soil or saprolite under Garry oak tree replicate 2 | place: USA:California | collected 2016-06-15 | reverse complement strand
CCTCGGGCGTATCGACGCGGAGGATACCTGCGCTGCGCAGCGCAGCGCTAACCGCGCGGTCATCGCCGGCGATCCCGCCGGTATGGGCGGCCACGCTGCGCGCCGCAGCGGAGCTTCGCCCGACCTTAATCGCGACCACTAGCTTGCCGCGCGCGCGAGCGCGCTCGGCAGCAGCGAGGAACTTGTCCGGGCGTCGCACGGTCTCGAGGAACAGGCAGATCACCCGCGTGGCGGGATCTCCGGCCAGATAGCCGATCACGTCGGCCACATCGATACACGCCTCGTTGCCCGTGCCGACCAGCAGGCTGACACCGAGGTCTGCCGCGGCCAGCACATCGAGCAGCTCAGCGGCGACGCCTCCGCTCTGGGACACGATCGCCACCGGCCCGGGGTGCGGCCGCGGGTGCCGGGGCAGCGGCGGGAAGAGCCCGACCCGGGCCTCCGGGTTGACATAGCCGAGCGCGTTCGGCCCGAGCACCCGAAGGCCGGCGTCCCGCGCGCGCTCGGCGAGCCCGCGCTCGGCTGCCGCACCTTCCAGGCCGGTCTCGCTGAACCCGGACGCCAAGACGATGATGTCGGCGATGCCCGCCTTTGCCGCGTCATCTAGGACGGCGCCGACCTGGCTGGCCGCGGTAAGGACGAAGGCGACGTCGACCGGGCCACGCTCGGCGGCCATCTCGGCGAGCGAGGCCCGCGCCGGCCGCCCGCGCACCTCGGGCCGCAGCGGATTGACCAGTTCCAGGCGGCCGTCGAATCCCATCAGGCCCAGGCCGTCCAGGATGAGGGTGCTCCACAGCGAGCGTTCCGACACTCCGACGAGCGCAATCGACCGCGGCGCGAACATGGATGCGAGCTCGGGTCGCACCGCCTGCGTTGGGGTCATGGCCCAGATTCCGCCGCCAGGCGGCGCTTGGCGGCGAAGGCGCGGGGACCGTCCTGGCCAGCCGGGCTGTTCCGCAGGGCCAGCCATTCGGCGTCGTTGACGAGCCAATGCTGTGTCTCGAGCACGGGCTCGCCGCGCACCGCGCCGTAGAACGCCCGCTTACAGGCGCGCACCGCCGCTGGAGGCAGGGCCGCGATACGGTCCGCGAGCGCCAGCGCGGCACCAAGCTCCTCGCCTGGCGGCACCACCCGGTTAACCAGGCCCCAGGCCAGCGCCGCCGACATGTCGATCTCGGACGGCGCGATCAGCCACTCGAAGGCGATCTTGCGCGGAACGTGGTCGGACAGGCGGACCGTTCCGCCCATGCTGGCGAACAGGCCGTGCTCGATCTCGGTGAAGACGAACCGGACGTCGCTGGCGGCCACCACCAGATCGCACGCGAGCAGCAACTCCACGCCGCCGGCGTAGGCAGGACCGTTAACCGCGGCGATGATGGGCGCGGAGACGAAATGCTTCACCAGGCCGAGGAAGCCCCACTCCTCATGCCCGCGCGCGTTCGGCGTCGTTCCGCCCGCCACCTCCTTCAGGTCGGCTCCGGAGCAGAAGGACTTGGCCGTTCCGCCGTGGATGACAATCACCCTTACGTCCGGGTCAGTATCGAAGCGCTCCAGGGCGGCGCCGAACGCGGTCGCCATGTCGGCGTTGACCGCGTTGTGCACGTGCGGGCGGTTGAGGGTCAGCAGGCCGACGGCACCCCGGCGCTCGACGAGCAGGGGCCCGGCTGCTGGAGGGGTGACGGAACCGTCGGTGATGGGCACCCCGCCAGCCTGGCAGCCGACCGCCACGAAACCGAGACCCGAACGGGTGAAATCACCCTCGCTGTCCTCAGGAGTACCCAGCAGGGTGACACCATCTCCGGGCGCCAGAGCGTACGTTTCCCGCATGAGGAGTATCACGTGACCGAGCGAAGGACCACGACGTTCGACCACCACGGCGCCGAGCTCCCCCGTCGGTCGCACGACGTCTACGCCGAGATGCGGGGGACGTGCCCGGTGGCATGGACCGACGCGCACGGCGGCTACTGGATCGTGACCGGTGCCGACGAAGTGGGCGACGCCTCGCGTGATTACGAGCTGTTCACGTCCGAGCACGACACCGGCACGCACCTCGGCGTGACGATACCGGCGCAGCCGAAGTATTCGGGAATGATCGAGTCCGATCCGCCCTATTTCACCGTGCTGCGCAAGGCGGTCACCCCCTGGTTCTCTCCGAACGCCGCCAAGGCGGCAGCACCGGACATCCGCCGCCTCACGGACTGGGCCATCGACCAGATAATCGAGCGCGGCGCGGGTGACCTCACCCTGGACGTAGCCACTCCGATCCCGGCGATGCAGACGATGATGCTGCTCGGCCTGCCGCTGAAGGAATCGGAGTGGCTAGCCGACCTCTTCCACCGTGAGACCTGCACCCCGCCGAATTCGCCCGACCGGCCTCAGGTACACGCGGACATCCTGCGGCTGCACGAAACCCTGCACCACTGGACGGTGGAGCGGCGGGCCCATCCCGGCGACGACTTCCTGTCGTTCCTGGCCACCGCGGAGTTCGACGGCAAGCTGATGCCGGTCGACGAGGTGCGCGGCAATGCGTTCTTGATGCTGGCCGGCGGCGTCGACACCACCACCGCCCTGCTGAGCCACACCTTCGTTCACCTGCAGCAGAACCGGGCGGCCCGCAGGTTCTTGATCGAGGACTTCAGTCGGCTGCCGCTGGCTTGCGAGGAGTACCTCCGGTGGGTCACGCCGGTGCAGGGTATGGCGCGGACCGTCACGAGAGACTGTGAGTTCGGTGGCCAGCCGCTGCGTAAGGACGACCGGGTCTGGATCTCGTGGGCGTCTGCCAACCTGGCCCCTGAGTTGTTCGTCGAGCCGGAGCAGATCAAGCTCGATCGCTCGCCGAACCGGCATTCGGCCTTCGGCCTGGGCATCCATCGTTGCCTCGGCTCCAACCTCGCGCGCGTGGTCTGGAGGATCGTGGTGGAGCAGGTACTCAGCCGCATGCCTGACTACGAGCTGGACCTGAGCGCCGCCGAGCGCTACCCGAGCATTGGCATCACGAACGGCTGGAAGTACACACCTGTGACATTCACACCTGGCTCTAAGGTAGGTGCCGAGCTCTGAGAGCAGCTAAGGTAGGTGCCGAGCTCTGAGAGCAGGCCCGACCCGGCCGGGCCAACCGCCTCGTGGCCGACGCTTAGCGCGCTCAGTCGCTAAGGCCCAGCTCGGCAGATGGCTCGCAGCCCGTAACCGGCCCATGATGGAAGCAGCCGGCAAAGAAAGTCATCGATAGGCGCCAGCGTCGGCCTGCGAACCAGCCTTCGCTCCGGCAAGATGCTGTCCGATTCAAGGACCACCAGAGCAAAACCGGCAGCGGAAAGCTCTGAGATCAGCTCGCGGCGTGAGAATAGGTAGTAAGGAAACGGCCTCGCCTCATTCTCGACGTGATGGCGATAGATAACCGGCCGTGCCGAGGGGAAGTAACGGCGCGCCTGCGCCCGAGCCGAAGACGCACTACTGCTTTCGCTGCCGCGACCATCCGATGATGCATGCAAGGGAAAGCGGCGAAGCGCGTGGGGGACGGTGAGGAGAAGTAGACCTTCGCGGCTAAGCACCGAGCGTATCGAGCTAAGGATATCGATCCGGTTTTCTTTTCCCTCGATATGGGAAAGCACGCCGAAGAGTGCTACAACTAGGTCATACGGACCTGCTGCTCGTACGGCACCGAGGTCAGCGGTGATCAGCAAACGCTGACTGCCTGCGCCGGCGGTCGCGGCCTGCAGCTCCAGCGCCTTGCACGCGTCAGCTGATATGTCATAAGCACATACAAACGCATTGGTGGCGCGCAGGAACGGCATAGTATAGCGACCGCTTCCCGCGCCGAAATCGAGTATGCGTGACGACGTCCTGGCGAGTCGCAGGGCAGACCGATAGGTAGGCGGATTCGGCCGAGGGTAACGCGCATCATACAGACCGCTGCCATAATAGCGGTCGTAGCTTTCTACGATAGGCGTCTTTGGGGGCATGGCGGCGTGCCTGCCGGAAACTTTCAGCACAGATCTCTCTCCCTCTCAGCAGCCGCAAGCGGCATGATGCCGCGCGGCCTGCCGCATCGCTGAAGACCCCCAGCCCGGCGCTCGCCCACGAGGCACGGCGGCACAGGGCACTGCTCGGATTTCCTCACCCATCGCAGCTCCCAGCCGAACCATGTCATCTGGTGCTTGAACAACTCTGATGCGGCGCTGAAATGCTGAGCTGATCGGGATGCGGCAGCGAGGTGATCGGTAGTCAGGCGGATCCGTGCGCAGCCACGTGCATGGTCGACGCCGCCTGTCCCGGAGTCCAATCGTTTCGTGTCACGAGATTCAGCGTCCGGTTCCGGAATCGATATGAGCGCCAGATGGCTACCAGATGACGTGGCCTCCATCGACGAGGAGGTCGACGCCGGTCACGAATGACGCCGCGCGACTCAGCAAGAAGATGCAGGGACCCACCATGTCCTCTGGCTGGGCGTTCCGGCCCAGGGGCGTGTCTTTGGCGTATCCCTGCATCGCGTCCCGTTGCTCGGGCCGCTGTGTCATCGGGGTGTAGGTGTAGCCGGGGCTGATGCTGTTGACGCGGATGCCGGACGCGGCCCATTCCCAGGCCAGGCTTCGGCCGAGGTGCACGACGCCGGCCTTGGCTGAGTTGTAGTGAGCCTGGTGCAGGCCGCGATTCGCGATGGTGGCCGACATCGAGGCGATGTTGACGATGGACCCGCCGCCGTTGCGGATCATTGCCTGTCCCTCGGCCTGGCACGACAGGAAGACGCCGGTGAGGTCGACGTCGATGACGTGCCGCCATTGCTCTTCCGGCATGTTCTCGGCGGGAGCCGCGCTGGCGATGCCGGCCGCGTTAACCCCGAGGGTCAGCGGCCCGAGCGCCGCCTCAATGTGCGCAACAGCTGCGGACATGGCGGCCGGATCAGTCACGTCGGCGACCACAGGGACTGCCCGGCTGCCGGCGGCGAGAATCTCGGCGGCGGTGGCCTCGACGTTGCCTGGGACCCGATCGACGCAGCCGACGAGCGCGCCCGCACTGGCGAGCCCTAGGGCTATCGCCCGGCCGATCCCGCTGCCAGCGCCGGTGACCAGGGCGACGCCACCGGTCAGTGAGAAGTCCGCGGTCATAAGCTGGTCCTCCTGAGAAGTGATCGCAGCGACTTAAGGTCGTCTTGGACGTGGAATAGATGCCCTTCGAGGAGTTCAGTTCACCTACCGGGCGCGTTCCTCCGCGACACCGAAGTCGGGAATGACCGCGCCTGCGACCCCGGCGATCGTGGCGTCGCCCGGTGGAGCCCGGTGCCGTCTCGGACGGGTGTTCCACGCGAGGTTGATACCGAACCCAGGAAATGCAGCAAGAGGCGATCTCCCCTCGGCAGACATGGTGCGACGCTTCATCACCAGCAAAGCCGTCATCCTGGCCGCAGCAGCGGGGCCTGGTCGGTGCATCTACTCGGTTCGGACGGACCGGGTCTCCGGCCCTTATCCATCACCGCGGGGAGTGCCCCTGGGGCGACCCTAGGCCGCTCACCACCATGCCTGCTACTACGTGAGGTAGCCTGGCGGCTCGGGCCACTGTGGTCCGAGGTCGGGCAAGTCAGTGCTTATCCGCATCGGGAAATGGGGCAGTCGCTTCTCCAGGAACGCGCTAACCCCCTCGGCGACATCGGGCGCCTTGCCCAGCACATAGATGCCCCTGGAGTCGAGGCGGTGCGCTTCCCAGGGAGAATCGGCGCCGAGCATGCGCCACATCAGCTGACGAGAGGTAGCAACCGCAACCGCGGAGGTATTGTCGGCGATCTCTCTGGCGAGCGCGTACGCGGCTGGCAGCAACTCGTCGGCCGGGTATGTCCGGGCAACCAGGCCTCCGCGCAACGCCTCCGCAGCATCGAAGACCCGGCCGGTCGCCACCCATTCCAGGGCCTGGCTGATGCCAACGACTCGCGGGAGGAACCAGCTGGAGGCAGCTTCCATTACCAGGCCGCGCCGGGAGAACACGAAGCCGAACTTCGCGTTATCGGCGGCGAGCCTGATGTCCATCGGGAGCGTCATCGTGACACCGACCCCGACCGCGGGCCCGTTGATGGCAGCGATCACCGGTTTGAGTGAGGCCGCGACTCGCAGGCTTACCTGACCGCCACCGTCGCGCGGCATGCCGTCGATGGTCTTGGCCGTCGCCCCAGATCGCTGACGCCGGTCGGCGTTGAATGTGTCGCTGCCAGCAGAAAGGTCGGCACCTGCGCAAAACGCCCGTCCCCGGCCAGTGACAACCACGGCCCGTACATCATCGTCGGAGTCGGCCCGGTCGAAGGCGTCGATCAGCTCATCTCGCATCACATGAGTGAACGCGTTGAGCTGGTCCGGGCGGCTAAGGGTGATCGTCGCTATGCGATCAGCGACAAGATAGTCGATCTCCGAATACGGTCGAATCGTATCTGCCACAGGCTGCCTCCTACGGCGGACGGGCGGGTTGGCGAGCGGCTGAGTCGAGGCCGTGGGTCGGCCGGCGGCTATGTCGTCACGAGCAGTCTGCCCAGGACGAACACCTCACTCGCGGCCCATGCCTCACAAACAGTGGACGATACCCGCAGCGAACAAGTTGCAGCGAACGCTCAGCAGTCTCCCAGGGGACGATATCGGTTGGCTCTTTTCTGGAGGCTAGGAAGTCCTTGCCAGCTAACAGACTGTCTCCTTACCTGCGAACCTGGTGGGCGCAACTCGGTTCGAACCAGCGACCCCTCGCTGTGACGCCCTGGTTCTCGTCGCCATCTCCCGGCCTGTTTTCCGGCAACCTGGCCGCGCCCCGAATTGGTCGGCTCTCATGTGCCGGGTGCCGACGATCTGCCCGAGGGCCTCGGCGGCCAGCTTCTGGTCCGGGTGGAAGTCCCTGAATGGTGGCATGGCGTCGTCCTGTTGCCTGTGGTCTTGATGGGTTGCCGATGGTCCGCGGCGGCCCCGTCCGGCCCGGGTGCGGGCGGTGCGGCGCCGCGTTGCAGCAGGCATAGTTCAGGCCGCCGCGGTGACCGTCTTCCGGCGCGCAGCCCTGGCCCGGTCCGCGAGCACCGCGACCGCGGCCGCGAACAGTGCCGCTACGGCGGCGATCAGGGCGATCTTGACCCGGATTCCAGGTACTGGCCAAATTTCTGGGACTGCCTGCCCTGCAGTTACGCTGCCCGTACTGGCGATCAGCGCAGCGTCATCAAGGAGACAGATTTCTACTCGGCCCGGCAATTGCACGGCATCGGCATGTACAGCGACTATTACCGGCCGCTTGGGCTGGAACACTCTCTTATGGTGTGCCTGCCTAAAGCGCTGCCGGGAACCGCAGGGCCCGGGCGGTATGTGCGGCTGCACTTCCTGCGCGGTCCCGGACCGGATTTCTCCGGGCTGTCCAAAACGATACCGTTTGGCGGCGGGTGGCATGCTACAACCGCACCGCTACCCGCATGCCTTCGCTAGGGTAAATGCCTTCAGATGGCAATCGTCGGTCTCCTCGCGATCGGTGCGACCGCCCTGCCGCGTTCACCAAGGCACATGCGAACGTCGCCGCCGATGGATAGCTTAATTCACTGGTTCTGGCGTCCCCGGGCAGCGAGGCGGGACAAGTAGCCCCGGGCCGTAGGACTAGCCTGTGGGGCCAGGGAGGATCGGCATGGGCAAGGCTGGCTGGCCGACGGATCGAAGGGTCAGGCGCCTGACCTGGTTCGGTTGCCTGCTCGTGGCCGTTGCAGCCGTGGTGGCGGTCTTCGCGGTGATCTTCTACCCGGCATCGCATACCGATACTTCCGCACCGGCCCGGGCGACTCATCCGGCAGCGGAGCGCGCCACGCCGGGCCGTTCGGCATCCCATCCGCCCGTGACCTGGCAGGTGGCGGGCCCGGTCGCGGACCTGTCGGTGCCACTGGCCGGGATGCCCCCGGTCGCCGACCCGGCGAACATCTACGCCGACGCCGGGCCGGACATGTTCAGCCCGGCCGTGCGCGGGGTTCCATACCGCATCTACGTGCCGGATAGCGGCGGATCTACCGTCACCGTCATCAACCCGGCTACCTACCGGGTGATCGCGACGTACCAGAGCGGGCTCAATCCGCAGCACGTCGTGCCCGGGTACGACCTGCGCACGCTATATGTGACGAACAACCGGGCCAACAGCCTCACCCCGATCAACCCGCGGACCGGGCGGCCGGCTGGGCCGAATATCGGCGTGGACGACCCGTACAACATGTACTTCACCCCCGACGGGCGCTACGCCATCGTGGTGGCCGAAGCCCGTCGGAACCTGGACCTCCGCGACCCGCATACCTTCGCCCTCCGGCACCGGATCCACGTCAATTGCGCGGGTGTGGACCATATCGACTTCGCGGCCACCGGCGCCTACCTGATTGCCACGTGCGAGTTCGCCGGCCGCCTGGTCCGCGTTGACCTGCACACCCTGAGCGTGGTCGGCTATCTGAACCTGCCTGGCGCCGCGCCGCAAGACATCAAGCTGGACCCCGCCGGGCGGATCTTCTACGTCGCCGACAAGAACCACGCCGGGGTGTGGCTGATCGACGCGGCGACCTTCAAGGTGGCCGGGTTCATCCCCACCGGCCCGGACGCGCACGGCTTGTACCCGAGCCGCGATGCCCGCTTCTTGTACGTGACCAACCGCGGCAACGGCACGATCACCCTGATCAGCTTCGCGGCCAGGAAGGTCGTCACCACGTGGCGGATCCCCGGCGGGGGCAGCCCGGACATGGGCAACCTGTCCCCCGACGGGAAGGTGTTCTGGGTCTCCGGGCGCTACGACAACGTCGTCTACGCCATCTCCACCGCCAACGGCCACCTGCTGGCCAGGATCCCGGTGGGGCCGCAGCCGCACGGGCTGTGCGTCTGGCCTCAGCCGGGCCGCTACTCCCTGGGCCACACCGGGATCACCCGGTGATCGCGCCCCGGCTCCGGCTCGCAAATCCCCGCCGCGGTACCCGCCGGACGGGGCTAATGCTGGCGGGCACGGTCCTGGTCCTGACCGGACTGGCGGGCGCGGCCCCGGCTCGCGGGGCCGGTGACGTCATCGGGCGGCTGGGTCCGCTTACGGTCAGCGCCACCCCGCTGCGTCCCGGACCCACCGGCATGCTGACCACGTACATGCAGGTCAGCACCAGCGGGCAACCGTCCGATCAGCTCGACGCCGCGATCGCCGCAGATGGCGCCGCAGTGGCGGTCTACCACCGGCAAGTCAATGTCGGAGAGATCTCGGACCTGACCGGCTGCGGCACCGAACTCCCCCCGCCGGGAATCGTGGACCATTGGCTCCACTACGGGCCGCTGCTGATCCCGGGGCGCTCCGGCGGCGCGGCGCCGCCCGCGGACGCGACCTTGACCGTGCCGCCAGCCGCCCCCCGGCCAGCTGGCGCGACCTTGACGATCACCCTGTACTTCGCGCGCGCGGGCTCGGTGATCCTGCGCCTGCCCATCAGTCACGCCTGACCCGGCGGCTCAGTTAGCTGGCAGCCGGATCGCCTGTCCGGTCAGCCAGGCGATCGGGCTGAGTGCTTCGGCCGCCGTCCAGGTGCTCGCGTCGGGGTGGCTGAGGTTGGCGCGGCCCTCGGCGTTCAGGAAGCGGCGCAAGGCAAGCGCGATGGGCGCCGCCTTGGCGTTGGGATTACCCATGACGACGAAGCGCTCCCGTCCCCTGGCGTCGAGGTAGACCAGGGCGTCCTGGTGATCCACGTCATAGCTCAGCGCCCTGCCGGTCAGCCAGTCGGTCCCCGGCGGCCTGCCCTCGGCGACCCGCTGGTACCGCACCCGGAAGTACCGCCAGATCTGCCCGATGACCGCCGGGCTGCCGGTGAGCAGCGACCAGTTCGCCGGGAGCCGGATCAGCTTCCGGTAGGCGCGCAGCCGAGATGGCGTATCCCGGCTCGGGTCCACGGTGAGCTCGACGAAATGCACCCGGCGGCCCAGCCCGGCCGCCGTGACGGCTTGGTCCATCATCAGCAGGTTCCCGGTCGTCAGCGGACAGGTCTCCTGGCACAGGGTCAGGAAGTCGGTGAGCACCACCACCTGGCCATGCCAAGCGGCCAGGCTGGTCACCTGGCCCGTGTCCGTGGTCAGCGGCAGATCCGCCACCGAGGCCGGCACCGGCGTGTCCACCACCGTACCGAGATAGGCCGACGGCGGCCCCGGGGTCCCCGGCCCGCTAGCACACGCGGTCACGGCGAGCGCCGAAACGGCCAGCACACCCGCCAGCCGACCCGGCCAGCCTCGCGCGATAACCCTCATTCTCAGCTGCTCCGACTCCGCCCGCCACACCTCAGCCCAGGTTGCCACTGCCCAGGAAACCGGCCGCGGGTAACCGGCCGACCATCTGGAGACAACTGCTGTGCTCGGTGAGCGCAGTCCGTCACCGGACCCCGCGACCTGGTCATCCGGGCAGGTTATCCCGGAAAGGCGCGCCGCTGGCTAAGAACGGCCGCGCCATTATGGGGAAAGCAGGTCGGTCAGGGTGACCGGGCTTAGTCCCCGGCTCGCCAGGCCGCGCAAAATCGCAGGCAAGGCAGTTACGGTGCCGGAATGCCCCAGATGCATGCTTATGATCGACCCTGGCCGCGTCAATCCGAGCACAGTAGAGACGATCGCGTTCGGCCCAGGATCGGTGTAATCGAGCGAGTCCACGTCGTACGACACGCAGGTCTGGTAGCCAGCCTTACGGGCCTCCCGCTCGATCAGCGGTGTCGAGTACCGCGTCTGCGAGGGCCGGAACCAGCGGCCGATCGATCCTGTCAGGGCGCGCAGTCGCTGCGCGCACCCTGCGATCTCCGCGTAGGTGCCCGAGGCGTCCATGGCCGTGATGTCCAGGTGATGCATGGTGTGATTGCCCAGGTTGTGGCCCCCGCGCAGGATCCGCTCCGCGATCCGCGGGTATTGCCCGAGCCAGGTCCCGACGGCGAGCACCGTGACCCGCGTTCCCGCACGCTCTGCCTCGGCGAGCAGCGCGTCGGTCATCGACACGGGTCCCTGACCGTGGAAGGTTAGCGCCACCTGCGACCGGTGCCGTGACCCGTGCACGACCTGAGGGCCGAGTTGCATACTCGCCTCACTGCGCGGACTCACCGCCGGCGACGATACGGTAGCGGCTGATCTAGGACCGTTGCCGCCTGAGGGCTCGCCGGTCAGCCGTGTGCTCGTGCACCCTGCCAGGCCGGCCCCGGTAGCGGCTGCGCCGGCGAGCAGCAAGAATTCCCGCCGCTCGATAGACACGTGCAGAACAGTACTCACCCTCGGGCGGTCCCGCCGCCCATCCGGTCCGCCTCGTCGGCGCTCTGGCCGACGAATCATCGGGGTTTCATCAGGCTCATGGCGCCCCGGCTAGTACTGCACGGCTCGCCAGGTGACCTGGCCTTGGGGCTTGCGGTCGCATGCTCCAGGAGACGCGGAAACTTCTGCCTGGAAACGCGGAAAATAACTGGCGGAATCGCGGAACGATGCCGATAAGTTAGAAACATGCGGGCCGCGGCGCCGATGGCGGCCTGGGCGGCGGTGTCAGACACAGCCGTCATGGGACGGTCCTGGTCAGCAACTCGTCATAGGCGTCCAGGGCCAGGGCCGGGCGGTCGTAGCGGGCCAAGGAACCGATCGGGATGACCGGCGCGACCTGCCGCCCCGCCTGGCGGTGGGCGTCGATGAGCACGGCCTGGACGCCTATGACCAGCTGCTTCCTCGATACCCACGGCACCCTTGGTGCCCCGTCGGCGCCTCGATACTCCTCAGGCCACCCCAGGCGCTTGGCGCCTCGCAGCCAGGTTGCCGTCAACCGTCAATAAGATGTCCAGAAGGTGAACGGAGATCAAACCGCAGGCGAATATCGGTTGACCGTTGTTTCCGGAGTCTCGACACTGAGTTTGCGGGTCGCGACTCTGAAGAGGTGGGCAACGACGTAATACTGGGCCTCGTGGTGGTAACGGCTCTCGCCTTCGACTTCACCAACGGGTTCCATGACACGGGCAACGCGATGGCTACCACGATCGCCACCGGCGCGCTGCGTCCGCGGATCGCGGTCGCCCTGTCCGGAGTGCTCAACCTGATTGGGGCGTTCCTGTCCCTAGCCGTCGCGGCCACGATCGCCAGCGGCCTGGTAGACACCAAGCTGGTGACGCTCACCGTGGTGGCGGCCGGCCTGATCGGCGCGATCGTATGGAACCTGCTCACCTGGTTCTTCGGGATCCCGTCGAGCTCGTCGCAGGCGCTGATCGGCGGGGTGATCGGCGCGATGCTGGCCGCCGCGGGCGCCCAGGCGGTCAAGTGGCACAGCCTGGTCGCCAAGGTCATCCTCCCTGCCGTGCTGGCGCCGGTCATCGCGGTGCTGGTCGCCGTGACCGGCACCTGGCTGCTCTACCGGATCAGCCGCAGCCTCACCTCCGGGGGCCGCAACCACGGCTTCCGGATCGGGCAGATCGGCTCGGCCTCCATGGTGTCCCTGGCGCACGGCACGAACGACGCGCAGAAGACGATGGGCGTCATCACGCTGGCCCTGATCGCGAACGGCACGCTGCCTGCCAACGCGACCGCGCCGTTCTGGGTGATCTTGACCTGTGCGCTGGCCATCAGCCTCGGCACCTACGTCGGCGGCTGGCGGGTGATCCGCACCCTGGGCAAGGGCCTGGTGAAGATCGAGTCGCCGCAGGGCATGGCGTCCCAGTCCTCCTCCGCCGCGGTCATCCTGCTGTCGGCCAGCTTCGGCTACGCGCTGTCCACTACCCACGTCGCCACCGGGTCGATCATCGGCGCCGGGCTCGGCAAGAAGGGCACCGAGGTCCGCTGGAACGTGGCCGGGCGGACGGTTTCCGCCTGGGCCCTCACCCTCCCTGCCGCCGGGATCGTCGGGGCCGCCGCGTACGGACTCGCCTCCGCCATCGGCGGCAGCGCGGGCGTGATCGTCGATCTCCTCATCCTTGTCGCGGTGTCGGCGGTGATCTACGCCAGGTCCCGCGCCTCCAAGGTGAACCACACCAATGTGAACGACGAGTGGACCGGAGTCGTCACTCCGGCCGAACCTCAGCCAATAGCGGCGGCCTGAACGGCAAGGGAAGCACACGATGTCCTTGATCAACCTGAGCGCCTTGTGGAAGATCGTGGTCTTCGGCCTGCTGGCCGGGGCGGGCCTCCCCGCGATATTCGCCGCCGGCCTGCTCTCCCTGTCCCGGGGTCCGAAAACCCGGACCGCGGGCGCCGACTCCGAGGCCATCGTCGGCGGCAGCCTGGCGGGCATGATCATCGCCGCCGTGTGCTTCCTGGTCGTCGTGGCCGCCATCGGCTGGGGCATCTACGAGGTCTACCGGATCGGCCACCCCGCCCCCGCGAAGTAACCAGGCGAGCGGTCAGCCGTACCCGGCCGCGCGATCTTTAACCTCAACCGTTCAGCGTCCCCGAGCTGCGGTTACTGATTGTGTCGCTGTCCGGTTTCGGTTGTGGTGTCTGTTTGCTGTGCGCGATGCGGCCGGGGGGCACCCGGGTGCGCACCGGCTCCAACCGCGCCGGGTGTTCCTCCTTTCGTACTGGCTGGATGGTTCGTGCTGGTCAGGCGGATGCCGGCAGGGCGCAGAGCCGTTGCCAGCAGGTGAGAAATTCCTTTCCAGGGCCAGTCCGGGCTGATCTTCAGGGTCCGCTGCCGGGCGTGGCTGGCGAGGCGGGCGGGGATCTGCCAGATCCGGTAGCGGAGCGTATCCGGGTCGGCGTCCCGCATGTCCGGGGCGTCGTGGTGGCCGAGGAGGCGGGTCCAGGCGGCGAGGTCGGCGGCGATGTTCGCGGCGGGCGATCCACCGCAGGCCGTCCGGCTTGCCCGGGAGGAGCCGCCAGACCAGGCGCGCGGCTTCGAGATGATCAGCGACGCCGTATGGCGGGTCACCCTCGCCGATGCCACCCTGGCGCGGTATCACCACCGGGCATACGAAGCGGTCATGAGGGCCAGCGATCCCGTCCGCCCGGCTCATGGACGCACAGAACGCCCAAATCCGGACGGCCAGCGTGGCGATCGGCATTGAGCCGAAGTCCGCACGTAACGGCGGATCCGGTGCGTCAAGCACATGAAAGGCTGTAACGGAGCGTGATAGCGGTGTCCCATTGACTCCGAGGCGATCCGTCACTGCGGCAGGCAGCCCTTCCAGATCGGACCTTCTCACCTGGGCGGGCCGCCGCCCAAGCGCACAGTCAAGCTGGAGACCAGGGCTGAGGGCGCCTGGTTAGGCCGAAGTTACGTGGTCCAGGTGGCGTGGATACCGGCGCGGACCTGGGCAAACGACGGACAGGGTGGGTTGGTGTTCTGGCTACATGCCACTCTCCGGCGCGGCGCTGGGGCCGTCCGTTGATGATCAACCTGGTATCACGCCCCAGGGCTTGCTAAATCTTTCTGGCTACTGTTTCGCGCCTAAAAACAGCGTTTCCGCAGCTCAGATGCCCTTTTCAGGCGACACGCCGACGTAACTTGAGGTTAGGGGGTGGCAGGCAGGACCACGCGCGGGTGGCCGGCTGGGCTGTAGAGCGCCGCCACGTCGGCTGCCCGGCGGGTGAGGCAGGCGCGCTGGTTGATGTAGCCCTTGTCGGTTATCTCGCCCGCATCGAGTTGAGGGGGGTCGCTGAGCAGCATGAGCCGTTCGACCCGCCGGGACGTCCCGGCCCCGTTGTTGAGCGCGGCCAGCGACTCGGCGAGGCAGGCCCGCACTAGTGGATCATCCAGCAGGCCCGGGCCGTGAACTTCGGCCGGGTTCGTGCCGCCGGTAAGGTGCGCGGCTGCCGTGGGGTTGAGCCACGCCAGCGCCGACACATAACTGCGGTCATGCCCGGCGATGACACAGTCCTGCAGCACCCCTCCGCATGCCGACAGCAGCGCGGACTTGACCGCTGCGACGTTGACCCAGGTTCCGGTGTCGAGTTTGAAGTCCTCGGCGATGCGGCCAGCAAAACGCAGTCCCCGCGCGGGGACCGCGCGGTCAAGCAGTTCGGCGGCATCCCCGGTGCGGTAGAAGCCCTCGTCGTCGAAGGCGGCCTGGGTCAGGTCGGGCCGTTCGAAGTAGCCCGGGGTTACGTTCGGCCCGCGTACGCGGATCTCGTGCTTGCTGCCTTCGGGCACGAGCTTGACCTCCACGCCTGGCAGCGGGACACCGATGCAGTCGGAGCGGCCGGACGGGAAGTGCGCGGAGACCGCCGCCGGCGCGGTTTCGGTCGTCCCCCACGAGGTGGTCACCGCCACCGGGTGGTCTGCGGCGGAGCCGGCCAGCTCCAGCAAGTCGTCCCAGACCTGCTGGGGCAGCGCTGCGCCGGCGTAGAAGACCACCTGCAGGCGGCGGAAGAACCTCTCGGCGAGGGCGGGATCTGCCTTCAGCCGCGGCACCAGCAGCGAGTACCCGACCGGCACGTTGAAGTACACCGTCGGCGCGGCCTCCTTGAGGTTGCGCAGCGTCCGGTCGATCAGGGTGGGGGAGGGGCGCCCGTCGTCGATGTACAGGCTGCCGCCGTTGTACAGCACCATCCCCACGTTGTGGCTGCCGCCGAAGGTATGGCTCCACGGCAGCCAGTCCAGCAGCACCGGGGGCTGCTCAGCCAGGAACGGCCACACCTGGAGCATCGCCTGCTGGTTGGCACACAGCATCCGCTGCGTCGTGAGGACCGCCTTGGGCTCCCCGGTCGACCCGGAGGTGAACAGCAGCTTGGCCACGGTGTCAGGGCCGGCACCGCCAGCGTGGCCTGCGCCCGGCCCGGGCGCGGCCGCCGGCAGATCCCGCCACGCCAGGGTGCCGCGCCCGCCAGTGACCGTGACCACCACCGGCTCGCCAGGCGGCTCCAGGGCTGCACACGCATCCCGCACGGCGGCAACAGCCGCACCGAACGCGCCCGCATCCTCGGCAAAAACCACCGCGGGGCAGACCAGAGCCGCCATCCTGCGCAGCTTCCCATGGTCACTGCTTTGCAGCGAGTACGCCACGCTCACCGGCACGGCCGGGCTGCCGGCCGTGAACGCCGCCAGGGTCAGCAGCAAGTGCTCGACCGAATTGCCGGACAAAATCATGATTGGACGGCCCGCAGCACCACGCTCATGCAGGCCCCGGGCGAGCGCCTCAACCTGGGCGGCAGCCTCCCCCCACGACACGCTGCGCCAGCCGTCGCCATCTCGCTGCGCGACCAGAATGCGCTCCGGATGCTCGCGAGCCCGCGCGGCGAACACATCCACGACACTCGCCGGGTAAGCAGCCAACGGATAACCACTGCGCAAAACCACCGACCAGTCGGCGCGATCCTCCCGGTCAACGACGGCCGGGCTGAACATCCCCGACCCGACTGCCTGGCGCTTCATCGAAACCCCCCTGACAGCAACTATTGCGGACGGCACTAGCTCGCGAAATCCCCTGGCCGAAAGACCTCCCTCAGCGGGCCGGGAAGATCGACCCCGGTATCAGCGGGCCACGAGTGCAGTAGTCCAGTGAACCTCAGCTCCGTGCACAGGCTGAGCAGTTCGCCTGGCAGCCAGCTACTACGGGCGTGCATGGCTCATTTCCGCCCAGAGGGTGGCGGCCATAATAACAAGCCCGCCGGCCGGGGAGCCACCGGAGGCGGGCCTGACCACCAAGGCATCGCTGGCCGCCAGCCCAGCGATGCAGTGAAAGAACCCGCTAAAACTCCCGAATCCCACTGAGCACCGCACTCAGCGGCACAATCGTCCTGCCGCCAACGCCCTCATCTCAGCTACAACCCAACACTGGCTCAGCCTCTCCAGCCCCACGGGGGAATGCGCGCAGATCACACAACTCTGCGCGCCGCGCCAGCCACAACCCGGCGGCAGGGAGCTGCGCCAGAACGGCGGGAGTGCGCGCTTCGATCAGGCGGGGCACCAATCACGCTGCGTGAGCAGACGCCATCAGGCCGGCGAGTCTCCGATCGCCGGGTACGAGCGCGGTGACGGCTGGGCGCGCATTGCTGCCGATGCCGCATGCCGCCGATGGCATCGCTGGCCGCTGGGCTGCCGGCCGCCGCCGGACCACGCGGAGGCCATCCGGCCCGGCAGGCCCCGCACCGCAGCCTGGTGAGAACCGGATCGGCCGGTCCGCTCGCAGCATCTCGTGGCATGCTCGGTGCCCGGCCCCACCGCCGGCGACCCTGAGCTCGCCGGGCACCCCGCGGGCGCTGGCGGGCCCGGCGGCGCTCACCGGGACGATCCGGGCCGTCCGGCGCACGTTCCAGCCCGGCCACCTTGTAGTTGACCGGCCGGATGATCGCCCGTTTGCCAGGATGCGCCGGTTCCGGCCACCTGGGGTGGCCCGATTAGGCTTGGTCATTTAGCGGAACGGAGCCTGCCGATGGCCAACGCCGGACAGCAAGTCGCCAGGTGCGCGTATCCCGGCTGCGAGAATGAGCCGCGGCCGGGGTCGGCGGAGCCGGGGTACTGCGGGCTGCCGGACCCGGTGACCGGCGAGCCGCATACGGCGCTGACCGCGTTCCGGCAGCGTCAGGTGCTGGCCGGGCAGAGTGGCCAGGCGGCCGGGCCGGAGGAGCCGGGCCGCCCGGGGTTCGCGTTCTGGCGGCGCGCTGGCGCGCAGCGCCGCCAGCGGGCTGAGGCTGAGGTCGCGGAGGCGCGCTTGGCCGCGCTGCAGGCCGATGCGCAGCTGGCCGAGGCGCTGGCAGGGCGGGCCGCCGCCGGACAGGAGGCCGCGGCCGCGCAGGCACGGGCCGCCGCGGCCCAGCGGGACGCGGCGGAGCGGGTGGCCGCCGTGCAGCAGGAGCGGGACGACGCGGTGGCCGGCGCAGAGTCCCGGACCAGGGACGCCGAGCAGGATGCGGCCCGGGCACGGGAGACGGCGCAGTCGGCCCGCGCGGAGCTGGACCGTGCCCGCGTGGCCGCAGACTTTGCAGGCGAGGAAGATCCGCGAGGACGCCGCGCGGGACCAGGCCGAGCTGCGGGCGGCGTTCGAGGCCCAGATCGCAGCGGCAGAGGAGGCCCGCGCGACCCTCCAGGCCCGCGCTGAACACGCCGAAGCCCAGGCCGCGCGGGCGCACTCGGCGGCGCTGCAAGCCGATGCGCGGCTGGCCGAGGCGCTGGCGGCGAAGACCGCCGCCGAACAGGACACAGTCCGGGTCCGCGAGGCCGCTGACCGGCAGGTGGCCCAGGCCCGCGAGGACGCCGCGCGGGACCAGGCCGAGCTGCGGGCGGCGTTCGAGGCCCAGATCGCAGCGGCAGAGGACGCCCGCGCCGCCCTCCAGGCCCGCGCCGGCCGGGCCGAGGCTGAGTTGCAGCGTGCCCTCGCCGACCGCGACCAGGCGCCCGAGAAGGCCGCCCCGGCACAACCCCACGCCCGGCACGACGCCGTCGGCGCCCTCCGGAAACTTAGCGAAGAGCACGGAGTGTTGCGCGGCGTCAGGCCGTCTTGCAGCTGGCGAGCGTTTCGCGGACTGACACGGGCAAGCATCCGGTCAGGCGGCGGACCTCATCGGAGACCGCCGCCCAGCGTTGCTCCCGGATCGAGGCGAACATCGTCGAGTACGCATACATCCACCACGGGTCCTCCCCGGCGATAGCCATCTCCGCACAGTGCTCTGCGGGCGTGATACTGACATACCCCAGCGCGGTGCCCCACTCGCGTGCCGCCAAAGCTGAGACGGCAGCCAGGTCGAGGGACTCAGGGCCGGTGATGTCGTGGTGGCCGCCCGCGGGCCTGACCGCGAGCGCCGCCAGGCATCGCGCGACGTCAGCGCGGGAGACCAGCGATATCCGGCCGCCGGCGGCGGGGAGCCGGACCTGGCCGCTAGCGCGGGCGCGGGTCAGGA
>WNGR01003195.1_pt1 | contig 18773 bp, 14 predicted proteins | sample 5407581 | NCBI WGS metagenome assembly WNGR01 (sample SAMN13153383, study PRJNA577476) | soil metagenome | isolation source: 80 cm soil or saprolite under Garry oak tree replicate 2 | place: USA:California | collected 2016-06-15 | reverse complement strand
CGCGAGCGACCCATTTGCGCAAGATGTCCGAGGACCTGGGCAAGGCGGCCGGCAACAGCAAATGGTTCGATATGTCGCGGAAGATCGAGCTGTTTGTGAAACAGGAGAAGAAGCTGAACGCCAACGTGGACTTCTATTCGGCCTCGACCTACACCACGCTGGGGGTGGAGATCGATCTGTTTACGCCTATCTTCGCGATCAGCCGCATCTCCGGCTGGGCGGCGCATGTTATCGAACAGCTCGACGACAACCGGCTGATTCGTCCGCGCGCGGATTACATTGGCCCGCCGTATCCCGAGCCGTATATTCCGATCGCGGAGCGGTAGTGCTTAGCGGGAAGATCGAGGAGCGATCGGTGTCAATTTCGCGGGCAAATCGTGCCCTGCTTTCATCCATCTCCGCGATTCTTGTCCTTATCACGGCACCGGCAATCCGGGCGAGTGCGCAGGCGGCTCCGCAGGCAGGAGCTCTACGGGCGGGAGTGCAGGGGGCTCCCCAGGCAGAGCACTTCGCAGCACGATTCGATCAATGGCTGGTCCTCGCTGCTGACGCCGAATGTCGCGTACAGGCTGAACCGGCACTTCAGCTTCAGCGCGGGCACGCCAATCTACATCTATCTCGACGACTACGAAAATACGGGCACTACGGCCAAGCCGTTCTACAGGTATGTTCCCCGGAACGGAGTATTCGGGGATACGGCGCTGTCGTTCGAGGGCGATGCGCGCATGCGTTCGATCGGCTATATGGGAACGCTGTTCCTGGGATTCCCCACCGGAGATACCGCTTACGGCCTGGGAGCCGGGCAGACTACCTTCAGCTTCAACAACCATTTTGAGAAGAGCTTTTTCAGGTTCACGCCTAACATTGAACTTGGCGCCGGCGATACCAGCGGCCTGGTTGACCGGCGCATCCTGAAAAACTACATCGCGGTAGGACCGATGGCGCACTTTCAGGCGGGGATGTGTGTGGACCTGCCGTGGACCATGAGCTTTGAGGCGGACATGTATGAGGAGCTGCCGATGGCCAAGAATCTGGTGTACTCGACGACTGGCAAAGGGAAGAAAAAAGTGACAACGGTGACCAATTATGACCCCGGCGAAGACAATGGCTTTCTCTCGTCGCTGGATATCCCATTGTCGCCACACGTCACGTTGTCCGGGTTTTACAACCGGAGCCTGCGCGACCACGAGGACGTTGGCGGCTTCTCGCTTACCTTCCTGCTGAAGGGGCTTCGGCCCGTGGAGTCGGAGCACTAGCGTTGCGCTAAGCAAGAATGGCTACGTCTTTGGCTTGGTCTCGCTTGCCGGCGGGACGATTGCGTTCATCCGGAGATACTCGACAGCCTGGCCATACTCATCTTCGGCATGCCCAACCGCCCCGGCGAACGCGCTGGCGGGGGTCTGTGGACCGCCGACGCTGAGGAAGGCGTTGGCTGCGGTGACGTTGGCTACCGCTTTATGTGCGAAGGCGAAGGTTGCGGCCAGCGCCTTAACGATGTCGTCCTTCGACTTGAGATCGCCGATAGCCTTGGTATCGACATCGGGTTTGACGCCACCAACTCTGGAGAAATACGAGTAGTTGGCCTGGATGGTGTGGGTGACGATCTGGGCGAAGGTGCGGACGCCGTCGAACTGGACCTTCTGGCCTGGCGCGAAGGCGGCGGCGCTTGGCGCAAAGTCATATTTGTCGGCGGGCATAGCCTGGGCCGCGCCCATCCAGAGGTTCTCGACGCGGGTAAGGGCGGCGTCGAAGGACTTCGCCGGATCGACCGGAGAACCTGCCGCGGGCGGGGCGGGTGCTGTGGGCTGCGCCTGAACTCCCATTTCGGAGCCGACCATGAGCATGAGTGCCGCCGCGGCGACGACCAATTTCATTCGCTGTATCGCCATCTTCGTTTTCTCCCTTCGCAACGAACAAAGCCTACCAGATTCACGTTGCATGCAGCGACTACTGCGCAAGCGAGGCTTACCGGGCAGCTCACTTCCCTTTCGATTCCTTGATGCTGAGGTCCTTCAGATCCTTATTCTTCGCCTTCATCAACGGAGCCACCGTCGCAACCGTAGGAGCCGGTGCGGCCGCCCCCTCCGCCGGTGGCAATACGCGGAGAGCCATGCGCGGGAAGCTGAAGTTGCTGCCTGCATCGTCGATGACGTTTACCTGGCAGATGTAGGTTCCCGGCTTGAGCCCGGTCAGCGGCACATCGAACTGGAAGCCGACAGCCTTTCGCTCGGGAATATTGATGGTGTTCGCCTCGACCAGTGGCGTCTCGTACACCTTCACGCCGCCAAGCAGGAATTCGATGCTGGTGAGCACATGCACCGCACCGCCCTCGCGGCGCGTGAGGCCAGGCGACGACGCCTGTGCCGGAACGCTCTTGTCCGGGGTCGGAGCGTAGACCTCGTACAGGAAGAAGAGATGCTGATCCTGGCGGAAGACATGCGGGACGTTCGGCACCCACTCCAGCCCATCGCGCACCAGCGGATCGACGACCTTCTTTGCGGTGTTCGGCATTCGCTGGCTCGACATCACGATTGAGCTAAGCTTCAGCGGCGTCTTGCTCATGTCCGGGACCTGGATGTCGGTCTCGAAGCTGCCCATGTTGCCGGACTGGTTCTCGCGCACCACGAACTTCACATGGTACTTTCCGGGCGCGAGCGTAAAGCCGGTGGAGTACTGTACGTTCCTCTTCTGCAACTGCTGGTTCGCGTCGACGGCGAGCGGTATCGTCTGGCGAACCTGGCCGACCGCGATTCCGGTTGCATTCTTTACCTGCCCCAGGACGTCGATGTTCGCCTTGTCCTTATCCTTTACGGTGGTGGCGTGAATCTGCGAGCCCGGGATGACGAGCGAGATTGGGATATAGAACTTGCCGTCATCCAGCCGGAAGTAGAGCGCCTGCAGATAGACGGCGACATCTGTGGCGGGCACGTCGCTACGCATCTGTTCGGTGAGGGCAAGCTCTCGGTCTTCGGTCTTGGCGTGCTGGAAGTCGGCGGGCGCGTAGTAGCCGGGCCGGTACTCGAGCTTCGCCTCGGGATGGTTCAGCAGGTTGATGGTCAAATGCCGATAGCCGCCATCGCGTGCCGGGTTGGTCGAGTGGAAGCCGATGATGTAGTAGGCCTCGCTATCGTGCTGGATCTGCTGGAAGGCCGGGCCGAAGTCGTTCGAATCGACGAACAGCTTGCCGCCGGTATCGCTCGCGAGCGTGCCCAGCGTCTCCTGCGAGCTGAAGTTCGAGTTCAACTGACCCTGCATGGACGCGCCGCTATACGCGCCTGTGCCGCGCTTGCTTCCCTGCGATGCGTCGCCCACCGGATTCAGCGCCTGCAGACCGCGCGTGTCGACCGCATACAGCGCCGTGTCCGCCTTCACACACTCGTTGGTGGCGGAGCGGATGCTCGCCTGGTTCTCGATACCCTGCCGCGTCAGGCCGCCCGAGAAGTAGAGCATGCTCTTCTTCTGCTCTACCTTCTCCATCGACTTGCAGATCGTGCGGATCGCGTAGAGCTGGCGATCGGTGTTCAGCGCGTTGAACTCGCTGTCATCGGCAACAAAGCTGGACGAGTCGTCGGAGGTCGAGTCGGTGCCGCCGCCCTCGCTGCCCACGTCGAAGCCCGTTCCCTCCGAGCCGTCGTACTTGCTCACAGCATGGATCAACGACGCTTTGTCCGAGGTGAAGTCCTGGTCCATGCTCAGCCCGGAGACCAGGCTGACCGCCGCGACCATATCTGCCGGCGCCATCTTCTTCGTGATGTAGTCCTTGGCCGAGTCGACCGCGCGGGTAATGTCCTCCGGCTGCATGCTGCTGAGGTCGAAGAACATGACGATCAAGCGGCGGTCTTTCAACTCGTCCGGCGATGCCGCGAATTCGTTGTTCACAATGTCGGCGATGCTCTTCTTCTTTGTGGTCGAAGTGCCGGAGACGGTCGTATTCTCCGCCAGCGTCACCGCCTGATCGACGTTCTGGTAGTCGAAGGTGGTGATCTTCTGCGGCTTCTTGTCCTCGAAGATCTGGAAGTCCGACTCTTTCAAGCTCTTGATCACCGCGCCGGTTTTCTTGTCGCGCACCACGACGTTGGTCAGCACACGGTCGACGTTGGTCTTGATGGTCATCACCGGTGAGCCGCCCTGTTGCGCGACCGCCGCCACCGGCACACCCGCCGGCGAACCAACCATCCCCACCACCAGAACCGCCGCCATCACTCGCCGCATCGAAATTTCCTCCACCGCGCCACAACTGCACTTCCGCTTTTACTGACAACTGAGAACTGACAACTTACAACTGTCCCTTAGAACCTGTACCGCGCGTTATATGTGAACGACCGCATCGCCGCCGCCCCAGTTACCTGTCCGAACTGGGTCGAGTTGAGCTGCGTATTCACGCCCGAATACTGCACAGTGTTCAGCGCGTTGGTCGCGTTGAAGCGCATCTCGATGCTGCGAGTCTCGCCGAGCGAGATCGTCCGCGAAAGCGATCCGTTGATCGACACCGTTCCCGGCGTCACAATCGAGTTGCGCGTCGCATTGCCGTAGGTCCCTGTCGCCGGCGCAACGAATGCCGCCTTGTTGAACCAGTTCTGCAGCGTGCCGGCGCCGGCAATCGAAGTGCCCGGCACCCGGTTCGGCCGCAGCGAATTCCCCGCGCCCGCAGCAATCTCATCCGGCGTGCCCGAGTAGGCAGGCGTCGCGAACGCGCCCGACGCGAAGGTGAAGGTCCCCGAGACCGAGTAGCCGTCGAGTATCCTGGACATCACGCCGCCCTTGTTCAGGAACGCGCGGTTCGGCCCGAATGGCGGCTCGATGATAAAGTTCCCGCTCAGCGTATGCCGCCGGACGAAGCTTGAATTGCTCTCCTCCGCGCCCAGATTCTGGTCGTCCTGCGCGATCGAGTTGCCGCTTCCGCCCACCGAGGACGCATCGTCGATCGAATGCGCGAACGTATACGTCGCCTGCAGCGAAACACCCTTGTGCATCCGCTCGCGCGCATTAATGGCCAGCGCGTTGCTGCGCTGGTAGCCCTGCGAGTCCTCGTACCGGAACTGCCCGGAGGACGGGTTCAGGATGCCCGTGGCGATCCGGTTGGGCGCTCGTATGATGTCCAGATTGCCGGCGTATGAACCTGTGTAGTCGACATTCAGCACCACGCCCTGCGGCAGCGTCCTCTGGATGCCCAGGTTGTACACCTGCACCATACCCAGCCGATAGTTGGGATTCACGCCGAAGTTCGACTGCGTTGTCTGCGTCGAGCAGTTGAAACCGGTCGAGTTCTGGAACCGCACGTTGAGCGACATGTTCGCCGTTGTGCAGGTGGTTGGGCTCGAAGGTGTGCTCAGCGTGTTCGTCTGCGTAATCGCGAACGGCTGCTGGAACGACATGCTGCTCGCGAACCGCGAATATTGCCCGGTGTTGTAGTTGATGCCGTAGCCCGCGCGGACTACCGTCTGCTTGGTGAATTTGAAGTGCGGTTGCCACGCTACCGCAAGCCGCGGCGAGTACATCGACTTGTCCGGCCTCACCAGCGTCTGGCTGCCCACCGATGCGCATCCCGGCGCCGAGGTCGCGCAGATATTCGCGATCTGCAGGTTCGCGCCGCTTCCGCTCAGGTTCAGATTTACGAGGTGGTCGTTCTTCTCCGAGTAGGGCGAGAAGTACTCCCAGCGCAGCCCGTAGCTGAAGGTGAGCCCCGACCGCGCGCGCCAGTCGTCCTGCGCATACCAATCCCACGAGTTGCCGCGGAGGTAGATCTTGCCGAGCCCCGCCGTCACAGCGGTCTGCTGCGGCTGCCCGATCAGCAGGTCAGCAACCGACGATCCGCTCGCTGGAAAATTGCAGGTCTGCGTCTTCGCGTTGCACGCCTGCGCCGCCGGATTCTCCGTCGCAAAGCCCGAGAACGTAAACGTGCCCAGCACATTCGATCCGCCGATCGAGTCCGCATGAATCCTGTGGAAGTCGATGCCGAACCGCATGTTGTGCCGCTTGTGGCTCCAACTCACGAAGTCCGAGAACGTAATGGTCTGGTTAACCGTGTTGCTCGGCGTCGAATCCGTCAGCCCGGCCAGTCCGGTCACTCCGATCGACGGCACGCCGAAATAGAAGGGGTTGTTGTAGATCGTGGGGTTGGCCACCAGCACGCCCGCCGTTACCGCCGGATTCGCCGGACCATTGGTGAAGTAGTTCGCCGCCGTATTCAGCGAGCGGTTCCAGCCCGCCGTCGCGGTGCTGTTCAACCGGCCATAGCCCACGGTGTATGAGCTGGTAAAGCTGTAACCGTTCGTCTCGGTCTTGCCACCAAGCAGCGGCGAATAATTCTGCGAGCTACCCGCACTGTGCGAATACGCGAAGTTCTCCGCAATGCTCTGCCGCAGCACCGGCGGCACATTGCGGTTCTGTCCGCCGCCGCCGCCGCCGCGCATCCCGCCGGCTCCACCTCCGCCAAAGCCGCCGCGCCCGCCGCGCACCGGAGCCGATCCAAAGCTGCGGTTATACCGCGCCGACACCTGCGACTGGTGCGTCTCGGTCGCCGTGATTGTCTGGAAGTCGTATGTCGTCCCAAGCGGCGTAATGTTCGGCAACGGATAGTAGCTCAGCAGCGCCTGCGTCGCAGCGGAGTTGATGTCCGTCACCGGAACGCAAGCGGTAGGGCTCGCGTCGATCGCAAGCAGGCGCGGGTCGCAATTGGTCTTCCCATATGGCTGCCCCGTCTTCGGGCTGTAGACGAGTTGTCCCGCAGAGAACGGCTGGGCCTGGAACGCGGGCGTTAGATCGCCATAGCGCTGGGCTAACGTCGGAACCGTATCCTGCGCGATGCTCGACCGTTTGTTCCGTGTCTCCTGCACGCTCAGGAAGACGAACTGCTTCGGATTGGGCGTCGTCAGGCGCGGAATGTATGGAGTCCCGGTAAAGCTCGCTACCAGCGTATTCGTATCCGATGGCGGCTTCGCCACCGGCCGGCCCGTCACCGAGAACGGAATCGCGTCCAGCGCGCTGTTCGAGCCGTTGTAGCCGATCGACCCATGCCACGCATTCGGATTCTGCCCGCGGAAGCCTCTAAATCCTCCACCACCGAATCCGCCGCCGCCTCCACCGCCGCCGCCGCCGCGCCCGCCTCCACCACCGCCACCACCAAATCCTCCGCCCGGGCCGCCTCCGCCCGGCCCGCCACCCGCCGGTCCGGCGAAGCCGCCGCCTGCGCCTGGGCCACCGTCAGGACCGCCGAAGGTGCCTGCTTGCATTACCCCGGTCAACGTTCCCGCGATGTCGCCGTTGGTGAAGCCGTTGCGCTGCATGTCCTGAATCCGGTTGCGCAGATCGTCCTCGCTGAATCCCGCGAGACCGTTGATCTGACCCTGTTGTCCGCTTACCGCAATTGATTCGCTCGTCGATGCCGCTGCGGATGAATCCCCCGCCATCCCGCTGAGGGAGGGCAGTTGCGCGCCGGTGTTCTCCTGACCCACAGTCGCATCCGCCATCAGCGGGTCTTCGGTTCCCTGTACCGCCAGCGACTGGGTGCCGCGACCCACCCTGGCAACCGCTCCGCCGGCGCCGGTGCGAGGACCGAGGCCGGCCCTGGGTGCGGTTGTCGAAGCGGTTGTTGTACCCGCTGCCGCAGCCTGTTGCGCAGCCACTCGCGAGGCGAGGTCCATCTTAAAGTCCGCCGTCAGCGTGGGCAGGACGCCATTCCCGCTGGCCGCGTTGACGACAACTTCCTGCGTCGCTGGTGCAAACCCAGTCAGCTCAGTCTTCAGAACATAGCGCCCATCGAGCGGCACAGCCATCTGAAACGCGCCATCGATACCGGTCGTGGTCGCGTACTTTTTGCCGGACACAATATTAGTCGCGGTGATCGCGACGCCGGGCAGCGGAACTCCGCTGGCCTTCACCGTGCCCTTAATCGTTCCACCCTGGGGCGCGGCAGCGACAACCGGCGTGGTTGCTTGCGCAGCCGGCTCTGGGGCGGCCGGCGAAGTGGGGAGGGCCGTCGGCTCAGGCGCCTGCGCCAGAGCCGTCGCGCCAGAGCTGAGGGCAGCCGCCAAAATCACCGCACCCATGGTCGCCATTCCTATCGCCTTCATCCCGTTCACTCGCCGCACGCACACTCTCCCGTAACAAAGCCAACGCATTGGCAACCTGCAACGACCATCAGCGACGGCATTGGCGGCAATCACCTTGGCCACTCCAGAGACAAGACAGGCTTCGGTCCGCGCTCTCACTTTAAATGCCTGCTATTGAGAAGGCGCGGAAGGCATCTGCGCCTGATTAGTCCAATAAACACGTTTCATTGCTTATCGTTCCGCCACGTCCCAAAAAGTTCGGCGGGGAATCTGCTAGTACAGACGGGAAGCTGGCTTGAAAGGACTCTACCGGGGCCGGAATAATTTGCCGTCCGCGATTTGCGATAAACTCCCGCCATGCATGACATTGCCCGCGGTGCGCAGGATGACACGCACATTGAAACCCACTTCGAGTCCACCGAGGCCGTCCGTGACGTGGTCATTGGCCTGTCCGACGGGCTCACCGTTCCCTTCGCGCTTGCCGCCGGACTCTCCGGAGCACTCTCCGGCGAGGTCCGCGGCGCTCACATCGTCGTTTTAGCCGGGCTGGCTGAGATCGCTGCCGGATCGATCGCCATGGGCCTGGGCGGATACCTGGCCGCGCGCGGCGATGCGGAACATTACGCCTCCGAACTGAAGCGCGAGCAGACCGAGGTCGTCACCCGTCCCGACGACGAGGCCGAAGAGATCTACGAGATATTCCGCCAATATTCCGTCTCGCGCGAAGCCGCCGCGCCGGTGCTCGCCGCGTTGCAGGAGAACCATCCCGCGTATGTCGACTTCATGATGCGCTTCGAACTTGGCCTGGAGAAACCTGCAGATAGCCGGGCCCACCGCTCGGCGCTGACCATCGCCTTTAGCTACATTGCGGGCGGACTGGTGCCGCTGCTGCCTTATATGTTCGTCGGAGGAACCGCGTCGCTGATTCCGGACACCGCCGCAGCGTTGAAGTTGTCCGTGCTGGTGACGCTGGTGGCGCTCGCACTCTTTGGTGCGCTGAAAGGCCGGCTGGTCGGTACGGGTGCTCTTCGCAGCGGGCTGCAGACGTCGCTGATCGGCGGCGCGGCGGCAGCAGCAGCTTACAGCCTCGCCCATTTGCTTAACCACACCTGACGCGGGAGCCTTCCGGCGCAAACAGCGACTGCAGAGGCTGCGGCTGGCGGAAAAAGTGCAGTCGCGTGTCGTCTATGGGACACATCGCGTTTCTCGTGGACGACAGGTACTCCTCCTGCGAAAGTAACTCGCAGGCCAGTTACTGGTAACAGGCTTTTTGGCCATCCGTACTCGTTTGGATTAAATAGGCCTATTTACTTGCGAAAAGTGCAAATGTTTGCCTAATTTGTGTAACAAATCTCTGCACAATTTGCGCAGTTCATCTTTATGAGGTATCCGCTCGAGCTAGCGTCTGCGAATGTTTGCGCCTAATTCACCTGACGAACTTTGGCCCATCGATTGCACATACCCAGTGCAATTGTTCCGGAATGACCAGGACCCAATGGTCCTCGCCACCAGGACACCCGCGACCGTGGTGGCATGGAGAGCCCGGAGCTCCTCCAGTCACCCGATCCGGGCGATGTCAGACGCAATGCTGCACCATGCAAGCCTGGATTCCGTGAAGTGCTTTCTGACCTGTTCTCTATGAGCCCGCGCCGCAAGCTGACGCGGGCTCTCTACTTGTGTGGGAAGTGTTGGCGGCATCCCGCTGTGCGACCATGAGGAATGACTTTGGTGGCGAGCGGAGCAGTCGTAGCGATAACGCGGCGCGCGGCGGATCGGCTGCGGGCGGGACATCTTTGGGTCTACCGGTCGGATGTGGATCGGATCGCGGCTCCGCCGGGTTTGACGGACGCAGCGGCAGAGACGATTCCGCCCGGCGCGCTGGTGACCGTTACAGACGGACGCGGAATCCCGCTGGGAACAGCGCTGTACAGCGCGGGATCGGAGATCGCGCTGCGCATGGTGTCACGCCAGCCCGGATTGAGTCGCGCGGACTATCTTGGCCAGTTGCGGGAGCGATTGCTGGCAGCGCTGAAGTTGCGCGAGGCACTTGTACCCGAGGCGTTTGCGACGGCAAGCAGCGCGGCGGCGCAGACGAATGCTTGCCGGCTTATCTTCGCAGAGGCGGACTGGCTTCCGGGAATCATCGCGGACCGCTACAACGAGATTGTTGTGCTGCAGTTGCTGACCCAGGGCACGGCGCAGGACGATGTACGCCACGTCCTGGTCGATGTGCTGGCAGGGCAGCCCTGGGTCGGCGTAATCGTGGAGCGGCCGGACGCCCGCATTCGCGCATTGGAGCATCTGGAGCAAGCGCCTGAAGCGCCTGGTTTTGTTCGGGGCGGCGGTGAAGCGGCGCTCAAGACGGTCTTCACCATCAATGGCCTGCGCTTCCACTTCGACACGGCATCGGGGCAGAAGACTGGAGCGTTTCTCGACCAGAGACTGAACTACGCGGCCGCCGCAAGATATGCGCGGGGCAGAGCGCTCGATGTCTGCACGTATCAGGGCGGATTTGCGCTGCATCTGGCGCGTGCGTGCGCGCGGGTGACCGGAGTGGATGCGAGCCGCGCTGCGCTGGAAGTGGCAGATCAGAACCTGGAGTTGAATCCCGGGCTGGCGGCCAAGGTGGACTGGATTGAAGCGGACGCGTTCGAGCTGCTGCGCGACTTCTCCGAGGCCGGAGAGCGGTACGACACGATCGTTCTTGATCCGCCGGCGTTCGCCAAGTCGAAGCGCGCCGCGGAAGGAGCGATGCGCGGCTACAAGGAGCTGAACCTGAGGGCTCTGAAGATGCTGAAGGCTGGCGCGGATGGGGGCGGAACGCTGGTGACGTGCTCGTGCTCGCACCATGTAGGGATGGAGGAGTTCATCGCGGTGGTGCGGTCGGCGTCGGAGGATGCGGGACGGAGCGTGCAGGTGCTGGAGATGCTCGGCGCCGCGCCGGATCATCCCGCGGTACTGACTCTGCCGGAGACGAGTTATCTGAAGTGCCTGATCTGCCGGGTTGTTTAGGGATAGTTGCTGGTTGTTGGTTGTTGGTTGTTGGTTGCGCTCGGCGGAGAGTTCTAGAATCACAGTTGGATTACATGGCGGAATTCGCGCAAATCGGGAATGAACAGCCAGGGCCCGCGATGGCCTATGCTTCGAAGCCGCGCGCGACTGTCCTCTGGTTGCAGGGCGTCACGCTGGTGTGGATGCTGGTCGAGTTCGGCGTGTCGGCGTATGCGGCCGTGACGGCTCGCAGCCCGGCGATGCTGGCCTTCGGCTCCGACAGCCTGGTGGAACTGATGTCCGCCAGTGTTGTGCTGTTGCAGTGGGTTCCGGGCATGCGGATCTCGGAGCGTAGAGCGAGCCGTGTCGCGGCGGTACTGCTGTTTGTGCTCGCGGGGGTTGTTGGGGCGATTGCTATTGCGTCGCTGGCGCTGCGGGCGCGGCCTGAGACAAGCTGCTCCGGCATCGCAATCACGATCGCTGCGCTGATCGCGATGCCTGTTCTGGCATCTTTGAAGCGCCGGGAAGCTCGGCGCAGCAACAATGCGGCACTGGCCGCCGATGCGGTGCAATCCGCAACATGCGCCTATATTGCGCTGATTGCGCTGGCCGGCCTCGCGGTCAATGCAATGTGGCACATCGCATGGTTCGATTCGATTGCCGCGGTGGCGATCATTCCCATCCTCATCCGGGAGGGTAGATCGGCTTGGCAGGGGTATGCGTGCGGATGCTGCTGAAGGAAATGCAGCCTAGTGTAGTGCGTCACGCAGATGGGCAATTATTCAGCAGCCATCAAGAAGCGAATCACAGAGTTCACAGAGCGAAAGAGAGATCACAGAGGTCTTATTTCCCAGCGGATTTACTCTGTGCTCTCTCCATTTCTCTGTGGTCTCTGTGATTCGCTCTTTGCCAATAGCCCGCAAAATGACGATTGTGCGGCCGCAAACGCGACAGGGCCGGGATGGCGACGCGATAACGTTGCAACCGCGCGCGATCCCGGCTCGTCAGGAAAGCTTTTACTGCCCTGCTTCGATGCGTGGGGTGATGAGGCCGATGTTGTCGACTTCGGCCTGGTGGCCCATGTCGATCACTTCGGCGACCTTGGCGAAGTCGAGGTCTTTATCGCCTTTGACGAACATCACCTTTTCCTGGCGTGCATTGAAGATCTCCGCCAGTTTCGGCTCGATTGCCGACTTGGCAAACGTGTCCGAGTTGATCATGTAAGACGGCTCGCCCTTGCCGTTCGCCAGCACCGAGACGACGATGGTGCGGTCGTTCGGCTCCGACTGATCCTTGTTCTTGGGTGGCTGCGGGACCAGCGTATTCAGCCCCTTCGGCGTCACCGGCACGATCACCATGAAGATAATAAGAAGTACCAGAAGAACGTCGATCATCGGAGTAACGTTGATCTCCGACATCGCACCGCCTTTACCACCACCGCCCATTCCCATAGTAATTCTCCTTATTTCTGCTGCCGCGATAGTTACGCTGGCAGGCGCTGCTGCAACTTATTTCTTGGGCGCCGGAGTCTCATCCATTTCGCGCTTTTCGGTGAGCAGACCAAGCTGGCTGACTCCCGCCGTGCGGATCTGGTCCACTGCGTCCATCACCTTACCGTAGTTGGCGCGAATGTCCGCGCGCATGTAAACCTGCTTGTCGGTCTTGTTCTCGAGCTTGGCAGCGATCTTCGATCCCAGATCGTCGATGGTCACCAGGTCGCCGCCGAGGTAGGTACGGCCATCGCGGGTTACGGCCACGGTGACTGCGTCTTCCTTATTGGCGTTATCCATGATGATCGCCGCATTGGCGACGGGCAACTCGACGTTGACCTTGTTGTTCAACATGGGCGTAATGACCATGAAGATAATCAGAAGCACCAGCATCACGTCCACCATGGGCGTGACGTTGATATTGGAGTTGACCTTCTTGCCTTCTTCGCGCTTGTTGATTCCCATAAGAGTGCTTCCCCGTCTGATCTTGCCGGCGTCTGCCGTTTCGTTTCGGTCAGAGTCCCTGCGTACTCATGCGCCTCCGGAGCCGTTCGCTTGTCGGCCTCCGGAGGCCATGACGATCCGAGTGATCCCGATTCTCCCCTGCCGATTTCGCCCGGCAGGGCGCCACTCCTACTGGTGGCTCTGCTTAATGAAGTAGTCCACCAGTTCGCTGGAGCTGTTGTCCATCTCGACGTCGAACGCTTCCACCTTATTGGTGAAGTAGTTGAACGTCATAACGGCGGGGATGGCGACGAGCAGACCGAACGCGGTGGTAACCAGCGCTTCCGAGATACCGCCGGCGACAGCGCCGATACCCGAGGTCTTCTGCGTTGCGATCGCCTGGAAGGCATTCAGAATTCCGACGACGGTGCCGAACAGGCCGATAAAGGGTGCGGTCGATCCGATGGTCGCCAGTCCGCCCAGGCCGCGCTTCAGCTTGGCGTGAACGATGGCTTCGGAGCGTTCGAGGGCGCGCTGTGAACTCTCAACCTGCTCCTCGGTGATGCTGCCGCCCGAACCGAAGCTGCGGAACTCCTGCAGGCCGGCGGTGACAACTTCGGCGAGGTGCGACTTCTTGCTGCGGTCGCCAAGCTTGATCGCCTCGTCCAGACGGCCTTCCTTGAGCGCGCCGGCAACCTTGGGCGCAAATTCGCGCGACTGTTTGCGGGCGGCGGAGAAGTAAAGCGCACGGTCAATCATGACGGCGAGCGACCAGATCGACATGATGAACAGGATCACGACCACACATCTGGCCAGGTTTCCCATATTGCCCCACAGTTGGAGCGGGCTGAAGCCGACTGTCGGCGCCGCTTCCTGGAAGAACATGGCAACGGGTGCGTGAGCGAAGTTTGCGAGATGAGCGAGAATCACTGGGATCTTTCCTCCTGATTTATGTGAAACGTAAGACGGGATCGAACAAACACGATCAGACGCGATCGAGAATGTTTACTGCAAGTTTCGGATGCGCAGGCCGGAATTCCAGTTGTGAAGCCGGCCCGCCTGAAAAGCTCTGCGAGAAGTTGCGCCGGGGTTTAGCTGCCGCCGAAGGTGAAGTTGACGTTGATAGTCGTCTCAACTTCGGTGGGCTCCCCGTTGAGAAGATAGGGCTTGTAGCGCCAGCGCGATACAGCATCCCTCGCGCTGTTGGTGAGCATCGGGGGACCGCTGATCACGTTGAGTTGCTCGATCGTTCCCTGCTTCGAGATGATGGCGTGCAGGACAACCACTCCCTGGACGTGGGCTGCCTTGGCGATTGGCGGATAGACCGGCTGCGGCTGCGAGAGCGCCATGCCGGCGACAGTTCCGCTCGAGACGCGCACTGGGCCAGTCGGTTTCGGAGCGGCCCTGGTCACGACCGGGGGCGCAGTTCCAACGCCGCCCATGACGCCACCGAGGACACCGCCGCTGCTACCCATGCCGGACATGCCGGCGACTCCCGCCATCTGCTGCGGGGGAGCGGCGTCTTCCTTCAGCATTTTGATGTCTTTCGGAATCTTGGTGGGCGCATGCAGGCCCTGGTCGATCTCCGACACCATGTGCACCGGCTTGAGAACCTGTGCCGGCGGAGGTGGCGGCGGGGGCGGCGGAGGCGGAGGCGGTGCAACCAGCATCGCCGTCATTGCCGTGGCCGGCAGCGCTTCAGGATATAGAAGCGGGATCAAAATCATGGTGGCCAGAATGGCAAGGTTGAAGAGGGCCGTCAAAAGCATCCAGCGACCAGTTTTGGTCTTCAGCCTGCCACTCGATTCCATCATTGAGTCTTCAAACATGGACATCCTCGCGAAAAACGTTCTACCCAGCTTAGACACCGCAGTGCGTCAAATTGTTCCCGGGGCCGAAATGTCAATCCCCCTGAATGGGGACGGACGGCCAAAAGTGGCCGTCCGGGAATCTTATACGAAAATTCACCCTGCTGGTAGGCGGATCGCGAACTTTCCCGTCTTATGCCCGGGCGCGCAAAGTTCGTCTCACCCTTAGGCGGTGACCTCAGCGGCTGAAGCCGCGATGATCTTGCGTCGTTTACGGCACGGATAAATCCGTGCCCTTCCGCATACGGTGTTTCTCAGCAACCTCTTACGCTCGAGCGCGCTTTGCCGGGAGACTGGCAACCTTGCCCCTGCTCTTGCGCCAGTCCTGGTAGGCCACCAGCATGGGAGCGGCGACCGCGATGGACGAGTAAGTGCCAATCAGAATTCCGACTACCAGCGCGAACGAGAAGCCGCGCAGCACCGGTCCGCCGAAGAGGAACAGACTCATCACCGTCAGGAAGGTCAGCCCCGAGGAGATGACCGTCCGGGTCAAAGTCTGGTTGATACTGCGGTTTACGACGTCGGCGAGGCCCTCCCGGCGCGAAAGTGCGAGGTTTTCGCGGATGCGGTCGAAGACGACGATGGTGTCGTTCATCGAGTAACCGATCAGGGTGAGAATGGCGGCGATCACCGTCAGGGTTATCTCCTGGTTGGTCAGGCTGAAGGCGCCTACGGTGATCAGCGTGTCGTGGAAGACAGCGACGACGGCCGCGACTCCATAGATCAGCTCAAACCGGAACCAGAGGTAGACCAGCATTCCAATCAACGAATAGCCCGTCGCCAGCCACGCCTGCTTCTGGAGCTGCTTACCCGCGGTGGGTCCAACGATGTCGACACTGGGCAGACCGAAGCCGGAGTCGTGGTAATTCGAGTGCAACGCGTCTTCCACTGCCTGGCGGCCGGCGTCATGGGCCTGGTCGGTCGCGGTCGACAGCGGCAGCGAGATCATTACGTCATTTCCCTGCTGTCCGGTGACCGCGGAGATGCGCTGCGTGGTCGCATCGTGAATGCCGGCCTTATCCAAGGCCTGGCGGATGTGGTCCTCGTTCGGCGGCGCGTCGAACGGGACCGTGATCTGGGTGCCGCCCTTGAAGTCCACGCCACGGGGTATGCCGTGCCAGAACAGCATGCTCAGGATGCCAGCCACCGAAAAAATCAGCGAAAAGCTGAGGAAGTACCACTTCCTGCCCAGCCAGTCGACATTTGCGTCACGAAACAGTTCCACTTGAAACTCCAGTTCTCAGTTCAGTTGTCAGTTCTCAGTTGTCAGTTCTCAGTTGGGTCTACCCGTCTTGCTGGCGGTAACTGAGAACTGCGAACTGACAACTGAGAACTTCCTTCTAAATCGACAGTTCAGCGCCACGTTCCTTCGACCCGAGAATGGCATCGAAGATCACGCGCGAAACGAATACCGCTGTAAACAGGTTCGCCAACAGACCAAAGGTGAGCGTGACCGCGAACCCTTTGACCGGGCCCGTTCCGAACAGGAACAGGATGCCGGCCGAGACGATCGTAGTGACGTGGGTATCGACGATGGTGATCCAGGCGTGGCCGAATCCCTGCTGCACGGCCGCGGCGGCCGTCTTGCCGGCACGCAATTCTTCGCGAATGCGTTCAAAGATCAGTACGTTGGAGTCAACGCCCATACCTATGGTCAGGATGACGCCCGCAATTCCCGGCAGCGTCAGCGTTGCGCCGGTGAAGCCCATGAACCCGAGCAGAATGACCAGGTTGAGGATCAGCGCCAGATCGGCATTGATGCCCGAGCCGCGATAGTAGATCAGCATGAATGCCATGACGGCCAGCATTCCGGCGATAGCAGCGACAATGCCCTGATGGATGGAAGCGGCGCCTAAGGATGGTCCGACGGTGCGCGTTTCGAGGAACGAGATCGACGCCGGCAGCGAACCTGTGCGCAACATCAGCGAAAGGTCGTCGGCCTGCTGCCTGGTGAAGCCGCCCTCAATCTCGCCCGAGTCGCGAATGGGCGAGTTGATCGACGCTACTTCGCGCACCTTGTTGTCCAGAACGATCGCCATGGAGCCGGGATCGGAGCTGTCCCGGCTGTGGGCCGAGGTGTATTTGAAGAAGCGGTCGCCGGCCTCCGTGGTCAGCGTGAACCGGATGTTCGGACGGCCGTTCTGATCGGTCGAGGGCTGGGCGTCGCGGAAGTCCAGGCCTTCGACGACTGCCGCGCGCTGCAGCACCCAGGTCTGCTCCGGGTTACCCGCTGAGCCCGATCCACGCACTAACTCATCTTCGGGCGGGAGCGCGCCACCGAGCGCCTGAAGTGCCGCCTGGTCGGACTCATACGGCTGGCCGACGACGGCATGAATCTCGAGCCTCGCGGTCGACTGAATCACATCTTCCACGCGGGCCGGATCGTCCACGCCGGGCAGTTCCACGACAATCTCGTTGTCGCCCAGACCGTACTTTTGCACCGGTGTCTCGTTCACGCCGAGGCTGTTGATGCGCTGGCGGATCGTCTCAATCGACGTGTCGAGCGTGCGCGTCTCCAGATCGCGGATGGAGCCGGGCTTCATGGTCAGCGTCCAGCCTCCGTTGGGGCTGGTGGTCACGTCGTAGGCGTTGTAATCGACGCCCTGCAGAATGCCGCGGGCCGACGACGCGTTCGCCGCACCAACGCCGCTGATGGCGATCTTCTCCTGGTGCGCCGGATCCAGTTTGGCCACCGCAGCTCCGGTTACGCCGGCCTTGCTGAAGTCGTCCTGAATGCGCTCGACGTCGCGGTCGGTGGTCGTCCGGATTGCCTCTTCCACGTGGACCACCAGAACCAGGTGAGTCCCGCCCTTGAGGTCGAGACCGAGTTTAATGCGGTCGGTAAGCGCCTGTTTCAGCGCGGCTGGAGTCAGGCCGCCCGGAATTCCGAAAATGCCGTAGCAGAACACCAACAGTATTGCGATGATGATCGCTGTCTTGCCCTTAAGATTGCCCATTGCTTCCTTTACTCAAACTCTGCGGTGGCGACGCACGCCCTGACAACTGAGAACTGACAACTATTTTTTACTCGTCCGGCGTGGTCACCGCTGCGATAGCGCTCTTTACAAATTCAAGCTTGATATTGTCCGGCGGAACGCGCAATTGAACCACATCATCCTTGACTGAAATAATGATTCCGCGAATGCCGCCGTTGGTGGTCACCCGGTCGCCGTTCTTCAATTCGCTGAGCATCTGCTGCCATTTCTTCTGCTTCTTCTGGTTTGGCGCAATCATGAGGAAGTACATCGCCGCGACGAACACCAGCAGCAGAAGCGGTTGTAACCCGAGAGAACCCATCTAAATTCCATCCTTCTTGCTTCACTTGCTTTTCTACCAACCGTCGCACGTCGATCATCGCCCGAGCATGCCCCGGGGCTGCATCCAGACCCACAGCCAGGCCTGGGAGTCATTGTCTGGAAAGCTGCGGACGGCGACCGTTCGACAACCTTGCCTTGCGACGCTTAAGACCGTTCGACAACCTTGCCTTGCGACGCTTAATATGCCGCGCGCAGCAAGCCGCCTTGGGCCCGCGAACAGGCCCAGCCCTCTAAGTCTCGCGTATGGGTCCGCCCCTGTCAAGAAAACGATGGCGCGAGCAGGTGCGAATTGCGCCCGCGAAGGTTTTCCCGTCAGAAGGCCAGTTCGCACCAAGACAAAAGAAAATTGAACAGGCGGTCGGTTTCCATGGATAATGGGACGCACAGAACCACCCTTCAAAACCTGCCGGGCCTCGCAGGGATATGGGGCAATCCATCGCCTCTGTTACGCCGCAGTGCCGTCAACTCTCAAATCTGATCTCTCCCCGAGGCTTATGGATCAGAACCTGTCTGCATCCCGCGAAATGACCTCCGCAGCAGGCGCTGTCGCCGGCGTGCTGACGGCTGCCGCGGTTCCGGATTACGTGCTTACACCAGCGGCTGGCCCAGCCC
>WNGR01012908.1_pt1 | contig 18777 bp, 12 predicted proteins | sample 5407581 | NCBI WGS metagenome assembly WNGR01 (sample SAMN13153383, study PRJNA577476) | soil metagenome | isolation source: 80 cm soil or saprolite under Garry oak tree replicate 2 | place: USA:California | collected 2016-06-15 | reverse complement strand
CCGTTTCACCGGAAACTGCACCGAAACCCAGCTATAAGCTACCAACGGGATTACTGCCTGAGCGCCCCAGTTCGAAAACAGCCCTGCAAACCGCCAGACAGGCCTTGGCAAAAACGCTATGCCCGACAGACTCCTAGGTCCTCACGAATTATTTGAATGCCGGGGGTCGCACACAAACTCTCGCCCGCGGTAACACTGAGTTGGAGAGGACAAGAGCTTGAGTAAGAACTAAGGGTGATTATCGAAAGAAGCAGGATGGGGGTATGTGCTCTGGGTCACGGTCGATTACCGTTTATCGTTTATTAGGATTACGGAAGTTACATGAAGCTATCGAGACCTCGGATTGCTTGGAACAAGCTATGGCGTTCCAAAACGGTGAGATGTTGTCGCCGTCCGTCCAGCTAAACGCCAATTTTGCGACCGCGCTTTGAAAAGCAGTCATCCCGCCGGTATCCTCAGTTCCATGCCGCACTGGTTGTACGACCACATGTTTCACTTGCCACTTCCGTTCCTGGAAAAGCTGCTGCGCCCCGTGATCGTCTACCTGGTGCTGGTGGTACTGCTGCGCATCTTCGGCAAACGAGAACTGGCGCAGCTTAACCCGTTCGATCTAGTCGTACTGCTATCACTTTCCAATACTGTGCAGAACGCGATTATCGGCGATGACAACTCCATCACCGGAGGCGTGATCGGCGCGTTCGGCCTGCTGGCGATCAACTGGTTTGTGGTGAGGTTGCTCTACAACTCGCCGCGCCTCACGCGCATGGTGGAAGGACGATCCACCGTGCTGATTCGCGATGGGCAGATCGACCACAAGGCCGTCAAGCGCGAATCGCTTACACATGAGGAGCTGATGGAGGTTATCCACAAGCAGGGCTTTGAGCGGTTGGCGCAGGTGAAACGATGTGAACTGGAACCGAATGGAACCTTTTATATCGAAGCCGTCGAACCATCCATTGCCGAGAAACAACATAAAGAGCTGCTGGCCCGTCTCGATGCACTCGCCCAGGAAGTGGCAGCGCTGCGCCCTCAACCTGCCACGGAGTAAGGCTCGCGTTCATCAGATTTTTCCGTCTTACACGGTAGACTGCACGACAAAGGAGCCGTCTCCCGGATGCCACTTTCGAAGCCTTTGTTTTCGGCCTTTCTAGTTGGCGTCGCCGCCGCGCTTCTCTCGGTTGGCCCCATCTCGGCGCAGACTCTGGAACACCGACCGCCGGCGAAACCAGCGGCACCGGCTCAATCGAAGTCCGCCGCGAAGGCTGCACCGCCGGGCCAAGCAGTGTTGCCCCCCGGAACCTGCCTACAGGTCGAGATCTTGCGGCATTATCCGATGAAGGCGGGAGAGTCTCTTGAAGGGAGACTTGTCTATCCCATCTATTTTGAAGGTAGTCAAGTGTTACCACAGAACACCCTGCTTCACGGAACTGTGACGAGCCTGCAACCCGACCCGAAGTCCCGCTGGCATGGCAGGTTGCTCGGAGATTTCACTCCATTTCACACGGCCAGAGTTCAATTCGATGAGTTGATGCTTCCTGGCGGTCCGGTCTCATTCACTACCAGGGGCGCGAGGACTGGCGCCACCGTGTTGCACCTGTCGGCGCCGGGAGCCACCCCAAAGCAGTCTCTCCTAAGGCGCGAATGGGCGTTGGCGAAAAGCCGTGTTCACCAGCAGATCGCTTTCTTTACCGATCCCGGACGAGGAGACCGGGCCCTGCAGCTTCTCTATCATCAACTTCCCTACCATCCTGAACGCATCCCGGCACACACCGCATGGACCTTTGAATTGGCGGCTCCTCTGGAATTGCCCGTTTATCCTCAAAGGGTCTCGCGGGGTGTCCCGACCCCCGCCATCGCCGGCAAACCGGAGACGTGGTCTGTAAACGCCCTGCTGACGGACAGAGTGAGCTCCGCCGCGGCAAAACCCGGAGATCCGGTGCAGGCGCTGGTGATTGAACCGGTCTACGACAAAGATCACGAACTTGTTGTCCCCCAAGGGTCGGTGCTGGTGGGGAAAGTTACCTCGGCCAAGGCTGCCCGCTCGCTGGGGCGCAATGGCAAACTGCGGTTTACCTTTCAGCAAATTCGGTTTCCCGCCGGTAATGGACCCGCCGTTCCAGACCGGTCTGTGGAGGGCGCTCTTGCAGGTGCAACGCCGGAGGGAACGCAAGGCTTGTCGCTCGACGCCGAAGGCACGATCACGCCGAAGAGCCAATCGAGTGTGATTGCGCCACTCTTGCTGACAATTCTTGCAGGTCGCGCACTGGATGAAGATGGACATATGATCGCCCAGAACGGCGTCGCCTCCAACGGATTTGGCCTGGTTGGGCGTCTGGTGGGCATTGCTGCGGGCAATCGGAGTCTGGCGGCCGGCCTTGGCTACTATGCCGCCGCACTGTCTTTCGAGGAAAACTTTCTTCACAAGGGACGCGACGTGATTTTTCCCAAAGACACCCGCATCGAGATTGAAACCACTCCGCTTCGCGCGCCACTTCTGAAACCCGATGCTCATTAGATCTGCACAGTGCAGCCATTTCCGGAACACCCGGTTTGACTCACATACATAAAGGTCCTGCCAGATTCAATGATGGCCATCTGCTTCTTCGCGACTATCATGATTGAGTGCCTGCAGAACGCGCAACCGCAGAGACACAGAGGGATTCAGGATGAGTTTGGATGTGCCGCTGCGTCAGGCACTCGTTGCGGGTTGGCTAGTGTTGGTTTTGTGCTGTTGCGGTTTCGCTCAGGAACCGAATGACTCTCAGGGCAAGACCTTTCAGTTAGAACTATCAGTGAATAGAGTGCTGGTGCCGGTGGTCGTCCGCGACGCCCATGGCCATGCATTGTCGGACCTAAAGAAAGAGGACTTCGAAGTCTTCGACGAGGGCAAGCCGCGGCCAATCTCGGGATTCGCCATTGAGCGGCGTGAGCCCACACCGAAACGCGCGGACGCAAGCGTGCAGACGTCCATTACCGCGAGTGCCTCGCCCGACGCGGTAGTGTTGCCGGACCGGATCACAGTTTTTCTCTTCGATGACCTGCATTTGAGCACCGAGGACCTGGCGCATGCGCGAGAGGCGGGCCTGAAGGTGATGGCCGGGGCGCTCACAGGCAGTGATATGGCGGCAGTGGTCTCCATCTCTGGACGCGTGAACACAGGGCTCACGCGGGATCGCGCAAAGTTGCAGGAGGCGCTCGTGCAACTGCAGCCGCGGGGCGTCTTCAATTCCAACGGCATGGATTGCCCGAGCATCGACTACTACCAGGCAGACCAGATTGAAAACAAGCATGACCCGGTTGCGATTCAGGATGCGAATCGGAAGTTTGCGAATTGCAATCCGGCAATCAGCCGTCCGCAGGACGTTGGCGGAGGCGCGAACCTGCCGACCGCGCAGAACCTTGTAGAAGCGGCAGCGAGCCGGGCTCTCAACCTGGGACGCCAGGATGCACAGGCAACTTTCGCATCAATCGGGCAGTTTGTGCGCAGAATGGCTCCGCTACCAGGTCATCGCACGCTGATTCTGGTGTCGTCTGGCTTTCTGAGCATCGAGCGGGACTCGTTGAACGCGGAATCGCAGGTAATCGATCTCGCAGCGCACTCAAATGTGACGATCAGCGCGCTCGACGCACGAGGGTTGTACACCACAGACCTGACAGCAAGTGAGCGCAGTCCTGCTCTCTCAGGACAGAGCCTACAAGTGAATCAGGGCTACCATCGCAGCGCAATGACGAGGGCTGAAAACACCATGGCGGAACTGGCGGACGGCACGGGCGGCACTTACTTTCACAACAGCAACGACCTCACCGCCGGGCTGAAAGAGTTGGCCGAAGAGCCGCCTTGCGTTTACCTGCTTGAGCTTTCACTCGACGGAGTGAAGCAGAATGGGACCTTTCACCGGCTTAAGGTGAAAGTGAGCCGCAGGGACGCGCAGTTAGAGGCGCGGCGCGGCTACTTTGTGCCCAAGGCGGCAAAGCACCGCTAAGGAACACTACCTGTCGCCGGAGCTATTCCCACTCGATGGTGCCCGGCGGCTTCGAGGTAATGTCATAGACCACGCGATTGATGCCACGCACCTCGTTCACGATACGGCTCGAAATCCTCTTGAGAACTTCATAGGGCAGCGGAGTCCAGTCAGCGGTCATGCCGTCTTCAGAGTGCACGGCCCGCACGGCTGCGGTGTAGGCATAGGTGCGCTGGTCGCCCATGACGCCCACGCTCATCACCGGCAGCAGAACTGCAAAGCTCTGCCATATCCTGGTGTAAAGTCCAGCTGCCTTAACCTCACTGACTACGATGTCGTCGGCCTCCTGAAGCAGCGCCACGCGCTCCGGCGTGACCTCACCCAGAATGCGCACAGCGAGCCCAGGGCCGGGAAACGGCTGACGGCCAAGGATATCTTCGGGCATGCCCATGTCACGGCCGATGCGGCGGACCTCATCTTTAAACAGATCGCGAAGCGGCTCGATAAGCTTGAGCTTCATCAGCTCGGGCAGTCCACCCACGTTGTGATGACTTTTGATGGTCTGGCTGGGGCCTTTCACGCTGCTCGATTCGATGACATCGGGATAGAGGGTGCCCTGCACCAGCCAATCCACGCCGCCAGTCTGGAGCGCGATGCGCGTCGCCTCGTCGTCGAAGACGGCGATGAATTCGGCACCGATACGCTTGCGCTTGGTTTCAGGATCGGTAACTCCGGCAAGTTGTGTCAGGAACCGCTCACTCGCGTCTACCGCAACAAGGTTGAGCCCCAACTTGTCGCGCAGGTTCTTCTGCACCTGCGTGAATTCGTTTTTCCGCAGCACCCCGTTATTGACGAAAACGCAGGTTAGCTGGCTGCCGATAGCCTTGTGAACCAACATGGCCGCGACGGAGGAATCCACTCCACCGGAAAGCGCGCAGATCACGTGATCCTGGCCGACCTTCTCGCGGATCGACGCAACAGTGGTCTCGATGAAGTGCGCGGGAGTCCAGTCGCCGGCAGCTCCGCAGATCGAGAATACGAAGTTCCTGAGCAGTTCCTTTCCCAGAGGCGTGTGGTGCACCTCGGGATGGAACTGTACGGCCCAGATGCGCCGCTCCTCGTTGGCGATACCGGCCAGGGCGTTAGATGTGACGGCGGTGCGATGGAATCCGGCAGGCAGTTCGAGCGCTTCGTCGCCGTGACTCATCCATACCTGGAGGGAGGTCGGAAGACCCGCAAATAGAGCCGAATCGCCGTGCTCGATGGTGACCTCCGCGTGCCCGTACTCCCGTTTCGGAGCCGAGCGCACTTTGCCACCCAGGTGGTGAACGATGAAATGGAGGCCGTAGCAGATGCCCAGCACCGGAGCGTCCAGAGCGAGTATTTTGGGGTCGGCGGCCGGGGCGTCCAAGTCGTAGATCGATGACGGGCCGCCGGACAGGATGATTCCCAGTGGCTTGTATGCCTGAATGTCGGCCAATGGCACGGTACATGGCAGAACTACAGAAAATACATTCAATTCTCGAATGCGCCGCGCGATCAGCTGCGTGTACTGCGAGCCAAAATCAAGGATGACGATGGTTTGGGTGTCCACTCCTCAGTGTGGCAGGCCCACGGACGGGCTGTAAAGTGACGCAGGCGACACTGCCGGGTGTCGAAATGTGATCGGCGATACGGGTGATGCCGGAGCAGCCCTAAAACCGCTCGCAACTTGTTGACATTGCAAGCACCCGCACCTACCGTTAATCTATCAATCCTTAATTCAGCTTCTTCTCCCGTGTGCTGGTCGTGAAGGGATTTTCAGGGGAGGATAGGTTAATGCCAACGGGCAAGAAGCGCCAGCCACTTCGCGCAGTTGTGGAACTGAGCTATTCATCGATTCTGGTCGTAGCAGCCTTTCTGATTCGATTCATGCTGGCACAGCGTTTCGGCGTCAACCTGCCGCCCTTCATTTTTTTCTATCCCGTTGTCATTCTTTGCGCATTGCAATTTGGACTTTGGGCCGGTGTAACAGCCACTGGTGTTTCCGCATTGCTGACTGCTGTTTTGGTATTGCACTCCATGGAGGAATCCGGACACGACAATATCTCTAACCACCTGCTGCTATCGGTTTTTTGTGCCATGGGCCTACTCATTTCCGCATTCGCAGAGCGCTGTCGCCGCACTCAAATTCGTATTGTGACTCTTGAGAGTGAGAGCGCACTGCATGAGAGCCGGGCCAAACTGCAGGCTGCAATGGTCAGCGTGCCAGAATCGATTATCATCGCAGATTCGGAAGGACAAATCGTTGATTTCAACAACGCCTTCGCCACTTTCCATAAATTCAACAGTAAGACCGAGTGCCCCACTACTTCAGCCGAACTCCGCTCCCTTTTCTACTTGTTTTCGTCAGATGGCGCATCACTGCCGGGACATATGTTTCCGGTTCAGCGAGCTCTAAGGGGCGCAACCGTCAGCAACATCGAGTACACAATCCTCCGGCAGGATACCGGCGCAACCTGGACGGGCAGCTATAGTTTCGGACCTATCCGCGATAAGGACGGCGCAATCACGGGCGCTGTGGTGGCCTCTCGCGACGTTACAGAGCAGAAGCGCGCAGAAGCTGCACTGCGTGCAAGTGAAATGCGCTACCGCACGGCATTCCAGACAAGTCTCGACGCGATTGCGATCAACAGACTGCGTGACGGCCTCTACATCGATGTGAATGAGGCGTTCCTCGAGATCACGGGCTACGATCGCGCGGAGGTCCTCGGGCGAACGTCTCTGGAGCTCGATATTTGGGCGGACACTGACGATCACGACAACATGGTCGCGATTCTTGAGCAAAGATCAGACTGCCGGGATTTTCAGGCGAAATTCCAAAAGAAGAGCGGTGAAGTCTGCTGGGGAATCATGTCCGCGTCAACGATCGAAATCGACGGTGAGACCTGCGTGCTGGCGGTCATCCGGGATATCTCCGATGCCAGGCTTGCCCGGGAAAAGATCAGGAATCTTGCCTTCTTTGATTCTCTGACAGAAGTAGCCAATCGCCGCCTGCTCATGGACCGCACAGGAAATGAGGCGCTGGGCGACCTCACGCAGCAGAAGATCGCCCCTGTCATGGCCAAGCGTACCGTTTAGCGATGACAGGGGCGATCTTCTGCTGCGTGAGGTCGCCCAGCGCCTCATTTCCTGTGTCCGGGAGATTGACACTGTGGGAAGGGTGGGTGCTGACGAATTCTTCGTCTTGCTCGAAAGTCTAAGCAAGACACCGGAACACGCTGCTCAGAACGCAAAGGTTTTCGCAGAGAACATTTCAGCCAAGGTCAACCAGCCGTACCATCTCGATACTTACGAATGCACCAGCACTTGCAGCATTGGCATCACTGTTTTTTCCGAAACCCACTCCAAGGTGAGCACTGTTCTGCGACAAGCCGACTTTGCACTCTTGCAAGCGAAGGCTGCGGGGAAGAATGCGATTCGGGTTTTCGGTCCACAGTAGCAGCCGGGGAAATTCTAACGGAGCGGGATTCCCAGGGTGTTGCCGTCTGAGTTTTTTACTTACCCTGCCCTTTGTAGACCACACCCGCCTTCATCACAAACTTCACATCCTGCAACACGCGTACGTCGTCAAGTGGATTCTTTTCAACTGCGATAATGTCCGCCCACTTACCGGGTTCGAGCGTGCCGGTCTTCGCGCTCCAACCCATCAGGTCGACGGCATTGATAGTGGCGGTCTGCAGCGCTGCCAGCGGAGACATGCCTAACTGGTTTACATATACATCGAGTTCATGCGCATTGAGCCCGTGCGGATACACGGCCGCGTCAGTGCCCAGCGCAATCTTCACACCTGCTTGCATGGCGCGCTTGATGTTGTTCTTGGCTACGGCGCTCACATCCACCATCTTCTGGTGATAAAAGGGCGGGAGGGTTCCCTTTTCGATTTGCCAGTCTTCGAGATAGAGCGTAGGTACCAGGTAAGTGCCGTTCTTTTTCATCTCGGCAATCGCTTCATCATTGATGTAGCTGCCGTGTTCGATGGAGTCGATACCGGCCTGCGACGCCCAGAGGATACCCTGCGCTCCATGCGCATGAGCGGCCACTTTGCGTCCCAGGCGATGGGCATCTGCGACAATCGCGCGCATCTCCTCGAGAGTGTATTGCGAGGCTTGAGGATCGTCGCCCTTTGACAGTACCCCGCCAGTGGCGCAGATCTTGATCAGATCGGCGCCATACTTGATGTCCTCGCGTACCTTATGCTGCACGGCGTCAATGCCGTCCGCCACTCCTTCGGCCACCTGGTGATACTTTACGGGCAGCAGATTTTCGTCGCAGTGACCGCCAGTAATGCCGAGGGGTGGCCCGCTGACCTGCATGTGCGGCCCTGGAACCTGACCGGCGTTGATGGCGTCGCGGAGGTCAACATCGGTGAATCCGCCCGCGCCTACGTTGCGTATCGAAGTGAATCCAGCCAGCAGAGTGGTAAGCGCATTGACAACGCCGTTGATGGCTTCTTTCGCGTTAGTACCCGCCAACTCGCGATAGGGATCGAAGTCAGGATTGCCCGTGATGTGCGTATGAACATCGATGAGGCCGGGGAGAACGGTCATGGCGCCGAGATCGACGACTAAGTCTCCGGATTGTGCCTGCATCTGGGCAGTAGGTGCGATCGACTGGATGGACTCGCCTACCACGATGATGGTTTCGTTATCCTGCAACTTTCCGGTTTTCACATCGAGAACATGTCCGGCACGCACCAATGTCCGCTTCGGTAGAGGAATCGAGGGAGTTTGGGCAAAGAGGACATTTGTGCAGAGAACGAACAGCAGCGCCATTGCGAGGTTAATACGATTGAACATTTCGCGATTTTCTCCAGAGGACCGCAAGCGGAGTGTAGCAAATCTGTGCCATAGCGCTTATGTAGGGCGGCCAAAGCGGCGGCCGCGATATCCCGGTGTGGAAGGTGTTGGCGGTTCCGTTCGCCGGCCCAGGCCCCTGACTGGTGGTTGGGTATGGGGGGACGCTGATGCCAACCATTCGCAAGCGGCTTAGAGTGAGCTTGGGCCATGCTTCCAGTTCGATCAGATTCGGGATGGCGACAGCCAGCGATGGGTGTATCGCGGCAACCGGCGCTCCCGGCGTGATACGCTCCTATGCAACATTGCACGGAGATATCCACCTGCAAGATCCTTGTCTCCAGTTCTAATTCCAACGCATAAAAGGCATGAGTCAGCACGGCCAGCCATGCCGCTTAAAAGGATCCTATGATGAACTGTTTTCGCCTCACACCCATCCTGTTGATGGCCTCCGGCATTGCTTTGGCGCAAGCGCCCGCGAATTCGACCGCCGATGCTCAGAAGCCCTCTCCGCCAGCGGAGATCAAAAGCTTCGACCTTTCGGCTATCGACAAGACAGCCGACCCCTGCACCGATTTTTACCAGTACTCCTGCGGCAATTGGGTTGTGAACAACCCGATTCCGAATGACCAGGTTCGCTGGGCGCGCTCGTTTTCGCTTCTCCAAGAACGCAATCGCTACCTGCTGTGGCAGCAGTTGGATGCCGCGGCGAAGAATCCCAAGAGCCCCCTCGAAAAGCAGTATGGTGACTACTATGCCGCCTGCATGAATCTTGATCTGGTGGAGAAGAAGGGTCTCGAACCGCTTGAGCCGGCGTTCAAGCAAATTGCCGCATTGAGCGACTCGCACAAGCTAGGCCCGCTGGTCGGCGATCTCGAAGGCGAGGGCAGCCCGGGGACGCCGTTCAACTTTGGCGTGCAACAGGATGACAAAGATTCTTCAAAGCAGATCGCTGGCATCTTCCAGGGTGGCCTGTCGCTGCCTGATCGCGACTATTACATTAAAGACGACGCTCGCTTTCAGGAAATCCGCAAGCAATACACAGATCACGTCACGAAAATGTTCACCCTGGCCGGCGATACGCCCGAACAAGCGGCCAAGGAAACCGCCGCGGTGATGGAGATCGAAACCGCCCTGGCGAAGTCCTCTACGGCCCGCGTTGACTTGCGTGACCCGGAAAAGCGCTACCACATCTACACGGTGGCGGACTTCCAGAAGCTAAGTCCGGATTTCGACTATTCAGTGTACTTCAAAGACATCAAGGTTGGGCACTTTGACACGCTCAATGTAGCCACTCCCGATTTTTTCAAGGGCTTCAATGAACTGATCACCAAAGAGCCCGTCGAGTCCTGGAAGTCCTATTTGCGCTGGCATTTGCTGCACGCCTCTGCCACCAACCTTCCCAAGGCGTTGTTTGACGAAAACTTTGCGTTCTACGGCAAAACCCTGAACGGCCAGAAGGAACCCACCCCGCGCTGGAAGCAGTGCTCCTCGATGACCGACCGGGCATTGGGGGAGGCGGTCGGACAGGATTGGGTCAAGCAGAATTTCCCGCCCAAGGCCAAGGCCAGCATGGATCAGTTGGTTGCGGCTCTCGAAAAGGCGCTGGGTGACGACATCAAGACACTTCCCTGGATGAGCGACGATACCAAGAAAGCCGCTGCGGAGAAGCTGGCGATGATCCGCAACAAAATCGGCTATCCCGAGAAGTGGCGCGACTACACGGCGCTCAAGGTCAATCGGAATGACCTTATCGGTAACCTGGCACGCAATGCCGTGTTCGAAAACAACTGGAACCTCGGGCACCTCGGCAAGCCGGTGGATGAGAAGGAGTGGGGAATGACACCGCCCACCGTGAACGCCTACTACAATCCCTCGATGAACGACATCAACTTCCCAGCCGGAATTCTGCAGCCGCCGTTCTTCGATTTCACGATCGATCCAGCCGTCAATTTTGGTGGCATAGGTGTGGTAATCGGCCACGAGATAACCCATGGCTTTGACGACCAAGGCTCAAAGTACGACGGCAAGGGCAACCTGCGCGAATGGCAGACTGCCGAGGACCGGAAGAAGTTTACCGAGCGAACCGACTGCGAAGTGGATGAATACGGCAGCTTTGAGGCTGCCCCGGCTAAAGGCGACACCCCAGCACAGAAGCTCAATGGCAAGCTGACCCTGGGTGAGAACACTGCCGACAACGGCGGCCTGCGCATCGCCTACCTGGCACTGCTCGATACACTTGCAGCGCAGGGCAAAACCATAGACGACAAGATCGATGGCTACACCGAGAAACAGCGCTACTTCCTGGGATTTGCCCAGGTGTGGTGCCAGAACCAGACCGAACAGTCCGCTCGCCAATCGGCGCTGGTAGACCCCCACTCGCCGGGCCGTTGGCGTGTCAATGGAAGCGTGCAGAACTTCGACGAGTTTGGCAAAGCTTTCGGCTGCAAGAAAGGCCAGCCCATGTACCCGGAGAAGTCCTGCCGAGTATGGTAAACCGAACCCAAGACCATCGGAGCTCCCTCGAAAATCTGCGGGGGATCCTGATCCCTTCATAAGGTTTCATCCGCGGCCTAACGGCAAGGCATTTCCTGTAGTTCGCGGTGACGTTTCTTGTCATTTCGGAGTCAAAACATACATCGCGCCGGAAATCCAATCGCAGTCCTTACGGACGCAAAGCTCCAACTGTGACCTACCCCGAATAGCCGTGAATCGCCGGTTTTTAGCAGTCTCTCACCGAAACTAGGCACAATGTGCCCTTGGCTTTTACAATGCAGCAGGGACCCATCCCAACCCAGCTCTGCTGTGGAACTAGCAAACTTGGCGGCGCACGCCTGACCAGGATGAAGGAATCGCATGAAGTTTAAGAAATTCGGCAAGGCCCTTCTGATGAGCGCCCTCTCTGCAGGCGCCGTCCTCAGCGTTACGTCTTGCGTCCAAAGTTATACTGTCGGCTTTCTGTATGTAACTGGCACCGTGACGGCCCAGACCTCCGGTAACGGGATCATAAGCGGCTTCAAGATCGACCACAACACTGGGAACCTGGTCCCGATTAACGGACTACCTGTCGCCTCCGGCGGAGCCAATCCCGGCCGGGCGGTTCTACTGAATGGCGGACGCTTTCTGTATGTGCTGAACAGAGGTGTGAATGCCGAGGGCGGGTCTAATTGCACAACCCTCGACCCCTGCAAGAATTCAAACATCACCCAATTCTCGATTGGCGGGAACGGCATTCTTTCGCAGCAGGCGCAGTTTTTCACGCAGGGCAACAATCCCTTTCGCATTATTGCTGATGCCGCAGGCGGCTTTCTTTACGTTCTCGACCATGACTCACCGACTGACTCCACCTGTGCCCTCGCTCTGGGTACCGGCGTGACGTCCTGCGGTGATATCACCGCCTTCAAGATCGACCCCACCACCGGCCGCCTGACTCTCGTGGTCAATGCGCAGGTCACTTCGGCCAGCGGCGCTGCCCTGCCCTACTTCCCAGTTCCGGCGAATCCCATCGACATGGTACTGACGTCGGGATACATCCTGACGCTTAGCGGAATTCCGGGCAGCGGTGATGTTGTCTTCCCTTACACCTACAGCTCGTCGTCAGGGCAATTGACGGTTAACCAGAACAGCACACAGCCGATCAACACGAAACAGAGCACCGCCATCATCTTTGGCGGCGGTTTTGTCTACGTCCTTGACAACGAACCGATCACCGTTAGCGGCATCACATCACCGAGCCAGATCGTTCCCTTCACGGTTGGCACCGGCGGTTCGCTGCAGGCACAAGTCAGCGGAGCCGTAGCCGACGACCCGAACCAATCGAATCCGATTTACATGCTTGTTGAGTCGAAGGGCAAGTTTGTGTACGTAGCCAACCAGGGGAACAACACCAACACAACGGCGGCGCAGAGCGGAATAACGGGATACATCATCGATCCCAGCCAACATACGTTGGGGAACATGCCGGGCAGCCCGTTCGGCTCCGGTGCGGGTCCGCAGTGTCTGATTGAAGATCCTTCAAATAACTTCATTTACACGGCGAACTTTAACGATTCGACGATCACCGGACACGTAATCAACCAACAAACAGGCGACCTGACGAGCCTGCGAGGGGCTGCCGCCAAGAATTTCCAGCTCACGGGTCCGGCAGCTTGGTGCCTGGTCTCGGGACGCACCAGCTAACCGCATCCTGTTGCAACTGCGATCTGGGCGAGACAGCCATTTGGTGAGTCTCGCCCAAGGTTCCGGAAGTTTCCGGATTGCTGTGAACACAGTCTTGATCCTCGACGAGAATTTCAACGGCGTTAGGGATTCGATACAAAACCTGGTTTTCCGGGCCAAGATTTGGCCTGCGGACGAAAGATGCGCATGAAGTTCAACAAATCGGGCCAGTTGCTTCTGGTCTCCGCGGCCAGCCTTGTGGCGGCCAGTCTTCTGTCCGCCTGCGCCACGCTGACTGTGGACTTTGTGTATGTCACCAGCGCCAAGGCTGCTGGCCCCGATAATTATGGCGAAGTCGACGTCTTCGAGGTGAACTCCGAGTCAGGCCATATGCGCCAGATTCCTACTTCGCCGTTTCCATCGGGCGGGCGAAATCCTGTAGCTGAGGCAGTCTCGACTGACAACAAAGATCTTTACGTCGTAAACCAGGACGACAACACCATCGTGCAGTTCGTCATTGGCAATGACGGCAAGCTCTATCCGCAAAATACCGTGAACACGCCGGGGGTTTTTCCTCTTGCCGTGGCAGTGGCCGGATCGAGCCTCTACGTGGCAGACACCTACCAGCCATTGCCGACCTGTTCTCCAGCAGCTCCCTGCTCCGGATCGATTGCAGTCTTCCCCATTTCAACCACCGGCGCGCTGGGTACGGCAAGTGGAAATCCGGCGAACAACTCCAATTATTGGCCACTCATTCTTCCCAGTAGCCCGAAAGATATTGTGCTACCGACCGCGATCGCCGCGCCGGCCTCTGGAGGTAGCGTGTACGTCAGCGCCTACGACTCGACTGCCGGAGCAGGCTACATCTTTGCGTTTGCAGCTTCGGGTGGAACGCTGACTCCGATCAACGGTGGAGTTCCCATCGCGGCGGGCGTGCATCCGTCCGCAATCGTCAGCGACCCCAGCGGAAGCTATGTGTATGTCACCGATTTTGCGAGCGGCAACATTCTGGTCTACGCGGTTGGCTCCACGGGGCTGACGCCGGTGAGCGGGAGTCCGTTCGCAGCAGGAAATAACCCCTCCTCAATTGCCATTGATAGTGCAGGTAAGTTCGCCTACGTTGCCAATGCACAGGACTCCACGGTAACCGCCTATTCCATCAGCGGCGGAGCACTGTCCCGAATCGCCAGCTATGCCACGGGCACCCAGCCGGTGGCGATCGGAATTGATCCATCGTTGAATCAGTACCTCTACACCGCGAACTATCTTGGCGACACCGTATCCGGGTTTCAGATCAACGCCAGCACCGGGACACTGCTCAACACGCAGAATTCACCATTCAGGTCCAACGCGCAGCCCACGGCTGTCGCGGCCATTCCGCATAACGGTCAAAAGAAGTAGCGGCCCGTGATTGTGCGGCACGCTGTATGCATTTTGCACGCGGGAAATTCAAGCGGTTACGGCAGGATTTGCGGCCATAGCCAATCAAAGTAGCAGCACCCCATAGCCGGCTTTTACAATGCAAATGGGGCAACCTAAACAGTTTTCTTTGGGCTTCAACGAAACGGCCCACGATGAAGGAAGCGCATGAAGTTCAGCAAATTGAGCCAGCTTTTTCTGGTCTCTATGATCGGCCTTCTAGTGGCCACCCTTTTAACGGCCTGCCAGCTGGTGACGATTGACTATATTTTTCTGGCCGGCTCCTCAGGCTCTGGATCCGGAAGCGATGGCCTTATCCAGGTGTTCGCGGTGGATTCGCAATCCGGCGCCCTGCGCACGGCGGCTCACAGTACATCTTCTGGCGGCACCTCACCAGTTGCCATGACGGCCTCACCGGATTATGCACACCTTTATGTAGCCAATCAGGGCAACAATTCGATCGTGCATTTTGCCATTGCCACAGACGGCGTGCTCACCAAGAAGGACTCGGTTACCCTGAGCGACGCGCCTGTCTTCATGGCTGTCAATGCTGCGAACACTTACCTGTACGTTGTCTCAGGAACGACATCCGCGACTCTCACGGCCTATTCGCTTTCAGCTGGAACGATCGGATCAGCTGCAGCGCAGGAAAGCCTCTCCATCCCAGGTTTTGCGGGCGACACCTTGATTCCGACCGGAGTCGCGGTCCTGGCGAACAACAACGCCGTCTACGTCACCGCGTATGATCAATCCGCTTACAATCCGGGCGGCACCACAACCAGCACCGCTAACCCCGGTTGGGTGTTTGGCTTCAGTGTCGGTTCGGGCGGAGCTCTGACGGCAGCCACAGGCAGCCCTTACAGAGCCGGTGTAAAGCCAACCGCGGTGGCGACCGACCCTACCAATCGCTATATCTACGTGACCGACTTCGCCTCCAATCAGCTGATCGGCTATGGGATTCACTCCGAGCCAGACGAACTCGACCGATACGCAACCGGTCGCGATCGTTGTCGATCCCGCGCTGGGCCGGTATGTTTACACGGCAAATTTCCTGGGCAACTCAGTCTCAGGTTTCCGCCTTGATCCCAACGCCGGAACCTTGAGCTCGACGCAGGCCACTCCGTATCCGTCAAACCCGAAGCCCACGGCAATTGTGTGTATTCCGCACGGGAACCATTCACTGCAATCGATCACCCAGTAACAGAATCAGTAAACCACCCAACGAGCCCGGCCAAAAGGCTGGGCTTTTTGTTGCTGGCAATGGAAGCTTGGGTAGGCGGAGCGAAGGAGTACTCCACATGCGGCTCGAACGCGCTGAAGACCCGAAGACCCGGTTCAACATCGTCCTGGCTCGTACGAGTTCGCCTGCTATCTCGTGGGCGCCAATGGTTCGACAAAGTGGCTGGTCATTGTTGACGCTGAGGTGAAGTAAGTCGGCTCGTTTGCGACACCGGACGGAAGGCTGAAGGTCCGTCCTCGTTGCAGATTTTATGTCGGCAGGGAGGTTGGACCTTCGCGTTCCTCGAGCGCTCTATGCACCCATAAGTTTGCGCAGTTGCCGCTGGGCGGGCTTCTCGATGAAATGCAGTGCCAGCAGCGCCATGACGATCAGGATGGAGTAGCTGATCCATGGATCGAAGCGAGCGAGGCCCAAACGATTGAGCAAATGGGTGTCGTGGATCAGGTTCCAGAAGTTGAAGTGGAGCAGATAGAGGCAATAGCTGGCCTCCCCGACGAACACCAGGGGACGAATTCCCAAGAAGCGAGCCAGCGGATTGTCTCCAGAGAGACCCAGGATCACGCAACCAAAGAGTGGCATGAGGAGGCCGTCGTGAATGAGCGGGTAAGGAACTTCAGATCCCAACCAAAGCAGGAAGAATATCGAGGTAAACCCGCCCACTCCGAGGACGAGACGCAGGCGGGCAGTCCGTGGGATGAACTCGTCGAGTTCGGCCAGGACGACCCCAAAGACAAAGCTCGCGAGGTGAGGCAGCGGTGTGTATTTCAGCGCCTGCAGCCATGGTCCATAGCTGAATCGGTCGGGATGTGCTATGCCGTCAGGGTTGAAAACAATATAAAGTGTGCCGGGAATCAGCCCTAAGACCCAGATACCGGCGAGTCGCGTCAAGATCGGCGGCACGCGATCAGGGCGCTTCCAGCGGACCAGCCATGGAAAGAAGAAGTAATAGAACGATTCAGCCGACATGGTCCAGGCCGGTGTGTTCAAGAAGGTAGCAAGGGATGCGACCCAGCCCTGCAGCAGTAGTGGCGTGAGTACCATTCCCAACCAGAACATGTCGTGGCCATGGATCGTGTATTCCTGAGGGATCATGCGCCAGCTCAACAGAAGGCTAAGCAGATAGATGGGATAAAGGCGCGTGAAGCGGGCCTTCCAGAAGCGAACTGTGTCCAGCTGCCCGGCACGGGCGCGCGCCGCGTAGTTGTATGCGAGCACATAGCCAGAAAGCAAAATGAAGAAGCTGACGGAAGCATACCCGGCATTTACCACCGGCGCCAGCGGGCCAAACCAAAGGGGGTTGGAGAAATGGAAGAATACGATGTTGACGGCCGCGAAAGATCGCAAGCCGGTCAACGCGTTCAGCCGGTCTGGCTTGCGTATCTCCACTTATCTGTTAGACGTCTCCCCATATTCGCGTGACGCGGAAAGGTAACAATCGGATTTCACAGGCGCGCAGCGCCGGATGCGGCCCTATGCTTGCATGATGACCACTGCGGACTAACCCTGCTTTACGCCGTTACCAGCGACCCGACCTTCTCGCCCATCACAACGCGCCGGATATTGCCGGGCTGGTTCATGTTGAAGATGATCATGGGCAGGTTGTTGTCTTTGCAAAGGCTCACGGCGGTGAGGTCCATCACTTTCAGGCCTTGACGCAGAATCTCCATGTAAGTGATTTCATCGTATTTCACGGCGTCCTTGAAAAGCACTGGATCCGCGCTGTAAATGCCTTCCACCTTGGTGCCCTTCAGCAGCACGTCGGCCTTGATCTCCATCGCGCGCAGACTGGCTGCGGTGTCGGTGGAGAAGAAGGGATTGCCGATGCCGGCGGCGAAGATGACCACGCGGCCCTTTTCGAGGTGACGCACTGCACGGCGGCGAAGATACGGCTCCGCAATCTGATTCATGAACACCGCGGTCATCACGCGGCACTGCACATCGCGCTGTTCAAGCGCATCCTGAAGCGCGATGGCGTTAATAATGGTGGAGAGCATGCCCATGTTGTCGGCGCTCACCCGATCCATCTCTTTAGCCTGCTCGGCTACTCCGCGAAAAATATTACCGCCGCCGACAACGACCGCAACTTCTACGCCCATGGCGTGGATCTCGGCGAGCTCACCCGTGATTTCCGCTACTTTTTCGGCATCCAGGCCAAATCCACGTGTGCCTGCGAGTGCTTCCCCTGAAAGTTTGAGAACAATCCTTTTGTACATGCTTTTCCGAGTATCGCATACGACGCGGTAGCTAGCCGAGAGCCACTCTCTCTACCAGCGCAACCCCCGAGGGCCCATCCCGAAGGTCGGGTTACGTTCGAGGGGCGGGCGGGGGATTGCGTCTCAAGACGGATTCGAGTATTCGATCGGCCCGATTGACTGCCCACTGAGACCGGGCGGAGAGAAGAGCTGATCGGGGCGATCAATTGTCATTAGGTTGTCACCGTCTTTACAAAATTTACAACTAGTTGAGTTTTAGCAATCAGCGCGAGTTTAAGCGTCGCTAATATCCGGCTTGTACTTCTTCAAACCAAACTGTCAATGAATTCAACAAGATGACCTGAATGTCATACAGGCCCAGGATAACTGTCGCCGAATGAAGGAGCGAGCACTGTGACGCGATTTTCGTTGCGCTTGGCGGTCGTAAAACTACTGGTTGTGCTGGCATCATGCGGCATTTATGCCGCTGCTGCCCCGCGAGGCGGTTCTGTCCCGCCATCAGCAGTAACCACCAACCCGGATGCCTTCATTGGAGCGAAGTCCTGCGCCATGTGCCACTCGGCTGAGGCCAAGGGGCTTGGAACGAATCCACATGCCAAGCTCTCCCTGGACCACGACGGGAAAGGCATTACCTGCGAAGGCTGTCATGGCCCAGGCCGCGCCCATGTCGAGTCAGGAGGCGATTCCTCCAAGATATTCAGCTTTACGAAGTCAACGCCCGCGCAGGTTGACCACCAGTGTATGGGATGTCATCAGGGGGACCACCAGGGTTTTGACCGATCCGCGCACGGTGAGGCCAAGGTCAGCTGCACCAGTTGCCACGGCATTCACAAGTCTGAGGACGAGGCTCGCTTGCTCAAGATCTCGCAGCCGAACTTGTGCTATTCATGCCACAAAGATGTCAGGCCAGCCTTCTCTAAGGCCTTCCATCACAAGGTTAATGAAGGCCT
>WNGR01004395.1_pt1 | contig 18788 bp, 16 predicted proteins | sample 5407581 | NCBI WGS metagenome assembly WNGR01 (sample SAMN13153383, study PRJNA577476) | soil metagenome | isolation source: 80 cm soil or saprolite under Garry oak tree replicate 2 | place: USA:California | collected 2016-06-15 | reverse complement strand
GACCCGAGGGCTTCAGGGCGCACAGCACCGGGACCTTGCGCCTTACGCGCTCGAAATCGTCGATCGTCCACTTCACCCCCGCTGCGCTGGCGATGGCGAGGTAATGCAGCACCGCATTGGTCGATCCGCCGGTGGCCATCACGAGAGCGACTGCGTTCTCGATAGATTTGCGCGTAATGATGTCGCGCGGCCGGATGTTGTTTCGTATCGCGTTCACCAGCACCCTGGCGGACTCGGCAGCGGATTCGGCCTTCTCGGGATCGGGCGAGGCCATCTGGGAAGAGCCGAGCAGGCTCATGCCGAGCGCCTCGAACGAGGAGGACATGGTGTTCGCGGTGTACTGCCCGCCGCAGGCGCCCACCGACGGGCAGGCGTTCTTCTCGATGCCGTCGAAATCCTCCTGCGAGATCTTCCCGGCGGCGAGCGCGCCCACCGCCTCGAAGGGCGAGACGATGGTGAGCTTCTGCCCCTTCCAGAATCCCGGCTTGATCGTGCCGGCGTAAACGAAGATGCCGGGGATGTTCATGCGCGCCATCGCCATCATGCTGCCCGGCATGTTCTTGTCGCAGCCGCCGACGCAGAGGACGCCGTCCATCAGCTGCCCGTTCACCGCGGTCTCGATCGAGTCGGCGATCACCTCGCGCGAGACCAGCGAATACTTCATGCCCTCGGTCCCCATGCCGATGCCGTCGGTCACCGTGGGAAAGCCGAACACCTGCGGCATCGCGCCCGCCGCCTTCACCGCCGCGGCCGCGCGGTCCACGAGCGGCTGGATGCCGGCATTGCAGGGGTTCATGGTCGAATGGCCGTTGGCGACGCCGACGATCGCTTTCTGGAAATCGCCGTCGCCGAAGCCGACCGCGCGCAGCATCGCGCGGTTGGGCGAACGCGCCGCGCCCTGGGTGATGGTCCTGCTTCTCCAGTTGTCGGCCATGGCGAAAAACTCCGGATGCGGAAAATCAGTTACGCTTCGACTGCATTTTACTTGAAAGCGCGCCGCGGCCTTCCATGCTCGTCCATCCGAACTTCGATCCGATCGCGATCTCGCTCGGCCCGATCGCGATCCGCTGGTACGGAATCACGTATCTCGTCGGCTTCGCCCTGTCGTATTGGCTCGGGCGCTTGCGCATCGCGCGCGCGATGGCGGGGCGCGTCACCGTCGCGACGCTGGATGATCTGCTGTTCTTCTGCGTGCTCGGCGTGGTGCTCGGCGGCAGGTTCGGATACGTGCTCTTCTACAAGCCGGCGTATTACTTCTCCCATCCGCTGGAGATCTTCGCCGTCTGGCACGGGGGCATGTCCTTTCACGGAGGGTTCCTCGGCGTGCTGCTCGCGATCGGGTGGGTCGCGCGAAAGCACGGCCTGCGCTGGATCGAGGTCACGGATTTCTTTGCGCCGCTGGCCCCCCTTGCGTTCGCCGCGGTGCGGCTGGGCAATTTCATCAACGGCGAACTGTACGGCCGGGTCACCGATGTGCCCTGGGGGATGCTGTTCCGCGGTGCCGGGCCGCTCCCGCGCCACCCCTCGCAGCTCTACCAGTTCGGCCTCGAGGGGGTGCTCCTGTTCGTGATCCTGTGGATCTATTCTTCGAAGCCGAGGCCCACGGCGGCGGTGTCGGGTGCGTTTCTCCTGGGCTACGGAACATTGCGATTCGCGGTCGAATACTTTCGCGAGCCCGATGATTTTCTTGGGCTTCTTGCGCTCAACCTGTCCATGGGCCAGTGGCTGTCGGCGCCCATGATCGCAATCGGCATCGGCATGCTCGTTTGGACTTGGCGCAGGCCGCAAAAGGTCTAAAATAAAGTCTAAAATAAAAGCGTGCCATGATCGAAACGAAAGGTGATCAGATGCAGGCGCAGATGAGGCAGCGGTTGCACGAGCTGCAGCTCGAGCACCGAGACCTGGACACCGCAATTCACCGGATCGCCGACGACCCCTCCCACGATCAGCTCGCCCTCACCCGCATGAAGCGGCGCAAGCTTCTCCTCAAGGACCAGATTTCCTGGATCGAGAGACAGCTCGATCCCGACATCCCCGCCTGACAGGCGGAGCTTGCACAGCAGATCTCTAACGGCGCCGCAGGCTCCGGTGTTCCGTGATACTCGAACGGAGCTTGACGCGCGCACAAGCTGCAAAGCCGTTCGCAGAAAAGGGAAGCCATGCGAAAACCCATCCGATTGTCCGCGGCAGCAGGAATTCTTGCCCTTTTGGGGCTTCCGGCTGTCGCGCAGTATCCCTCGAAGCTGATCACCTTCATCGTGCCCGCTGCCGCAGGTGGCGACGCCGATCTCTCGGGCCGAAACCTCGCACAGCACGCGCAGAAATTTCTCAACAATCAGCCGATCTTGGTAGTGAACCGGCCGGGCGCCTCAACATCAATCGGCTCGATGGCGGTAAGGACGGCGGCGCCCGACGGCTACACTCTGCTCATCGCGCGCCTTGCCTCCCACGCGATCTTGCCGGCGGTCGATACCAAGGTGCCGTACCAATGGAACGAGTTCACGATGCTGTCGCTGCTCGAGGTGAATCCCTACGTCTGCGCCGTCAAACGCGATTCGCCGATCAGGTCGATGCGGGGGCTCGTCGAGCAGATGCGCGAGAGCCCCGGCAGGCTCAACTTCTCCACTTCGGGCATCGGCACCATCCAGAACTTCGGTCCGCAGTACCTGTTCACTCTCGCCGGGCTCACCAAAGATCATGCGATTGGCATTCATTACAAGGGCGGCGGCGAGGTGACCACGTCGCTGCTCGGCGGGCAGGTCCAGTTCGCGTGCAACAACCTGCCCACCTTCATCGCGCACCTTAAGTCTGGAACGCTGCGCGCGCTGATGGTCACGACACCGCAGCGGCTCGTCGACCTGCCCGACGTGCCGACCTCGCGCGAGCTCGGCTGGCCGGACATGGAGCGCATTGCCGGCTGGAGCGCGCTGATGGGCCCGCCAGGAATAGCGAAGGCGGTAGTAGACAGGTGGACCGAGGTGCTAGGCAAACTCGCGTCAGACCCCGACTGGCTCGCGGGCAACGCTAGGATCGGCGGCATCCCCGCGATCCGCTCGCCCGCCGAGACGGAGAAGTTCGTTCGCGAGCAGTACGAGCTTTACAAACGCCTCGCGACGTCGCTAAACATTCGCGAATGAGTATGTCACTCTGGGCTTAAGAAACTCTCAAGCGAGCCCGCGCGCAATGAGCGACGCGCCGCTCGCGAGCAACAGGATCCCCACCGCGCGCATCACCATCTCGCGCGAGATCACGCGGAAGATCCGCGACGCGAGGTAGACCGCGAGAAGCCCGGCCGGGATCGCGGCGACCGCGGTGAGCCACACCCCGTCCTGCATCAAGAGGCCCGTCACCGCGAACGCGACCAGGCGCAGCCCGATGCTGAAGATCGTGGTGAGGGTCATGGTCGCGCGGAACTGTTCCTTGGTGAGCGAACGGTGGGAGAGATAGATCGCGTAAGGCGGTCCTCCCGCCCCGAAGAGCGTTCCCGAAAGGCCGCCGCAGAAGCCCGCGAAAAACGCCCAATGCCGGCTCACCGTGGCCGTGGCGCCGCGCCGGGCGAGGCTGTAGATCGCGTAGCCGAGGACGAAGGCCCCGAGCGCGACGAGCGACGCGTTGCGCGGCAGGTTGACGAGCAGCGTAGTGCCGGTGACGATCCCGGCGATCATGAGCGGGACCATGCGCGCGATGTCCCCGAGCACCGCGTTGCGCGGATTTTCCAGCCCAAGCCTCAGGCCGTTCGCGAAGTCCACCACCGCGAACACGGCGAGCGCGAAGGGCAGCGGAACGAAAAACGAGGCGAGCGGAATGGTGACCAGCGCCGAGCCGAACCCGGTGAGACCCTGGATGAACCCACCGGCGAAAGCGATCGACGCAAGGGCGAGCGCCGCCTGCGCGCCCTCGAGGTTCATCCGGAGCGGGCGCTTCTAGGCAAGGGCGCGGGCCAGCACCCGCGCGACGTGAACGGCCTCTCTCGCCGCGCCGTCGGCGATTTGATGGCGGCAACTGGTGCCGTCGGCGACGAGGAGCGTGTCCTCGCCCGTGGCGCGGATCTTGGGAAGCAGTGCGAGCTCGGCCATTTTCATCGAGACCGCGTAGTGCCCGGCCTCGTAGCCGAAGCTGCCGGCCATGCCGCAGCAGGAGGACTCGATCGTCTCGACCTTCAGCTCAGGAACGAGCGACAGGGTCCGCTGCACGGCGGGCATCGAGCCGAAAGCCTTCTGGTGGCAGTGGCCGTGCAGGAGCGCGCGCTTTTCGGCGAGCGGCTTGAGCTTGAGCGCGAGGCGGCCGGCTTCGTGTTCGAGCGCGAGGAACTCCTCGAACAGCAGCGCCTGCGCGGCGAGCGCGTCGCTCTCGCCGCCCGGGAGCATCGCCTTGAATTCGTCGCGCAGGGTCAGAAGGCAGGAAGGCTCGAGGCCGACGACATCGACTCCGCGTCCCACGTAGGGCTCGAGCGCGGCCAGCACCCGTTGCGCCTCGGCCTTCGCCTGCTCGACCATTCCCGCCGCGAGGAAAGTGCGCCCGCAGCACAGCGGCCGCGCATTTTCGTTGGTGGCGTCGCCTGCCCCGGCGATATGCACGCCGTAGCCCGCCCGGTCGAGCACTGCGAGAGCGGCGCGCGCGGTTTCCGGCTCGAAGTAGTTGTTGAACGTGTCGACGAAGAGCACGACCTCGCCCGCCTTCCCGTCGCTGCTCGATCGGCGCAGCGAGGCGAGGAACGAGCGGCGCCACTTCGGCAGGGAGCGCTGGGCTGCGAAGCCGAAAGCGCGCTTGCCCATCCTCTGGACCGCGTTCGCCGTCCGCGGGAAGCGCGAGGCCAGAGGGGCGTAGCGCGGAAGGTAGGCGATCAGCTTGTCCTTCAGCGAGTAGCCGTGGCGAGCGTGATAGTGATGCAGGAACTCGATCTTCATCTTCGCCATGTCCACGCCGGTCGGGCATTCGCGCCTGCAGCCCTTGCAGGACACGCACAGAGCTAGCGTGTCGTACATCTCGTCCGAGGTGAAGGCATCGGGACCGAGCTGGCCGGAGAGCGCAAGGCGCAGCGAGTTGGCGCGCCCGCGGGTGAGGTGCCGCTCGTCGCCGGTGGCGCGGAAGGACGGGCACATGGTTCCGGCGTCGAACTTGCGGCAGTGCCCGTTGTTGTTGCACATCTCGACCGCCGCCGCGAAGCCCTCGCTCGCAGCGCCCGGCACGCTCCACTCGCCCCAGTCGAGCACGGTATCCAGTCGTTCGGCCGCATATCCCGGCTTGAAGCGGAAAAGCGTCCGGTCATCCTGTTTCGACGGCCGCACGATCTTTCCAGGGTTCAAGAGGCCCTTCGGATCGAAAAGGTTCTTGATCTCCTCGAGCGCGCGCACAAGCCGTTCACCGATGATCGGCGCTATCCACTCCGAGCGCACCAGACCGTCGCCGTGCTCCCCCGAATAGGCGGCGCCCTTGTATTTTTTCACCAGCGCGCAGGCTTCCTCGGCGATCGCCCGCATTTTCCCGGCACCGTCTTTCCTCATGTCGAGAATCGGCCGCACGTGCAGCGTTCCGACCGAGGCGTGGGCGTACCAGGTGCCTTGCGTGCCGTGCTTCTCGAACACCTGCGTCAGGGAATCGGTGTACTCGGCGAGGTTTTCCAGCGGGACTGCGCAATCCTCGATGAAGGAGACGGGCTTGCCGTCGCCCTTCATCGACATCATGATGTTCAGCCCGGCCTTGCGAACGTCCCACACGTCCCGCTGGAGCGCGGCGTCGATGATCCGGATCACGCTGCCCGGATGGCCGAGGTCCGCCATGAGCGCGGCCAGCCGCTCGAGCTTGTCGGCCGGCCCGTCGCGATCGTCTCCGACGAACTCGACCAGCAGGATCGCGTCGGGATCGCCCCGGACGAATTTCTCCACGACTGCGCGGTACGCCGGGTTGCCGCGCGCGAGGCCGATCATCGTTCGATCCACCAGCTCGACCGCGGTCGGCCCAAGCTTGACGATGTGCTGCGGCGCTTCCATCGATTGCCTGAAGGTGCGGAAATGGCACACGCCCAGAGTCCTGAACCGGGGCAGGGGCGAGAGCTTCAGATGGATCCGCTTGGAATACGCGAGCGTGCCTTCGGAGCCGACCAGGAGCTGCGCGAAGTTCCATTCGCCCGCGGGCCGCACCCAATCCAGGTTGTAGCCTTGCACGCGCCGCAGCACCTTCGGCCAGCGCGCCTCGATTTCGCCGGCTTCGCGCTCCGCGATGGCGCGCACCTTCTTCGCGAGCTCTACGTAGCGAGCGTCGCCCGAAAGGCGCGAAATATCGGCCGGCACCGCGGCGAAGTGGTGCTCGCTGCCGTCGGCGAGCAGCGCGTCGATGCCGAGTACGTTGTGCACCATGTTGCCGTAACGGATCGAGCGCGAACCGCAGGAGTTGTTGCCGGCCATGCCGCCGAGCGTCGCCTGCGCGCTCGTGGACACGTCCACCGGGAACCACAGCCCGTGCCGCCGCAGCTGCGCGTTCAGGCCGTCGAGCACGACCCCGGGCTGCACCACGGCGGTGGCGGCCTCCTTGTCGAAGGAAACGATCCTGGTGAGGAATTTGCTGTGGTCGATGACGAGCGCGGCGCCCACCGTCTGGCCGCACTGCGAGCTGCCCGCGCCGCGCGGCAGCACCGGAACGCCTTCCTCGACGGCGATCTGCAGCGCGACTTTGGCGTCCTGCTCGGTCTTCGGCACGACCACGCCCACCGGGTCGATCTGATAGATCGAGGCGTCGGTCGAATAGCGGCCGCGGCTCGCCGGATCGAAGAGGACTTCGCCTTCGATTTCGCGCGAAAGGCGCCGCGCGAGCGCGGCGTCGCCGGCGCGCGGATGGAACGAAACCGGGAAGGCTTTGGCCGGCGGGCGATCCATCGGAATCGCCGCTTCATTGCGCCGCGGAAGGCGCGGGCTCTTTCTCCGCTTCGAGCATGGCGTCGAGCAGCGCTTCGGGCTCCTGCGCGCCCGAGACGGCGATCCGTTCGTTGAAGATGAAGAACGGCACGCCTTCGACGCCGAGCTTGCGCGCCCGCTTGTCCTCGGCCTCGATATGCGCGCGCGTGCGCCCGCTCGCCAGGAACGCCTTCGCCTCGCCCGCGTCCAGACCCGCGCCGGCCGCGACTTCGGCAAGCGCATCGGCGGAAGTCAGATCCCTGCCCTCCAGGAAAAACGCGCGGAACAAGGCCTCCACCATGGCGTCCTGCCGTCCCGAGTCCATCGCGAGCGCGATCAGGCTGTGCGCGGCGAGCGTGTTGGGCTGGCGCGTCAGCTTGGTGAAGTCGAACGCAATGCCGACCTGCTTCCCGACCGCAGTGATGCGGCCGTAGACCTGCCCGGCGCGGTCGGCGCCGAACTTGCGCTTCACGTACTGGTCGCGGTCGACGCCCTCGGCGGGCAGGTCGGGATTCAGCTGGAACGGATGCCAGGTGACTTTCGGTTCAGGGGAGCCGGGCTTGCGCTCGCGATAAAGCCTGAGCGCGGACTCGAGCCGGCGCTTGCCGATGAAGCACCAGGGACAGACGACGTCGGAGATGATGTCGATGCTAAGCGCCATGGGGATTCCTTGGAACCGCGTGCTCCATGATACCGCAGCCTTGAGCTAGATCATGGAAGCCGGGAGCGTTTCCGATAAACTAGCCGTCCTTCCACGATCAGCGAGCAAGTCATGACGCACCGGAGCGGACGCCATTTCCTGCAGATCCCCGGACCGACCAACGTGCCCGATCGGGTTCTGCGCGCGATCGACCGCGCTACGATGGACCATCGCGGCCCCGAGTTCGGCGGCATGGGGCTGGAGATTCTCGAAGGCCTCAAGGCCGTGTTCCAGACCAAAGCACCCGTCGTGATCTATCCCGCCTCGGGCACCGGCGCCTGGGAGGCGGCGCTCGTCAACACGCTTTCGCCGGGCGACCGCGTTTTGATGTTCGAAACCGGCCATTTCGCCTCTCTCTGGCACAAGATGGCGACCAAGCTCGGCCTCTCGGTCGACCTCGTCCCCACCGACTGGCGCCGCGGCGTCGATCCGGCTGCGGTCGAGGCGAGGCTCCGGGATGACCGCGAGCACCGGACCAAGGCCGTGTGCGTGGTGCACAACGAGACTTCGACCGGGGTCGCGAGCCGCATCTGCGCGATACGCAAGGCGATCGACGCGGCAGGACACCCCGCGCTCTACATGGTCGACACGATCTCCTCGCTCGCCTCGATCGACTACCGCCACGACGAGTGGGGCGTGGACGTCACTGTCGCGGGCTCGCAGAAAGGCTTGATGCTGCCGCCCGGCTTGTCGTTCAATTGCGTGAGTGAAAAGGCGCGCAAGGCGTCGCGATCGGCTGCGCTCCCGCGCTCGTACTGGGCCTGGGACGAGATGCTTTCCAACAACAAGAGCGGCTACTTCCCCTACACGCCGGCGACCAACCTGCTCTACGGCCTGCGCGAATCGCTCGCGATGCTCGAGGAGGAGGGCCTGCAAAACGTCTTCGCCCGCCACGCGCGCCACGCGGAGAGCACGCGGCGCGCGGTGCGCGCCTGGGGCCTGGAGATCCTGTGCGCGGTGCCCGAGGAGTATTCGAACTCGCTCACCGCGGTGATGATGCCTGCCGGCCACGACGGCGACGCGCTGCGCAAGATCATCCTCGAAGCCTACGACATGTCGCTCGGCACCGGTTTGGGGAAACTCGCAGGGAAAGTATTCCGAATCGGACACCTCGGCGACTTCAACGATCTGATGCTCGCCGGCACCCTCGCCGGCATCGAGATGGGCCTCGCGCTCGCCAACGTTCCGCACAGGAAAGGCGGTGTGCTCGCTGCGCTCGATCACCTTGCCGAGAGCGCACGCGCCGCTCCGCGCAAGGCCGCTTGAATTACCTAGGGCATCCGCGGATACACGCGGAGTTTTTTTCCGAGGAGGAGTCATGAAATCCGCGAAATGGACCACGCTTGCCTTGTTCGCGCTGACGGCGGCGCCTGCCTTCGCATGGGAACCGTCCAAGCCGGTCGAAATCGTCGTCGCTGCGGGCGCGGGCGGCGCCTCCGACCAGATGGCGAGGATGATGCAGGCCGCGATCCAGAAGAACAACCTGATGAAGCAGCCCATGGTCGTCTCGCTGAAGGGCGGCGCATCGGGCGCAGAGGCGCTGATCTACATGAAGTCGGGCACGGGCGACCCGCACAAGGTGCTGATCGCCTATTCGCTCATCTACATGCTGCCGCTCTCGGCCAAGATCCCGTTCAACTGGCGCGAACTCACGCCGGTGTCCGTCATCGCGCTCGACCAGTTCGTGCTGTGGGACAACACCACGCTGCCCCACAAGAACGTGAAGGAATTCATCGCGGCCGCCAAGGCCGCCAATCCGCCGTTCAAGATGGGCGGCACCGGCTCCAAGCGCGAGGACCATGTCCTCACCGTCTTCCTCGAGAAGAGGACCGGCGCCAAGTTCGCCTACCTGCCTTACAAGTCAGGCGGCGAGGCGGCGACTCAGCTCGTCGGCAACCACACCCAGTCGAACGTCAACAATCCTTCGGAGAATCTGGAAGTCTGGCGCGCCGGCCAGGTGCGCGCGCTGTGCGTGTTCGACAAGGAGCGCATCCAGTACAAGACCAAGGTCACCGACACGCAATCCTGGAACGACATCCCCACCTGCAAGGACGAAGGCGTCGACGTGCAGTATCTGATGCTGCGCGCCATGTTCCTCCCGGGCAAGGTGGCGCCCGACCAGACCGCGTTCTACGCCGATCTGTTCAGGAAGCTGACGCAGACGCCGGAATACAAGGACTACATGGAGAAGCAGGCGTTGAAGCCCGTCTTCCTCACCGGGCGCGACATGCTCAATTTCCTGGAAGAGGACGACGCGCTCAACAAGACCCTGATGACCGAAGCGGGCTTCGTCGCGAACTAAATGGCAAAATCCGAAGACGAAATCGTCGTCGGGGATGCGCCGGCGAGCGACTCGCCTGCGGTGGCGAGCACTCGCGCGGTCGACGTCGTCGTTTCGCTCGCGCTGCTGGCGTTCGCCGGGGTGCTCGCGTTCGACAACTGGCGCACCGGCATGGGGTGGGACGCGACCGGCCCGCAGGCCGGCTACTTCCCGTTCTATCTCTCGGCGATCCTCGCCGCCGCCAGCCTCTGGGGTCTCGCCAAGGAACTCCTCGCGCGCAAGCAGGCGGCCGAAACCTTCGTCACGCGCGCGCAGCTTCGCCGCGTGCTGCAGGTATTCGTCCCGACGCTGCTGTTCTGCGTCCTTACCCAATGGCTCGGGCTCTACGCGGCGAGCTTCCTGCTGATCGCCGGCTTCATGGTGTTCGTCGGACGCATCGCGGTCTGGAAGTCGCTGCTCACCGCGTTCCTCTTTTCGCTCGTCATGTTCGTCACCTTCGAGATCGCCTTCGACGTGATCATGCCCAAGGGCCCGCTCGAATCCCTGTTCGGACGCTAGGGCGATGGAGGCTTTCGGACTTCTCATCTACGGTTTCAGCGTCCTGCTGACGTGGAAGATCCTCGCGCTGATGATGGTGGGCCTGGTGCTCGGCATCTTCGTAGGCGTTCTGCCGGGCCTGGGCGGGCCGAATGGGGTGGCGATCCTGCTGCCGCTCACCTTCACCATGGATCCGACTTCGGCCATCGTCATGCTCTCCTGCATCTACTGGGGGGCACTCTTCGGCGGCGCGATCACCTCGATCCTGTTCAACATCCCGGGCGAAGCCTGGTCGGTGGCGACGACCTTCGACGGCTATCCGATGGCACAGCAGGGCAAGGCGGCCGAGGCGCTGACCGCGGCCTTCACCTCGTCCTTCATAGGCTCGCTCGTGGCGGTGCTGCTGATCACCTTCCTCGCACCCGGAATCGCCTCCTTCGCCTTGCGCTTCGGGCCGCCGGAATTCTTCGCGGTCTATCTCCTCACCTTCTGCTCCTTCGTCGGCCTGGGGCGCGAGGAAAAGCACAAGACCATCATTTCCATGACGCTCGGCCTGTTGCTCGCGGGCGTCGGCATGGACACGGTCTCCGGCCAGCTGCGCATGACCTTCGGTTTCGACGAGCTGCTGCGCGGCATCAACTTCCTGGTGGCGGTGATCGGCCTCTTCGGCATCAGCGAGATCCTGCTGACCATGGAGGAGCGGCTCGCGCTGCGCGGCCATGCCGCCGCCATCAGCCTGCGAACGGTGCTCAAGGTGTGGAAGGAAATGCCGCGCTACTGGGTGACACTGCTGCGCTCGTCGGCGATCGGCTGCTGGCTCGGCATCACCCCGGGCGGCGCGATCGCCGCCTCCTTCATGAGCTACAACCTCGCCAAGCGCTTCTCCAAGGACAAGGATTCGTTCGGCAAGGGCCGCATCGAAGGCGTGTTCGCGCCGGAGACGGCGGCGCACGCCTCCGGCACTTCCGCCTTGCTGCCGATGCTCGCGCTCGGCATCCCGGGCTCGGGCACGGCGGCGATCCTGCTCGGCGGCCTGATGGTGTGGGGCCTGAACCCGGGGCCGCTCCTCTTCGTCGAGCACAAGGGCTTCGTCTGGGGCCTGATCGCTTCGATGTATCTCGGCAACGTCGTGGGTCTCGTCCTCGTGCTCACCACGGTGCCGCTCTTCGCCGCCGTCCTGCGCGTGCCGTTCTCGGCGATCGCCCCGATGATCGTGGTGTCCTGCGCGATCGGCGCCTACGCGATCCAGAACGCCATGTTCGACATCTGGCTGATGCTCCTCTTCGGCGTCGTCGGCTACGTATTCAAGAAGATCGGCATTCCGCTTGCGCCGTTCACGCTCGCCCTCGTTCTCGGCAACCGCGCCGAGGACTCCTTTCGCCTGTCGATGATCGGCTCGGGCGGAGACATGCGCGTGTTCTGGTCGAACGGCCTGGTCGGCTCGATCACTACGCTCGCATTGGTCCTGTTATTCTGGCCGCTGCTCGCCGGCGGCTTCGCGCGGCTGCGGGGTAGGCTCGTCGACGACGGGAAAGGACCTGCGTGACCGACTCGAAAACCGTCCGACAGGACGCGACCGCCGGAGACGACCTTCTGTACGAGGTGCACGATGGAATCGGCCGCGTAACCTTCAATCGGCCGCAGGCGAGAAACGCGCTCACCTTCGCGATGTACGAGCGCCTCAAGGAAATCTGCGACGCGGCCGACACCGATCGGTCGCTCAGGGCCCTGGTTCTGACGGGCCAGGGCGACAAGGCCTTTGCCTCGGGCACGGACATCAACCAGTTTCGCGCCTTCAAGTCGCCGCAGGACGCGCTCGACTACGAATCGCGAATCGATAGAATCCTGAGCGCGCTCGAGCAATGCCGCGTTCCGACCATTGCAGCCATTGCCGGCGCGTGTACCGGCGGCGGCGCGGCAATCGCGGCCTGCTGCGATCTGCGGATTGCGACGACGACGGCGAGGTTCGGATTTCCGATCGCGCGCACGCTCGGCAACTGCCTGTCCATGTCCAGTCTCGGCCGGTTGACGGCGCTCATCGGTCCGGCGCGTGTCAAGGACCTCATTTTCACCGCGCGGCTGCTCGATGCCGGCGAAGCCTTCAATTTCGGTTTGCTGAACGAGATCGTGGAAGACTCGCCGGCGCTGGAGCGCCGGACGGGCGAGCTCGGCCGGCTGATCGCAGGTCACGCGCCTCTGACGCTCCGCGCAACCAAGGAAGCGCTTCTGCGCTTGCAGGAGCACCTGTCGCGCGAGCAGGGCGAGGATCTCATTCTCATGTGCTACATGAGCCGGGATTTTCGCGAAGGCATGGATGCGTTTCTGAACAAGCGCCCGCCGAAGTGGAGCGGTGAATGATGCTTGCGGTGACCTAGCCCGACAGAGGAATCGCCTGAGACTGAAACCGTTCGCGATCGCGGTGCTCGTCGCATCGACCGGCGCGATGGCGCAGGGCTTTCCGGCGAAACCGGTGCGCATCATGGTCGGCTCGGCGGCCGGCGGCGGCACGGATATCATCTCGCGGCTGCTCGCGCAAAAGCTGAACGAAACGTGGGGTCAGCCGGTGATCGTCGAGAACCGCACCGGCGCGAGCGCGTCGATCGCCGCCGATTTCGTGGCCAAATCGCCGCCCGACGGGTACACGGTGGTGATGGCGGTGCCCAATTCGCACACCATCGGCCCGTACGTGATGAAGCTCCCGTACGACGCGCTGCGCGACTTCACCCCGATCACGCTCGCCGCCCAGGTACCGCACGTGCTGGTGGTCGGGCAGTCGGTTGCGGTGAACAGCATGGCCGAGCTCGTGGCACTCGCCAAGGCGAATCCGGGCAAGCTCAACTTTTCGTCCTCGGGGATCGGCGCCACGCAGCACCTGGCAGGGGAGTTGTTCAACCTCGTCGCCGGCGTCAAGGTCGTTCACGTGCCTTACAAAGGCAGCGCCGCCGCGATGACCGATCTGATCGCGGGCAACGTCACGATGAGCTTCGACACGACCGCTTCCTCGATCGGCCAGATCCGTGCCGGAAAGCTCAAACCGCTCGCCGTGGCGGCGCCGCGGCGGGCAGCCGCGCTGCCGAATGTGCCGACGACCGCCGAAGCCGGCTACCCCGGCGTCGAGATGATCACCTGGTACGGATTGTTCGGCCCGGCTCAGATGCCCAGGGCCATCACCGATAAATGGCAGCAGGATGTGGCGAAGGCACTGCAGATGTCCGACGTGCGCGAGCGGCTCGCGCTGCTTGCCGCCGAATCCGGGGGCAATTCGCCCGAGGAGTTCGGAGCCTATTTCCGGGAACAGGTGGAGAAGATGGGCAGGCTCGCAAGAGAAGCCGGCCTCAAGCCCGAGTAGCCGGAGCGACCAGGCTATACGACCTTCCTCTTCCGCAGCTCCTCGATCTGGGTCCCGTTGTAACCCAAGGCGGCAAGGACTTCGGCGGTGTGCTCGCCCAGCTCGGGCGGCGCGATCGCGATTCGCGCCGGCGTGCGCGAAAGCGTCACCGCCTGGTTGACGATGCGGAATTCCCCGAGCTTCCTGCTCTTCACGTTCGCCGCCGCCTGGATGTGCTGCACCTGCGGATCGTCGAACATCTGGTCGATGGCATAGATCGGGCCGCAGGGGACTTCGCCCTTGGTGAGAATCTCGATCCATTCGGCGGTGCTGCGCGCCGCGAGTGCCTTGTTGATCTCGGCGTTCAGCGACACGCGATTTTTCGAGCGGTTCTGCTCGCCCTTGAATTCCTCGCGCTCGAGCAGGTCTTCGCGGCCCATTCCCTGGCACACTCGCCGCCACATGCCTTCGCCGGTCGCGGCGATGTTCATGTAGCCGTCTTTTGTCTTGTATGCCGAGGTGGGCATGCTGGTCGGATGGTCGTTGCCCGCCTGACCCGGGGGCACGCCCGTCATCAGGTAGCGCGCCGCCTGAAAGTCGAGCAGCGCGATCTGCGACATCAGTAGATTCGATTGCACCCACTGTCCTTCTCCGGACTTCTCGCGCTCGAGGAGCGCCGTCATGATGCCGAGCGCGGCGAAAAGGCCCGCCGACAGATCCGCGATCGCGGTACCCGCGCGCACCGGTCCCTGGCCCGGGAGTCCCGTGATCGACATGAACCCGCCCATGCCCTGCGCGATCTGGTCGAAGCCCGGCCGGTCGCGGTACGGTCCGTCCTGGCCGAAGCCCGAAATGCTCGCGAGGATGATGCGCGGGTTGACCTTCGCGAGCGACTCGTAGTCGATGCCGAGGCGAAATTTCACGTCGGGGCGGTAGTTCTCGACGACGACGTCGGCGGTCTTCGCGAGCTTCATGAAGATCGCGACGCCCTCCTTGTCCTTCAGGTTGAGGGTGATCGAGCGCTTGTTGCGGTGCAGGTTCTGGAAGTCCGGACCGTCGCGCGGCCCGCCCATGGTCTCGCTCTCGACGCTCGGGGGCGTTTCGATCTTGATCACGTCGGCGCCGAAGTCGGCGAGCTGGCGCACGCAGGTCGGCCCCGCGCGCACGCGCGAGAGATCGAGGACACGAAAGACTACTGGCGCGAGACCGACCGCGAGCGGCGCTATCCCACCGAGTTCGTGCGCGCGCTCACCGAGGCGGGCTGGCTCTCCTGCCTCGTCCCCGAGGAGTACGGCGGTGCGGGCTTGAAGCTCGCCGCCGCCGCGGCGATCCTCGAGGAAGTCCAGAGGAGCGGCGCGAACGGCGCCGCCTGCCACGCGCAGATGTACACCATGGGGACGGTGCTGCGGCATTGCAGCGAGGCACAAAAAGAGAAATATCTTCCGAGGATCGCGAAAGGCGAACTGCGCCTGCAGGCCTTCGGCGTCACCGAGCCCTCGGCCGGCACCGACACCTCGTCGATCCGCACGGCCGCGGTCAGGAAAGGCGACCGCTACGTCGTCAACGGCCAGAAAGTCTGGACCTCTCGCGCCGAGCACTCCGACCTCATGCTGCTCCTCGCGCGCACCACGCCGCGCGAAGAGGTGCAGAAGAAGACCGAAGGCCTGTCGGTGTTCATCGTGGAAATGAAAGCCGCGCTCGGGCACGGGCTCACGATCCGCCCGATCCGCACCATGATCAACCACGCCACCACCGAGATTTTCATCGACAACCTGGAAGTGCCCGCGGAAAACCTCGTCGGCGAGGAAGGCAAGGGCTTCCGCTATATCCTCGACGGCATGAACGCCGAGCGCATCCTGATCGGCGCCGAGTGCATCGGCGACGCGAGGTGGTTCCTCGCAAAAGCGACCGCCTACGCCGGCGAGCGCAAGGTGTTCGACCGGCCGATCGGCCAGAACCAGGGCGTGCAGTTCCCGATCGCGCGCGCCTACATGGCGACCGAGGCCGCCGCGCTCATGGTCGAGCGCGCCGCGGCGCTCTACGATCAGGGCTTGCCCTGCGGCCCCGAATCCAACATGGCGAAGCAGCTCGCGGCGGAGGCGTCCTGGCAGGCGGGCGACACGTGCCTGCAGACCCACGGCGGCTTCGGCTTCGCCGAGGAGTACGACGTCGAGCGCAAGTTCCGCGAGACGCGGCTCTACCAGGTCGCGCCGATCTCGACCAACCTCGTGCTGTGCTACCTCGCCGAGCACGTGCTCGGCCTGCCGCGCTCCTACTGAGCCGGCTTTCCGTCTGGCGGAACGCCGCGGCCGCTTCTCAGCCGTTCTGGTTTTGCTAAGATGCTCCGCACAAGAGATTCTGTAGGAGGAGACCCGATGACCCAGACTCACAAGAAGACTACGCAAACCCCCGAAGACGAATCCGGAGTCGACCGCCGCAGCTTCCTTAAAGGAGCAGCCGCCGCGGGCGCGGCCACCGCCGCCGCGATGACCGCCGCGACGAAGGTCGCGCGGCGACTCGTTCATCCCGCGCCCCGGCTCCGATTTCATGCTCGACGTGATCAAGACCCTCGACATCGATTACGTCGCCGCCAACCCGGCTTCCAGCTTCCGCAGCCTGCACGAGTCGATCGTCAACTACGGCGGCAACAGGAAACCCGAGTTCCTCACCTGCATGCACGAGGAATCTTCGGTCGCGATGGCGCACGGCTACGCCAAGGCCGCCGGCAAGCCCATGGCGGTGCTTTGCCATTCCAGTGTCGGCCTGCAGCACGCGTCGATGGCGGTCTACAACGCCTGGGTCGATCGCGCGCCCATCCTGATGTTTGCGGGCAATGGCGTGGACGCGGCCAAGCGCCGGCCCGGCGTCGAGTGGACACACTGCGTGCAGGATCCCGCCGCGCTGGTGCGCGACTTCGTGAAATGGGACGACCAGCCCGGATCGCTGCAGCACTTCGCCGAGTCCACGGTGCGAGCCTACAAGATGATGATGTCCCCGCCGCAGGACCCGGTGCTGATCACGCTCGATATCGACCTGCAGGAAGAGCCGATCCACGGGGAAAGACTCTCCATCCCCAAGCTCTCGCTCTCGACGCCGCCTCAAGGCGACGAGCGCTCGCTGCGCGACGCGGCGAAGATGCTCGCCGCCGCCCAGAACCCGGTCATCGTCGCCGACCGCTGCATGCGCTCGCAGGAAGGCGTCGACGCGCTGGTGAAGCTCGCAGAAAGCCTGCAGGCCCCGGTGATCTGCAGCGGCAGCCGCATGAACTTCCCGAGCACGCACTACCTGAACCAGTCCGAAAACCGTCCCGCGCTGGTGCGCAACGCCGACGTGATCCTGATGCTGGAAGTGCAGGACCCCTGGGGCACGCTGCACGGCATGGGCGACCCGTGGAAGGACGTGCGGCGCGCCGCGAAACCCGACGTCAAGGTGATCCAGATCTCGCTCGCCGACTTCATGATGAAGTCCAACTACCAGGACTTCCAGCGCTTCTGTCCCGCGGACCTCGCCATCAGCGCCGACGCGCAGACCTCGCTCGTCCCGCTCACCGAAGCGGTGAAGCGCGAGCTTTCCTCGACGCGCGCGGCCGAGCTCGCGGGCAAAGCGGAGGCCTTGCGCAAGCGCTACCGCGACATGCAGGAGCGCTCGAAGACGGCCGCTGCGCTCGGCTGGGACGCGAGCCCCGTGAGCACCGCGCGCCTTTCCGCCGAATTGTGGAACGCGATCAGGAACGAGAACTACTGCCTGGCGGTGTCCGACCGCGTCGCCTGGCCGAAGCGGCTGTGGCCGACGACGAAGTACACCCACATGATGGGCGGCTCGGGCGCCGCCGGGGTCGGCTACTCGGCGCCGGGCGCGGTCGGCGTCGCGCTCGCCAACCGCGACAAGGGCATTCTCACGGTGACGCTCCAGCCCGACGGCGACCTGTGCTATGCGCCCGGCGTGCTGTGGACCGCGGCGCACCACAAGATCCCGCTGCTCATCGTGATGTACAACAACCGCGGCTACGTGCAGGAAGTCATGCACCTGCAGAGGATGGCGGGCCTGCACCGGCGCGACCCGAAAACCGCGAAGGTCGGCACCATGATCTACGATCCCGAAGTGGACTTCGGAAAGCTCGCGCAGGCCTTCGGCGTGTACGGCGAAGGGCCGGTCAGCGACCCGGACAAGCTCGGGCCGGCGCTACTGCGCGCGCTGAAAGTCGTGAAGAGCGGTGCTCCGGCGCTGGTCGACGTCGTCTGTCAGCTGCGCTAGAGGGAACGACCATGCGTATCGCCGCTGCCATCGCCGGGGCCCTGTGTGCGGGCGCGGTGCTCGCACAGGACGCGCCCAAGGGTTCCGTCGAGCGGGGAAAGAAACTCTTCGTCGATCTCAACTGCTATTCCTGCCACGGCACGCACGGCCAGGGCGGCGGGCGTGGTTCGGAGCCGCCGATCCCGGTCGGCTACCCGTGGGCGGGATTCCTCAATCAGCTGCGCAAGCCGCGCCTGGACATGCCCGCCTACGAAGAGAAACTGGTGAGCACCCAGGAAGTCGCGGACATGTTCGCTTACTTCAGCTCGCTCAAAGCCGCGCCGGCAGCAAAGGACATACCGCAGCTCAGAAACTTCTGACCGGCTAGGGCGTTCGAGGAGAAAGAGATGCACAGGGCCGAATGTAGTGCTGCAGTTCGGACCTAACGCCGCGTCGCAACGCCCATCAGCTTGTCGGGCAGCCAGGTCGCGATCTCGGGAAAGACGCACAGGATCACGATCGCGAGGAACATGCAGATCACGTAGGGAATCGTCCCCCACATGATGCGCATGACCGGCACGTCCGGCGCGATCGAGCTGACGATGTAGATGTTGAGGCCGACCGGCGGGTGGATCAGGCCGATCTCCATGTTGATGGTCAGGATCACGCCGAACCACACCGGGTCGAACCCGGCCGCGGTGATGATGGGATAGAGGATGAGCGCGGTCATCAGGATGATCGCCGCCGGCGGAATGAAAAAACCGCACACCAGCAGGAACAGGTTGATCATCCCCATCAGCACCCAGCGGTTGAAGTGCG
>WNGR01002894.1_pt1 | contig 18789 bp, 29 predicted proteins | sample 5407581 | NCBI WGS metagenome assembly WNGR01 (sample SAMN13153383, study PRJNA577476) | soil metagenome | isolation source: 80 cm soil or saprolite under Garry oak tree replicate 2 | place: USA:California | collected 2016-06-15 | reverse complement strand
CTCACCCCCTTTGCACAGACCACCCCACTTGCATGGCCAACCCCTTTGCATCCCCCCTCTCATTGCATGCACACTGTTTCTGTGCCCTCACCCTCTTCACGCAAATGAGGATGCAAAGGGGGTAGTGCACACCCTCCTCCTGCTTGTGCGGTCCCCCGCCCTGCCCTGTCTCACCCTGTCTCTGTTACGTTGCCACTGAACATTAGCCTTGACGTAGGCTCCTTGACATAGGGCGCAACATGACTTAGCGGCGATAGACACGGACCCTCTAAGTCACATGCTATGATAGGTCACAAGGCCGAAGTGCACTTGGATGCGAAGTCTTGTAGATCAGTGTTTCACAAGTAGAGAAGGGGATAGAGCCCTTATGTCTCGCAAGAGAAGAGAAGATGAGTGGCGATTCAAGAAGACCAAGCTGGGGAGCTTGGTCTTTGACGACTACATCTTAAGTACTACAAGAAGAGGGCTTTAAAGCACCTCCTGAATCCTGAACCCTACTATCGCTATCCTAGGATCGAGTCATACTATTGTATATGTGATACTTCGGCTGACTGATGATAAGTCCATGACTAATTACCACTTACCCCAGTAGTCATCACCTGTAGGTAAGTGTCTTTGGCACGATCGTAACATCACCCCCTTTTCAAGCGCGACGCCCACGCCGCGCATTCTCTCCTACCATGCGTAATGCGTCATCTACCAGTCTGTCGTTCTGGTCTTGGATCCTCGTCAACGCGTTGGCCATTTCCAACCTCCAAATCATCTTGCAATGCATACTTGCGAGCTTGCCCCACCGATCCTCGCCCTCAGCGATAGCGTCCTCAAGCTGCTCCAACTCCTGAGCCATGGTACGGAACCAATGGACTTTGGCAGTGAGCGAGGGGTCGTTGAGGCGACGAACCATTCAGTCTGTCTGGTCTTGGCCTTCCGCCCCCTGCTTGAGCACCTCAAATTGCTCGGCTCAGTACACAGGTTTCCCGTCGTAATGGAAGATGGGCGCGGCGTACAAGGGTTTCGTATACACCTTGTCACTATCGTCACGCAGCCCAATGACGATAGGGTTGGGATGGAGTATGACTTGCACATACTCCGCTTGCCTGATGTCGCCGTCGGGTCCCTTGATGGGGAATGAGATGAAGTTGTCCCCGCTGTTTGGTGTGAACCCGAGCGGGACTTCGTCTTGTTTGAATCAGTAGCTTCCTTTATATAAAGGAAAGCCGGTGGTGGTGGTTGCGTAGGGAGTTTTGTCCCGCTCGTCAGTGTCGGTAAGGGTGCGTATAAAGGGGTGCTCAGCTGGGTAGAGGTCGCCCTCACTCATGTAGCTGGTGGTGCGACTCCACAGGCCGCACGTTGTCGGTGTACTGTTCGGCGCAGTGCTTCCTGTGCTGCCATCTTTGTGCTTCTCTTGGTGACGGCTTTGGCGAATTGCTCGTCTCTCCACGTTGAGCAAACCTTCCGTAGTGCTATTTGTGATGTGCTTGGGCTCTCTGAAAGGGACCAGTAGTGGGATCTCGCCTGGATGACCGTCTTTAGGTCCCCAAATGTCGGTATCGACGTTTTGCACGTCGGTTTGGTGGGTAGGGGTTGCTCCCATGTCGCAAGGGTCTGACAGTCTTCGCACCATGGGTGATAGTGCACACGGGGGCATAGGCTTCGTGTCGAGGTCTGGAAAGACAAGTAGGACTGATGCCAACTCTTGTTCGGTGAGAGGGGCAGCGAGGAGGTTCTCATCAGTGATGTGGGGTCGGATGTACTTCTTGGCACAGAGTTCTCATGCCTCAGACTTGGTGATGAGTCCCTCCTCAAGCTCTGCTCTGAAGATGCACTCCGGCGATCCGAGGTAGTAGTTGTTGACATCGGACATGAGAGATATGAGTTTTGTGAGTGGCTTAGTGGAGCGAAGAGAAGGGGGAATGGGGAATTCACTTGTGTTGCCCTTCCTTATATGTGCTCTTGCGGCGGAGTTTCGATTTTTGAACTCCCTTATCGCTTCAGGGGTGTGGACGTTTCGTGCATCTACCCATTCGTTATCTGAGTCAGGGTACCCCTTCCATTTGATGAGGTATTGCTTCTTTCATCCTCTGCCGAATTGCCGGGAGTCTAGAATCCTCTCGATTTCATATTCTTCGTTGTTATTGATGAGGTCTGGAGCTGGTCTCGAATAATTTGATCCGTGGAGGTCAGTTTCTCGGTACGGCGTGAGAAGATCGATATGAAATACATCATGAATGCTCCACTGTGTGGGAAGTTTCAACCGATAGTTGATGGGAGACATCACCTGAATGATGGGAAAGGGGCCATGCCTCTTGGGCGCAAGCTTGGCAGTTGGCTGATTTGTGTGAAGATGACATCCTTCTAGCCACACGAGGTCTCCTTCTTGATATTTGGGCGTATCTTTGTGTTTGACCCATGACTGCTGCGCTTTGATCATCAGTTCCTGGGTGCGCTGCCTTGCCATTTTGAATTGATCCAGTCTTAGCACCACTTGTGGTATCGGGGATGGCTTATCCATCCAATCAGCGCGTGGGTTGAATCCATACAGCACGAAGAAGGGAGACTCCTGTAGTTTCGTTCGGCCAATTGTTGTGCGTGAACTCCGCAAGGGGTAGATATGTGTGCCAATTGTCTTGTCGCTCATTGACCCAGAATCGCAGGTATTGTTCCAGCCACTGATTTGTGCGTTCTGACTGTCCATCCATTCGAGGGTGATATGCCGTGGATATGTTTTGCGTCGTCCCCGTCCCTTTGCATAGTTCTCTTATGAACCTCGACGCGAACCTTGGGTCTCGATCACTGATAAATTTTAGTGGAAGTCCGAATCGTGGGAAGATGTGTTGGACAATCAATCCCGCGGTCTCCTCGGCAGTCATACTTTCCTTACACAGGATGAACACCGCCACTTTGGTGCAATCGTGATCTGTTATGGTGAGTATCGAGTCATATCCCTGTGAGATCGGTAGTTTAGTGATGAAATCCAGGGCGACAGTTTCGAATGGCATAGCTTCACGTGTAGGAAATATCGGAGACAATGGGGCTCTTGTAGGCTGCGTATTGATCTTGTTCCTTTGACATTCCACGCATCCTCGTACGTAGCTCATCACATCTTGTCTCATGTTTGGCCACCAATACCTGCGGCTTGTAAGCTGGTACATTTTGTTGATTCCCGGGTGCCTGTATACTGGTGCGTCGTGGTGGGCTTGTATGAATATTCTTTTGTGTTCCATTCCTCCAGTCACCACGCATTGTCCATCCTTGTACCATGTTCCTTCAACCTTCTTTAATCGATGGGCATTGATCCAGGGTTTGATCAATTCTTCATCTTGGGCATATATTGGGTCTGCGGCCTCCATCTCTTCTCGGGCTATAATCCTTTGCATTGAGGGGGCACGCTGCGTTGTTCCCGCTCGTACGAAGACACAGTCTGGCAGTACGACTACGTCTTTGTTGTCGTCCTCTCCTTGATTGTATCCCGGGCGCCTTGATAATGCATCAGCTCGTCCGTTAAGTCTACTGGGGAGGTGGCGTATCTTGAAGTCATATTCTGACAGTTCCAATACTTCTCGTGCGACTCTCCTTGATATTCTTTGTGGTAGTCTCCAATATTGCAAGTGGTCGGAATAGATGATAATTTTGTGAGGGGATCCCGCTAGTAGGGGTCTCCAGTTTCTAAGCGCCATTACGATGGCTAGGAGTTCGAGGTCGTAGATGTCGTAGTTGCGTTGTGCTTCATTGAGCGTGGCTGAATAGTAGCCTATAGGGTGTTTTTTACCATCCTCTTTTCATTGTAGGAGTACTGCTCCCACCGCGTATCCTGATGCATCCACTTCTAGTTCAAATTGATCGTCGAGTTTGGCGTGTGCCAATACTGGTTCCGTCATGACACGTTTCTTCAGCGTTTCGAAGGCTTCTTGTTCTTCAGTTCCCCAGTGCCATTCTTGATCCTTTCACGTGAGTTTGTGTAGTGGTCGGGCGATGAATGCGAAGTCTTTGATGAATGGGCGATAGAAGTTGAAAAATCCAAGTACTTTTCATACTTCCGTCGCATTCTTTGGTACTGGCCATGTGTCGGTGCTGGCGATTTTTGCAGGGTCCATGCGTGTCACCCCCTTTTCAAGGATTACCCCCAGGTAATCCATTGAAGATGAGTGGAAGAGGCATTTTTTGGGTTTGAAATAAAGATCGTGGAGTTGTGCTACTTTGAGAACGTCGTGAACTGCCTGGCGGTGATCGTCGAGGTTGGTCCGAGTGGCGATGCCAATATCGTCCATGTATACGCAGATTGTTGTTCCAAGGGGTTCATGTTTGAGGATGACATCGCAGTAAATGTAGTTCATCATGGTCTGGAATGTTGCTGGCGAATTGGTTAGACCAAAGTACATGACTGTAGGTTCGAATAGTCCATATCTGGTTTTAAAGGCGGCTTTCCTCTCATTGCCTTCTCGGATGCGTACGTTATTATACCCCCATCTAACGTCGAGTTTGGTATAGATGTGCGCGTTACTCAAATCACGAATGAGGTCGGCAATTAAGGGAAGAGGGTACTGGTTCCGGATTGTGATGGCATTGATCTTCCGATAGTCTTGTACTGGTTGCATCTTGCCATCCTTCTTTCAGACGAAGAAGAATGATGATGCATACGGTGATTTGGACTCACGGATGTAGCCCTTCTCTAGTTCGTCGTGTAGGAATTTTCGTACTGCTTCATCCTCTACGCGATTCATTGGATAGACTTTACAGTCTATAGCTTCTGGTGCGTCCTTTTTGAACTCGATTGCGTGATCCCAGGCCCTTTTTGGTGGGTATCGTTTCGAGTCTTCTTCACTGAATACTTTGGCGAATTGTTGGTATTCTGTGGGGATTTCTACCTTTTTGGTGTATTGTTGCGCCTGGATGGCGAGTTCTGTGGAAGTTGTGGCTCAAGCCCGATGGTCATTTTTTGCCCCTCGAATTTGTGCAGTTATTGGCTCTTTTCCTGGGATGGAGGGGTTTACTGACCAGAGGATTATAGGTAATTCTTTTTTGTTGATGGCGCCATACTTCCATACGAACTTTGGTTCGAACGCAGCCATCCAGGGATATCCCAATATGATATCTTCGTTCCCTATATTAGTGACAAGGAATTGTATTGTCCTTCGGGTTCCACTGGTTTGTATGTCGAGGGTTGTGTAATGCGTAATATCTCCAGCTTGATTTGCTGTATTGTCGATATTCCATATTTTTCGCGGTCTTTGTAGGGGTCTTTTCCCTAGCTTCATCCTTCGTATGAGGTTTTCGCTCATGAAGCAATCGGTTGCTCCAGAGTCTATGAGTGCTTTTGTGTCGGCCATTGCGTTGCTAGTTCTGATAGAGACGGGGATATGCATGGATCGGAATCGTGTAGTCACTATTACAGAATTGAACTTATGGACTGCCCTTACCCAGGCTGATGGGTTCAGGCGTTTTGAAAACCCTCTCTTCCGATGAGATCCCTCATCACCAATTCTTGTACGTCTTCTCCCGCTGAGGCCACCCCTTGGAGCCATGTGTCTGCTTGCTGCTGTGGGGTTTGAGTGTTTCCTCGCGCTGTTATTACTGGCTCTTCGTCGCAGACACTTCTGTCGTCGACCACCGCTTCACGTCCTTGACTCTGTGGAGTCCAGTTTCGTTGGGTGTTGTTTGGTCTATTCCATGTATGTTGAGGGCAATTGCGACTTAAATGTCCCTTTTTGTGGCAAGTATAACACTCAACTTCATGTAGGTCTCATTGCCTTCCTCCCCTTTGGTTCCCTTGCATGAACCCTCCTTGAGGGACGTATCCTCCGCGAGGCATAGTTGCCGGGTTCATTTCACGTATCCATTGCGTTTGGATCTGGCATCATTTGTCGTGGCATCCATCCTCTTTGACGAGGAGTAGGTATTCCTCTGCGATGTGCCTTCAACTGTGCTTTCATGTGGATGTAGTCCTGTTGGCGATTTATTGCCGCTTGTTTCCACTGTTCGTATGTAGCCGGTCTGTCGAGCTCTAGGACCTTTTGATAAAGTCCTGTGGGTAACCCGTCCATGAATGTCTTGATCATTTGGGGTACGTCGAATCGGTACTCAGCTAGTCTGATCAACTCCTCGATTTTGACGATGTATGCGTCGATGTCTTCTCCTTTCATCTTCACTCCTGCTTGGAGTATGGATTGTGCATTTTCTTTTGCTAAGCTGTCGGCGAAATGCCTTGTGAAGGAGGCCGCTACTTCGTTCCAAAGTCGTTCGTCGGCAGTGTTGATTCCTCCCTGTATTTGTTGGGCTAACCATCGATTGATGGCCATCACCCATTCGTTAACTTGGCTCCCTTTTATGTATGTGAGGAAGAACATAGCTCGTCGGTATGGGTTGATCATTAGAGCATTGTCGTTATTGACGGCCCAATATAATTCCCATTCGTTGATGAATAGGGTCGTCTTCTTCCTATCACCGTCGTAGATTGTAGGAGGTTCTCCTACTAATTTCCCTTGAGGGGCTTGAGGCATGGGCATTGGTGGTGGTCCCCAACCGCCTCCTGGTGGTCCTCCAGGTGGTACTCCTCCTCCGCCTGGGTATCCTCTGCCTCCAGGGAATCCTCCTCCTCTGGGGAATCTTCTCCTGGGTTGGTCGTCTTGTGGGAGTCGAATGGGTGGTAACTCCGGCAGCCTTTCAGGTCCCCCGCTTGGTGGGTCGGGCCTATCTGGTTCTTGCGCTCATCTCAGGGCGGCTTCATCATCGGCGGTGCGGTGTCCTCAATGTCCTGTTTGTGGGTTGATTTCCCCTACCGTTTCTCGTCGTATATATGTGGCTCCCTCTGTCATTATCTCCACTGGTTCCGTCATCGTAGTCATAGCTGGCGGATTGATGTGAATGGACTCAGCTAAGTTGGCGAGTCCCTCCTCCTCGGTGGTATTTCCTGGTGCACCGGTCTCTGCTGTACCTTCGGAGTTTTCACTCTCTCTTCCTCCTTCTTTGTTGTCTGTTGACGGTGCTGGGGTTCTGGGACTTGGGGTTGGCTCCCCGTCAATTAGTCCGACTTGTCCAGCTGTTCGTACTTTGTCTTCGAAGATGTCACACTGGTAATCTGGTCCTGTTGGTCTTACAACGTCCCACCTGTTGTTGGGTGCGTTCCAAGTAATCTCCGTCCAACACACGAAGTCGTGATTGAACTCAACTGGGTAGTACTGTGCTGGTCTTGTGGGGATGTTGACAAAGTATCCTGTGCTTCCTCGGACATTTCTCCACCTTGCTGCCTTCAGATATATGAGGGGTACATCTCATTCTCCTCTGTCGTTAATCGAGTAGGGTGTGAAGCCCCAACGCTCTCTGGTAGTGATGCACGCCACGGTGAGCTAGCTTGGTCTTAATGTTACGTTGCCACTGAATGTTAGCCTTGACGTAGGCTCCTTGATGTAGGGTGCAACACGACTTAGCGGCGATAGACACGGACCCTCTAAGTCACGTGCTATGATAGGTCACAAGGCCGAAGTGCACTTGGACGCGAAGTCTTGTAGATCGGTGTTTCACAAGTAGAGAAGGGGATAGAGCCCTTATGTCTCGCAAGAGAAGAGAAGATGAGTGGTGATTCAAGAAGACCAAGCTGGGGAGCTTGGTCTTTGACAACTACATCTTAAGTACTACAAGAAGAGGGCTTTAAAGTGCCTCCTGAATCCTGAACCCTACTATCGCTATCCTAGGATCAAGTCATACTATTGTACATGTGATACTTCGGCTGACTGATGATAAGTCCATGACTAATTACCGCTTACCCCAGTAGTCATCACCTGTAGGTAAGTGTCTTTGGCACGATCATAACAGTCTCGCCCTGCCCTGCCTCGCTCTGCATGCCCTCTGCTTTGCACGCATGCCAGGGGTGCAGGAGGGACAGAGTGTCATCCCCCTTCCCTTCCGTTCGTGGGCAGCAGTGCCATCTGCCCCAGCTGCACCCCACCCCAGCTGCACGCCCTCCACCCCCTTTGCATGCACACTGGAGGCAGGGAGGAAAGAGTGTCCTCCCTCCCTTTCCATTCATGAGAAGGCCCCTCCGCCCAGGCTGCTCCCTCCTGGCTTACGCACTACCTGCCATGTGTGTGCCCTCCCCCACCCTTTGCTCAGATGTGGGGGGAGGGACAGGAGGGACAATGCACACCCACCCTTCTGTTCGCCCCTCCGCCTGAGCTATGCCACCCCCATCCCCCAGGTTACGACGTGCCTCCCCCCTTCCCATTCGTGGTGGTCCCCTCCACCCGGGCCACACCTCTTCCCCCTCCATTTGAGTGCCCCACCACACCCGCATGCCCTTTTGTGCGCATGCTGGAAGCACAGGAGGGACGGGGGTGTGCACAAGGGGAGGACCATGCAGAGGGTGCCACGTGCAAGGAGGGCATGTGGCAGGGGAGGGCCGTGCACGAGGGGCCATGCATCAGTGGAGGACCACATGCAAGGGGACCGGGCACAAGGGGAGGGGGCATGGAATGATGGGCAGTGCAACCTGGGAAGCAAATGGTGGAAGCATGAAGGGTGTTGCAAGCAGGGCGAGGCACAACCCAGGTGAAGAGTGCTGCACACAAGCGGAGCAGGGGTGCAAAAATGAGGTGGAGGGATCCAGTGTGCTCCCAGGTGCAGGCAAAGGGGGAGGGTGTGCAAGTGGGGGCAGGGTACAACTGGGCAGGGGGGCGGTGCATGAATGAAAGGCAGCGTGCACCATTTCCACACCCCTGCACCCAGTAGATCGACTTGTAGAAAATCCTGTAACATATTTAGCTAATAAATTTGAGTTTCTACTTTTGGTGAATGAATAAGTTACTTAAAATGACATTTCAATATTGTTTATAATCCAAAAAACAAGTAGTTGTATTTGTGCTTACTAAAAATACTCCCATCTGAGTTCAAATGCTAATTGGAGTGACAGTCTCATTATGGACAGCTAAAAATGTAATGTCTTGGCACCTTCCTTTTTGGGAGAGTGACTCCGTGCAGAAAAGTTGCAACTCTGAGTCTGTGTATACTCATCTTGGCTAAGTCATATTGCATGCCAATCCCAAGCCTAAGTCAAGGCTAACGTTTAGTGACAATGTAACATTAAGACCAAGCTCATTGTGGCGTGCCTTACCACTAGAGACCATTGGGTTTTTGCACCCTACTCCCTTGAAGAATGTGGAGAATGAAACATACCACTCATATACCTCAAAGAAGCTTAGTGGAGAACAGTCTGTGGAAGCTGTTACGATTTTGGACACAGTCTCTTCTTTTTTCACCTATCTCTGATGTCATCGCCTCTTATCTGTGCTGGCTTATCTTTCTTCCATATGATATCATTCCTACGTCACTACAACGTCATTCTCACTCTTGACTCATCGATTCCTAACAGTAGCTGTACTAGGATGACATCATCCTACATCATGCGATGCCAACCTGCGTCATTGGTTTGTCCTTGACAAACCTCACTGTAACAGTATATAAGTCATCCTTACCTAGCTTGTATCAGTAGACTTGACTTCCTGTGTAATACCAACAATCTCCTCCTAAAAGCTGCCTCATCAAACGTTGACCTTCGTGTCTAACACCTACATAGGACCTCCACGTCTCTATCCCAAACCAGAATCCTCTTACATTGACTTCGAGCCCTGCTCAGTCAATACTTGTGAATCCCCAAACTGAAGTCCTGATACGACTTCGCACCCAGAACCTGCACGTCACACGATACACCCTGTTGGTGCGTAACATTAAGTCAAGTCTCCCCCCATCGTGGCACAAATTAGTTGAGCCTGATCCAAGTTCCAAGCTGCATACATCGACCGACTCGAAGACGACACCCTTTCAAGCATCATAAAGGGAACCGCCGTCTGGAGAAAAGACCCAGGAAGAGAAACAGAAGGGTACTATGTCTACCTCTCTACAATCCAAGAATACTGCCCCATCCACTACATTGAAGAAGATCATCTGTGGGTATTCATTGCCGTCAACAAAAGAAATAAGTGGTACTCTATCAAACCAGTCCCACGATAACACGGACTAGGACCATGACTGCGACCAACAGCGGGAATTGATATAGACGACGATGACACAGACACATCAACAACCACCCCTATCACATCAACAACCTCCATTCAACCCACTACACACACACTGACCATCACATCACAACCAACCATGTCCCAAGCAGGAACTTCCACTACTCTCACCACTGCCCCTACTAGTACCATTCCCAGTGGAACAGGAACCACTGTTCCCCCAAGCGGAAGTGGAAGCGGAGGTGGAGGTGGAGGTGGAGGTGGAGGTGGAGGCGGAATACCACCAGGTGGCAGAGGTGGCGGTGGAGGCAGAGGAGGCGCCACTGGAGGACCCCCACACGCCAATGGAAGACTAGAAGGGAATCCCCCCTTTGAATTTACAGGTGATCGAGAAAGGAGCAAAGCATTTATGCTCACTTTCCAAATCTATCGAGGAATGAACCCAAATGCAGACATCATGACCAATCCCTATCGAAGGACTATGACCTTCCTCTCTTACATAAGAGGTCCTCTAGTCGACGATTGGGTCCAAGAACAAGCCCAATGGCTCATTGATCAAACCACTGTGGGAGTACTCCAAACAGAAGAAAATCTGTGGAATACTATCAACACAAGGTTCAGACAAGCCTATACTGATACCACTGAGAGCACCAAAGCCCAACATGAACTCAAAACGTTGCATATGACCAAAGATAACCTCAATGACTTTATATCGCGGTTTCAAAATCTGGCCAACAAAGCAGGATATGACCTAAACCAATGGGTCACCCTTGACCTATTTCAGAACGGCCTTCCAAACAATTTGGTATGGAACTGTGTCAAGTTCGATCATCCATATGATTGGAATACCTGGACTGATTCTGCACGTCAGCAACACGAAGAGTACATCCAACTCAGCAACCAGCTTAAAGGCAATAAAGTAATGGGAGGCACTCACGAACAATGGACCAATGCCCTAACTTGATGACAAGATCCAAATGCGATGGATATTGGTCAAACAAGGGCATGAGCAACCATGACTGAAGATGAAAAAACCAAACGAATTAAAGAAGGAAAATGCTTTCGATGTGATCAAAAAGGGCACATCTCTCACTTCTGCCCCCAAAAGAACAATCGAATCGCCAAAGCATCCACATCCTCCAATAATGCAGTCATTGCAACAGCCACCATTGCCTCCAACAAAGCTTTAACAGTGGATCAGAAGGCAGAAATATTCCTAACTCAACTATACAATGAAAGTGACAATGTACGCGCTCGATTCGCCAATATTATGTTTGACAAGAAGGAGGATTTTCCCCGTGCCTGATGCCTGTGGCTGGGGCTAAGGCATTAAAGATTAGTGTGTACAGTAGCAAATATCGATCTATGCAAATTCCAGTACTGTTCAAATCCACACACGCAACAGCCGAAAGAGGAGTGTTAGCCGACTCTGGAGCAACCGACAATTTCATCAATTCCCAGTTACTCAAACGACTTCAAATCTCATACCTCCCAGTACCAACCCCCATTAAAATATGGAACGTGGATGGAACCCTCAATCAAGATGGGAGTATCACCCACTATACAGATCTGCAAGTCAGAACTGGACGAAAAACCCAGATACTACGATTCCTTATCACCAATCTGGGAAAAGATGAAGTTATTCTAGGATATCCATGGTTCACCGCATTTGAACCAAAAATCTGTTGGAGAGAAGCAACACTAGAAGAAGAATATCAACCCGTGGTTATCACTACCATTAACCCCCATAAAGAAACGATTGAGTCAGCTATTTGGGCTCTGGAAACATATGAATTAAACGAAGAAGCCTGGGAACAACTCCTAGACGAAGAAGAAGAGCCTTATATCACTCTAAGAAAGACGACAACGGCATTAGAACTTGCACAAAAAGCAATGGATCATACCAAGAAAACCTTCAAACAAATGGTGCCAACACAATATCACCAACATCGCAAAGTATTCAGCAAAGAGGCATCCCATAGATTTCCCCCAAAACATACTTGGGACCACGCTATCGACCTCCTACCTGACGCCCCACAAACCCTTGATTGTAAAATCTATCCACTGGCTGCAACAGAAGGAGACACTCTTACAGAGTTTCTGAACAAACAGCTCCAAAAAGGGTATATCCGACCATCCAAATCACCCTACGCGTCTCCCTTCTTCTTTATCAAAAAGAAGGATGGAAAATTATGACCAGTGCAAGACTATCGAAAACTGAATGCTCTCACAATAAAAAACTGCTACCCTCTTCCCCTGATCCCCGAAATCATTGACAAAGTACAGAATGCCCGGCTTTTTACCAAGCTGGATGTCCGATGGGGATACAACAACGTCTGAATCAGGGAAGGGGACAAATGGAAAGCGGCATTCAAAACAAATCAAGGCTTATATGAACCAAGTGTCATGTTCTTTGGACTTACAAATTTGCCAAGTACTTTCCAAACAATGATGGATACGATTTTCTGTGACTTAATACTCACAAATGAAGTCATTGTGTACATGGATGATATATTAATTGCTACAATTCACGATCCAACACACCACCAAGAACTCGTTCATCAAGTACTTTACCAACTCAAAGAACACGACCTATATCTCAAGCTGGAGAAATGTACATTCGAAGCTCTAGAAGTAGAATACCTAGGAGTCATCATCGGATATGGAACGATACGCATGGATCCAGTCAAAACACAAGGAGTGCGAACATGGGAAGCACCCATGAACCTCACTGAAACATGAGGTTTTGTTGGCTTCCTCAACTTCTACAGACGGTTCATCAAAGGATTCTCCAAGTTAGCACAACCTCTCCATGATCTTACAAAAAAGGGAGTCGCATCGAGATGGACCCACATCGAACAAGGGGCGTTCAACGCACTCAAGGAAGCGGTAGCCAAAGAACCAGTACTCCTATTTCCCCAATTCGATAAACCATTCAAAATGGAAGTAGATGCATCCACCATTGCCATCGGTGCAGTCCTCAATCAAGAAGGGGAAGACGGAAGAAAACATCCGATTGCATACTACTTGGAATCATTCTCTGCTCCAGAAAGGAATTACGATGTCTATGACAGAGAACTGCTAGCAATTGTCAAAGCCTTGTGACAATGGAGGACTTATCTCTTAGGCTCTCCTCACGAAATCACAATCTACACAGATCACTCCAATTTACAATATTGGAAAGAACCACGAAAAATCAACTGAAGAGTGGCAAGGGAATTCCAAGAATTATCAGAATACAATTTCACCCTCCGACACATCCCTGGAACCACAAACATGAGGGCAGATGCGTTATCTAGGCGATCAAGTAATGACGAAGCAAAGGAAGACAATAACAATGCTATTGTCCTCCCAAATGAAGTCTTCACCAACACCGTCTATACTTCCCTTAATGAAATTGACATATGCTGTCGAAATGAACAAAGGATCCATGAAAACAATATAAAACTGTGGATAGACCACCACAACCTACAAGAACATGACCAACTGTGGTGGAAAAATGACGCCCTCATTGTTGTGGGAAACAACGATCTTAAAAGGGGGGTAATTCAATCGTTTCACAATCCACCAAGCATGGGACACCTGGGAATTACAAACACCTACACCATAGTACGAAGAGACTACTGGTGGCCAAGCATGAAAAAGGATGTAGAAGAATACATAAAAGGATGTGCTTTGTGTCAAACAAACAAAATCAACACACATCGACAAAAGCCACATCTATTCCCAATAACCACCAACACAGATGCGGAACCCTTCAAAGTAATCGCCATGGACTTTATCGTCAAACTACCTAAGTCCCAAGGATACGATTTGATCCTAACAATCACCAACCATGACTGTAGCAAGGCAGCCATCTTCATTCCCTGCAATGAAACGATCACAGCTGAAGGAGTCATTGACCTAATTATCAAACACGTATTCCCCCATTATAGCTTTCCACGATGAGTCATCTCAGATCGAGACCCCCGATTTATGTCACTATTCATGAAACACTTCTATCAGAAAACGGGAACAAAGCAAAACGTGTCTATAGCTTATCACCCACAAACAGATGGACAATCGGAACGAACCAATCAATGGCTAGAACAATACTTACGACATATTTGCAACGTACAACAAGATAATTGGGCAGAAGCACTTCCACTAGCCCAATTTGCACACAGCGCATGGCCCAATGCCACAACAAAAGAAACTCCGTTCTCACTAATCATGGGATGGATGCCAAGAGTCACATGGATAAACACACCGTCAGGGGCACCATCAGCAGATCAAAGAATGGAAGACCTTGTGATAAGAAGACAACACGTGTAAGATAGTATCAAGCATGCGCAACAACTGATGGCAAAAAGGGGAAACTCCAAATTCACACCTTATCAGCAAGGCGCAATGGTATGGTTAGAAGGAGTAAACTTACGAACCCTCTACCCTACTTCCAAATTAGCTCCCAAGCGCTACAGCCCCTTCCCCATCAAACAAGTCTTATCAGAAGTCACGTACAAATTGGATCTCCCATCACAATGGAAGATTCACCCTGTGTTTCACGCAAACCTCCTAACACCATACAAGGAAACAGCGTTACACGGAGCAAACTACACCCGACTGCCACCTGATCTGATCAAGGGAGAAGCCGAATACGAAGTAGAACAAATACTCGACATGCGTTGCCGAGGCTGAGGGCGCAAGATACAATATTACGTCAAGTGGAAAGGATTTCCCATGAGTGACAGTATGTGGGAACCACTGGCTCATCTAAACAATGCCCAAGACCTTATCACCGACTTCTATTGCCTACACCCTATGGCCGAAGGAGCGCCCAAAGAAGCATAAAAGATGACAAGAAGAAATGAAAAGTCCTTACCTCCCTTTCCCCAAACCACAATGTCTTCCCCTCTTTCCAAGATAACTCAATCCACCCCCTCTCCTACCATCACTACCGTTGAGCTCACTGCTGTCAAGATCATCGAAGCAGCCCTTAATAACCACCTGAACCTCAGAACACCACCACCGTCCCCACAACCTACAATCCCACTCCCTACATTCCCACTTACCCTTGTCATACCATCCCCATCACCTGAACCTACAGTCCACATCGATGACCAAGACCCATCACCATTTGCACTATGACAACCACTCCATTAGACTCCCCCATCGATTACGACCGCATGGACGATGAGAAAGAAAATGAAGACCCCAACGACCCGGGTCTCCCCTTCTTCCCCAACAACCCTACGTCTACCCGATACTACCCCCTCTATATCTGCCTAGACAACCCCAGTCCAGATGGGCCAGCACAAGTGCTGGCAAAGTATATCTTCTATTGCAAGAAGGGTCAAGAGGTGGTAGGATGCATGGGTAAGGGAGAACTGTGGTACAGTGACTTGGTCTATCTGGTTGCACATCCTCCGACACGATGTGCTGTACCGATGACCACGACGCAGGTGGAGATGTTCCACCCTGACAACAGCTGCACATATGCAATCGACGAGGCACTTCTACGCCTCAATCAACCCCACCTTACCGCCAAAGTCTCCCGTTTGAGGGATGGACTTGTCAAGGTGGAGCAGATCAAAAAGCAGCTGAGCAATGTATGCCATCAAGAACAGCTGTTGTCATGTGCCCTATTCGCGGTCGACATGGAGATGGATGGAGTACAATGAAGGATGGAACAGGTACAGGCACTGGAGCAAATCACTAATGCTCACGTTGCCTATACCCCGATGCGCACGATGACTGAAGACAGAATGCCACTGACCCCATGTCATGGAGGGCCAGTAGAGCGTCCTCTTCTTCGAGGCAGAGGCTGCAACCAACTCTGCTACAACTGCCACGAACAGGGGCATATCGCCAAGAAGTGCCCCCTCAAGAAGCCTACAAGGAAGTACTGTCGCCATTGCAACAGCCGCTTGCACTTCCCCAACAAGTGCATCTTCAAAAGGTTTGATGTTCTTGGCAAGACCACAGTTGCCGAAAACGTGGCACGCATCGAACAAGCTGAACACACACCCAATTGGTGTGGGAAGTGTTTATGCGACATGCCGGGGCATAAAGAGATTGACTGCCCCTCATACAAAGGATGTGGCAAGTGCTGGGTACATGGTCCATGTGGGTTCTTGAAACACCACCAGTGTGTGGAACAGTTGAATGGGGAGGACGAGGTTAACGATCCAGGAGTGGACGTCTATGATTACGTCAGATCAGACTAGGTTGAAGTTGAGGCAACTTCAAGCTTAGTAGGGGGGTAATGTTACGATTTCGGACACAGTCTCTTCTTTTTTCACCTATCTCTGATGTCATCGCCTCTTATCCATGCTGGCTTATCTTTCTTCCATATGATATCATTCCTACATCACTATGACATCATTCTCGCTCTCGACTCATCGATTCCTAACAGTAGCTGTACTAGGATGACATCATCCTACGTCATGCGACGCCAACCTGCATCATTGGTTTGTCCTTGACAAACCTCACTGTAACAGTATATAAGTCATCCTTACCTAGCTTGTATCGGTAGACTTGACTTCCTGTGTAATACCAACAATCTCCTCCTAGAAGCTGCCTCATCAAACATTGACCTTCGCGTCTAACACCTACATAGGACCTCCACATCTCTATCCCAAACCAGAATCCTCTTACATTGACTTCGAGCCCTGCTCGGTCAATACTTGTGAATCCCTGAACTGAAGTCCTGATACGACTTCACACCCAGAACCTGCATGTCGCACGATACGCCCCGTTGGTGCATAACAGAAGCACAGGATACTTTGTTAACATTTCAACAAGACCATCACAATACTACCCAGTTGAGTTCAATCACAACTTCGTGTGTTGGACCGAGACTACTTGGAACGCCCCACAAGCAAGGTGGGATATCATAAGACCAACCAGACCAGACTATCGCTGCAATATATTTGAAGACGAAGTGCAAACAGTGGGACAAGTGGGACCAATAGATGGACAACCTCCGCTCAATCCAAGAACTCCAGCCCCCTCCACTGAAGACAAGGATGAAGGAAGCAAACAGTCTGAAGACACAGTTGAATCAGGGAGACCAGGGAATACCACAGAAGAGGAAAGACTAGCGGACCTAGCTGAGTCCATCCATATTAATTCACCAAGAATGGTGACTATGACTGAGACAGGGGAACTAATGGTCAAAGAACCAACCTATATGTGAAAGTAATGGAAGCCATCAATCCACACACAGGACACCGACACAAATGGGTAGCCAACTGTTACGATCACGCCCTACTTGTCACGGGATACGACGTACTGTTATCGACACTGCAAGGGGATACTTCATTTTCTGCTTCTTCTGTATCATTCTACACCTCGACCCATGCCAGACCGGATTATCTCAGCTTCATTGACCTTCGACCACATCACATCACCTTATCGGACTCATGCCTCGGAACCCCATCACGTGCACTGCCTCACGGACAGCCTCGCTTCTTGATATCTCTATCCCTTTCCCCTCGACGTCAGTATGACGTATGACTCAGACCTAGACCCGGACCTTATCCTTTCCATGACATCATTGCTTACCGATCCCTTACGATAAGACCATTGCCCTTGACCCTGACCATACACACGGCCATTCGCTATTGGCTCATTTCCCTCGCATGATGGACATTCCCCTTATCTCTGACGTACTGTACAATGCTATGACTCACCTTGGCTTACGCCGCTGACTGATACTCGCCTACCCTATGACGACATCGCTGATTGACCCTTACTTACAATGACTCATTCCTAGGATCATTCTATTAGGATACGTCATATGTTTGTGTCTCACAAACATCTTCATACGCTATATAAGTCGTAGTATACCTAGCTTGTACGGTAGACTTGACTTCTTCCAATTCACGACATTCTAGTCTCACCAGATAGGGAACTCTTGGGTTGTTCCAAAGGAGGGCTTTCATCTTTGCCTCTCACTGATGCAGGCCTTCATTTTGCCTTGCATACCCAACTGGAAGCGGACCTTCGACTTTGTCTTGCACCTGCTAGTCGTATTGACGACTTGGCATTTCCACTCACACCAGTCTTGAGCGTGGCTCGACTTGGTACTTGTGCATCACCGAACTGAGGCCCTGATACGGCTTCACTCTACGAAGAACTAAGACCCCAAACGCACGTCACACGATAACGCCAGTCGTGGCGTTACACCAACATAGTGGATGATGAAGCAGCACTACGACATGCCACAGGACCCAACAGGGCTGATCCACCTAGTGGAGGCCCAGAACTACTACCTGAACTGCCACCAATTTGACTCCCACAAGACGATAGGCTCAGAAGAGGGTTTCCCAGAGGAGGGCTCCCTGGGGGAGGAGGATTCCCTGGGGGAGGTGGAGGATTCCCAGGAGGTGGAGGATACCCTGGAGGAGGAGGAGGTCCTCCTGGTGCTGGACCACCTGGTGGAGGATGGGGTCCACCACCTGCCCCTTTACCACAAGGCAACAATGGCAAACTAGTCAGGGAAGCACCCACCATCTTTGATGGAGATCGAAAGCAAATGCAAATGTTCATCAACCAATGGGAACTATATTGGGGTGTCAACAATGATAACGTGCTAATGATGAACCCATACTAACAAGCTATGTTCTTTCTCACCTATGTAAAGGAACGTGAGTTAACGAATGGGTAGTGGCTGTGAATTGATGGCTAGCCAGACAACAACAAGGAGGAATTGACCCAATGGACAAAAGACTATGGAATGAAGTAGCAGCATCTTTTGCTCAATGATTCACAGATAGCCTTGCAAAAGAAAATGCCCAATCCA
>WNGR01002893.1_pt1 | contig 18791 bp, 15 predicted proteins | sample 5407581 | NCBI WGS metagenome assembly WNGR01 (sample SAMN13153383, study PRJNA577476) | soil metagenome | isolation source: 80 cm soil or saprolite under Garry oak tree replicate 2 | place: USA:California | collected 2016-06-15 | reverse complement strand
TAAGGCGGTACGGCCCGCCTTGGCGATGCTGGCGGCGGAAGCGGTCGGCGGCACCGCCGACCGCGCGACCAACGCGGGAGCCGCCGTAGAACTCGCGCACAACTACTCCTTGCTGCACGACGATGTCATGGATGAGGATCGGACCAGAAGGCATCGCCCGACCGCGTGGACGGTCTACGGCGTGCCCGCTGCCATCCTGGCCGGCGACGCGCTGATCACCCTGGCCACCGAGGCTCTCGTCGCCGACGGCCCGCCGCTGTCCACCCAGGGGGTGGCACGGTTGGACGCGGCGCTGCTGCGGTTGGTCGACGGTCAGGCGGCCGACACGGCGTTCGAAGGTCGGACCGACGTGCGACTGGACGAGTGCGTCACGATGGCCGGCGACAAGACCAGCGCGCTGTTCGCCGTCGCGTGCGAGCTCGGCGCACTGGCTGCCGGTGCCGCGCCACAGCGGGTCTGGCAACTGCGCCAGTTCGGCGAACATCTCGGTCTTGCGTTCCAGCTTGTCGACGATCTCCTTGGTATCTGGGGCGATCCGGCCGACACCGGCAAGCCCGTGCTGTCCGATCTACGCGCCCGCAAGAAGTCGCTGCCGGTGGCGGCCGCCCTCAACGCGGGCAACGGCGCCGCTGGGCGACTGGCCGAGCTGTATCACCGAGCCGCCCCGTTGGACGACGCCGACCTGCGGACCTGTGCCAACCTCATCGAGGAAACCGGCGCTCGCGTTTGGGCGCACGAGGAAGCACATCGCCACCTCGACGCGGCTCTGGCCTGTCTACAGGCCGCGAACCCGGAGTCGAGGGCCGCGGCGGAACTGACGGCGATCGCCCGACGGCTCAGCACGCCGCCGGCCAAGCATTCCCCGACCGACAGCAAGTCGCGGTCCTTCCAACTACCTGAGATCCGGATGACCCGCCCGGCAAGGCTGAACCCCCAGTTGGAGCCAGCCCGAACACGCGCATTGGCGTGGGCCAAGGAGATGGGCATGCTGGCCCCGGCGGCCGGTATCGCGTCATGGACCGCGGCCCAACTCGCCGCCGACGACTACGGGCTGTTGTGCTCATCCGCGTTGCCCGACGCGCCCGCCGACAAGATCGATATCCTCACTGATTGGTTCGTCTGGACCTTCTACGTCGATGACTACTTCGTCGACGCGTTCAAACGCAGCGGTGATGTCGCTTCCGCAAAGGATTATCTGGCGCGGCTGCCGCAGTTCATGCCGCTCGATCCGGGTCACGAGATGCCAGCGGCGACCAACCCGACCGAACGCGCGCTCGCCAGTCTGTGGCCACGCATCGCGCCAGGAATGTCCTACGGGTGGCGACGCCGGTTCCGCCGGTACGTCGAGGACTGGCTCAATGGACACCTACTGGAGCTACGGCACATCAACGCGCACTACGTCGCCAATCCCATCGAGTACATGGAGACGAAACGCAGGATCAACGGCCCGACCTTCGCCGCACGCGTGGTGGAGTACGCCCAGCCGGCCGAGCTACCCGAGGCGGTCGCCGACTGCCAGACAATACGGTCACTGATAGATGCCTTCGCGGACAGTGGCATCCTGATCAACGACATCTTCTCCTACCAGCGTGAGGTCGATGATGAGGGCGAGAACTCGAACATGGTGCTGGTACTACAAAAATCCCTCGGTTGCGACCTCCAGCAAGCCGTCGACGCAACCAACGACCTACTGACCGCGCGGCTGCGACAGTTGGCGTACATCGCTGACACCGAGATACCGGAGATGTGTGAGGTGTACGGCCTCAGTCCGGCAGAACGAGTCAATGTGCTGGGCTACACCAATTCCCTACAGGACTGGCTGCCCGGTTGGCTCGAATGGCACAAACGCGCCGAACGCTACCTCGGTGAAGGCACAGCGGCGGTCACCAACTCTGTCGCCCGCCGTCTGTCCGGCCCCACCGGCTTCGGCACGGCCACCGCACGACGGCCACTGGCCGGCAGCAGAACCTGACGCCTTGAGTCGAGGTTGTCCGGTTCCACCGCGCGCAGCATGCCTTTCCCATCTGGGTGAGGGCTAATTACCCTAAAACGAATCGGATCCGGAAATATCGCTGCACCCCCGTCACGCCTGGCATCCCGCTGTCGATATAGCCAAACAACGACCGCGTTGAGGTTCGGGAGGGAGCCCGGGGTGATCGCACTACATATTGATCACGCGCCGCAAGTCAAGGCGCTGGTCGATGAGTTGTATCTGAAGCTCGCGGAGAACGGCGTCAATGAATACCAGAGCGCGATCGAGGCCGAGTACCGGTCTGTCGGCCAGCGGATCGAGCACAGGTCGCTTGGACACGGCTTTCTCAGCGTGATCACCAGCGTCGCTCGTGGTGACCTGCCGTCCTATATAACCCATCTGGTTTACGGCAATTGTACGACAGCGCATATTCGCGAGAACCTCGTCGCTCGAGGGCTGGGCTCACTTCCCATCACCAGGGTGTACCCGTGGCGTACCGTGCTCGTCACCGATGAGGACTGACCCGCATCTCGGTGCCGATGCGGATGCCGAGCAGGCTGTGCAGAGACCAGTCCAGCGTGGCCTCGGCGCGCTGAGTGACGAGTGTGGACACATGATGGGGCGCGGTGTCCAGTCCGGACAGAACGTCCACCGCCTCGCGGACGGCCGCGTCCACTCGGTCGGACAGCGTCGGTGGCATCCGACGTCGGAGTTCGGCGCTGATGGCGGTCAACTCGTGTTCGGGCAGTTCGCACGCGGCTGACGACGCCCCTGATCTTCCTCGATGCTTAGCCATGTGCGGCCGATCCGCGCCAGGGCCGACAGATGTCCGCCAGCATCCGGTCCGGGGGCGGCTCGGAGCCGACAGTCCCCTGAGGTATGTGTTCACGCATGGCATCTCCACGCCGTCGAGACAGCACTCATTCCGCGGATGCCACGGTGGATCTGGGATGTGCGGCACCTATTGGCTGAGTCGCGAGGTCCGGACGGCGCAGCGTCGAGACACCACTATGGTGCATCTGGTGCGCAAATGCAGTACCGCTCTGGGGCAAACATCCACTTATGCCCTATGTCCGATGGTGCGGTAGCGCGATCGTGTCGAGCCGTTCACTAGATCGAGATCTGGCCGCCACATGTGCCCGCAAGTGGCCATGGGTGGGTGCTGAGTCGTGCCACCGCGCTTTACGGTGGATGCCACGGCAACAGAGTGTGGCCGACGCTGAACCGATCGGCCGCGGCTAGGCTCACCCCATGTTCGGCTATCCGCGGCCTGACCCCACCGACCCGACCGTGGGCGTCGGGGCGCACACCCGTGAGTTCGACGACGCCGAGCCGAGGCACCCGTACCGCATCGTGGCGATCGCGTCGTCGGCCGGTGGGATCACGGCGCTCACTCGGGTGCTCGGGTCGCTGCCGGCCGGATTCCCGGTGCCCGTCGTGGTCGTGCAGCATCTCGATCGGCGACATGAGACGGTGATCGCCAGTGTGCTCGGCCGCCGAACGACGCTGCCCGTGACGCTCGCCCGTGCCGAGGAACGGGCGGAAGCGGGCACCATCTACGTGGCGCCGCCGAACTACCATCTTCTTGTCGGAGCCGGGGGAATGTTGACGCTGTCCAGCAGTGAGCTCGTCCATTTTGTTCGGCCATCCGCTGACCTGCTGTTCGAGTCCGTTGCCGGTGCCTACGGCGCCACGGCGCTGGCCTGTGTGTTGACCGGTTCGGGCCAGGACGGCGCGATGGGTGTCAGCGCGGTCAAGACGCGGGGTGGCACCGTGATCGTCCAGGATCCGGAGTCCGCCGAGTTCAAGGGCATGCCGGAGGCCGCGGTTGCCACCGGTACGGTGGACTTCGTGTTGCCGCTGGACGAGATCGGTTCGGTGATCACCGGCCTGGTGACCGGGCGTGCGTCGTGACCGAGCCCGATCCCGTGAACGGCGCCGACGGCGACCTGGAGGATCTGCTCACTTTCATCCGCGACTCACGCGGCTTCGACTTCACCGGGTACAAGCGGTCGTCCCTGGCCCGGCGAATCCGCAAGCGCATGCAGGACGTCGGGATCGCCGACTACGTCGACTACCGGGACCGGCTGGAGAGCAGCGCCGAGGAATTCCGCTACCTGTTCAACACGATCCTGATCAACGTGACCAGCTTCTTCCGTGACACGGACACCTGGACGTACCTGCAGCATGAGATCCTGCCCAACCTGCTGGCCGGCATCAACCCGACCGAAGAGATCCGGGTGTGGAGCGCCGGCTGTTCCAGCGGCGAGGAAGCGTACTCGCTGGCGATCGTGCTGGCCGAGGCACTCGGTATCGAGGAATGCGTGCGGCGGGTGAAGATCTACGGCACCGATGTGGACGAGGAAGCGCTGCGCGAGGCCAGGAGCGGCCTGTATCCGGCCAAGTCGCTCGACGCGATGCCCGAGGAACTGCGGCACAAGTACTTCGAGGCGAACGGTGCCCAGTTCGTGCTCCGCTCGGACCTGCGTCGTCGGGTGATCTTCGGCCGCCACGACATCACCCGCGATGCGCCGATCTCCCGGCTCGATCTGCTGGTGTGCCGCAACACCCTGATGTACTTCAACGTCGAGGCCCAGTCGAAGATCATCGACCGGTTCCACTTCGCCCTGCGGCAGGGCGGCTACCTGTTCCTCGGCAAGGCCGAGATGCTCCTGTCCGACGGCAACCGATTCGAGGTCGCCAACATGCGGCAGCGGGTCTTCCGGCGCCGTCCCGGCAGCGCGGGACCGCAGCACCAGCCGGCGTCGGTCAAGCTGCAGGTCAACGGGGGTGTCGAGGTGCGGGAGGCGGGCAGAAGACACCAGTTGCGCGATCTTGCCCTGGAAGCCGCGCCGTACGCGATGCTGGGTGTCGATGTCGATGGCGCGGTCTCCGTCCTCAACTCCCAGATCCGGTCCCAGTTCGGGCTGACCTCCCAGGATGTCGGCCGGCCCCTGCGCGATCTGGAGATCTCCTACCGCCCCACCGAACTGCGGTCGCTGATCGAGCAGGCACAGACCGAGCACCGCACCGTCCGGGTCAACGGCGTCCAACGCCGGGTGAGCGCCGATGAGGTGCAGTACCTCGACATCCTGGTTCAGCCGTTGTGGGCCGAGAACGGCCTGAGCGTCGGTGTGGCCGTGGCGTTCCTGGACACGACCACACCTACCCGGCTCGCGCTGGAGGTCAAGAGCAACCGGGAAGAGTTGGAGACCGCCTACGAGGAACTCCAGTCCACGAACGAGGAACTGGAGACCACCAACGAGGAACTCCAGTCCGGCAACGAAGAACTCGAAACGATGAACGAAGAGATGCGCATCCGCACGGCCGAACTCGACGAGGCCAGAACCTTCATGCACGGCGTGCTGTCCAGCGTCGCGGCCGGGGTGGTCGTGTTGGATGCGGAACTGCGGGTCAGGAGCTGGAACCGGGGTGCGGAGGACCTGTGGGGCCTGCGCTCAGACGAGGTCAACCAGCAGGGTTACTTCACCCTCGAGTTCGGGTTGCCCAGCCAGCCGGTGCGGGAGATGGTGCAGCACTGCCTCGAGTCGGGGTGCCGGTCCGGGCCGGTCGCCATCGAGGCCGTGAACCGCATCGGACGAACGATCACCTGCACGGTTGCCTGTTCACCGCTCGAGGGCCATCCCAAGGGGGTCGTCCTGTTGATGGAGGAGTCCTGATCGGCAGTCCCGGTTACCGGGTACCACTGGGGCGGCTGGCGTTCTGCGACAGCGGGAGCACGGCCAGCCGCTGGTGAACCGTTTCATTCGCGACGTCGGACAGCTTCATGTTGTTCCGCCGGGCGTGGCGCCGGAGCAGTTCGAAGGCCTCGTTCAGCGAGATGCCCAGCCGGGCGGCCGTCATGCCTTTGGCCTGTTCGATGATCACGCGGCTGTCCAGGGCGTGCTGGAGCTGTTCTGACGTGCGAGTGCTCTGCCGCAGTGCCCGCTGTTGACGCAGGCCGATCGTGGCGGCTTCGGCCAAGGTCTGGGCGAGGCTGATGTCCGTGTCGGACAATGGGCGGTCCTGGACGTCGAGGATCCCCACGGCGCCGATGGTGTCGTCGTGACGGCGCATCGGCAGCGCACTGGCGAACCGGAAGCCGCATGCCCGGGCCTTGGTCGTGAACCGGGACCACCGCTCGTTGATGCCGATGTCGTGGTTGAGAATCCGCTGACCGCTCAGATAGCAGTCCACGCAGGGACCTTCGCCGTGTGCCAGCTCGAAGGACAGCAGGTCGCCCACCTGCCCGCTGGTCGCCGCCGCGACCCGGGCGCCGGCTTTCTGCTCCGCGATGATCAGGCCGATCTCGGCCGGGGCGAGCAGCTCCGCGAGACGCCTGGTCAGCGTGGCCAGATACGCCGCGTCGTCGAAGCCGGCCACGGATGTGTCGGCCAACTCCACGAGCGTCTCCGCCAGCCAGATTTCGCGGTTGTTCAAGTTCGCCGGCCTCCACCGCCATCCACCCGAAGACAGCAACGTTAGACCGCCCGGCGGCCCGTCGTGAACCGGCTCCGCACCGGCCTCCCCTGATGTACGAATTCACGTCCGATGTGGTGAGACGGGCTGGACGAACGTGACAGCATGCAGTAATGCGTACGGTGTGAACGTATCGCCGTCCGATGATGCTGATGTGGATCTTGGCATCGTGTGGCACTGGGTCGCCCTGGAGCGCGACCGCGCCGCTCGCGCCGCCGCCGTGGCACAGCGCCACGAAGACCAACTGGCACGGGTGTCGGAGTCGATGCGTGCGCATCACCAGAGGTTCGCCACCCGATACCGACAGATCGAACAGCGCCATCTCGCCGCCGCACGGCTGCAGGCGTTGCACGCGGCTCGCCTGCAGAAATGGGCCCAGGACGCCAACGGCCTCGGCGAGTTGCGGCCGGTGTTCATGGCGGCCGTCGCGGCGGAGCTCGGCGTCGACGGCGCCGCGGTCACCGTGTTCGGCCGGCAACACACACAGGCCATGGTGGCCACATCCGACCCCACCGCCCAGGCCGCACACGATCTGGAATTCGTCCTCGGCGAAGGCCCGACGACCGACGCCACCGCCAGCGGCGCGGTGGTCGTCGCCGCCGGTCCTGCTGTGCGCGGCCGCTGGCCCCAGTACGGCGCGGCCGTTGCCGAACTCGGCGTGCGCGCGGTCGTGGCGACACCACTGACGCTGCCGACGGTCTGCCTCGGCGCGCTGTGCGGATTCGACAGCCGGCCGAGCCTGCACGACGGTGTCGCGGCCTCGGCGGGCACGGTCGCCGACGTCCTGACCCACACGGTGCTGCTGAACTCCCGTGCGACCGGCGAAGCCGATGGCATCCCCCGACTGCCCCTGTTCGATGAGGCCGACTACCAGGCCGTTGTCCACCAGGCCGTCGGCATGGTGTCGGTACAGTGCGACTGCGACCTCGACGATGCCCTGGCCATGCTGCGCGCACGATCCTTCGCCGCCGGCCGGCCCATCGCCGCAGTCGCCACACAGATTGTGAACGGGACCCTGCGGCTGCACTGACTGAGGCCACATCACTCTCTCGGCGGCATGAGCTAAAGTGGAGAGTGGCACTTACGCATAAAGAAATCTTCGAGCGGTACCTGTATGCCGGTGCGATCACCCGGAACCCGGACGCGATCGCCGCGATGTTCACCGAGGATGGCGTGTACGATGCGCCGCTGGTTCCCGACGGCCATCCGCTGCGGCACCTGGTAGGTCGCGATGCGATCCGGACCGGAACCAGTGTGTATCACCAGCAACCGACCTACCAGGGCACGATGAACGTGGCACGGTCCGCCTACGTCCTGCACGACACCGCGGATCCCGACGTTTTCATGGCCGAGATCGACGTCGCCTTCGACGAAGCCGACGGGCGGCGGACGACGATGTCGCTCGTGTGGATCTTTCGCCTCCGCGACGGGCAGATCGCCATGCTTCGCGACTACTTCACGGAGCCGCCATCCGTCGCCGCCGACGGCCACTCGAGCTGATCTGCTCCGGTTGTCAGGGCTGGATGTTCTCGAGGTCCTCCAGAAGGCTGGGGTGTTTCGGTTCCCAGCCCAGTGCTTGGCGGGTGTGGGTGCTGGACGAGGGCTGGTCGGCCGCGAAGATCGGGCCGAGGGGGCCGTAGGTCTCCGCCGGCACCGACTCGACCGGCAGGCCCAGCCGTCGGCCGATGACTGCGGCGATGTCACGCACCCTGTCTCCCTCGTCGGCCACGGCGTGCCAGCAGGTACCGGCTTCCGCTTGTTCCAGTGCCAGCCGGATGAGGACTGCCGCGTCGAGCGCGTGCACGGCCGGCCAGCGCTGGGCGCCGTCGCCGGGGTAGCCGGACACTCCGGTTCGGCGTGCGATGGTGGTCAGCAGACCGGCGAACCCGCCTGCGCCCTGGTTGTGAACCGTGCGCGGCATGCGTACGGCGGTGCTGCGGACCCCGCGCGAGGCCAGGCCCAGGACCGCCATGACCGCGCGACCGCGACCACCGACCGGCCCGTCGGTCGACAGCGGGTCGGCCTCGGTGGAGACCCGGTCCAGCGCGCGGGGCGTACCCGAGACGGTGACGAAGGGCCGGCCGCTGCCGACGAGTTCCTCGCCGAGGGTCGCGAGGGCGGCAGTTTCCTCGGCGACCGCCTGTGCGAGGGCGTTGGGGCTGCTGAAGTCGTTGGCGAATGCCAGGTGGATCACGCCGTCGGTCTGAGCGGCGCCGGCGCGCAGGATGTCCAGATCGGCGAGGGCTCCCCGCAGCGGTTGGGCACCGGCTGTTTCGGCGGCCAGCACGGATGCGTCGGAGCGGGCGAGGGCGAGGACGGTGTGGCCGTTGTCGAGCAGTTCGGTGAGGACGGCGGAGCCGATCAGGCCGGTGCCGCCGGTGACAAAGATGCGCATGGAACTCTCCCGCGAGTGATGGGACTCTTGTCCCGTCACTGTAGCAGGGTGACGGGACAAGTGTCCCATCGCATAGGATAGGCCTATGGGTCGATGGGAACCAGGCGCGCGTGAACGCCTCGTCGTGGCTGCCGTCGACCTGTTCACCGAGCAGGGATACGACGCCACGACGGTCGCGCAGATCGCCGAGCGCGCCGGGGTCACGAAAAGCACCTTCTTCCGGCACTTCCCCGACAAGCGCGAGCTGCTGGCGGCCGGGCAGGAGACGCTGAGCCGGCTGCTGGCCGAGGGGATCGCCGAGGCGCCCGGTGACGCCAGCCCGCTGGAGGCGGTCGCCGCCGGTCTCCAGCGCGCATCCAGCGCGATGGGCGCCATGAATCGCGAGCTCGGCCCCCGCTTGAAGGCGGCCATCGCCGCCAGCGCCGAACTCCAGGAGCGTGACGCCCTCAAGAGCGTCAGCCTGGCGGCCGCCATGACAACCGCTCTGGTCGCCCGCGGTGTGCCCGACCCGACCGCGGCGCTCGCGGGCGAGCTGGGTGTCCTCGCGTTCAAGCGGGGCTACGCCGAGTGGTCCGATGGCGACCATGACGCCGAGGACGAGCTCGCGCGGTACACCTTGGCGGCCCTGGACGAGCTGCGGGCAGCGAGCGCATCGCTGGGCTGACCACGCACCTCACTATTGCCAACGAAGCGTGGTCGACTGACCGGCCGCAAGCCGCACCGTCTGGGTCACGCCACCCGCGACCACGTCGGTGCTGAGGCCGCCGACGCTGTGGATCACGGCCGCCTGGACCTTGCCGTTGAGCCACGACACGTCGACGGTGAATCCGCCGCGGGCACCCACGCCGGTGATCTGTCCGTGCGCCGCCCAGGCGGCGGGCAGCGCCGGCAGCAGTTCGATGTGGCCAGGACGGGAATAGACCAGCATCTCGATCATTGCCGCGGGCGTGCCGAAATTCCCGTCGATCTGGAAGATGCTGCTGGTGCTGTCGAGCGGCCAGATGTCGAAGAAATTGAGCGCTGTGCCATTCACGCTGCCGGTGGACGCCCGCAGGTTTGTGACGATCATCTGGTATGCCGTCTCGGCCTCCTTGAACCGTGCCCAGCACGCCGCACGCCAGGCATTGGCCCAGCCGTAGATGCTCGTACCACGGGCGGTCAGGAGGTTCCGCGCCGCGGTGAGCAGGGCGGCCGGCGATGAGTCGACGCTGATGCGGTCGCCGGGGAAGAATCCGATGAGCGGCGAGAGATGACGGTGCTGGACCTCGCCGAGATTGTCCGGAGTCATCCATTCCTCCAGCCAGCCGGTGACCGAACTGACCTGGGGAAGGTAGAGGCGGGCGCGCAGCCCGTCGATAGTTTGCCGATAGGCCGCGTCGACGCCAAGTGTCTGGCTCGCCGTGTGGTAGTTCGTGAACAGCGCCCACACCAGTTCTTGTGCGTAGGTGATTCCCATGGCGTCCTGCGGACCCTGTTCCGGCGACCAGTCCTTGTCGTCGACGAGCATTTCGCTGGTCTGCCCGGTAGTGGGGTCGGTGACGCTCTTGGGGACCAACCGCGCCTCCCAGAATTGAGCCGCACCCTTGAGCAATGGATAGATGCGGGCCAGCAGCTGGGGGTCCTGAGTGTATTCGTAGTGCTCGAACACCGTGTTCGCCAGCCAGGCGCTGCCCGCCGGGTGCCATTGCCAGCCGGAGCCGCCGTCGAGGTTGGTGGAGATTCCGACGGTCCAGCCGGCGACCTTTCCCGAGGAATTGCCGAAGCGGTTGCGTGGATCGTTGAACAGCCGCACCGTGCTGTCGGTCCAGGACGGCAGTTGGGCCAGGAGGTAGTCGGTGAGCGCGTCGAAGCAACTGGAAAGCCCTGTGCGGTCGGGCATCCAGTAGTTCATCTGGATGTTGACGTCGGTGTGGTAATCGCCCATCCAGCCCGGGGTATTCGTGTCCAGCCATGACGCCTGTAGGCCCATGGGCACACTGTCCCTGGAACCACAGATCATCAGGTATCGGCCGAACTGGAGGTAGGACGCCTCGAGTTCGGGGTCGGGCGCCGCACCGGGCCGGGAGCGATTCTGGAGCCTGGTCCACGTGTCGGTCTGCTGCTGGGCCGTGGTCGATGTGCCCAGCGACAACGTCATCCGGTCGAACAGTTGGCGGTAGTCGGCGATGTGGGTGTTGCGCAGCACGGTCGCGGCGAGCCGACCGGCAGCGGTGGCCTTGGTACTGGCCAGGGACTGCGGGTCGATCGAAAGATCGCGGTATTCCTTGGCGAAGTCGGGCACGTAGTCGGTGCCACCGCTGAAGACGACGGTCAGGTCGGCACAGTTGGTGAACACGATACCGGCGCTGCCGACCTGGATCGTCCCGTTGCTGCTGACGGCGGTGACGGCGGCGCCGTAGCGCCTGCCGTTGGGCAGGGAAGCGCCGAAGGAGACGGACTTACCGGTGGGATCGACGTTCACGGTCTCGCCACGGGCGCCGGCCAGGATGATCCGCCCGCTGTATGCGCCACCGCCGCTGTTCGTGAAGGACAGCACCACGGCGTCATCGGGATGGCTGGCGTAGACCTCACGCTGGTAGGTGACACCCTGCCGGACATAGGAGGCCGTGACCAGACCGTTGCTGATGTCCAGCGCGCGCTGGTAGCCGGTGACCGAGGTGAGGGCGTGGTCGGGTATTTCGACCGTGAGGTGGGCGAGTTGGCTGAGTGTTCCGAAATTCACGGTGTCGTAGGGGAGTTGCCCATCGGTGGAGAGCACGTTGTTGCGGCTGCCGGTCCACATCGTACCGTCGGTGATGTACACGGCATCATTGCCGGGGTCGCCGCTTACCAGACCGCCCAGCCTTCCGTTGCCGATCGGCAGGCCCTGTTGGATCATCGAAGCCAGCACTGCCGGCGTGGAATACCACAGGCGCACCGCATCGCTGGCAGCCACCCGCGGGTCGGCGGTGGGCCGATTCGGTTCGGCCGCCGCGGCGCTGAACGCGGGAAGCCCGGTGAAGGCGAACGAACCCACGGCGGCGGCTCCGGTCAACGCCAGGAAGTGTCGGCGACTGGGTAACGGCGATCGAGCGGGCTCGGGCGATGGCATGGGATCGCACCTCCAGAAAGGGTTTCGACGAAATGACCTTGGTTGACCAGCGGGGCTCGCTTATCGGACTCGATGCCCGTCTTCGGTCGCGGCGAGCAGTCGGTAGGCGGAGATGGCGTTGTCCCGGTAGATCCGCGACTCGTCAGCCGGGCTCAGCGGGCCGAGCGCGTCGGCCAGTCCGGCCGACACCGACCGGTACGAACCGGCAAGCAGGCAGACCGGCCAGTCGGAGCCGAACATCACGCGCCCGACGCCGAACAGGTCGACCACGAAGCGGACGAACGGACGCAGGTCCTCGGCGGTCCAGTTCACCCAGTCGGCCTCGGTCACCATGCCGGACAGCTTGACGCTCACATTCGGCAGCAATGCGAGCGCCGATATCCGGTCGCGCCACGGTTCGTCGTGTCCGTCGGCGATCCTCGGCTTGGCGATGTGGTCGAGCACGAACCGGAGTTCCGGCAGCGCGGCAACCGTCTCGGTGGCAGCGGGCAACTCCCTGGCGCGCACCAGGATGTCGTAGGTGAGACCGCGCGACCGGACAGCGGACAGGCCACGCCGGACGTCGTCACGGCAGAGCCAGCGTGGGTCGGTCTCGTCGTGCACCTGGTGCCGGATGCCGACCAGATGGTCTCCGCCTGGTTCGTCGAGCAGTGCGTCCAGATCGTCGCCGACGGAACGCGCGGTCAGGTCGACCCACCCGACGACACCCTGGACATAGTCGCTGTCGGCGGCGATGTCGAGGAACTGCCGGGTCTCGGCGGTGTCCGAGATGGTCTGGACCAGCACCGTGCCGGCGACACCGGCCGGACCGAGTTCGACGGCCAGGTCGGCGGGACCGAACGGGCGACGGACCGGATCCATGGCGTCGCCCGCCATCCAGGGATACTCGTACCGTGCCGGATCCCAGAAATGGTGGTGCGCGTCAATGCGCCCCGCGGGGACGGTCATAAGCCCTCACTTCCGGTCGTGACCACAGTGGACTATTCCGGTATCGGTGCGTCTCCACGCAACAGGCCCTCGGCCACGAGGTCACGCCACAATTGCTTCGGCACATCCACATCCAGCAGTGCCAGATCCATGTCGAGTTCCCTTGTGGAGCGTGGTCCGAGCAACACGGTACACACAAGTGGGTTGGCCAGCGGGAACTGGAGCGCCGCAGCGGCCATCGGTACGTCGTGGGCGGCGCACACCGCCTGGATGCGCCGTGCCCGCGCCAGCACGTCGTCGGCGGCCGGTACGTAGTCGAAACGCGCGCCCGGCGCCGGATCGACGAGCACGCCGCTGTTGAACACACCGCCGACCACCGCGGACACGCCACGTTTCGCACAGGCCGGCAGCAGGTCGTCCATGGCCGTCTGGTCGAGCAGGGTGTACCGGCCCGCGGTGAGGATCACGTCCAGGTCGCACCGCCGCACGAGTTCGGTCTGCACCCGCGTGTGGTTCATGCCCGCGCCGATCGCGGTCACCATTCCGGCCGAGCGCAACGAATCCAGTGCCCGATAACCGGTGGTGCTGGCCTCGGTGTAGTGGTCGTCCGGGTCGTGCAGGTGCAGGATGTCGAACCGGTCGACACCCACCCGCAGGCAGCTCTCCACGACCGAGGTCCGGACGCCGTCCGCGCTGAAGTCCCAGATCGGGCCGGCCGAGGGCACATCGATGTAGAACGGCGCACCGAGGTGGTACTGGCTCTCGTCTCGCGGCGCTCCCTCGCGCAGCAGCCGGCCCACTTTCGTGGAGAGCACCAGTTCCGCACGCGGCCGGCCTGCGATCGCCTGGTGCACCCGCGCCTCGGCCAGGCCGTGGCCGTACAAGGGCGCCGTGTCGATGTACCTGATACCGGCATCCAGTGCCCGACGGATCACCGCGACGGCGTCGGTGTCCGTGATCGGCGCCAGGAAGTTGCCGAGTGACGCCGTGCCGAGACCGATCCGGGGCACGGCGAGATCGGTGGTACCGACCTTGACGGTCCGGTGCCAGTCGATCATTAGTTGCCTCCTCGGGTGCGCAGGACCGACCGCCACGTACGCCGGAACGCCTCGTCGACACCGACGGCGAAGATCAACACCACGCCTTCCACGATGTTCTGGTAGAACGTCGAGACACCCATCAGGTTCAGGCCGTTGTCCAACACGCCGACGATGAGCACACCGACGATCGAGCCGATGATCGTGCCCTGGCCGCCGCTGATCGCCGTGCCGCCGAGCACCACGGCGACGATGACGGCGAACTCGAAGCCCGTGCCGGACGTGGGATCGCCGGTAGCGACCCGCGAGTTGATCAGAATTCCCGCGATGCCGGCGGCCAGGCCGGAAAGTATGTAGAGGATCACCCGAGTCCGGTTGACCGGGATGCCGGACAGTCGCGCCGCTTCCTGGTTGCCGCCGCTCGCGATCGTCCAGCGACCCAGCAACGTCTTGCGCTCGACCACGATCATGACGACGGCGATGATCGCGAAGATGACCACCGGTGTGGGTATCGGACCGATGAAACTGGTCGCGAGGTTGTTGAAGGTCAACGGCACCCCGGTCACCGGTGAACCGCCCGCCACGACGTTGGCCAGTCCCCGTCCGATGAACATGGTGCCCAGTGTGGTGATGACGGGGTTGATCCGCATGCCGACCACCAGGAACGCATTCAGCGCGCCGACAGCACCACCCGCGAGGACACCGATCACGAAGGAGATCGGCAGCGGCCACTGCGCGTCGGCGACGAACTTGGCCGCCGTCACCCCCGCGACGGCCACGATCGAGCCGATGGACAGGTCGAGTCCGCCTGCGACCATGACCGGCGTCACCACACAGGCCGCGATGCCGACGAACGACACCTGGCGGATCACATTGGACAGGTTCTCCAATGAGGTGAACTGGGTGGTGACGAACGAGAGCCACAGACACAGCACGACGAGGATGCCGACGTTCATCACCAGGCTCTTGCTGGTCGGCTTGGTGAACCAGGTGCGCAGCGACGATCCGGGCGCCAGCCCCGCCGGCGCCACCCGATCCGTCGGTGCCTCGTTCAGTCGTGTCATGCCACCTCCCCGTGTGCCGCGCCGAGCAGGGCCGTCTCGGACACGTCGCCGCTGTCGAAGATCGTGTGGACCCGGCCACGGAACAGGACCATGATCCGGTCGGACAGCCCGACCACTTCTGGCAGCTCGGACGACAGCAGCACCACGGCCGTGCCGTCGGTGGTGAGTTCGGAGATCAGCCGGTAGATCTCTTCCTTGGCACCGATGTCCACGCCGACGGTCGGATCGTCGAGGATGAGAATCCGCGAGTCGCCGAGCATCCAGCGGCCCAGCACGACCTTCTGCTGGTTGCCGCCGGACAGTGTCGACACGAACTGGTCCACCGACGCGGTTTTCAGCCGCAGCCGGTGTGCCATGTCGGTCACCAGCGCTCTGCGTCGACGCTTCCGGATGAAGCCGAACCGCGAGTACAGCCAGGGCCGGCCCGACGTCATGTTGTCGACGATCGTCAACTGCGAGAACAGCGCCTGGAGGCTACGTTCCTCCGGTACGAGCCCCATGCCGGAGCGCGCGGACCGGTACGGTGTGCGCCTGCCGTGGCTGGTGTCGTCCGTCTCGATGCTGCCGGATCGGATCGGGTCGGCGCCGAACAGTGCCCTCGCCAGCTCCGTGCGGCCGGACCCGAGCAGCCCGAACACGCCCAGTATCTCGCCGGCGCGCAGTTCGAAGCTGACCTCGGCGAGGCCGGTGTCCGTGGTCAGCCGGTTCGCTTTCAGAACAACGGTTTCCCTGGCATCGGACGACTTGCGGAACACATGGGCGGCATCCCGGCCGATCATCAGGTTGATGACGTCCTGCGGCGTGCTGTCCACGGCGGTCCTGCTGCCCACCGTCCTACCGTCGCGCAGGACGGTGACCTCGTCGCTGACCGACAGCACCTCTGCCAACCGGTGCGAGACGTAGATGATGCCCATGCCCGAGCGCCGCAGGTCCAGGAGCGTGCGGTGCAGGTGCTCGACCTCCTGCGCACCGAGCGAGGCCGTCGGCTCGTCGAGGATCAACAGTTGCGCCTGCCGCAGCAGGGCGCGGGCGATCTCGACGAGTTGCCGTTCGCCGGATCGTAGACTCGCGGCGGTGCGGTTGAGGTCGATGTCCGCGCCGAGCCTCGCCAACGCCGCCCGCACGGCGGCACGCTGGCCGCCGTCGCGGAGAAAGCCGAGCCGGCGCTGCTCGCCGCCCAGCACCACGTTCTGGGCGACGGTCAACTGGGGCACCAGGTTCGCGTGCTGGAAGATGACACTGATACCGCGGCGCATGGAGTCGGTCGGGGAGCCGAATGCCACCTGCTCGCCCTGGAAGGTGATGGTCCCGGAATCGGGTTGGATCGCACCCGCGAGCGCCTTGATCAGCGTGGACTTGCCCGCTCCGTTCTCGCCGAGCAGTGCGTGGATCTCGCCGACCCGTACGGTGAGATTCGCTCCGCGCAACGCCTGCACACCGTCGTACCGCTTCGTCAGTGCCTCGACGGTCAGCAGGTCCCCGGCACCGCTCGGTTCCATCACCAGCTCCTTGACCGCCGTTGGTCGCCTGCCCGCTGTTTCGCCCGCCTCAGCCGCCGACACACGGCAGGTTGTGCGCGGCGAAGTATTCGGTCTTGTTGAAGTTGTTCGCGACGGTGCAGTCGGTCGTCAGCGGCTTGTCCGGGATGCTCGCGGTGTAGGAGCCGACCGGCGAGATGGTGCCGTGAATCATCTTGACCACCGTGTCGACCAACGTCTTGGACACTTCCTTCGGCGTCAGGCCCAGATCGGCCATCAGCGGCGACGACGGGTCGGTGAGCGCGCGCAGTTCCTCGTCGGTGCCGTTGATGCTGAAGAAGTACGTGTGGGCGGGCTTCTTGTCGGTGGCGCCGCCGAGACCGGCGGACTTGAACGCCTGAAGGGCGCCCATGGCCATGTCCGAGTTGCAGCCGGTGGCGATGTTGAAGCTCTTGTCCCGCTGGAGGGCGTCCTCGGTCACCGTCACCGCCGTGTTGCGGTCACCGGCGCCGTTGACGGTCACGATCGACGCGTTGGGCGCGACCTGTTTGACGCCTTGCTCGAAGCCCCCCATCCGGAGGTCGGAACAGATCGAGACACCGGTGATCGTGACGACGAGGACCTTGACCGGTTGTCCGGGGAAGTTCTGCAACACGTACTGGGCGGCCGCCTTGCCCGCCGCGACCGATTCCGTGCGCTCGTCGAGCCCGATGTAGGGCGCGGTCACGCCCTTGCCGAACGGGATGCCCCAACCCAGGACGGGGATACCCTTGGCCTGCGCCTCCCGGACGAGCGGCACGGACACGTTGGCGTCGGCCGGTTGGAAGATCACCCCGTCGACGCCCTTGGCGAGCAGGTCGTCCATCAGGTTGGGTGCGTTGGTGCCCTTGCCCTGCTGATTCTCGAAGACCATTGTGATGCCGAGACCGTTGGCATAGCTCTGCATTTGCTTCTGCTGTGCGATCTGATACGCATCCGTGTCGTACAGAATGTCACCGACGACGAGTTGGCTGGTCGGCTTGGTCTGCGCCGACGACCCGGTGGACTGGTTGCCGGTGCTGCATGCCACGAGCAACACGGCCGAGGCAACCGCCGCGAGTAGGGCAACGCCCGGTTTCCGGCCCACTGGGTGCTCCTTCGTCCTGGAGTGAGTTGGTCGACGCCCACCCCTGCCCCGGCCGTAATGCAGTATTCACACGTATCAACGAGATGAACAACGACGAATTCGAAATAGTGAGCATTCGTTCTGCGGATACAGACACGCAAGCCCACAGCCGGCGCACAGCTGGGTGTCACCGTCGGCGAGTAGCGTCCATCGTGGACGTCCGTCGGCTCAGGTGGGGCGGACGGAACGGTTGTCGTGCACGACCGCGCGGATGGCGGCGGCCGCGGCACCGCGGGCCCAGTCCTCGAAGGTGTGGGATCGGGTCAGGATGCGGCACTTCACGGCGGAGCCGAACGTGTGTTCCTCGAAGCTTTCTCGGATCCGTTGCTCGTAGAGGTCGAAGTCGGTGACGGACTCGCCGGCGACGAGGATGACGCTCGGACCGACGAGGTTGGCCATCGTCGCCAGCGCCAGCCCGATGATCGAGGCGGCTCGTTCCAGCGCGGCGCGGGCGTCCGGGTCGTCGTCGCGGGCGAGGCGCACGACCTCCCGCATGGTCAGTAGCGGATCGCCCTTGGCATCGCGGACCGATTCCAGAATGGCGCTCGATGATGCCACCGTCTCCACACAGCCCCGACGGCCGCACGAGCACCGGACACCGGCCGGGGCGAGCGGCAGATGCCCCAACTCGCCCGCGACACCGTAGGCGCCCTCGACGACGTCCCCGTTGACGTAGAGCCCGCAGCCGATGCCGGCACCGATGGTGACGATGGCGAAGGACGCCGCCTCAAGGCCGATGCCGAACCATTCCTCGGCGATGGACAGCGCGCGGACGTCGTTGTCGAGGGTGACGACGGCGCCCAGCCTCGACTCCAGCAGTGCGCCCAGCGGCACGTCCGACCAGTTCATCCGCGGGGAGTCGCGGACGATGCCGTTCGCCTTGTCGACGTCCCCGGAGACGGCAACGCCGATGCGCATGACCTTCGCTGCGGCGCTGCCGAGCCTGGCCTTCAACGAGTCGACCGTGTCGGCGACGACGTCCACGACCCGCGCCACGGACGGACTGCCCAGGCTGGTGTGCACCGCGTGCAGGACGTTCGCGCGCATGGTCGTCGCCACGCCGAACACCTCGTCGACGCGCACGGTGACACCGATCGCCAGCTGCGCCTCCTCGTTGACGCTGATCGGTTGGACCGGCCGCCCAGGCGACTCGCCGCGCTGGTAGGCGTGCGTTGCGATGAGA